>Ga0247842_10001216_pt1 | contig 44530 bp, 38 predicted proteins | sample LaCruzMarch2015__3_FD_192411 | JGI IMG/M metagenome (GOLD analysis project Ga0247842, IMG submission 192411) | Freshwater microbial communities from meromictic Lake La Cruz, Castile-La Mancha, Spain - LaCruzMarch2015_19m | ecosystem: Environmental > Aquatic > Freshwater > Lake | place: Spain...
CGTGCGCGGAGCGCGAACCTCGACGCTGAGGCCGCCGCCTCGTCGCGCCCGAGGGAAAGACGGCTCCGCCGCTCTCATCTTCACCGGCCGCGGGCGGCGAAGCCGCCAGGGAAGCCGAGGGGGAAGCGCCTCTCGCTCAAGCCACCGGTCCCTCGCCGGGCGCGCCCGGCGAGCGCGGCGGCCACGGCGGGCGCGGCGGCCACGGCGGGCGCGGCGGCCACGGCGGGCGCGGCGGCCACGGCGGGCGCGGCGGCCGCGGCGCGCGAAGTCCACGGCCGCGGCGGCTCCGGCGGACGGGCGCGTGCCGGCCGGCGCGCGCGGCGCGCCATGTCCACCTGCTCGCGGCCGTCGATCCGGAGGCTGAACGCGCGACCGGACGGAAGGGGATGGTCATGTGTCGCGCATCGGCAAGATCAGTAACAGGCTCTTTCTTACCCTACCGATGCGCACTACCCCGCCCGGCGGCCCCGGCGGCCCGGCGGTCGCGGCGCGCGAAGTCCCGACGCGGCCCGCGTCAGGCGAGCGACGCGTGGGCGCTGTTCACCGGCGCCGGGCAGGGATTCCGCTGTCGGACCGCAAACAGTGCAGAAGATGGAGAATCCGGCAGCCGAGAGCAGAACGGATCAGAGCAGGGAAGTGGCGCGCATCGCCGCCTTCAGCGACGGCGTCTTCGCGATCGCCATCACCCTGCTCACCCTGCAGCTCGAGATCCCCAAGGGCGGGGATCTCGCGCGGGAGCTGATGGACCTGCAGCCCAACCTCGTCGCCTTCATCATCAGCTTCCTCGTGGTCGGCACGTACTGGGTGGCGCACCACCGGGTGTTCGCGCTCGTGGTGCGCTACGACACGCGTCTCATCTGGCTGAACCTGCTCACGCTCTTCTTCATCGTGCTTCAGCCGTTCACCACGTCGGTGATCGCCGAGCATGGGGACCAGCCCCTGGCAGTGATCGTCTATGGGTCTACGCTCGCGGCAGCGGGCTTCGCCAATGCCGCCCTGGCCGCCTACGCTCTCGTCGGCCGTCGCCTGTGCGACGTTTCGACCTCGGCGGGTGTGGTCGGCTACAACGTGTGGCGAGGAGCCGTGATCGCCACCTACTTCATGGCCTCGCTCCTCCTCCTGCTGCTGCCCTCGGGCGCCAGTCTCGTCACGTACTCGTGGCTGGGGATCCCTGTGGTCACGGGCTTCGTGCGCCGGCACTACCGCACGCAGTGAGTCGCGTCGGGCGCCGCGGTCGGGCGCCGCCGCCCGCGGTGCGAAGTTCGCGCAAGACCGCCGCCGCGAGTGCGCGAGGATCGCCTATCTGGTCAGCGCCGCAGGCTCGTGGTACTAATGGGTGGTCGCGGCGGCGCGGCGCACGCCGCGTGTCCGCGCCGCCGACCCGTCGTCCCCGAGCCGGAGGCTGATACCTTGGCATCCATCGCACGTCCGCCGATCGAGCCGCTGAGGCCCGCTTTCGCGGCCACCTACCACTCCGCCGCACAGCTCGACCGCCTGAAGCAGGCTACCCTCGACATCCTCGAGACCGTGGGCGTGCAGTTCCAGTCCGGGAAGGCGCTGGGCGTGCTCGCCGAGCACGGCGTGCGCGTCGACCGCGCCGCGCAGACCGCGCGGTTCCCGCCCGAGGTCGTGCTCGCGGCGATGGCGCAGGCGCCGCGGCGCTTCACTCTGGGCGCCCGCGACGCGAGCTGCGACATCGCGGTCGGAGACGGCAACACCTACTGCACCACCGACGGCTGCGGCGTCGAGATCATCGACTTCGCCACGCGCGAGCGGCGGCCATCGACCAAAGCCGACCTGGCCGACGTGTCGCGCATCCAGGACTATCTTTCGAGCATCGCCTTCTGGTGGCCCACGCTGAGCGCCGGGGATCGCGGCGAGACGGCGCAGCTCCACGAGCTCGACGCCGGCTGGAACAACACCGTCAAGCACCTGCAGGGGATGGTGAACGGCGCGCGCGAAGCGCGTTACGCCGTGGAGATGGCCACGGTGATTGCGGGGGGGTCGGAGGAGTTGCGCCGGCGGCCCGTGCTGAGCGATCTCATCGGTACCATCTCGCCGCTGGTCATCGACGAGGACGGCATCGAGGCGGCGCTGGTGTTCGCCGCGGCCGGCGTGCCCGTCACCTTCGTGACGATGCCGACGCTGGGCACCACGGCGCCGGCCACCAAAGCAGGCGCCTATGCGCTCGGCTCCGCCGAGCTGGTGGCGGCCACCGTGCTGCTGCAGCTTGCCCATCCCGGGGCGCCGGTGCTCCATTCCATCATGCAGAGCTGGGCCGACCCGCGCAGCGGCAACTTCGTGAGCTTCCCGCAGGACGGGCGCAGCCGCGCCCTGGGCACCGAGCTGGCGCATCACTGGGGCGTGCCCGCCGAATCGGCCACCTGCGGCACCGACTCGCCGGCGCCGGGCACCTGGCAGGCCGGCGTCGAAGAGGCGCTCGACCTTGTGCAGGCCGCGTGGGAAGGCTCGGAGCTGATGCCCAGCATCGGCCTCGTCAACGTCTACACGCTGTTCTATCCCGAGCACATCATCCTCGGCGACGACATCTACCAGCGCGCCCGCTACGCGATCATGGATATCGACCTCGACGACGAGGCTCTGGCCCTGGAGGCCATCGCCGAGGTCGGCCCCGGCGGGCACTTTCTCGGCCACAAGCACACGCGGCGGCACATGCGCGCGGCCGTCAAGCCGGCGATCACCCACCAGCCGGGGCCCGACGGCGCCTTTCGCGATCCACTGGAGGTGGCGCGAGAAAAGGCCGAATGGATCTGGCGCGAGTACACGCCGGAGCCCCTCGACCCCGCGCAGGCCGCCGAGCTCACGAAGATCCTCGCGGCGGCCGACGCCGAGCTGCGCGGCTGAGCCGGCCGATGAGCACTGGCGAGCGCCTCAGCGCGGTCATGGACGAGCTGGCGGGAATGGCCAGCGCAGAGAACCGCGCCGGCATGGCGCGCTACGGCATCAACGTGGCGCACGCCTTCGGCGTGTCGGTACCCGAATTGCGGCGCATGGCGAAGGCTCTGGGCGCCGACCACGATCTCGCCTTGGCTCTGTGGGGCACCGGCAACCACGAGGCGCGCACGCTGGCGAGCATGGTCGACGACCCCGCGGCCGTGACGGCGGCGCAGATGGACGAGTGGGCCGCGGCCTTCGACTCGTGGGACGTCTGCGACCAGGTGACGTCCAACCTCTTCGACAAGACGCCCTTCGCCTACGACAAGGTGCGCGACTGGAGCGCCGCGGAGGACGAGTGGGTCAAGCGGGCGGCGTTCGCGATGGCGGCCGCGTTGGCCGTGCAGGACAAGAAGGCGGCCGACGAGCGCTTCCTCGCCATCCTCGAGCTGGTCCGCCGCGAAGCGGGGGACGGCCGCAACTTCGTCAAGAAGGCCGTCAACTGGGCGCTGCGCAACATCGGCAAGCGCAACGCGGCGCTGCACGCGGCGGCGATAGACACGGCCGCGGCCATCCTGGCCGCGGCCGAAGCCCTCGCTGCCGTGGACCGCCGCGACCCGGCCGCGCGCAGCGCCCGCTGGGTCGCGCGCGACGCCCTGCGCGAGCTGCGCTCAGACAAGGTGCTGCGCCGCTTCCGAGCGCCCTGAGCGGCCCGGCGCTGGTGGGCGGCCCGCGGCCCGCAGGGCTCCGGCGCGGGCCGCCCTGAGTGGCGCAACGCCGGCGAGCGGCCCGCGAGCCCGAAGGGCTCCGTCGCGGGCCGCACTGGCCCGGCCTCTCACGCCGGTAGTAGAATACGTGGTCCGCGCAGGCTCGGCCTGCACTCACCGCCCGGGGGTCACGTGACGGCCTCATCGACGACAAGCGCCTACGGCTCGGCCGAACGCCGGCACCCGCGTCTGGTACGGCGCACGGCTTGGCTGCGGCGTCATTCGCTCGCCGTCGGGGTGGCGGCCGTCGTCCTCATCGCCGTCGTCTTCTTCCTCGACGCCGGCGTGCACCCCGTCACCATGGCCGGGTTCTACCTCGTGCCGCTCACGCTGCTGGCCCTTGCCGGGCGTGAGCGGCTCGTGGCCGTGGCCGGCGTCGCCTGCGGCCTGCTCACCGTGCTCGTCATCGTGTGGCAGGACGCGCTGGCGGCGAGCAACCTCTTCTACCTGCTCTACGGCGGCCTGGCCGGAGTGGGCCTCATCATCCTCGCCTATCTCATCCGCCGCCTGTCCACGATCAGCGACTACGCCACGCTGCGCGCCCATCTCTCTGAGGCGGGCGCCGACATCCTCACCAGCGGCGGCACGCGCGACGACCTCGACGAGCTGCTGCAGTATGCCCTCGAGCGTCTTGGCGAGCAGCTCGACGCCAGCGCCGGCGTGCTGCTGCTGCTCGAGGATGGCTACTGGCAGGGACGCGCCGGCTTCGGCCTCGGCGTCGATGCCCGCGAGATCGCCGCGGAGTACGGCGACATGGCGCTCTCCGCCGAGGCCATGCGCACGGAGGCGACGGTGGCGCGCGACCTCACGAGCGGCGACCCCTCGCCTGGGCCACTGGCCGCGCGCCTGCGCCTCGAGCGCGTGCTGGTCGTGCCCATGCGGGCGCTCGATCGCGAGGTCGGCGTGCTGGTGTACAACCGCGCGCAGGCGAGCGGCGATTTCGACCACGAGCAGGTGAGCCTGGCCGAGACCGTGGCCCGCTATCTCGGCGTCGCCATCGACAACGTGCGTCTCATGCTCGAGCTCAGCGCCAAGCGCCGCGACCTTGAGCTGGTGCGCGACTCGAGCCTCGACTTCGCCCAGAGCCTGGACATGACCGAGGTGCTCGAGGCGGTCGTCACACGGCTTCTCGACGCCCTCGGCATGCACGCCTGCGACGTGTACGAGGTGGACCAGGACGCCGGCGTGCTGCGCGTCCTCGTCAGCTTCGACGATCTGGAGTTCGCCGCCGACGAACGGACGGGGCGCGAACTGCCTCTGGACCACTTCGCGGCCAGCGCCCTGGCCGTCGCCGGCCGCCGGCCCGTGCTGGTGACGTCGCTGGACGATCCGCGTCTCAACGACGCCGAGCGCGAGCTCCTCGAGAGGCTCGGCCATCAGACCAAGCTCAGCATCCCGCTGCGCATCCGCGACCGCGTGATCGCCCTGGTCGAGCTCTTCGACAAAGAAGCCCGCGACCTCAGCTACGAGGAGATCGAGCTGGCGCGCACCATCTGCCGGTTCGCCGCCCTCGCCGTGGACAAGGCGAGGCTGTACGACCGGCAGCGCGTCACCGCTGAGCGCAGCGACCGGCTGGCCCGGCGCCTGCAGCGCCTGCAGTCGTTCGCCGTCGATCTCAACCGGCGCCTCGACCGCGCCGACCTGCAGGACGTGCTGGACGAGGTCGCGCACGCGGCGCTCGACCTGCTGCACGCGCGCACGGCGGCTGTCCTCAGCGGGTCCGGCGAGTATCTGGCGGCGCGCTCGCTGGCCGTGGCGGGCGCCGCTTCGCCGGCCCGCCTCGCCGCCGCCGAGCGCGAGCTCCTGGAGCGCTGCCGCGAGGCGCTCGCGGCGCCGGCCGACGAGACCATGGCCGGCGGTGAGCTCGTCACGGTCGCCGTGACGCAGAGCGACGGCCTCCTGTTCGCCCCCCTCGAGAGCGAGGCGCCTCAGCAAGCCTCGACCCTCGTGGTGGCCGACAAGCAGGAGGGCGCCTTCGACGACGAGGACCGCCTGCTCGTGGCGACCCTCGGCGCGCAGCTCAGCGCCAGTCTGCACAACGCCACGGCCTACCAGCGCGAGCACGCTATCGCCGAGACCTTTCAGCAGGCGCTGCTCATGGAGCCGCCGGCGATCCCCGGCATCGACGTCGGGGTGCGGTACCGCGCCGCCACCGAAACGGCCCGTGTGGGCGGCGACTTCTACGATCTGGTGACCTTGGGGCCGGGCCGCCTGATGGTCATCGTCGGCGACGTCTGCGGCAAGAGCTTGAGCGCCGCGGCGCAGTCGGCCGTCGTGAGGTACATGCTGCGCGCCTACGCCGCCGAGGGATCGCCGGGAGAAGCGCTCAGTCGGCTCAACGCGGCGGTCATCGCGCAGACCCCCGACCAGCCCTTCGTGACCCTGGTCGTGGCCTACATCGACGTGGCGCGGCACATGTTCGAGTACGCGGTGGCCGGCCACCCGCGGCCCATCGTCCTGGCCGGCCACGGCCAGTTCCCGGTGCCCGGCGAGGGCAACGTCCCGGTGGGCATCTTCCGCGGGGCCGTGTACCCCACGAATCGCGCCATCCTGCCCGACGATACCTGCGTGGTGCTGTACACCGACGGCATCACCGACGCGCGCCTCGAGGGAAAGCTGTTCGGCGAAGCGCGTCTCCACGAGACCGTGCTGCAGAACCTCGGCCTGCCCGCCCAGGAGCTCGCCGACACCATCCTTGAGACCGTCAAGGACTATGCCGGCGGCGTGCTTCCCGACGACTGCGCGGTGGTGACGATCAGGCTGCCGTAGGGGAAGACGGCCGCGCCGGCCGTCGTCAGCTGCCGCTGACCACGGTGGCCATGGCGTCGGCCACGGCGAGCACGCGCGCCCGGCGGCCGAGCCGCGCCTCGGCCGCGGCGACGGCCGCATCGACGGAGTCGCAGGCGGCCACTCCGAGCGGCTCAAGAAAGCCGGGCGCCTCGGCGCCGACCACGGCCAGGCGGAAGCGCTCGAGCACGCGGGCGACCACGAAGGCGCGCTGGCCGCCGGGGCCGAGCGGCTCGCGCAGCCCTCGCGCGACGAGCGCGGCCGGCGAGGCGGCCGCGGCCAGCACCTCCGCGAAGTTGCGCTCGCCGGGTCCGTCGCCGGCGCCGCCCGGCAGGTCGGCGCAGAGCACGAGCAGACCGCCGTCGGCGAGGGCCGGGCGGGCGGCCAGGCCGATGTAGGTGGCGGCGCGGCTGGCCTGGTAGAAGTTGTGGCTCTTGGGCGCGTGTACGCCGGCGACGATGACGTCGAACGGTCCCTCGACGGTGCGCAGCCAGGCGCCTGCGTGCGTCCGCGCCAGCGCGGTCTGGGCGGCGGTCGGGTCGCCGGCGGCGACCGCCGCCGCCTCGCCGCGCTCGTTCATCACCGCGTTGACCGCCCAGGCCAGCGGCGTGCGCGCGGCGATCTCGAGAAGGGTGGCGTGGAAGGGGTTGCCGGCGAGCCCGCCGACGACCACGCCCGGCTCGCTGACGAACGCCGGGTGGTGCGTCCAGGCGATCGTCTCGTGGCCGGCGCAGCCGATGGCGACGCCTTTCACCCCGCCGGAGAACCCGGCGTAGAGGTGCGGCTCGACGACGCCGACCGTTACGGCGAGGTCGGCCTCCGCCACGCGGCGCGCGATGCGCACCGGCGCGCCGCGCGAGGTGAGGCCGAGGTCCACGCACGGCGTCTCCAGGCCCTGCGCATCCTCGATCATGACGCGCCGGGTCGCGTGCGCGCCCGCGAGCGCCTCCCGCTCGGCGGCGGAGGTGGTGCGGTGCAGCCCGCAGCCGACGACCACGGTCATGCCGTCGTCGGGCACGCCGGCCTCGCGCAGCTCGTCGAGGAGGCGCTCAAGGATGGCCGGGCTGGGGCAGGGCCGTGAGGCGTCGGGGATGGTCACGGCCACCGTGGCGGCGCCGCGCGCCAGCTTGCGCAGGCGCGGCGCCGCCACGGGTGCGGCCAGGGCGCGCTCCACAGCGAGGTCGAGGTCCGTCGCCGCGGGCAGGCGGGCCGGCGGTTCGAAGGCGTCGGCGCGGGGGACCGGCAGTCGCGCCCGGCCGCAAGAGACCCAGGGGCCGTCGCTCACGCCGGCGGCTCCGCGTTCTCCGGCGTGCTCTGGGGCGGCGCGGCCCCCGCCCTCCACCACAGGCCGAGCATGATGAGCACGCCGGCGAGCGGCACGAGGGCGGCGAAGAACGCGACGATCAGCCAGTTCAGCAGGTCGCCGGCGGTCTTGCGCGCGGTGAGATAGCCGAGCAGCGTGCAGATCACCATCTGTGGGCCGAGCGCATAGAAGACCCAGCCGATCTTGTAGGCGATCCAGGCGAGGCTCACGTCGTTCATCGTCCGTACACCGCCAGCAGGCGCCGGACGGTGGCGCGCAGATCGGCGACCGCCTCGGGCGGCGACAGCGGGCGCGCCTGGTCGGCGAAGCGCAGCAGGTGGTGCGAGAGCCAGCGCTCGTCCACGTAGGGCTGCTCGGCGAGGCACGAGCCATCGGCGAGCGCGCGCACCGGCTGGCGTTCGGCGATCCAGCGGCGCACCGTGGGGCTGTACCAGATGGTGGCGGTCCGGGGCGCGTAGCTCCCCGTGGCGGGGATGCCCTCGCGCCGGTAGAGCTCCAGCCCCACGTCGGGGCGCGGCGCGAAGCGCTCGTCGAGGAGCCGCGCCGTCTTCGTGGTGGCCACGCGGAACACGCGCGTGCCGCCGGCGGTGCGGCACCAGCACACGTAGTACCACTCGCCGCGGCTGTGGATGAGCAGGTAGGGCTCGACGGTGCGCCGGCTGACGCGCTCGGTACCCTCCGTCCAGTACTCGATGTCCAGCAAGCGGCGTTCGACGATGGCCGCGTTGACGGGGTCGAGCACGTCGTCGGCGGGCAGCAGGAGGTCGCCGCTCACGAGCGTCTGCGCGGCGCCCTCGCGGGCGGCGCGCAGCTTGGCGGCGGCGCTCGCCAGGGCGGCGCCCGAAGCCGTGGGGAGCTGGCCGCCGACCAGCTCGATGGCCAGCAGGAGAGTGTCGGCCTGCAGCGGAGACAGGCGCGCCGGGCGCGCGAAGGCGAGCGCGGCGCGCTCGCAGGAGACGTGCAGCCTCGTGCGGCCCACGTACTCGGCGTACAGCAGTGAGCCGTCGCCGCCGAAGTTGACCAGGTTGAGCAGGCGGACGTCGGCGCGCAGCTCTTCGGCGGAGACCCCGAGAGCGGCGCGGATGGCGGCGACGTCGAGCAGCGCCTCGTCCTCGCCGCAGCTCTGCAGAAGATAGGTGGTGAGGGCCGTGAGGCGCGTGAAGCGGTCCACCTCCACGCGCCAGTCGTCGGCCGCGCGGCGCCGGCGGCGCCCGCCGGCGGCCGCGGCGCGGCCGGCGGGCCTCAGCGGCGGCGCCGGCGGTGGTTCCGCGTCGAGCAGGCCGTCGAGGCGGCCGAGCTGCGCCGCAAGCCGCTCGCGCAGCGTGGCCGGCTCCAGGAGCTCCGCCGCGTCGGCCAGCCCGAGCAGCCAGCCGAAGAGCGGCCGCGCGCTCGCATAGGGCGTGCTGTAGACGATGCCGCCGTCCTCCCGGCGCTCGATGACGCCGCAGTGCCCCCAGTGCGCCTCGACCCACCAGGCCATCTCGGCGGCGACGCGGATGCGCGCCGTGCCCACCGGCTGCGCGAGCTGCCAGGCGGGCCTGTCGCGGTAGGCGCCGAGGTCGAAGCTCTTCGGCGTGCCGAAGTCGTGGGCCCCGCGCGTCGCGTGGATGACCCGCGAGCGGATCCGCGACAGGCGAAAGGTGCGCTCCGCCTGACGCAGGTGACACCAGCCGATGAGGTACCACTCGCCGGCCACCAGTTGCAGGCCGTAGGGGTCGACGGTGCGCTCGAGCTCCTGGTCGCGGCTGATGGCGTAGTACGCGAAGCGCACGGTCTTGCGCTCGGCGATCGCGGCCTGCAGCTTGGGCAGCACAGCCGCCGGGGCGGCCGTCTCGGGGACGACCGTCAGCGGCGGCGCCGCGGCGTCGGCGATCAGCTCGGGGCGCCCCTGGGCCAGGCTGAGCAGCGCCAGGCGCAGCGGCTGCGAGTAGGCGAAGCGCTTGTCGAGCACGGCGAGGCACGCGGCCAGCGCGGTGAGCTCCTCGCCGCTCAGCGCGACCGCCGGCAGGTAGTAGGCGTCGGCCGGCAGGCGGTAGACCTCCGGGCCGCCGTAGGCGCCCTTCTCGGCGGCGATCTCGACGCCGAGCCCGGCGAGCGCGAGGCGGTCCTCGTAGAAGCGCCGCTTGAAGGCGTCCTCCGTCATGGTCGGGTAGCCCTCGACCCTGCCGCGGATCTCGTCGCCGCTCACCGGCTGGCCGCGGCGCGCGAGCAGCAGGGCGACCAGCGAGAGGCGCCGGATCAGCTTGTCGGCGTCCTTGCTGAAGCCTTTCTCGCGGACCTTCCTGCTGCTCATCGGCGGCGCTCCGGCGGTAGACGGTGAGGCGCGGGCGGCGGCTGCGCCACCCGCGCCTCATGCTACCGCACCGGGCCCCGCGTGGGGGAGGGGCCGCGGGCGCGGAGCGGCTGCGCCGCCGCGCCCCGGTCTGTCCGCGACGCCTACCTCGAGGCCGCCTCGCGCGCCGCCGCAGCGATGATCGCGTCGAATTCGGCGCCCAGGTCGGCCGGGAACGGCGCCGGCTCAGCGGCGAGGATCTCCGCTACCTTCTCCTGCGCCTTCTCGGTCGTGCTCCTGGCGCCGGCGCTCTTCCAGGCGTCGTAGCTGCCGGTCTCGCCGAGCTTGGCCTGCCAGAGCTCGCGCACGTGCGCGCGCGTGTGGTTGTCGAACAGGTAGTCGCCGTTGAAGCCCATCTTCTTGATGAGCTCGACGGCCAGCGTCTCCTCGCTCACCGCGATGCCCCTGAGGATGCGCTTGATCATGCCGATGATCTCGTCGTCGACGACCAGGTTCTCGAGGCAGAGAGTGCGCGAGCCGTCGAGCAGGCCGGCGCCGAAGGTCACATCGGCGCCGTTCGCGTAGGCCATGAACATCGCCAGCGTGTTCTCGTAGGCGCTCTGGATGCCGGGCTCCTTGGCGGTGGTGGCGCCGGCGCCGTACCAGGCCGGCACGCCGTAGAGATCGGCCATGTGGCCCTGGCAGCTTCTCAGCAGCAGGGCCTCGGGCGAGTTGCTGGCGTAGGCGCCGGAGCTCATGTGCATCGCCGTCGGTCCGCCGCCGTGGATCACCTTGGCGCCGGGGTGGGCGAGCTGCACCAGAGCGGCCCCGCTGAGGAACTCCGCGTTGGTCATCACAGCCGCGCCGGCGATGGTGATCGGGCCGGTCGCCCCGAGGATGGGCATGGGGTAGAAGCTCACGGGGATGCCGGCTTCCGCCAGGGTGAGCGCCAGGTCCATGCCGTAGCGCTCCTGGTGGAGCGGGCTCACGGTGCAGATGATGGCCGTGAACATCGGCCGGCGCCTCAGCTCTTCCGCGCCGCCGGCCAGAGCCTCGGCCATCCTGATGAGGCTGCGCGCCTCCCAGTCCTCCTTGATCGAGACGACGATGTCGTGCTTCTCGCTGCTGCGCACGCAGGCGTCGAACTCATGGAGGACGCGCGTCTCGGGGGGGCAGTCCTGGGCGGAGACCACGGCCGAGGTCGCGGACACGTTGTCGAGCGCCTGCACGACGCGGGCGCAGTCCACGAGGTCCTGCTTGCGCGAGGAGCGCACCGCGCCGTCCGGGTCGCGGGCGAAGACGCCGCAGCCGTCGGAGCTGATGTAGATGTGCTCGCCGTCCAGGGGCAGGTCGTACTCGGGGTTGCGGGCGCCGAGGGTGAACGCGTGCGGCGCCGTGCTGAGCGCCTGCTCGACGACGGCGCCCGGGATCTGCGCCACCGTCGTCTCCCGGTCCACCGAGGCGCCGTGGGCCTCGAGGATGCCGAGCGCCTTCTGCGAGTGGAACTTGACGCCGACGCTCTCGATGACGTCGAGCGTGGCCTCGTGGATCTGCCGCACGTCGTTCTGCGAGAGCAGCTCGAGCTTGACGCGCTTGCCGACGTAGCACTTGTCTGCGTAGGCCATGGATGGCTCCTTTCAGAAGCGGCCGGACTCGGCCGCGGCGATGATCTCGGTGAATTCGCGGTCCAGAGCCGCGGGGAAGTCGGGTGGGGGAGAGGCGAGGATGCCGTCGGCGACGGCCCGCGCCTTGTCTTCCAGACGCGGGCTGCCCGCGGCCTTCCAGCCGTCGTAGGTACCGGTCTCGCCGAGGCGCGCCCGCCAGAGCTCGCGCACGTGCGCGCGGGTGTGCCGGTCGAAGAGGTAGTCGCCGTTGAACGCCATCCTCTTGATGAGGTCGACGGCCAGGTGCTCCTTGTCGATGGTGACGCCGCGCACGAGGCGCGTGACCATGCCGAACACCTCGTCGGCGATGACCAGCTCCTCCAGCGACATCTGCTGCACGCTGTCGAGGAGGCCGGCGCCGAAAAGGAAGTCCGCGCCGGCCGCCATCTCGAGCACCATGCCGAGGGTGTTCTCGTAGGCCGCCTGCGCCTCGGGCTGCTTGGCCTTGGTGCCGCCCCAGCCGAGCCCGGCCGGCATGCCGTAGAAGCGCGCCATCTGCGCCTGCACGGCGCGCAGCATCAGAGCCTCGGGGACGTTGGCGAAGTAGGCGCCGGTGCGCATGAAGAGCGCCGTCGGCCCCCCGGCGTGGACGATCCTGGCGCCGGGGCAGGCGAGCTGCACGGCGGTGATCGCCGCGAGGATCTCGGTGTTGTTGACGACCGCCGTGCCGGCCGGCGTGACCGGCGCCGTGGCGCCGAGGATGGGCATGGGGTAGAGCATGATCGGGATGCCGGCCGCGGCGAGCGCGAAGGCCAGCTCCATGCCGAAGCGCTCCTGATGGAGCGGCGATACCGTGCAGAGGATCACCGAGAAGGTGGGCCGGGCCTTCAGCTCCGCTGAGCCGCCGGCCACGGCCTCGGCCATGCGGATGAGCGGCTTAGCCTCGGTCGCATCCTTGATCGAGACGACGATGCTGTGCTTGCGCGAGGCGCGCAGGCAGGCGTCGAGCTCGTGCAGGACGCGCGACGCCTCCGGCGTGTCCTGCGCCGAGACGAGCGCCGAGGTGGCCGAGAGATTGGGCAGGCCGTCGACAACGCGGGCCGCGTCGTAGACGTCCTGCTGGACGCTCGGCCGCACCGTGCCGCCCGCGTCCCGCACAAAGGTGGCGCAGCCGTCGGAGGCGAGGTACACGTGCTCCCCGTCCAGCGGGAGGTCGTACTCGGGGGTGCGCCCGCCGAGGATGAAGTGCGCGGGCAAGGTCTGGAGCGCTTGCTCGACGGCCGCCGCCGGGACGCGCGCGACGGTCGTCTCGCGGTCCACGATGGCGCCGTGCGCCTCGAGCACGTCGAGGGCGCGCTGCGAGTGGAACATCACGCCGACGTCGGCGAGCACGTCGAGCGAGGCTTCGTGGATGCGCGCCACGTCGTCCGCGTCCAGGATGCGGAGCGGCCGCCGCGGCCCGACGTAGCGTCCGTCGGCGTGGGTGGTCATGAGTCTCCCTTCGAGACGTCTGGGTCGGACGCGGCGAGACGGTCGCCGCGGCTCACAAGCTGCGTGGTGACGAACGGCGAGGTGACGGCGCGCACGAGCGCGTCGTAATCCACGGCGAACGACACCGTGTCGCCGGGACGCAGCGGCTCGGGCGTGATGAGCACGCTCACGTCGCTGGTGGCGCCGGCGAGCCGGGCGCCGGGCAGAAGGGGCCGCAGTCCCTGCGGCTCCATGTCGCGGCGCCCCACAGCGAGCAGCGCGTACCAGGCGTCTTCGTCCGGAAGGTCGACCTCGGGCACGTGGCCGAAGGCGTCGAGCCCGCCGGGCCCCTGCGGCGCCGGCGGCTTGCGGTAGCACTCGAGAACGACCGCCGTGAGCACGGGGTCGGTGCGCTCGAGGCCGGCGAGGCCGGCGCCGCTGACGAAGTCGTAGCCGTAGATGGCGCCGCCGCCCGAGCGGATCTCGGTGCGGAAGCGCGGCGCGTAGCCGTCGAGGTGCTGGACGACGCAGGTGCCGCCGAGGCTGAGCAGGGGTTCGGCGGCGCAGCGCTCGGCGATGCCGGCGAGCATGTCCTCGGCCTGCCGAAAAAGCTCCTGCGACGGTAGCTGCCCGGACAGGCAGGCGAAGTTGACGCTGACGCCGGCGAGGTCGATGCCGGGCAGAGCAGCGAGCGCGGCCGCGACCGCCGGGGCGGCGTCCGGCAGGACGCCTTCGCGGCGGTCGCCGAGGTCGACCGTCAGGAGGATCTGGATGGGGGCGCCGGGGGCGTGCTCTCCGAGCACGCGGGCGGCGCCCACGTCGCTCAGCAGCACGCGGTCGGCGACTCGCGCGACCTCCTCGAGCTCGTCGGGCTGCGCGGCGCGGATGAGCGTGAGCGGCCCCAGCGCGGCGGCCGCGAGCCGCGCCAGAGCGGGCAGGCGAGAGTCGGCGAGGCCGGCTGCGCCGGCCTCGAGCATCGCCTGCCCGACGCGCGGCTCGCCGTCGACGCATTTGGTGACGCCGACAAGGGTGAGCCCGGCGCCGCGCAGCCGCGCGGCCAGCAGCCGCGTGTTCTCGGCGACGACGTCCAGGTCGATCGTCAGTGTGGGGTGGCCGGCCACCGCTTCAGCCCCCGGGGGGCCGGCCGGGGCGGCCGTGCGCGTTCGTGTCGGGATGTGCGTGCAACGTTGTCCACCTCATGTGGTCGCGGAAGGGGCGGCGAGCCGGCCGCGGGACGACGGGTGCAGGGCCGGTGAACGGCCGGGTCGCAGCGCGGTGAGGTCGCCGTCGCCGGCGTGATCGCGGCGCGTGGCCTGTGCCCGGTCGAAGCGGGGGCCGGCGCGACGCGGAGGGATGGGGCGGCTTCTAGAAGTCGTGAAACCTGCCGCCCGAGAAGGCGGCGCGGCGGTGGTCGTCGTGGGGCTTGACGTCAGCCACTCGGGGCACGTGTCTCCCGTAGCCGGTGGGGCGGAGCGTGGGCAGTATACTTCGGCCGCGTCCGACCGTACAAGCGAGGAGCTTCGCCTGCCGACCGGCGATCTGTTGGTGATCGTCCGCCAGGGCCGTACCTGCTGCCTGGGTGCTCGCATCCCTGCGGTTGCGGGAGATGTGGAGACGCCCTTCCAGCGTCCCAGCGAGCGGAGTCTGCGGCACGACATCGCCGAGCCGCAGCCGGCCTTCTGCGACCCGCACCGGCGGCGCGCGGCCCGGGCTATGGCTCGCCGATCGAGTATGAGAAGATGCAAAGCGACGATGAAGCTCTTCTTGCCGGGTGACAGATGGCGCGCATAGAGGTCGACTGCGAACGCATCCGCCGCAACGCCGCGGCCGTCGTCGCCATGTGCGCCGCCAGAGGCATCGAGGTCGCCGGCGTGACCAAGGGCTGCTGTGGCGAGCCGCAGGTCGCGCGCGCCATTCTGGCCGGCGGCGTTGCCCAGCTTGCCGAGTCGCGTTTGCCCAACGTGCGGCGCCTACGCGACGCCGGGATCGACGCCGACGTGTTGCTGGTGCGCCTGCCGGCGCTCAGCGAGGCGGACGACGTCGTGGCGCTGACGCAGTACAGCTTGAACTCCGAGGTCGAGGTGGTGCGCGCCCTCTCTCGCGCCGCGCAAGCACAGGGCAGACGGCACGGCGTCATCCTCATGGTCGAGACCGGCGATCGCCGCGAAGGCGTCATGCCCGAGGACGCGGTCGCCGCGGCCGCCGAGATCGCCGCGTTGCCGGGCATCGAGCTGTCTGGCGTGGGCGCCAACCTCAGCTGCATCGGCGGCGTGATCTGCACGGTCGAGAACCAGGACCTTGTGGTCGACACCGCAGAGCAGGTCGAACGTGCGCTGGGCGTCAGGCTGCGCTGGATCTCCGGCGGGCACACCGGCAGTCTGCCGTGGGTCAACGAGAACACCCTGCCCGCGCGCATCAACCACCTGCGCGTCGGCGAGGGCATCCTCATCGGCACCGAACAGTGTACGTGGTATGAATTGCCGGTCCCGCACCGGGATGCCTTCCGGGTCTATGCCGAGGTGATCGAGCTCAAGACCAAGCCTTCGTTGCCGGAAGGCCCGATCGGCCCCGATGCGTTCATGAACGTCCCCCAGTGGGACGACCACGGTCTCCGCCGACGCGCCATCCTGGCGCTAGGGGAGCACGATCTGCGCACCAACTGCCTGCTGCCCGCGCGTCCCGGCGTGTCGATCGTGGGCGCCAGCTCCGACCACCTTGTCGTGGACGTCACCGAGGCCGACCCGCCGGTGCGCCTCGGGGAGGAGCTCGAGTTCGACGTGCTCTATGCGGCCATGGCCACAGCCTGGGCAAGCAGCTGCATAGCCAGCGTCGTCAAGCCCATGGCCGGGTAGTTCGCCGCGGACCTGTGCTCAGCGCGTGCGGCGAGCGAGGTCTCCGACATGAACGTCGCGGAGGCCGCGTTGATGCGGCGAGCGCTTCTGGCCGCCGATCGCGCGGGTCGCGACTTTCGCCCCTTCGACGCGAACAGCGACGGGCGCATCGACAACGTCGTCTTCGTCTGCGTGGGCCTCATCCCTGGCGACAGCCAGACCGATGGGCGTTCGCACAATGGAGACTACGCTCAGTTCGGCGGGGGGCTCTCACGCTCGACGGCAAGACCCTCGGCAACGTCACGTGGCTGTGGGCTTCGAAGGATGCGGGGATGTACCAAGTGGCGATCCATGAGACCGGCCACGCGCTGGGCCTGCCCGACTACTACGACGGCAAGAGCAGGGCGAGCGGCGACACGGTCGGCCCCGATGGCGGCGTCGGCACGTTCGACATCATGAGCCACGACCGGGGCGATCACAACTGCTTCGGCAAGCTGCTGCTCGGCTGGCTCCAGCCGATCGTGGTCAACTGGGGCGAGGACAAGACCGTGACCTTGCTGCCCTCGGCGGTCAGCCGCGACGCGCTCATCGTCTTCCCCCGCGCCGCCGGCGGGAGCATCTACTCTGAGCTGTTGAGCAGTTCGTGCGCCATGGTGGCGCGCGCTGGCGGGTCGAGCCTGAGAGCTTCCCGCATGAGCTCTTCGGCGGGATGGTCGCGCGCGGTCATTCTGCGGCGCGGTCCTCCCACCTGGCCGGATCGCGCGGCGAGACTCAAGGTAGACCACGGGGAAGCGCTCGGGCAGGCGGGCGACCGCGGCGAGACCGACGTCGATGGCGAGAGGGAGTCCGTGCCGAGGCTCGGAGCGTCAGCATGCGGTCGCCGCCCGAGGCGTGGCGGCCTACCTCACCCTTGACCGCGGCGCTCTCCGCCTCCCACTTCAAGGGCTGGATGGGCCTTCCCGCTCCGCCGTGTCTTTCAGCCGCTTTCGCCAGTAGAAAGGTCGTCGACTACCGCCGCGCTCTCCTTGCGATGCGCCAGGAAACCTCGGGGTTCGTCAGAACCTGGTCGAGGGCTCGTTCCACTTCCACGAGCAAGTCCGCACCAAGGCCTGATTCACGCACCTCGTAGTACTGCGCGGCCTCAGTGACCTCCGTCTCGGCATCGGGATGGAATGCGATCCGCTTCACGAGATGGCAGCTCGCGCGCGGAGAAGCACTTCGGCAGCCGGGATCTCAGTGACCAGCCCTTGCTCCAGCTCATCCAAACGGCGCTCCGCCTCCTCTGCCCACAACGCCTCAAGCTCAGCTTCGGACAGATCGTCGAGGCTCTCGACGATCCACTTTGCGAGCGTAGCGCGGTCCTTCAGATCCAGCTTCTCTATCTCGGCTTCGATTTCTTTGATGCTCATATGGCTCTCCTTCGGTGTTCGTAGCCATACTGCCATTTCCGGCCGGCGGCCCCACAAGGACTCTGCAGTCTGTGCAAGACGTTCGACACAGCTGCCCTCGTCTTCACGGGACAGTAGCACTGTGCCCGGGCGGATGGGATGACAGTGTGCGAGCGCCGGCTCACAGGCCATCGGGAGGGAATGGGGGGCATGCTTCGATCTCAGGGGCGCGGCAAAGACGACAATGCAGGGGAGCAAGGCGTTCGCCCAACGCCTTGCGCGTCGGCGGCGGCACGCTGCGCCGCCCTCCCCGATTTGAGTCTACCGCCGGGCGCGGAGGCTCGACGTACCGCGGAGCGGTCTACTTCGTTGATGCGCAGCATGGCGAGCAGGCCGCCGGTGGCGGGTGATGGTCAGGTGGCTCCCGGGCCGTACCGCCTCCCGCCTCAAGCTGCGCGATGGCTTCGAGCAGCCGCCGCGCGTTGCTGCCTGCGGCGTCGCTTGCGGGCGAGCGGTAGGCTGTCGAGAACGCGGTCGGCAAGACGGTCGGCTCGGCGCGCACCGCATCGTCAGGCGGTGGGCCTCCCTTGCGAACGTGCAGAACCCCAGCGGCGGCCGGGTAGGCATGGTCGGCGTTCATCACCCACCGTGGCGAGACTATCCGGCTGATCTCCGTGCGCCGGTCCCGTCCTGAGGAGGTGGCGATCCATGAAGGCACGTGAGCTCGACAAGCGTTTTGACGACGGGGAGGACGTCAAGTCCGAGCTCGATCTGGCGAACGTCCGCCGGCCCGATCGTGAACAGCGGCGCGTCAACGTCGACTTCCCTGTGTGGATGATCGACTCCCTCGACCGCGAGGCGATTTGGCGTCACGCGTCAGTCCATCATCGAGGTCTGGATCGCCGAGAGACTCGAGAGGATAGCGGGCTGACAGCCGGGCTTGTGGCTGATCCGCCGGCCGGCGCGTCAACCTGACAAGCAATGGCTGCGCACACCAGCGTGGCCGTTTCGATCGTGCTTGCAACGCGGCCCGGACACGGGGATACTACGAGTACTCCTCCCCGCCGCCCGGGTTCGCCCGGATTAGCGGGGCTATTTTGTTGGGGCAGGCGTCCGCGGGGCGTGGCGCGCAGAGAGTCCGTGTACCACGGGGCTCGGCGCGCGTTCTTCGCCGGTCAAGCCTCGAAACGCCTCGGCCACGTCAACGCACTGGCCCTCGGTCGGCTCATCGCCTCCCGAGGCCCGCAGGGGTCTCACCGCGTCCTTCAGCAGGTGCGCACGTACAGAGGCATGCCGGTCGCCGCTATGGATCCCAAGGGTCACGCGGCCGCCTGGCGCCAGCAGGAGGCCCAGATCGCCGACAAGAACGCGCAGCACGAGTTGCAGAAGGTCATCTGTGACGAGTATGGGTACGTGCCCTACGACGTCGTCCAGCACTGCGACCGGCCGCTCCGCTACCCATCCGACTACCCACGACAGAAAGCGCAGGAGAAGGGCGTGGACGTGCAGCTCGCGGTCGACTTCGTCAGTGGCGCGTTCGCCGGGCGCTTCGACGTCGGCGTCATCATGTCGACCGACACCGACCTCTACCCGGCGCTGGAGGCGGTGCGCAGGCACGGCATCGACCTCGCGTGGCCCTTCGCCTTTCCTCCCGGGATGAACGTCCACGATGACGCCATGGATGACTACTTCAAAGCGGCCGAGCTGGTGGACAGCGCGACGCGCCCAGCCTGTGAGGTGGCCGCCTGGCGCTCTGCGGATGGGCACTCGCCCTGCCTACGCCTGCCGCGCGGCGGTAGGAGACCCGCGACGGTGGCCATCGAGAGGGAGACCGGCAAGGTGGTCCCGTTCCAGCCCCCGCCCGAGCCGAAGATGTGGTGTCACTGGCTGGACCGGAAGGACTATGACGCGGTCGCCGATCTCACCGACTACTCCGAGGGAGAGCCTCCGCCCTCAAGTCGCTGAAGGCCGGCCGAGCCAGGCTGACTCGCCCGGCTGACGGTGGCGGACTCGCTGCGACGTGCTCGCTCGGGCGATGAAGCAGCAGGTCGGCGCCGGCTCGACGGGCGCAGAGCCGTCAAGGGGCCAACAACAAGCTCTTACTGTGCCGGACGCGGTACGCCCCCCGTCAGTGACGACCGCCTCCGCGGTGCGGCAGTCCGCGGTGCTCGACGCGGCGTACGGGCCGCCGCGTCGTTTGGTCTGAGCGCCCAGGTGACGCCTCAGGCTCGGCGACAGTCCGGGGCGAGTCCCATTCAGCCAAGGCCTGAGTCTGCCCCATGGCAGCCTGGGAGCGTCGCTGACTATGGCCGCCCGGCGCGTAGTGGCGCCCACCCGCGGTCGCGCGACCGAGCCGCAGGCGAGGAAGAGCCAACGTTGGGCGCGTTGCCTGGTTTGGCCGACTCGACTTCGCGCCGCTTGACGTCCTCACGCATTCTCGCCAGGTCGCAACCGCAGGCTTCGGCATGGGCGCAAGGATAGGTGGCCGTCTTCTGCTCGGTCATTGGGGGCCTCTGCGAGCATGGCGTCGGCCTGGCCGGTCCACACACGACCCTCAATTGCCCAGCCGCGCCCTGATGCGGGCCTCAACATTCTCATGCGCAATGGTCCCTCCGGCGGCGAGCTCTTCTTCGCCGGTGCGAAGCGCTCGAGCCAGTGCGAGCTCGTCGAGGCGACGCTGACCCTGTGGAGAAGGCCGCATCCCTGACTCTCGCGTCGGCACGGCCGTCAGCAGGCTCGGTTGCCGGGGGAGATAGGGAAAGGCCGATTCCCGTTTCCTCGAGCGAAGGTCACATGGGCGAGGTCGGGCCTGGCGAAGCGACGATCGCGACCTTGCACGGCGCCGGAACCACCTCGGGGCGGCCGGCTCCCCGCACATCCGCGCTCACCCCCGCGCCGACCGCGCGCGTCACGAGCCGGCGGAGCCGCGCCGCGTCGAGTGTTTCAGCGGAATGGGCGCGGAGCGACGGCGCAGTCGCGCCGCCGCCGCTGCTCCGCGCGGAGATCTCAGGAGTCGAAGTGCCGCGCGGAGCGAGCTTCGTGCTCGGCGACGGCTGCGCGCCACACCTCGTGCGGGGCGTTCGTGGGCACTCCGAACTCGTCGGCCAGAAGCACGACCGCGGCCTCGAGCGTCGGCCGGTGGCACGGGAAGTGCATGCGGCCGAGGGGCTGCTTTGGCCTCAGCACGTCGGGATGGCGCAGCGTGCCGTCGATGTGGAGGTGGCCGCGCGGCGGGCTCGCCGCGGCGATCCTGGCGCGGGAGTAGTCGGCGCGGAAGACCCACGAATCGTCATCCATGGCGTTCTGGTACTGCCACGTCAGGGCCTGGAATCTCAGCTGCCCGCCCGCGCTGACGTCAAGCTCCAACAGTGCGACGAGGCGAAGGTAGCGCCCGTCCGTGAGCCGGACCGCATTACCGCCTCGCAGGTCGTAGCCGCCGGTGAGCACCCAAGCGGGCGAGCTCGCCGCGAGGCGCGTGAGCCGGATCGCAGCCTCCTTGTGCGCCACGGTGAGGCGGAAAAGGAGGTTGACGTAGCGCTCGAAATGCGCGGGCGCCTCGCGTCCGCCCGCCAGGCGCCCGTCACTCGCTTTGCGCAGCGAGGCGACGGTGGATGACCAGCTATGAGGTGAAGACGGGGTCACCCTTGGGCAGCATGGCGCAGAGCCCGTAGGCCTCGAGCATCTGGCTGAAGTGGCGCCAATCACCAGTGGCGTAGTTACGGAAGATCTCCGCGGGGTCGTGTCCCTGTTCGAGGCTCTTGAAACGCACGAGCTCGACGACCTCGTCGCGGGTCAAGATGTAAGTCTTGGTAGGCAGCATGGAACACCTCCTCTGTGTGCCTCTCCAGAGTAGCACGTCGCCGGCTGGTGGCAAGGTGGACATATGGCGGGGGCGGCCGGGCCGCGCGATGCCGCCCAGACCCACGCCGTGGACGCGGGCGGATGTGCCCCCGCCGGGCGCCCCCTTCGTGGCTCACCGGCGCCTGAGCGACGGGGATGGTCATGCCCCACGAATCGCGATGTGGCTGACGACTTCACCGGGATGGCTCGACGTGACCGTCCCCTTCGCTCAGGGCCATCGCGGCGGGGCTGACATCGACGGTGACATCGACTCCGCCCCCTCGCGGGCGCGGGCCGCGAGCTGCGCAGACGCACTGCCAGCCTCCTCATTGGCTCGCGGAGCCGTCGTGCCCGCGGAGCCGTCCACCTCAACGCCGGCGCGAGCCGGGCATCCGCCGCCCAGGAGACCGCGAGTCGGCCACAGAGGTGATGGCGCAGAGCATCGCGCAGACGAACGCTCTCCCGCGGGAGCGCGACGACCACGACGGCGTTGCCCTCGACGCGGTGGGAGAGACAGTACGGAAAGCGCTTCGTGAGATGGCGTCGGGCTCCCCGGCGAATGGCGGGGCATGCCTCGGGAAACGCGAGTAGGCGCCGGGCAGCCGGTCGTCAACGCGCACACCCCGGTGGACGGTGTTCTCGACGGCAGCAAGAAACGTCTCGCCCAGCCCTCGCTGTTCCGCCTCATACCAGCGAACGGCAGCAGATCTGCCGGGGCCGCCGGCAGGAACCAGGCTCTGGTCAGCGCGCGCGAGCGCGGAGCTGGCGCTTCACTTCATCGCACGGCACGAGCGCGACGTCACCGCGGTCGAGCTCGTCGGGCCGTCGGTCGAGCTCGTCGGGCCGTCGGTCGAGCTCGTCCCTCTGAAGTGGCGTCAGCGGCACGGCCTCCGGCGTAGACGTGAGGCTCTCCCACAGGTCGTCGATCAAGCGCAGCCGCTCGGCCGGCGTCAGGTTACCGATGTCGATGGCGGGCATGCCCATGCCACGACGGTAGGCGCCTCGGTGATCGCGGGCGACTGTCTGGGTGCTCCTCGACGCCGGCGGCCGCGCGCTCGGCGTGAGCGCGGCGCGTGGCCCGTGCCCGGTCGAGGCGGGGGCCGGCGCGACGCGCAGGGAGGGGGCGGCTTGCAGAAGTCGTGGAACCTGCCGCCCGAGAAGGCGGCGCGGCGGTCGTCGTCGTGGGACCTGACGTCGGCCACTCGGGGCACGTGTCTCCCGCAGCCGGTGGGGCGGAGCCCCGGCAGTATACTGCGGCCACATCAAGCCCTACGGGTGGGGGTGGCGCGTGCCGACCAACGACCCGTGGCTCACCGTCCGTGACGGTCATCTGTGCTTCGACGGCGCCGACATCGTGGATGTCGCGCGCGACCTTGAGACGCCCTTCTACCTGTACAGCGAGCGGCGCCTGCGCCACAATATCGCCGGCTTGCAGGCTGCCTTCGGTGGCAGGTAGCCGCGCAGCGAGATCTTCTACGCCAGCAAGGCGTGCTCCAACCTGTGGTTTCTGAACGTGGTGCGGGACTGCGGCATCAATATCGAAGTGAACTCCGGCGGCGAGCTCGACAAGGCGCTGCGCGTGGGCTTCGAGCCGCGCCAGATCGTCTTCAACGGTGTGGCGAAGACGCGGGACGAGATCGCGGCGGCGGTGAAGGTCGGCGTGCGCGCTCTGCTGGTCGACTCGCTGCACGAGCTGGGCCGCATCGCCGAGGTGGCGGCCGAAGTGGGGAGGACGGCTGCCGTGGCCCCGCGCATCGACGTGCACGTGCCCGCCTCCACGCACCCCGGCCTCGAGACCGCCCACGGCGGCAAGGCGGGCATCGACCGCGATGACGCCGCGGAGGCCTTCGGCCGCGCGGCCGCCGACCCCGGCCTTGAACCGGTCGGCCTCCACCTGCACGTGGGCTCGCAGATCACCAGCGTGGAGCCGTACCGGCAGGCGCTGGAGAGCGCCCTCGACCTGGTCGACGAGGTCGAGGCCGCCGCCGGCGTGCGTCTGCAGTTCCTGGACGCCGGCGGCGGCTTCGCCGTGCCGTTCGCGGAGGGTCCGCCGCGGGGCGCCGACGACTACTTTCGCTCCCAGGTGAGCCTCGACGAGTACGCCGCCACGATCTGCCGCGCCCTCGCGGCGCGGCGGCCGGACCTCGCGCTGCTCATCGAGCCGGGCCGCTCAATCGCTGCCACGACCGGGGTGCTCGTGACGCGCGTGGAGAACGAGAAGACCAAGCGCACGCGCGACGGGGAGGGCCGGGTGACCGGCGAGGAGCGCTGGCTCACCATCGACGCCGGCTTCAACACCCTGCTCGAGCACACCAACTACCGCTGGTACTTTCGCACCATCGCCGCCGGGCGGGCGGGTGAGCCGGCCGACACGCAGTTCCGTCTCGCCGGCCCGTTGTGCGACGGCGGCGACGTGTTCGCCGGCGATGACGACACGCCCTACCGGTGCTTCCCCGCCGCCACCAGCGTCGGCGACCTCATCGTCTTCCTCGACGCCGGCGGCTACACGCTCGAGATGATGAACGACTACAACGCCCGCCCGCGCGCGGGCGGGCACGCCGTCACGCTTGCCGGCGAGGTGGTTGAGGTGCGGCGGCGGGAGACCAGCGCCGAGCTCTGCGCCTTCGACCTGACGCCCGGCTTCGAGCCCTGACGGCGCATCGTGACGGACGGGGGCGGGCTGGCGCCCGCCCCGTCCGTCGTGCCCGCCGTCTCAGATGCTCAGATGACCCACTGCGCCCGCCCGCGCGCGAACTCGTACTTCGACTTCGTGGAGCTGTAGCCCATCTTCCAGTAGGTGCGGTAGTAGCCGGTGGTGTGCGCATCGACGACCGTCTGCCCGGCGCTGTTGGCGCCGGCCACCACAGCCGCGTGGTCCCGCAGGCCGTCTTCGCTCAAGTAGGAAGGGCGCGAGACGGGCGCTCAGAATCGCCTCAGAATCCGTCCGGCAATGGGCGCATTACGACGACGACGCGGTGCTCGGCTGCCAAAGGCGACCGAGGTCTTCGCCCGGCACAGCTGCAAGGGCACGCGAGCGGGTGGGTGCGCTCAGGGCGATCGGGTTATACGGACGGCGGCCTCCTACTCAGGGCTGTCGCGCAGCACATTCACGTTCGCCGTTGGCAGTGCCGATAGTACGAACAAACGTCGAGCTTTCCGCGAGCGAGGCAAGGGCTACTGAGGGACAGGTCGGGTCATGAAGAGCCTATCGCGATCTGGATTGCGCGCATCTGTCGTGTTCGCGCCGATGCTGCTCGTCGGTGCGGCGGTGCTGGATGCGGGGGTTGGGCAGCCCGGCCGAGATTCCGCTCCAGATACGTGCGGTGCTCCACCGTCACCAACCGAGCATCTCAGAGGAGGATGAGACGCACATCGTCACGCGGCACGGCAGTCAAGGCTACCCTTAAGTCCGATTGATTGAGAGACCCCTTTGGGGTCGAGGAGGGACGACTGATGCAGACAAAGAGGAACGCAATCCTCTTCTTCCTACTGTGTGCCACCGCGGTGGCCGTCGGAGCCACCCCCGCCTACTCCCGCTCGGCTACCGCCCGCAGTCCGCACTCTGCGGCCGTCGCGAGCGGGGTCATCCGGGTCCCCCAGGATGAGGCCACGATACAGCAGGGGATCGATGCAGCGGCAGATGGTGAGACCGTGCTGGTGGCGGCGGGGACCTACCGTGAGAACATCGACTTCCACGGCAAGAACATAGTCCTTGCCAGTGAAGCCGGTGCGGCCAAGACCGTCATCGATGGCGGGCAAGTCGCCAGCGTCGTCGTCTTTCGAAGTGGAGAGACGAGGCGTGCGGTCCTCGATGGTTTCACGATAACCAACGGCATAGCCCGAGAATGGAAGTATCCCTTCGGCGCCGGTGTGTCCATCCGCGATTCTAGCCCGAGGATCGCGAATTGCGTGATCACGAAGAACGGCTCCGAGCAATTCGGCGGCGGCATCTCGGTCGATGGAAGCACAGCAGCGCCGCTGATCGAAAACAACACCATTTCCAGCAACATCGCCACCGAGCGCGCCGGCGGGATTGAGATCAGACAAGGCGCTTGCCCGGTCGTAAGGGGCAATACCATCTCCGACAACTTATCGATGGATGGCGCCGGTATCGAGATCATCAACAGGGCGTCGCCAGTGGTCGAAGGAAACACCATCAGCGACAATGTCGGCGGCTACGACTTCGACTCAGAGGATGCAGCCAGCTTCCTCAATGGAGAGGACGTCACCATCGGGCTCGGCCAGAGTCCGGCAATCCCAGGAGGCGTTCTGATCAACTATCATTCGGCGCCGACGATCAAGAACAACACGATCACCGGTAACTGGGGTGGGGGGATCGGGGTCTTCCTCAGCTCGGCGCCGAGGATCGAGAACAACAGTATCAGCGGCAATCGTGGTGATATCGCCGGCGGAATACTCGTCAACCTGGACTCGACCCCCGTCATCAAGCAGAACTCGATCAAGCACAACCTCGGTCCGGCGCTCTGGAAGGACACGACCTCCTCGTACACCCTGAAGGGGAACCAAGTATCTGGTCTGGTTGTCTCATGGCCGGCAAAGGCACCGAAGCTCAAGAAACTACCGCCGGGGCGCGTCTTGGCGGTCCCGGGCAAGTACCGAACCATTCAAGGAGCCATTGAGGCCGCAGCGGACGGGGATACGGTCGTCGTTGCGTCGGGACTCTACAAAGAGAACCTTGATCTTCAGGGCAAACGGATCACCGTCAGGAGTGAAGATCCCGAAAGTGCAAGCGTCGTCGGCTCGACGATCATCGAAGGGAACGGACCGGCACCGACAGTGGCGTTCACTCGCGGTGAGCCAAGGGATTCGGCTCTGAAAGGGTTCACGATAAGGAACGGGTCTGGTCGTTCAGGGATCTACGTCTCGTGTTCGAGCCCGATGATCGCCCAGAACGTCATTTCGGGTCTGCAGGGCCTTGGAATCGAGATCGCCCCGCCCTCGCCGCAGTTCGCCTCCACACCTCTTCGAGGACAGGCGACTGCCCCCCTCATCACAGAGAACACCATCAGTGACAACCTGGGCGGCATCATCAGCTACTTCGCCTCGCCCGTTCTCAGCGACAATGTGATTGCCCGCAACAGACAAGGCGGCATAGGAATGTATTGGTCTCGTCCCGTGGTAAGAGACAACAGGATCGAAGAGAACAGTGGCAGGGGTATCGGCGTCGATCACTACAGCCAGCCTGTCATCCGGGGAAACCTTGTCTCGGGCAACACGGAGGACTCCGTGGGCGCCGGCATCTACCTGGATGACTCCTGCCACGCGATCATTGACGGGAACATGATCATCGGGAATGTCTCGAACACTGAAGGAGGGGGGCTGGCAATGATCCTGGACTGCTATCCGCAAGTCACGAACAATGTGTTCGCCAATAATTCGGGTGGAGCCATCTTTGCAAACTGCGCGCAGCCCCAAATCATAAACAACACGTTTGTCGGGAATAGGATAGTGGGTGGGGATAGATCAAGAATCACCATCACGAACAGTATCTTGTTCGATAGCGATATCATCCTGTTCGATGATTGCAGCGAATGGGTCGTGACTTACTCAATCGACAATATGCTCCAGAGAGAGGGACAGGGTAACCAGTTCTGCGATCCGCTCTTTGCCGGAAGGAGTGACTATCACCTCCTCGCGACCTCTCCAGCGATAGATGCTGGCACAGCTGTCGACCTCCAGACCGACATCGAAGGAACCACCAGGCCGCAGGGAGGCGGCTATGACATAGGCGCCTATGAGTACGTGAGCGGCCGCTAATCGATCGCTGCCGATGGTGAGGCGCACGGTGTCCTCGTGGCGGCGCAGCTCCAGAGGGAAGCCGCTGCGCCATGGTCTTCTCCCGCGTCTTCTTGAGGTGTGCCCTCTTCGGCTCAACCGTCGGGCATGACCGATGTCCCCGATGAGGTGCAGCGCCGGACGGCCATGCGCAAGTTAGCCGTGCAAGGTAGCCGCGGTTGGGCGTGAGCTGATCGCCGCGTGCCGGGCCGCGAGCCAGGTGCCGCCCACCCCCGCGCCCAAGCCTCGCCGCCGCGGGTGGTCGGCCGCTGCGCTACTGCGTGGGAAAAGCGCGGCCGCGCGCCTCGACCGGCAACGACGCAGGCAGCATATGATCAGGCGGTGGCGCCCTGTTCGGCGCACCGCTCTGGGGCAATGACTTCATGGAGGCACGCATGCGCAGACTCGTGATTCTCGTCCTGCTCATCGCCGGGCTGGTGGCCGCCTATCCGGCCACCGTGCAGGCGAGCAGCCCCCCAGCCGGACAGATCGCCTTTGAGCGCCATGGCGACATCTGGATCGTGGATGCGGATGGCGGGCACGCCCGTCGCCTCACAATCTCGTCGAAGACAGAGCAACGGCCGGCATGGTCGCCCGACGGCCGCACCATCGCCTTCATCCGCGCCGGCACGGGCAACGGCTACAACGTCTGTCTGAACGAGATCTGGCTGATGAACGCCGACGGTACGAACAAGCGGCGCGTGAAGTTCGCGCTCGGGCCGAAAGTCATGCCCGGGACGACGCACAAGCAGACCCGGTACGGAGTCGACGAGCTCGCCTGGGCGCCCAACGGCAGAGACATCGCCGTGGGGGCATCCGCCTACAGCTCCTATCCGGACATGGCGGGTGGGCTCTTCGCGCTGCAGCTCTACCTGGTGCGCCCAGATGGCACGAAGCGGCGGCGCATCGGCCCGCTGCAGCCTGGCATGGCCGTCGACAGCCTGACGTGGCGTCCCAACGGTTCCCAGCTGCTCCTCATACCGTGGAACCGTGGCGCCGGACACCTGGTCGTCTATGACCTCGTCGCCAAATGCTACTCCGAGCCCTATGGAAACCGCGAGATGTGGAACGCCGTATGGAGCCCCGATGGCACCCGCATCGCGGCGAGCGTGCTGGATGACCGCAACGACGCATCACCCGACCTGAGCGGCCACGGCGGCATGCCGGCCTATCCCCAGCACCTCGTCGTGATCGACCCGCAGACGAAAGAGGAAGTCAGCTTCTGGGCCCCAGGCCGGTCCGTTCACTCCCCGGTGCATCCGACATGGTCGCCGGATGGTGTGTGGCTGGCCTGCTCGTTCTCCAACGAGGACGAAGGGTCGTGGGACACGCTCCTGGTGTCCGCGGACGGGTCGGAGTCCAGCCTGCTCATGGCAGACGCCGAGTACCCCGCCTGGCGGCCGGCGTCCACGCCGGCCCAAGTATCGAGCCCGACGTCCACCGCCACCTCGACCCCAACGTCCACGCCAAACTGAACGGCCTCACGGCCGGCGCAATCAGGCTCGGCCAGATCGTCACGGTCAAGACGTCATCCTCGAGCAGTCGCCGCGCGGGCGACTCCAGCTGGAATCACGCGCCCGCCCGGGAGGGCGCCTTCGGTTCGCGGGCACAGGCCGCCGTCGCCGAAAGCTCAGCCGCCACAACGCCGTGGCGTGCGTTGACGGTGAAGCAGGCAGCCGGCCGGCCGACCCTGCTCTCAGGGGGGATCGGAGGCCGCTTCGTCGTGCGCCCCGCCAGGATCATGACCGGGGTTTCGGTCATCGCTATCACTTCATCGGTCAGTTCCCCAAGAAGGGTGGCCGCATCCGTTGGTCGGTGTGGACCACGCGGCAGGCCCACGGCGTGGGGACGCTGTGGATGAACGACTGCGTCCCCAGCACTGCTGAGGGCACGTGGCACGGCTACCCGCGCACAATCGACGCCTCTCGCGTGCGCAGCGGGCGCTACACCCGGATGACCGTGCGCTTTCGCCAAGCCGCCGCGAAATGCGAGGCGTGCCTCCTGCGCTCTGGTGAGCGGCAGCCATGCGCTGTGTTCTCCACTTCGCGGCTTTCCTCAGGGCGCGGTGGTCCTTCTGCCGGGCGCGCCTGCGGACACGCGACCGAATGTACTATGGGGCGTCCACCCTGGTCTTCGGGCGAGGAGACGTTGAACGCGAAGCACTGTTCCAGGATGATTCGCGAGGGCGAGCACGTCGCCGAGGCCGTGTTCGCCGCCCCCGTCGCCGAGGCTGATGTCACCCTCACGCAGCCGCATACGTCCACCCGGGACGCGGTTCGTCACCCTCGCGCATCGGCGGGTTTGGCGGTATCGTGAAGCCCATGGAGATCGTTGGAGCACGTCTTGACATTGGGGAATGATTGGAGCCCTTCTTGCGAGAGTGGCAAGCCAGCATCAGATCATGAACCTTGAGGCGGTGACATATGCCAAGACATGTGGACGACATACTCGTGAACGCGCTGGAGCTGCCACCGGTGGAGCGGGCCGCATTGGTGGAGAGTCTTCTCTCCAGCTTTGAGCTTCCATCCAGGGGGACCATTGATTCCTTGTGGGCTCAAGAAGCAGAAGACCGAGTAGATGCTTTCGAACGCGGTGAAATGACCGCAATCCCGGCAAGAGACGTGTTCACCGAGATTGAGAACAGCAGTCACCGATGAAGATCGCCTTTCTTCCGCCCGCCAAGGACGAACTGGTCGAGGCTATCGCCTGCTACAACGCCCGGAGCGAAGGTCTTGGTCATGCGTTTGCAGCGGCAGTGAAGAGGACCAGCACGGCGTGACCACACGGTCCAGCCGACTCGTGGTGCGGGCGCCGCAGCGCGCGGATCAGGGCGCCGAATCTCTCATGATGTCGAGGAATGCCCGGGGCGTCACGACATTGAGTCCTTCGTAGCCGTGCACGTCAAGAAGAGCTTTGTCGCCGGTGACGATGTATCTGGCTGCCAGAGCTAGAGCACAGGCGACGAAGCGATCGTCGTCCGGATCGGCGACCACGCGGACCTCCGGCGTCCTGATCGTGAAAAGGATGTGCGATCCCGCGGCAAAGAGCGTCAGCAATTCATCAAGCTCCGGAGCGCTGTCGAGACCCAGGCGGCGAAGCACTTCGATGTACTCATCGAGGATGTCCTGCGAAAGGCAGAGCGTCAGGCTGCCTGTCTTCCAGAGATCGATGACGGCTCTCGGATTGCCTCCGAAGAATGAGGAGACGAAGACATTGGTGTCCAGGACGACTCTCACGCCTTGCCCCGCCTGACCTCGCGAATGGCCTCCGCCACGCCTTCGCTCGTGACGTCCTCGCGGGCCAAGCGCCTGCCGATCCTTTCCCAGAGCCCGTCGACAGAGGCGGCGATGTCACGGCTGGCCACGTAGTCCTCCAGCAATTCCCGGACGACTTCGCTGGTTGTCTTGCCCTCCGTCCGCGCCAGGCGACTGACCTTGTCTTTCAGTTGCGGTTCGATGCGGATGACCATCTGGGTGGACATGGCTCTCCCTCCCGCGGAATCGTAGTGTACGTATATACGATATATATCCCTCAGACGCGCGTCAAGGCTGAGATTCGCGTGGCCGGCTGCCGGGGAGTGCCGGGCCAGGCGGATCCCGCGCCGCAGATCAGTGACGGTGTGATCGTGCGCCCATCCATCCGACGCTGGCCTGCGAGTCGAAGCGCCTCGGGTACCGCATCCTGCACGGCCGTAGCGTCTGGAGCACGCTTGCTTCCACTTACATGCGGATATGCTAAGATGCGTATGCATCTACGCATCTGGAGGTTGACGATCATGCCGCGCACGACGATCACGCTCAGCGAAGAACGGTACAGGGCGCTGAAGCAGGTGGCCGCCCGGCGCGGCCAGACGATCACGGAGGTCGTCGACCGGGCGTTGGAGCTGGCCGGCGTCAACACCGTCGAGTCGGTACGGACGATGCTGGCCGCGGCGAGCAGGCGTGCGGGCCTGACGGACGAGCAGGCCATGGAGATGGCTCTGCGCGAAACCGCCGCCGCACGGGCGCAAGAAGTCACCTCGCGGTCGGCCTGACCCATGCCGCGCCTCTACGTGGTGGACACCAACGTGGTGGTGAGCGGCGTGTTGCGCTTTGGCCAAGGGTCCACCCCAGCCGTCATCCTCGACCGCATGCTGAGCGGCCGGCTGCCGCATGTACTGTCGGCCGACCTGCTGGGGGAGTATCGCAGCGTCCTGATGCGGCCGCGGCTCGTCGCTCGCCACGGCTGGGGAGAGCCCCAGGTGGACGTGCTCCTGGCCGCACTGACCATCGCCGCCTATTTACGACAGCCCGCGGCGCTCGCTCTCGGCGAGCCGGATGACCCGGCGCCTTCGTGCCCCGCGGGTGACGAGCACGTCGTGCGGCTGCTCGCCGGCGAGCCCTGGGCGGTGCTCGTGGGCGGCGATCGGCGCCTGCTTGACGCACTCCGCGGATGGCGCGACGTGCTCACCCCGGCGGAGGCCGTTGCCGAGCAGGCCGCCGCTGACGGGTGATGGTCAGGTTGGCCTTGTCCTGACCGGTACGAGGCGGGTTGGCGCCGCGCGCCGCGAGGTCCCCGCGTCAGCAGAGGTACCGCAGGCGCGCGATCGGCATGGCGTCGCCCTTGGTGCGCCTACTCGAAGAGATCGGCGTGGGTCCCCGTGCGCTCAAAAACAATCTCATCTCCCGCCAGTTGGTACACAAGGAGCCAATCGGATTCGAGGTGACACTCCCGCCTGTCCTTGAAGCTTCCCGCCAGTGAGTGATCGCGCAAGGACTCCGCGAGTGGTTCCTCTCCTCAACAAGGGCGGTCACCACGGTCTTGATCCTGACCGCGTCCCTGCCCTTTCGGAGCTTGAGCACGCGCCGCAGGTCCTTCTCGGACCGGTGCGTGTAGCTCGGCGCCCGCCTCAGATCCCGAGGCGTCGGAGCATGTCATTGACGTCCTTGCAGCGCTCAAGATCCTGCCCGGCGTCTGTCTGCGCAAGGACGTGCTGCGTCGCCTCGTTGGGCAGGCGCAGTTCAAAGGGCAGTCCTCGGTACCACTTGACCTGGAGGTAGAACAGCGTGATGGCCTGGGTGACTGAGAGGCCCAGAGCGGCGAAGACGCTCTCGGCGTCTTCCTTGAGCTCCGGGTTCACGCGCGCGCGAATCATGGCCGACTTCGTCATGACGAACCTCCTCTTCCGGCGACCAGCGTACCTCAAGTGGGATACAACAGGAGGATCACGCGCAGGGCGCCCAAGACGGCTGAGCCCGGACCTTGCGCACCGTACGATGGGGGACCCTTGTCAACTACGAAGAGAGATCGCAGGGCGGTTCGCTCCTGTTCTCTTCAGCTCCGCTTGCTTCAGCGTCCCGTTGACGCCACGCCGCCAGGAAGCCAGCGGGGCACACCACGCGAACACCCGCGCACAGCGTCTCCGGGAAGTGCGAACCGTTGCCCGTCACCAGGTACTCCGCGCCACCCGCAAGGGCGATCTCCAGGAACGCTTCGTCCTTCGGGTCCGGCAGCGGAGCGGGAAGCGGCGACGAGGCGACCATGTGACCGGGGAACACGACGTAGTCGAGGAGCGCCGCGACCGCGTCCCGATCGAAGTGGAACTTCTCGCGGCCGAGCACCTCCTCGTATTCCGTCAGCACACGCGCGTCCAGGCACAGGGTGAGCACCCCCGCTGTGACCATGCGGGCCACCTGCGCCGGCGGGCCGAATGGGGAGATCAACGAGGACACGAGCACGTTGGTATCGAGGACGATCCTCATCCTGCCCGCTTCTCGCGCACGGCGCGGATCTCAGCCTCGATCTCCTCTGCCGTGAGCTTGTCGGCGCCGCGCGCGACGGAAGCACGCTGAAGGGCCGCCACGGCGTCGATGGCGCGCGCCTGACGAAACGCCGAGAGGGAATCCTCGAGGTTCGACTCGTTGACGGCGGCCAGGATGGCGACAGGACGACCGTTGCTGGTGATGACCATCTCGCGCTCGCCGGGCAGGTCGCGCCACACCTCAGCCGACTTGGCGCGCAGGTCGCGCACACTCACGAACCTCATGGGGCTGCCTCCAATCGTGTATCTCACTGTGTACATGACTGTCACCCGATATCAACCGCTCCAAACGCCCGTGTCGTATACATGACGTCGGGCGCACAACCTGTGCGGCGCGCGATCCCGGTCCATCTGAGCGCTCCGGCGCATCAGGTCGATGCGCTTGTCCTGTGAGTCCCGGCTACCGCGGAGGCCGGATCCGCACCAGCCCTGGAGACAGGACTGTGAACGCCCCCGCCATCTCGTCGTCGGTGATGCGCGTGCCCTCGACGACGGGCTTGCCCATCATCACGTGGGGGTCGGAGCGGATTCCCTGCGTGGCCATTGCGAGCACCATCGTGCCTGCCGACAACGATACCACCGGAAACGAGTCGCCTCCGGCAAGACGAAGATCTCACCGGACGCCTGCGGCTTCGGCGGCTGCGCGCAGCGTCGTCCGCCGCGTGCCGTTGTCAGCCGGCTGCTCCCGCTCCCGGGCCGCAGCGCACAAGACCTGTCACGCAGCCCGCGTCCGCGCAAGTCGCCGCGAAGGCCAGGCCTCGTGATGCCGTGTGTTTCGCCAGTGCCGCCAGCGGCACAGCGGGGCCGGCGGCGCGTCCCGCGCCGCCGGCCCCCGACCGGTCTCAGTCCGGGAACTGGACCTCCAGGCCGCCGCCGCAGCCGACCTGCACACTGGCGCGCGAGGAGCCATACTGGCTGTCGCCATCGACCTCGGCGCTGAAGAACACGTAGTACTCGTGGCCGGGTTGGGCGGTGAAGGTCAGCGTCTGATCGACCGTCCGGTTCATGCTGGCCGAGTCGTTGGTGTAGATGCTCTGGGAGCCGTTCACCGTCCCGCTGGCGAAGTCGCCGGCCGTCGAGTCCCAGACCCCGATGCCGTAGGACATGGTGGCGTTGGCGCTGCCGCCGGCGTCGGCGTTGCAGGAGACCCCCTCGCTGCCGATGGGGTTTGCGCCGAACGGGATCGACACCTGCGCGGGCGCGCTGCCGCCGAAGGTGAAGATGTAGTCGACCTCGTTCGTGCCGCCGTAGCTGTCGTTCTGTTTGTTGCCCTGGACGGCGACGAAGCCCAGGGCCGCCGTACCCGTGCAGCTCACGTTCCACGCGCCGGGTTTGACCCAGGACCTCGTGGCCACGTTGAGGGCGAACCCCTCGATGGCGCCGGTGCGGGTGGAGCCCACGCTGCTGCCGTACATGATGGCGCCGGCGGAGTCGGGGGTGTAGTCGTCGTCGTAGCCCTGCACGGTCGCGCTGCCGAAATCGATGAAGTCGGGGCCGTAGATGTCGTAGGTGGCCGCCCCCGTGGCGCCGAAGTCGAAGGTCATGATGGTGTAGTTGCTCGACGAGGTCACCGTCTGGCCCGACCACCAGTCGTAGGTGGGGCCGTTCACCGCGCTGGTGGTCGACGAGAGGAAGGCCCACTCATGGCTAGGGCCCTGGGCGACGCAGAAGTCCGGCCCCAGCTGGCCGACGCAGTCGTCGGTGACCACCACGTGGGCACGCAGCCCGAAGTGGTCCAGGTCGAGGATCTGCGTGCGCATGAACTCGGCGCGCGAGACGATCGCCTCGGCCTCGGCGGGCAGGAAGTCCGCGGTGTGGTCGAGCGCGGCCTGGCTGAGGATGAGGCGCCAGACGTTGTCCATGAAGTCCTGCACCTCGGGGGCGAGCTTGTTGGTGAGGAAGGTGGCGAGGTAGGCGGCGGCGGGGGTGCCTACCGGCTGGTTGGCCGCGGCCTCGGCCTGCTTGGCCTCGACCACCAGGTCGACGCCGCGCATCTGGTGGTAGATGAGCTGCGTGAAGTACTGTTCGAGACCGAGATAGGCGCTGCACAGGTCGGCGCCGCCCGCGACCTTGGCGATCGCCAGGTCGGTGTAGTTGTCGAGCACCGGCGCCTTGGCGGAGTCCGGCGGGATGATCGCGTCGTGGATCGTGTTGACGTCGTTCTCGATGCGGAAGTCATCCTCCACCTGGCTGGCGAAGGCCAGGATCAGGGTCTGGTTGCCCCCGCCCGGAGAGACGTTGTCGGCCATGCCCTCAAGCTCATCCATGTAGGTGCCGATCTCGGTGATCGCAGCGGTCGGGTCGTTGGTGTTGGCGAGGATCTCCTCTTCGGTGATCTTGAGCTCCGTCTCGAGGTTGGCCAACTCTTGCCCGATCAGCGTCAGCTCCGTCTCGATCTGACCGAGCTCGGTGTCCATCTCCTGCAGGGCCGCGGCGTTGGCGGAGTTGTTGTCACCCCATCCGAGCAGCGAGAGGATCTCGCCCATGGCGGCGTTGCCGACCTTGCCCGAGGCGCCGCTGATCAGGCCGCTGACGATCTTGCTCAGGAGGCTGCCGAAGAAGCTGCTCTCGTCACCGCTCAGGCGGTCCGCGGCCTTGACCTTCGCGGTGACGAGGTAGTCCTGGGTGGAGGCGTCGGCGGCCGTGACCGTGTAGGCGACGGGGCTGGTGAAGTCGTTGGCCGTCACGCCGCTGACCTGGGGAGTGCTGGTGACCTCGACCGCTGCCCCGGTGGTGGTGAAGGTCGCCACCAGGGCGCTGACGTTCGTGCCCTTGGGGACGGTGAGGGCGATGGTGTGTTCGGCTTCGTTGATGGCGCCGGCGACCGGCGGGGTCAGGCCCTGGAAGCTGAAGGCGGTGATCGCCTTGGCCGCCGGGTCCGCGATCACCGTGAAGGAGCCGGGGCTGGTGCCGAAGGAGGTCCAGGCGCCGCCGCCGGCGGCGGCCCGCCAGGCGACGATCGCCTGGTAGCCGCCGCCCGTGGGCACGTCGAGGGTGAGGCTGGCGGTGAAGCTAGCGGCGCCGCTCGCGGGCACGAGCTTGCCGATGTACCAGCCGCCGGCGGGGCTGCGCGCCCAGAGGCCGAACTCGCCGGCGGCGGCGTCCGGGGCGATCGTCCAGCTCACCGTGAGGTTGTCGCCCCGCAGGTAGCTGCCCGTGCCCGTGGGGGCGCTGACCGTGACGAGGGGCGCCGCCGCGGTCACGGTGAAGCTCGTCGCGCTGAGGCTGCTGCCGGCGCGGGTGGTCACGCCGATCGGGCCCGTGGTGGCGGCCGCCGGCGCGATGGCCGTGATCTGCGCGGGGCTCACCACCCTGAAGCGCGTCGCCCGGGCGCCGTTGAAGGCGACCCTCGTGGCGTTCGTGAAGTTGATGCCGGTGAGGGTGACGAGCGTGCCCGCCGGGCCTGAGGCCGGGGTGAAGCTCTTGACGGTGGGCCCGACGGTGAACCAGGCGGCGCTGACGGCGCTGCCGCCTGGGGTGGTCACGCCGATCCGGCCGCTGCGGGCGCCAGCCGGCACGGTGAGCCTGATCCGCGCGTCGCTGAGCACGGTGAAAGCGGCCTCGGCGTGCACGAGCTCGACGACGGTGGCGCCGCTGAAGCCGCTGCCGGTCAGGTTGACGACGGCGCCCACCGGGCCGGCGGTGGGGGTGAAGCCGCTGATCGTGGGCGGGGGGATGACGGTGGCGCCCGGGGAGGCGAAGGCCGCGGCGGCGGCGGGCGGCGCCAAGGCGAGGGCGAGCAGGACGAGCGCCACGCCGAGGAGCCTGGGGGCGCGCCGCCGGGCGGCCGGCTTGCCGGTGGGTGTCGCGGGCTGCGGCATGTGGTACCTCCACTGTGAATGCGCGACGTCGGGCGTCACGCGGTGAGCGAGCCGCGCACGCGGAAGGCGTGCGCCGCGGAAGCGCGCAGCCCTCGTCTGCGGGCAAGGACTCCGTGCTTCCTACCTTCCTCGACCGCGTCGGCGACAAACTCGAGTCGGCGATGAGGCAGGACGCGGATGCGGCTCGCGCCGCCCCGGACGATGGCGGCCGCGCCCGCCCCCGCATGGCGCAGAGAAGGGCCGCGCGTGGCGCGCAGACGCTGCAGGCGCCGCTGGTTGCGGCCTTGAGAGTCCAGGCGGCGGCGCGGGCGGGTGGCGTCACGGCGCCCTTCGCCGTCACGCTCTTGCCGGGCTTCACGGCGCCGCTCTTGAGGTCGCTCGGCTTGAGCGTGACCGTGGTGGGCTCGCGGATCCTACGGTTGATCGACGGACGCAGGTGGAATGGCGAGCTTCCAGGACGAGACGCGACACTGGCCATACTTCCTCCAGCCCGCCGCCACCGCCGTGCCGTCGGCGCGCAGGCCCACGGTGTGATAGTCCCCGGCCGAGACGGCGACCAGGTCGCTCCAGGAGGAGACGCCGCACTGGCCGTAGTCGTTGAGGCCCGCCGCCACCGCCGTGCCGTCGGCGCGGAGGCCCACGGTGTGCTCGTACCCGGCCGAGACGCCGGCCAGGTCGCTCCAGGAGGAGACTTCGCACTGGCCGTAGTCGTTGAGGCCCGCCGCCACCGCCGTGCCGTCGGCGCGCAGGCCCACGGTGTGATCGCCCCCGGCCGAGACGGCGACCAGGTCGCTCCAGGACGAGACGCGACACTGATCGCAGTAGTTGCTGCCCACCGCCACCGCCGTACCGTCGGCGCGCAGGCCCACGGTGTATCTCCACGCGGCCGAGACGATCTCGTTGCCCGCGGCGCCGCCGGACGGCGCGACGGGCGTGGGGGTCTTGCCGGGGCGGTATTCGGAGCCGGCGGACAGGGTGAAGAAGTAGATCGCGGCCGCGGCCATCGCCGCGATGACCAGGACGAGGATGACGACGAGCAGCGCCGGGCCGGGCCCCCTGCGGGGCGGCCTGCCGGCGCCGCGCGCCATCCCCGGCGGGGGCGCCAGGCCGGCCGGGCTCGTCTGCGCCGGCTGCGGCCTGGAGCCGGCCGTCGTCCTGGCGCGAGGCTGGGCGGTCGTACGCGTCGGCTCCGGCGGCGCGGCGGCTCCCGCGGGAGCAGCCGCACTCGCGGCGGCGGCGCCGAAGGCGGCGCCGCAGATCCTGCAGAAGACCGCGTCGGCGGGCAGGGCGGCGCCGCAGGAGGGGCAGGCGGCGCCGACGCCCACACCGACGCCCACGCCCACGCCGACGCCCACGCCCACGCCGACGCCCACACCGACGCCCACACCGACGCCCTCAGCGATCTCGCCGCCGCAGCCGGAGCAGGAGCGCGCGTCGTCGTCGTTGGCCTGGCCGCAAGACGGGCAGCTCCTCGCCATTGTCCCCCTCCGGGTGCGTCAAGTCGTGGGCTCTCAGGGCCATCGTACCCGTTGCACGCCGTTCGGCAATGGGGCGGGAGCCGGCGGTCTCGGGCGTCGCGGGGCCGCACGAGGCGGCGGCAAACCTGAGTCGGCGCTGAGGTAGCCCGCGGATCCGGCGCGCGCCGGGTCACGGCGACCGTCGGCGCGCGGGCGGGCCGCACGAGGCGAGGACCCCCGCCGCCGTACGCGGCGGCGCGGATCAGGCGCACCCTCTCGTCCACGAATGGCGGCTCTGCCGGCCCTCGCCGCGGGCCCTCGGGGCCGGCGACCGCCCGTCAGCGGCCTTGCAGAAGCCGCTGCCGGTAGCGCCGGCTGCCCAGCGAGGGCGCCAGCTCCTTTGCGCGGGCACGCGCTTCGGCGGCGCCGGCGGCATCCCCGCGGGCGGCCAGCACCCGGCTGATCCAGAACCAGGCGTCCGGAGTGTCGGCCGGCAGACCCTGAAGGTCGGCCAGCAGTGCGCTCGCCAGGGCCTGGTCGTTGCGTTCTGTCTGGGCGATCAGCGCCGCGTAGCCCCACAGGCCCTCGAGGACCGGATGGTGCGGGTTCCAGCGCAGGCCCGCGCGAAGCTCGGAGGCGGCCTCTGCAAGCCGGCCCTGGGCGATGTCGAGGCGCGCCAGGTCGGCGTAGCCGAGCGCCCCGGTGGGGTCACGCGCGATTCCCTGCTGCACCAGCGCGCGCCCGCGAGCGACCGCGGCGGCGTTCTGCGCGGCGAGGCCCTCGCGCCACGTCTTCGCGCCGGCTTCGAGAGAGTAGAACGGCTCCCAGCTCCACATCGACGCCGCTTTGCCAATGTCGGCCGGCGAGCCCACGCGCAGGGACTCCGCGAACGCGCGATCGGCTCGGTACCACTGCACCCCCCCGACGACAGCGGCGACGAGCGCCGCGCCCACGAGGACCGCGGCGAGCACGGTGAGCGGCGTCGCCCAGGAACGCCAGATACGCTCCGGCAGCCTCCACGACGTGCGGCGTTCCGCCGGTGGGGCGCCGCAGGTCACGGCCGCCACCAACACCACGGGCACGGCGACGGCCAGGTCGAGCGGGCTGACCAGCACGAACACCGCCGCCGCAGCAAGGTAGCTCAGTCCCGCGACGCGGAACTGAGGCGGAGGTGGTCCAGCGGTCCCCTCCCCGTCCTCCGTCGGCTGTCTCCGCGGCCACGTGGTCCAGAGGAACAGGGCTACGAACGCCAAGGCCAACAGGAGTCCCGGCGCGCCTGAGGTAGAGGCCACGAGAAGCGGCAGCGAATGTGGGTCACTGGCGAGCGCCCACGGCTGCCTGAGGCGCTCCTCCGGAGAGCGGTACAGACGGTCGGCGAGCACGAAGGCGCCGGACCCGGCGCCCGTGAGCGGCCGCCACGTCGCGCCGGCCACCCCCTCACGCCACAGGGCGACGCGCAGGGAGTCTGAGCGCGTCAGGCCGGCCATCTGACCGCCGTCGAGCCGGGACAGCAGATCCGCGTCACCGCCCGCCGCGAGCCCGTAGCCAAGGGTCGCCACAAGCCCGGCCGCGCACACGGACGCGAGGACCACCAGGGCGCGCCGGCGGCGTTCCACGATCCACGCCACTGCGAGAACGGCAACGCCGGCGGCGACGCCAAGGTACGCGGCGCGAGAGACGGTCAGCACAAGGCACGTCGCCCCTCCCACCACTCCCGCGAGAGCCACGAGCCGCGTGGCGCTCCGTCGCCGCCAAAACGGCAGGCCGGCGGCCAGCCACACGCCCAGCAGGCTGAGACCGGCGAGGGTGATCGGGTTGCCCGTGGGGCCGCCCACGCGACCGTTGACCACGGCCCCGCCCCAGAGACCGGAGGCCCCCGCGATCTGCGCCAGGGCGATCGAGCCTGCCACCACGAGGACCACTGACGCGGACCACGTCAACGCCTGCCGTCCTCGCGGATGATCCAGCAAGCGTCGCGCGGCGATGAAGAGGAGGGAGAGGGCGATCCAGAACAGGGCGCCCGTGCCGCGGTTGTAGTAGCCGAACCAGGCGATCACCGGGGACGGCGAAAGCGCCGCCGAGAGGGCCTGCCAGGCGGCGAACGCCGCCGCCAGCACGTCCAGCGCGTCGATGCCCGGCGATCCGCTGGTGCGTCGTCGTTGCACGAGGGTGAGGACGACGACGGTGAGGGTCAACGGGTACAGCAGGGCGAAGCGCGGCACGTAGTATCTGCCGACGAGAGCCGCGTCGTAGCCCAGGGCCACGACGGCGAGCAGAGCGCCCACGCAGAGCGCTGCAGCCCACCAGCCCGCGGACATCCGCGGCGCCGCCGCCTGCGACCCGCGGGCCGCCCGCTGCCGCGCTGCGCCCGACGATGTCGTGGCGCCCGTCGTGCGCCTCGACCGACCGTCTGCGGCGACGCTCCCTCTCTGCCGTTTCTTCCTGGACGCCTGGTCCCCCCCGTCAGCGCATTGCATGGCCCGCGTTGGGATTGTATCCGAGGACGTCCCCCCAAGCGCCGGAGCCGCTCCAGGCGCCGCCGCCCACCGTGGTCCGGTAGCCGACGACGGCCCGGTAGCCGGCGCCGACCGTCGGCGCGCGGGCGGGCCGCACGAGACGAGGACCCCCGCCGGCTGCTGCCGGCGGGGGTCCTCGCGGTGTGCGCGGCTCTTCTTGTGCGCGTTACTTCACCGAGAGCGTGTGCCACCTCGTCGTGGCGGCCGCGTGCGCCTCGGCCCTGGCGATCATGGCGTGCGTGCTGTAGGCGCCCCTCTTCTGCTGGGCGCTGGGCGTGACCCTGTCGCCGGCGGGACCGGCGGCGCGCGCGTCGGTGACCGTCCCGCCGCCGGCGCCGCCCGCGGCCAGCGTGGCGTTGACGCCGGAGATCGTCGCGCCGGCGATCACGGCGACGTCGTCGGCCTCCTCGATCGTCGGCTGGTTGTCGTAGTACTGCGTCTGGTAGGCGCCGGTGTAGCCATCGTAGAACTCGATGCGATAGCTGCCCGTGGGCAGGCCGCCGAGGTCGTAAGCGCCGCTCGTCGCGTTGCTGTCTGTGGTGCTGACCGCCCGCCAGTCACCGAAGCCATTGGACCGGTAGGCGGTCACCCAGATGCCGCCGAGCCCGGAGGCTCTCGCGTTCCTGACCGTCCCCGTGATGTGGCCGGCCGTGGCCAGCCTGGCGTCGATGCCGGAGGTCGTGTCGCCGGCGATCACGACGACGTCGCCGGCCACGTCGAGCGTCGGCTGGTTGTTGTAGCACTGCGTCGCGTAGGCGCCGGAACTGTCGTAGAAGTCGATGCGGTAGCGACCCGTGGGCAGGCCGCCGAGGTCGTAGGCGCCGCTGGCGGCGGTCTGCGTGCTGTTGACCCGAGCCCAGCCGCCGGAGCCGTCGGACCGGTAGGCGGACACCCAGACGCCGCCGAGACCGGCGGCTCTCGCGCTCTTGACCGTCCCCGTGACGTGGCCGGCGACGGCGAGCGTGGCGTCGATGCCGAAGGTCGTGGCGCCGGCGATCACGGCGACGTCGTCGGCCAGGTCGATCGTCGGCTGGTTGTCGTAGTACTGCTGGACGTAGTCGCCGGAGTCGTCCCAGAACTCGATGCGGTAGCTGCCCGTGGGCAGGCCGCCGAGGTCGTAGGCGCCGGCGGCGGCGGTGTACGTGCTGTCGACCCACTCCCAGCCGCCGGAGCCGCCGGCGCGGTAGGCGCCCACCCAGATGCCGCCGAGACCGGCGCCCCTCGCGTTCGTGACCATCCCCCTGACGTGGCCGGCGACCGCCAGCGTGGCGTCGATGCCGAAGGTCGTAGCGCCGACGGTCACGGCGACGTCGTCGGCCGCGTCTAGCGTCGGCTGGTTGTCGTAGCACTGCGTGACGTAGGCGCCGGAGTAGCCGTCGCGGAACTCGATGCGGTAGCTGCCCGCAGGCAGGCCGCCGAGGTCGTAGGCGCCGGTCGTCGCGTTGGTTTCTGTCCCGTTGACCCAGTCCCAGTAACCGAAGGCATTGGCGCGGTAAGCGGTCACCCAGATGCCGCCGAGACCGGCGCCGCTCGCGTTCGTGACCGTCCCCGTGACGTGGCCGGCGACGGCCAGCCTGGCGTTGATGTTGGCCGTCGTCGCGCCGACGGTCACGGCGACGTCCTTGGCCTCCTCGATCGTCGGCTTGTCGTTGTAGTACTGCCCGACGTAGTCGCCGGAGTCGTCGCGGAACTCGATACGGTAGCTGCCCATGGGCACGCCGCCGAGGTCGTAGGCGCCGGCGGCTAGGGTCTGCGTGTTGCTGACCTCTTCCCAGGGCCAGTCGCCGGAGCCGGTGTAGCGGTAGGCGGTCACATTGATGCCGCCGAGACCGGCGCCGCTCGCGTTCGTGACCATCCCAGTGACCTGGCCGCCTGGGGCGAGTGTGGCGTCGATGCCGAAGGTCGTGGCGCCGACGGTCACGGCGACGTCGTCGGCCAGGTCGATCGTCGACTGCCCGTCGTAGTACTGCTGGACGTAGGCGCCGGAGTCGTCGTAGAACTCGATGCGGTAGCTGCCCGCAGCCAGGCCGCCGAGATCGTAGGCGCCGTCGGCGAAGGTCCGCGTGTCGTTGACCCGGTCCCAAGGCCAGCCGCCGGAGCCGTTGTAGCGGTAGGCGGTCACATTGATGCCGCCGAGACCGCCGCCGCCCGCGTTCGTGACCATCCCGCTGACGTGGCCGCCCACGGCGAGCGTGGCGTCGATGCCGGACCTCGTCGCGCCGGCGGTCACGACGACGTCGTCGGCCAGGTCGAGCGTCGGCTGGTTGTCGTAGTACTGCGTGACGTAGGCGCCGGAGTAGCCGTCGTAGAACTCGATGCGGTAGCTGCCCGCGGGCAGGCCGACGAGGTCGTAGGTGCCGGTCGTCGCGTTGGTCTCTGTGCCGTTGACCCAGTCCCATTCACCGAAGCCATTGGCGCGGTAGGCGGCCACCCAGATGCCGCCGAGACCGGCGCCCCTCGCGTTCGTGACCGTCCCGATGATGCGGCCGGCCGTAGCCAGCCTGGCGTTGACGCCGGACCTCGTCGCGCCGGCGGTCACGACGACGTCGTCGGCCATGTCGATCGTCGGCTTGTTGTTGAAGTACTGCTGGACGTAGGCGCCGGAGTCGTCGCGGAACTCGATGCGGTAGCTGCCCGTGGGCAGGCCGAGGGCGTAGGCGCCGTCGGCGAAGGTCTGCGCGCCGCCGACCCACTCCCAGGGCCAGTCGCCGGAGCCGTTGTAGCGGTAGGCGGTGACGTTGACGCCGCCGAGACGGGCTCCGCTCGCGTTCCTGACCGTCCCGCTGATGTGGCCGGCGGCGACGAGCGTGGCGTTGATGCCAGGCGTCGTCGCGCCGGCGATCACGGCGACGTCGTCGGCCATGTCGAGCCCCGGCTTGTTGTTGTAGTACTGCCTGACGTGGGCGCCGGAGTCGTCGCGGAACTCGATGCGGTAGCTGCCCGCGCACAGGCCGAGGGCGTAGGCGCCGCTCGTGGCGTTGGTAGAGGTGTCTCTGGCGTAGTCCCAGCCGCCTGAGCCGTTCGACCGGTAGGCGGTCACCGAGATGCCGCCGAGACCGGCGGCGCTCGCGTTCGTGACCGTACCGCTGATGTGGCCGGCCGGGACCAGCGTGGCGTTGATGCCGGAGGTCGTCACGCCGGCGATCACGACGACATCGTTGGCCTCCTCGAGCGTCCGCTTGTTGTTGTAGCACTGCGGGCAGTAGGCGCCGGAGCCGTCGCGGAACTCGATACGGTAGCTGCCCGTGGGCAGGCCGCCGAGGTCGTAGCTGCCGCTCGTCGCGGTGGTCTCTGTGCTGCTGACCCACTCCCAGCCGCCGGAGCCGTCGGCGCGGAAGGCGGTCACCGAGATGCCGCCGAGACCGGCGGCGCTCGCGTTCGTGACCGTCCCGCTGACGTGGCCAGCGGTGGGGCCGGGGCCGGCCTGTGCCGGCGGCGGCGCCACGACGCCGCAGAGCAGCGCCGCGACGAGGACGCACACGCTGATCGCCGACAGGGAGAGAGCGCTTGGCGAGCGACGCCCCCGCCCTCTCTGGCGCGAAGTGGAAGCAGCCTCGACACGAACGTGCCTCTGAGAACCCATGACCGAACCTCCTACCTGGTTTGCCCGCAAACCCTGCGAGCAGATACTACACCCTACCGGCGTCCCCGCCGGCGATAGACACGTGCCGCGCAAGCGCGCAGCCCTCCTTCGTGCGCACGCACCCTGTCGTTCTCGCTCGTTCTTGCCCACTGTTATCGGCGGCGGCGACAGCGGACTTGAATCGCCGGCGAGGAGGCCTCAAGGCGCCGACGGGGGTGGTGACGGCGCGTCCGGGGCGACGCGCGCCGGCGCCCCCGCGCCGCCGCGCCGCCCCGACCGCCCGGCGCGCGCCTCAGCGCAGCGACCACACGTGCACGATGGAGCCGTCGCCGTCGGCCAGCGGCTCCATGACGAACAGGCGGCCGTGGGCGCGGTCGAA
>Ga0247842_10001220_pt1 | contig 44372 bp, 39 predicted proteins | sample LaCruzMarch2015__3_FD_192411 | JGI IMG/M metagenome (GOLD analysis project Ga0247842, IMG submission 192411) | Freshwater microbial communities from meromictic Lake La Cruz, Castile-La Mancha, Spain - LaCruzMarch2015_19m | ecosystem: Environmental > Aquatic > Freshwater > Lake | place: Spain...
AGTCGGAGCTGCCCTCAACAGCAGGTACGTTCGCGTCCAGAAGGCGGCAATTCCGCTTATAGCCCAACTGCCAGGCGAATATCAAATTGCTTGCATCAAAACTGCCTTCAAAATCCGAGACGCAGATGTCCAGGTTGATGTATTCAGCCTCATCAGGCAGCTCTCTCCAAAAATCAAAGCAGACTGCATCAAAGCCGCAATGGGCAACGAATATGATTATGTGGCATTTGCAGCTTTCGGCCTCATCACAAGCCTTCCCCCAAACTACCAATCAGACTGCATAGATACCGCCCTCAAAAGCGGCCATGCAGATCTCTATCTCGAAGCAGCCAGCCTCCTAAAAACAATCAAAGATGAAACTGCCCGCATAGACAGCTCCAAAGTAAGCAAGCGCGGCATAAAGGCAAAATAACAATCCATCCATCATCGGGCCGCAGCTTTCAAGGATATGCTCCAGAATGAAAGAGGAAAAAGAGAAGAATTCCGCAACCAAGGAATTCAAAGAAACGGGCGTGCATGCCTCAAGAGAAGGCAATTGGAATAAAGCCAAAGTTTAGTCAGGAATTCCGGTTGCAGATCTTAACTATTCCAATTATCACGCCGATTGCCAAAATTATGCCGCCTAGCCAGTTACGCGTGTCTTTCGGCCCCTGATTCACGGTCTTATGTTCCTTAAGAGCGATCTTATACTTATCCATTGTTTTATTCATCTTCCGCATGTTGTTTTTTAGTTTGTCTATTTTGCCGTATTCATCAGAGCCGCCCAGTTCTTTTTTCTGCTTCAAAAGTTCCTTTTCCTGCTTTTCAAGCGAAGTAATCTTATTCGAGATGGCGGTTTGCTTGCCAGTGTTTCCTGCCACTGCTAGGCTATCATACAATCTGTTCTTCTGCACGATAATATATTCGGTTTTTTTATTTATTGCATTAACAATCAAATGCGCCGAGGCCAATGCCGAGCTGTCGGATTTTACCTGCTGTGTCAGTGCTGCCACTTTTCGGGCGTATTTCACTGTTTCTTGCGGGGTGGTTGGCTTATACCGCTCGCTGCATGCGCTGATTGCGAACATAACAAATAGCATTGCCGCCGCCATCCGCAACGAATATCCAAGCCTGCTTCCCGTCCAGGATTTTGCCTCGTTATGCCGGTCCGCGCAGGCCGCTGCACTAAGGGGGCGTTTATCGCCCGCCTGCCCCTCCTTCAAAAGATGCCGGAAAAACGCTGCCTTTGGAATAGTTGCTGCTCGGAACGGCTGATTTCTGCCAAGCCGCATGGCCCTTTTCAAAGATGCAATTTCGGTATGAGCAAATTTCATAAAAATCCTCCTATTCCCAATAGCGTGGTTTCAGAAACATTGTTATTTTAAATGTTCGTATAAGCAGTTTACATAATCAATAGGCTGCATCAAAACCGCGCAAAAGCCCGCGGTGTGATTCTGATGCGTTACTTTGACAAAACACAGGTAGGCGGAGGGGGCAGCGCAGGCTCCAAAGATAGCAAGCCGATTCCAATCCCGCAATACTTATTGGACCGGCTCAAAAACATCACGGACCCTGTGAAGAAGCCAGTTATTCCGCATGAGCCGAAAAGAGAAAGGATGCAAAAAGCGAGTTTTGATTCGCTTAAGGCATGCCTTCTTTCCAATGAGCGCGAGGTTGCCGAGAAATCAGTGGTTTTCTTGGAAGAAAACGCGCAAAAGCTGCATTCGGATGACCTGTCAGACCTGATCAAAGCCACTTTGTCTGGCGAATACGCCTACACCGGGTTGCTAACCACTCCTCTTGTAAATATATTGCCAGAAAGCTATCACTCAGAACTTTACGAACGTTCAATTATCATGATAGAAACAACGATGAAAAGTGAGTATAATACCTGCTTTGTAGCCATCCCATTCATAAAAGACCTGCCAAAAAAATACCAACCCAAACTTTACGATCAGGCAAGCGAAATAATCAAAACGGCTCTGAATCACAATAACGATGCCGTTCAGCGTGGGGCTATCCCATTCATAAAGTATCTGCCAGAAAGCCGCCAACCAGAATTTTACATGCTGGCTGGCGAAATAATCAAAGCCGCCATGAATAGCCGATTAGACTATATCTCTCGCGACGCCTCCCCGCTAATACATGACATGCCAGTAGAATTCAAGCCAGATCTAATCAGGGCAGCCCTCAACAGCAAGCAACTTCCTGTGGCGCACGCGGCAATCGCATTCATAAATGAACTGCCATTCGAGGTCCGACCTGGCCTGATCAAAGCCGCATTGACGTACTGGAACATAGATGTCTGTATTGCTGCGGTCAGAATCATAAATGACATGCCGCCAGAACACCGGGCAGATTTGTTCAAAATCGCCTTGAATCATCAACTCAATACCGTTCGATGCGCCGTTATTCCAAACATAAAAAAACTACCCGGGAGTTGCCAGCAGGATCTTTATCTGATTGCAAGCGAAGCGATTAGGATTGCATTCGATGGCATCGATGGGTCATTCAAACATTACACCGGCCTATCATGTGAAGCAGATCTCATAAATGAAATGCCACGCAGTTACTGGCCAAAACTGATTGGCGCGGCCCTGAACAGCACATACGAATTTCATCGCAAAGCGGTTTTTCCATTCATAAAAGACGTGCCCTTCGAATTCCAACCAAACCTGATCAAAATCTCTCTTGAAAAATGTCTGTCAACGCGATTTGAGGCAGTGGGGCTAATAGCAAAATTGCCGGAGGGCCACAGGGCAGACCTAATCAAAATTGTTCTTAATACTTATTTCGGGGGCAATCAAACAATAGGCATTCAGCTCATAAAGGATTTGCCAAAAAGTTACTGGCCCGGCCTTGTCGAAGCCGCTTTGAGCAGTAAATTTTGGGAAGTTCAACAGGCAGCAATTCCTTTAATATTGGAAGTCCCTGAAGCTCATCGCCAGGGTCTAATCAAAATTGCACTAAATCTCGAGCATTATCTGGCCAAGCTTATGACTACGCCGCTGATAAAAGAGATGCCCGCCTATTCCCAGCACGATTATTATTCGCGTGCGAATAAACAAATAAGTCATACTTTAAGCGGCATTTCCTACGAGCAAGCGGTCCCTTTCATAAGGGAACTGCCTGAAAACTACCGTCCAAAGCTATACTATGTTGCGAGCAAAAAAATCAAAGCAAGCCTTGAAAACGAATTCATGCGAATTCAACTGGAAGCCATTCCGTACATAGCATATTTGCCAAAAGAATACTGGTCTGATCTGATTCGTATTGCCCGAATCAGCAAATATGGCGAAGTGCGTGAAGCCGCGCAAAAGCTGCAGAAGTAATCCCCATAAGGTTCTCAGGCAAAGTAGCAACCGACCAGTCCGCGACAAAGCCGAGCGTCTCAGCAAAGGCGGGAAAATCCCATGAGCCGCAAGGCTATCTGAAATTAGCAGCGTCCATATAGCAAGAAACAGCCGGCTAGTCCCCCTTCCCGACATCGTAGAAAACGGTTTCCTTCGGGTATATCTTTATCCCCAGGCCGTCGACTATCTCGAACGGGCAGAGTTTCTCAATCGCCTTTCCGCCCCTCATCTTCACCACCTCAAGCGCGCGGTAGCGCGAGGTCTGGCTGCGCGGGTGGTGCATCAGTATCACCGAGTCGGCAAGGTATTCTATTCCGTCCGAAGCCTTGGTTTTCTTGGCAAAAGTCCCCTGCGCGGAAAGGAGGGTGGTGCATTTCCATTTCTTCAGAAGCTCGAAGAAGGTTATCTGCGCCTCGCGGGCCTGATAGCCCGACTCGAAGAGCATAAGGTAAGGCGTTATTGGGTCTATCACGAGCCTTTTTGCGCCAAGCGAGGAAATGGTGTCCAGTATCAGCCCGCCGCCTTCCTCTATGAGCTTTTTTACCTCGTGCGGGCGGTAGTTTATGGTGGCGAACATATTCTTCTCGGAGAGGGTCTTGAAGTCAAAGCCGTATTTTTGCATGTGCCTTAGGACAGAATCGGTGCTCTCGTCAAAGGAAAGTATCACTCCCGGCTCGTCGTACTGGGTTGCGCCGTTGTAGAGGAACTGTGTGACAAACGTGGTCTTGCCGCAGCCCGCGCCGCCCATCACGAGGTTCGTGCTCTGGCGCTCAAACCCGCCCCCCAAAAGTTCGTCAAGACCCGGAATTCCTGTGAGGACGCGCTCGCTTTCCGCAGGCACCGGCGCCCGCAGAACCGGTTTTGGGACTGCCTCTTCCAGCGCCTGCCCGGGTTCCTGCTCGCCCCTCCTTACGGGCTGCACATTGGGCCTTAGCTTGGCAAGCGGCTTTACCGGCATCAAATCACAATGCTTTTTTAGTACCCAAGAACGTTTATAAATGTGCACAGCCTCTATTTCACGTCAGAAATGGCTGCAAGGCTTAGAAATTTGTGTGGTGCTCATGCCCTCCGACCTCCTTTACCCGACCGGCATAAAGAGCCTTGACTTCATACTCGCAGGCGGCCTTCCGCCAAGCGCGAACATACTCCTGTACGGCGAGCCCCTCTGCGGGAAAAAGCCGCTTCTCATGCAGTTCGTCTACGAAGGCCTGAAAATGAACATCCCTGGGATATTCGTGCTCACGGACTACGGGTTTGCCGACTGGAAGACCATGATGGAAAGCTCGGGCTGGCCGATAAAGCCATATGAGCAAAGCGGGCTTCTCCAGGTGATCGACTGCTACTCGCGGCAGTTCGACCCCTCATTGCAGGATTCCGGGATAGTGACTTACATTGGCGACGCCACCGACCTGTCTGCGATTTCCTTGCAGCTTTCCGGGCTTCAAGACCAGATAGTCCAGATTTCGGACAGCCACAGGCTCGGCATGCATTCGCTCTCGTCGCTTTTGGAGACGAATTCGCCCGAGAGCGTTTTCCGTTTCATGCAGTTCATAACGGGCAAATTCCGCCGCGCAGGCGCCACCGCCATGTATGTCATGGAAAAGGGCATGCACGATGAAAAGCACGTCACCATGGTCGAGCACCTGATGGACGGCATGGTTGAATTTTCTGAGGACAAATTGCGCGCGCGCGGGCTGATGGGCGCCTCCCCCTCCTGGCACAAGTACGAGCTTTCGGACAAGGGCATCAGGATAATCCCGTAGGTGCAACCAATGGCTCCAACAGCAAAAAATGACGATCCGTTCATGCTTCTTGCAATTAATGCCGCAAAGCGCGGGATAGCCTTCGGGCAGTCACCTTTCGGATCCTGCATAATAAAGGGGAACAGGATAATAGCGTGCGCGCACAATTCCGTCTGGAAAAAAACGAACATAACCGCGCACGCGGAAGTGGAGGCAATCCGCCTTGCCTGCAAAAAGCTCAAATCGATAAAGCTCTCAGGCTGCATCATCTACACCACCTGCGAGCCCTGCCCTATGTGCTATTCCGCAATCCACTGGGCTGGGATTCAGAAAATAGTCTACGGCGCAACCATTGGCGATGCGAAAAAGTGCGGCTTTGGCGAGCTTGAAATCCCGGCAGAAAGGATGAAGCGCCTCTCAGGGGGCAAAATAAAAATCGAAAAAGGCGTCATGCGCGAGGAATGCGCGGCGCTTTTCACGCTCTTCAACAAAAAATGGGGCAAAAGCAGGCTCTACTGAGCGATTGCCGGATTATGCGCATTTTAGTACAAGCGGGGCGGAACCAAGCCTGCTTTTCTCATAAATACATTTTTAAACACCTGCGCCTATAGTAAAGCAAGGCGAAACAATGAACTCTTTCAGAATGCACTTTAACTCTAAGCCAAATACCGGCAAGCGCGGCACTCATATCATGTATTTTCTCTCTGACCGTGTTTTGCCGGATTTCATTTCCGAACCGCTATCGCAAGCCCAAGAAAAGGCTGCAAGAAATCCGGATGACATTGTCGGCATCGCAAGAAGCCATATGCGGCGCCCCATTACGATAAATCACGCCAAAGAGGGAAAAAAGCCCTGCACAACACATAAATTTACTTTCGAAGCCCTGGTTCATATTGAAGTTGGCTTTGCACTGATCGAGCCGAGAGTCCGCGAACTTATTGCGGTTGAAGACTACAAGGGAGCGTACAACATATTGATAAAAACGCTTTACGAGCCGGAAGCTCATACATACAAAAACGGCACCATTCATGGAAATGCCTTTTGGCTCACGCGGTATGTCGCAAGAAGCGCGGTGGAGCTGGCGAACGAAATCTTCGCGAAGGGAAAAGAGAAGGGAACGGACTTTACCTGCGAGGAAGTCCGCGACGCGGTGCGGATGAAATTCGCCACAACAACAATCCACCTCGGGAGATTCAGTTTCACGCCAGCGCAGATATCGCACGAGCTGGCTGAGAACCCAATGCCGTTCTTAGTCTCATTCCCCGACAACCCCCCTCAAAAAGCTATATAAGCATTTCCATTCTTATCAAATGCATTCCGTCTGTTTTCTTTCAGCACTACAAGACCAGATTAAGAAAAGACTTGGCGGGATTCTGAAAAGATTGTTTTCTAATGAACATAAACCAAGGAAGTGATTTCTATGGCGGGCGACATGAACGAGGATGCCAAAAAGAAGATTCTCCACACCGGGACCACAACCGTGGGCGTTGCCTGCAGCGACGGCATCATAATGGCGTCCGACAAGCGCGCCACGATGGGCTATTTCATCGCGAACAAGGACATACAGAAGATCCACCAGATTGACGATTACCTTTCGATGACGATTGCGGGCGGAGTCGGCGACGCACAGGCGCTTATCCGCATGATGAAGGCCGAGGCGAACCTCTACAAGTTCAAGCACGGCCACAACATGAACGTGAAGGCGGCCGCATCGCTTCTCTCGAACATATTGCACAACTACCGCTTCTATCCGTTCTACGTCCAGCTTCTGATCGGGGGCGTGGATGAGAAGCCCGAGGTATACAGCTTGGACGCGATGGGCGGCTTAAGCGAGGAGAAATACGTCTCGACCGGCTCAGGCTCGCCGGTTGCATACGGGCTTCTTGAGGAGATGTACAAGGAAAACGGGACCGTGAAGGACAACCTGCGCGCCGCGGCAAAGGCGATTGCGGCTGCGATGAAGCGCGATGCCGCAACCGGCGAATCCGTGGACCTTATCACAATCACGAAAGCCGGCTTCAAAAGGTACGAGAAATCCGAGGTTGAAAAGCTTATACAGTAGAAAAGGCGATAATCCAGGCATTCATTTCTGGCAAAATCAGGTTTGAATCGTAAAAAATACAATAAACTATAGAGGGCGACTGATTTGGAATTGAAGGAAATCGAGCGGAAACTGCACGAGCTTGTGCCCAGCGACTGCCTGCTCTCGAAAGTCGAGGCGGAAGGCCTGGACATTGTCATCTACCTTAAGGACATAAACGCATTTTACTCAAACGACCAGCTCATAAGGAAGATTGCGGGCACGATAAGGAAGCGCATTCTTGTGAAAAGCGACCCATCGGTTTTGATGCCGCAGGACGATGCGATGAGGATAATAAAGGAAACCGTGCCTATCGAGGCGGGCGTTTCGGACATTCATTTCAACCCTGAGTTCTCGGAAGTGAACATAGAGGCGCTAAAGCCCGGCCTGGTTATAGGGAAGGGCGGAATGACCCTGAAGTCGATAATACAGAAGACAAAATGGGCTCCGATAGTGCTTCGCGCCCCGACAATGCCCTCCTCCACGATAAAGGGCGTGCGCGCAACCATGCTAAAAGAGGCGGCAAGCCGCAAGAAATTCCTCATAAGCCTGGGCAAGAAGATATGTTCGCCGCTCCCCACCAAAAGCGACTGGGTGAAGGTAACCGCGCTTGGCGGATTTTACGAGGTTGGAAGAAGCTGCGCGCTCGTGCAGACGCCCAACAGCAACGTGATTGTGGACTGCGGAATAAACCCCGAAACATTCGAGCCCACAAAGGCATATCCCTATCTCAACGCAATGAACCTCGAGCTTGACAAGATAGACGCGGTGGTGCTCACGCACGCGCACATGGATCACTGCGGTTTCATCCCCTACCTTTACGCATATGGTTACGATGGGCCTGTGTACTGCACAACGCCCTCGCGCGACCTTGCAATGCTCCTCCAGATGGATTTCCTCAACATCGCGAGCAAGAACTCAAACTATGCTCCGCCATATACGGTGAAGGACATACAAAAGGAGCTTGCCCACATGGTGACTGTGGACTATGGCGAAGTCATCGACATCACCCCTGAAATAAAGCTCACATTCTACAACGCCGGGCACATACTCGGAAGCTCGATGGTGCACCTGCACATCGGCGACGGGCTTCACAATCTGGTATTCACGGGCGACATAAAGTACGGCTTCACGCGGCTTTTCGACCAGGCAAACTCGAACTTTCCCCGCGTTGAGACGGTATTCATAGACAGCACTTATGGAGGCAGGAACGACATCCAGCCCAACCGCTTCGAGTCGGACAAGCGCATGATGGAGCTTGTTCTTGAGACATGCCAGCGGGGGGGCAAGGTGCTCATCCCCTCTTTCGCGGTCGGCCGCTCGCAGGAGATCATGCTCGTGATGGAGGAGTTCGCCTCCAAGAACAAGGATTTCAACTGGCCGGTCTACCTTGACGGCATGATTCTTGAGGCATCCGCAATACACACAGCATATCCCGAGTACCTGCGCCACAACATACAGCGGCGCATACTCTCAAACGACTCGCCTTTCGAGTCGCGCATATTCGAGCCTGTCAAGAAGGACCGTGAGGAAATAGCAGAGGGCGACCCGTGCGTCATAATCGCGCCCTCGGGCATGTTGTCCGGCGGGCCATCCGTAGAGTATCTCAAGCTTCTTGCGGACGACCCGAAAAGCACAATGATATTCGTGGGATACCAGTCCGCGCTTTCGCTTGGCAGGAAAATACAGCGCGGGTTGAAAGAGATAGCGACGGTCGGCGACGACGGCAGGGCAACCTCCCTCAAAGTGAATATGCAGATAGAGACCGTTGAGGGCTACTCGGGGCACTCGGACAGGCAGCAGCTTCTCGCGCTTCTCAAGATGATGCACCCCAAGCCGGAGCGCGTGTTCACGCTTCACGGCGACGAGTCAAAATGCGAGGACCTGGGAAGGACCATCTCCAAGCTAATGCACATCGAATCGCGCGCCCCGATGAACCTCGACGCGATAAGGCTGAAGTAGCTAAGGCGGCTTGCTTAAAAAACAGGCAAATTCCTTCTTATGCGCTAAAAAGATGCCCTAAAGTTGCGAAGGCGGCGTGGGCACAGGCTTCTTCCGCTCGCCTTTCTTTTTGAATTTATCAATGAAAACCCGCAGGTATTCCGATATGAACCTCTTGATTTTCGTTGCGATGTCGAATAGTTTAAGTAGCGGGCCAGCTTGGGCTAGGTCCGTGGCCTCCCCCTGCTTTCCTTTCCTGAATGTCTCGATGTCCTTTTTCAGCTTTTTCCTGAAGAAGAACACCAGCGCGAAAACCAGCAGGGCTACGATCAGCGCAATGCGGCCAAGTATGCTCGGGTCTGAAAGATTCAATGCAGCCATCCAATCACTGTTCTTCGCCGACCAGTCTGAAGACAGGGGGGAATATTTTCACAAGCTTGATGAGCGCGCCGCAGTCCGGGCAGTTCATCGTCATGCCCTCCTCCATGTTGGGCGGAAGGATGATGTGGAACGTGCATGACGGGCACTCTGACACAGCCATAAAATCTTCATTGCATATGCCTGTTACGAATATAAAGCTTGCATCTGCCTGCGGTGGCAGGCAGGGAATGCGTCATCGGGTCATTGCCTGCTCTTTTTCCTCTCCCTCTGCAAAAGAGGCTTGAAATTCAGCAAGCCATAGTGCGAAAGCGAGTTCCAAAGCGTGAGCCGCCATATGTTGTCCTCTCTTGTGAGTATGCTCAAGCCGCAGTTTCCCATCCGAAGCCTGCGCCAGTTCTTTATCGGCATCCCCAAAATATCGCAAACGAGAAGCACAATCGGGCCGTGATGCGAGACCACCAGCACCTTTTCCTCCTTCGCGCAAAACACCTTCCTTTTGAAATACGCTGCAACTCTTCTTTGCACATCCACCGAATTCTCCCCGCCAGGCGCGCGGGCGTATGCATCCATATGGTATTTGTCGTATTTTGTCTCGGTGTCAAAGCGCACGCCCTCAAGCTCGCCGTAGCTCTTTTCCCTAAGCTCCTTGGAGTATTCCGCCGGGCATTTGAGCGAAATTCCCTCAAGCGTTTCCCGCGCCCGGAGCAAATCGGAGCAGAATGCCTTGCCTATCTCCTCATGTGAGAGCCTTTTCTGCAGCACGCGCGCCTGCTGCCGCCCCAGCGGAGTAAGCGGAGTGTCCAACTGCCCTCCAAAATACTTGCCGAGATTGGACTCCGCCTCGCCATGGCGCACAATAAAGATGGTTTCAGCCATGTGTGGCTCTCCGAGTGCAAGGAATTTATAGGTTGACCTAAGATTGGCAAAAACCAGAGGCATTAGCTTCGCATCGCAGTCGCTACTCTTTTGAGTACGTGCTGATTTTTGTTATCGGGTAGCCGCTGCCATCCTGGCATATCGCGGTCAAATAAAGCAGGTTTCGGTTGTACTTGTCAAGGCCGACCTCGTAATCATGGTGGCCCAGGAGCGAGAAATTCTTTTCCTCCAGTATATAGTTGGATTGGTCGCCCACCAGAAGCCTGCAGTTGAAATCCGCCCATATTTTGTTGCTTATTATCCCGTTTATGTTTCCGGTCTCGTTTCTTGCATACGATATGGAAATTGAAGCAGGGGATATCTCATCGGAGGTGGGCAGTCCAATTATTTTTTCTGCCTGTGTCGAGTTATAGTAATCATGGCAGGTCATTTTGAGGTCAATGTCGTAATTTGCCGTGTCGATGCCTGTCGGGTTCGGGAAGAGTATCTCCTTCCAGGACCATGAAACATGCCTCTTGCTGAAATATTCCATCCCATAGAGCGATTGGAAGCTGTAATTCTTGAGCATGGTCGGAGTCGCCCTTTCGAACCCCTTCGGCGGATACAAAAGGAGAACCGCATTGCAGTGGGAAGCATTCTCGACTTCGGCACTTGCATTGGCGGAATAGCCCATGTGTAGTTTGCTGATGGCAAGCTCGTTTATTATTGGGGCTATCGGCTTGACCTCCACACTTGAGGTTTTCCTAACCTTTCCAGCAATCCCGAGCATGTTCTTCGCGCTGTACTGGAAATCATAATTATGGATTCCTGGCGGCGCATATTCAAGAAATACCCTTCCGCTGCTTTTTACACTTTTGACAAGCTCGCCATTCCGATAAACTTCAAGAGGCAGGTTTTCCTGGCTGGCGTTGGAAATTATATGGACGCCGTATCCTTCCACATCCATATCGATCAATGGAAGGTTCGGATAGGTTGTGTAAAGGCTATAGAGATAGACTGATGCGCCCGCCAGCGTAAGCAAGCCCAATACAAGAAGGATTTTCGAATCCATGCATTTTTGTTGGATTATCAAAATATATAAAACGGAGGGCACTCAGGCAAGAAGTATGATGCAGGGAGGGGGATTTGAACCCACGAACGGCTAACCGACAGGATTTCCCGTGAAAAACGATTTTCTGAGTTATGTTTTCGCTTTTCCGTGAACGCTTTTTTCGCCGAGCGTCTGCCCGGGAGGCGAAAAAAGGGTTCTCTGAGTCCTGCGCCTTTGACCAAGCTTGGCTATCCCTGCGCGTTTTGGTTTTAGGGCGGGTTTGTTTTATAAGCGTTTATTGCGGTTGCGGATTTTCCTACTTGTCGTACCTGAAAGCCTCGACGGGCGAGAGCGATGCCGCGCGCCTTGCCGGGAAGTAGCCTGAGAGCACGCCGACAACAAACGCGAAGAGCACGCCGAAGAGCGCGATATTCGGGTTGAGCGCGGCCGGCAGCCCGAAGAGGCTTGCGATATATACCACGAGAAGCCCGAGCGCGGTGCCAAGAACCCCGCCAACCGCGCCGACTGCGCCTGCCTCGAAAAGGAATATTCCCATTATGTCTCTGTCATTCGCGCCAACTGCCTTTAGCACGCCGATCTCCTGCGTCCTCTCAATAACAGAGGTGAACATCGCGGTGGAGATCGCAAGCCCACCTACGATTAGCGAAATGGAGGCAATCGCCCCAAGAAAAACGGTGACGAGAGAAAGCACCGCGCCGACCGACTGCGCGATTGTCTTCGGGTCCATCACGGAATAGTCCCGCTCGTCCTCCTTCACCCTGTGCGAGGCATCCAGCTCTGACTTTATCTTCACAACAACAGCATCCATATCTGCCCCTTCGGCAACCGACGCGGCAATCGCGTCCATCTCGCCCCTCTTGAGCGTTCCCTTGAAAAGCTCGTACGAGTCCTCGAAATGCACGAATAATCCATTGTCAAAGTCGCTGCCAAACCCTCCGCCCGTCTTCTTGAGTATGCTTATCACGCGGTATTTCTCACCGTTTATGATCAAGTAGCTGTTCACGCTTACTTTCTTGTCCGTGCCGAACATCTTCTCCGCAGCCTCGCCGCCAATCTGCACCACGTGCCTGTCCGCATCCTGCAAGTCCCTGCCTTCGGCAATCTCAAGGGAAGTCACTTTCTGGAAAACGCCCGGCTCATACCCGCTCACCGTGGTGGTGATCGCCTTTCCTTTGTACTCCACGCTCACTCTCCGCTCGCTTAGGCGCGTTATCGACTCAAGCTCGGGGATTTTTTTGAGCCGCTCCACATCCTTGTCCGTGAGCTTTCCAGCGCTTGGGGGCATGGTGCCACCGCCAAACCCGCCGCTGCTCATCGCGGATTCGGAATACGGAACGATATAAACGGTGTTTCCGCTAAGCGATGACAATTCCTTTTCCACCTGCTTGTTGAACGCCTCTCCAATGGTAAGAAGCGCCACCACCGCGGCAATCCCGATTATCACGCCTATGATGGTGAGCCAGAACCTGCCCTGCCTATGCTGGAGGCTTTTCGCAGAATACATGACAACGTCGGAAAAGCGCATGGAATCACTCGTACCTCAAAGCCTCGACAGGCGAGAGCGATGCCGCCTGCCTTGCAGGAAGATAACCCGAGATCAATCCTATTATGAATGAGAAAAGCACTCCGAAAAACGCAATCCAGAGGTTGATTGACGCAGGAAGCCCGAAAAAGCTCCCAATGTAAACAATCCCCAATCCGATTCCCGCACCGACAAGCCCGCCAATCCCGCCGACCGCGCCAGACTCGAAAAGGAAAATATTGAGTATGTCTGAATCCGCCGCGCCGACCGCCTTTAGCGTGCCGATTTCCCTTGTCCTCTCGAGAACCGAGGTGAACATGCTACTGGCAATCGCAAGCCCGCCGACAATCAGCGAAATGCCAGCTATCGCTCCGAGAAAGAGGGTTATCAGCCCGAGCACGTTGCCCACCGCTTCCTGTATTGATTTCGGGTCAATCACAGAGTAATCGCGGTTGCTCTCCTTCACGCGGTGCGCAGAGTCCAGCTCCGCTCTTATCTTGTCAGCAACTTCTGATGTGTCCGAGCCATCCTGGAGCTTCATCACCATTGCGCCTATCTCGTTTGGGCCAATAGTGTCGCTCAAAAGCTGCCTTGCATCCTCGAAATGTATCATTATTCCATTGTCCTGCCGCGAGGACAGCCCGAACCCGCCGCCGGATTTCTTGAGTATGCCAATCACGCGGTATTTTACCCCTCCGATCACAAGAAAGCTGTTCACCCTGACTTTTTCCTTCGGGCCAAAAACGCTGTCCGCAACATTCGCGCCTATCACCACCACGCGCCTGTCCGCTTCAAGAAGGAACCTGCCCTCTGCCAGGTCTATCGCGGTCGTCTTCTCGAACACGCCAGGCTCAATGCCCATGATTGTGGCGGTTATCTCCTTGTCCCGAAACATCACCGGCGCCCTTCCCATGATGAGCCTTGCAAGGTCGGTCACCTCAGGTATCCTCTTTACTCTTTCAACATCATTGTCGTAAAGTTTCCCTGCGCTTGAGGCCCCTGAAGAGGAAAACGCGGATGAGCCTATGCTCGAGCTTGCGATAGGCGTTACAAAAATGGTGTTGGTGCCAAGCGCCGAGAGCTGCTTGTTCACCTCCTTGTTGAACCCATCTCCTATGCTAAGGAGCGCGACCACGGAGGCAATGCCTATGACTATTCCTAGTATGGTGAGCCAGGAGCGTATCTGCCTGTTTTTGAGGCTGGCAAACGAATAGCCTACTATGTCCTTGAGCCTCATGGGATTACCTTTCCGAATCGGGTGTCGTGCGGCATCATGCTCCTGCGACTGTCAGCGTGGCAAACGCTGCCTGTGTTTGGCGCGGCAGCCGCCTTTTTGATGTTGCGAACGCCGAGGATTTACTTCACATGGCGCTGCTCGGGCTTCTTGCGCATCCTGAACCACCAGTAGCCCGTGCCAACCACTACGACGCCGCCAACAAGCAGCACAAGCGGGTCAACTCCGTTGCCGTTTCTCGGAAGTGCATCGGTAGGCGAGCGGATTGCAAGCATCATGGTCTGGTTCTTCTCAACCCATACTCCGGACTGGTCCTTATATCTCACGCCGACCACAAGCGGATAGCTTCCGGGGAGCAGGGCTCCAACGCGCACCTTGTACTGCACGCTTGAGAAGTCATCCGATTCCAGGCCGCCAATGTATTGCGAGCGCTGCGCATTGAATACGTCGAATTGCGGGCTCTCGCGGAGCGTCACATCCACGTTTTGTATCTTGTACGAGCCAACGTTTGAAATCGTGATTGAAAGGGTGTGGTCGCCGCCGGATACCACCGGGCTTGGTTTCGCATCCACATATATCGCCACTTCGGCATCCGAGTTCACCACTATCGGAACGATGGTCGATTCGGTCTTCTCCACGTCGTCCTCCACCCATTTGAGCTCAAGCACCATATTGTGCACGCCCGGCTCGGCATCCACAAAAACATTTGCGGTTATCTCCCTCTCTTCGTTTGCCATGAGCGTCCCAAGCTTTATCTGCTTGGAGTCGCGAGCCTGGATTTTCACATCATTCAGCCTGACTTCGAATTCATCAAGCTGCCGTCTGCCCGTGTTTTTTACTTTGAGCCTAAGCACGTTGTTTTGCGAGCTTACAAGCGAGCCATCCTGCGTGAAGATTACGTCTGCCTTCTCCTTTTTCACCGCGACGCGCAAATATTTGGTTTCATTTGCCATTGCGCCGCCTTCCTGCTGGTAGGTTATCACAAACGGGATGGATGACACGCCTTCCTCGACGTTTCTCGCGTCAAGCGGAACCTCGAACGTCTTTGCGCCAATAACGTCGCCGAGATAAACCTGTGTCGTTCCTATGAATGAGAAGTTGCTTCCGCTTGCAATGTTCAGGGTTGCCCTGCTTGCGGTCCCGCCGTTGTTGGTTATCGTCAAATTCACAAGGTCTGTGCTCAGGATGGTCTGGCGGTCCGAGCTCAAAGTGAGTATGGGCGGATTGACTACTTGTATTGCCACGTTGAGCGTTTTCAGGTCTGTCTTGTCCTTCTGCGAAATATATAGCGTTGCGGTCACCACTCCTGCTTTCGTGGATGGAAGCACCCTGAAGGGAATCGTTACTGTGGACGAGCCTCCGCTTCCAATCGTGCCCACCACAAACGGGCTCTGCCCCTTGAATTCCACTCCCGGTGCGGCTCCGAAGAACACCTGCACGTTCTCAAGTGGATCCGTTGTTGTGGTTGCTGCCGATGGCAGCACGTTGTTTATCGCAAATGTCACCGAGCCTTCCTCGCCCGGCTTGAGCGTGGCCGGAGTCACCGTATAGCTGCTCACCGAAAGGGTCGCGCAAAGCGCCCCTGAAAGCATCAGCACGAACGCGAAAATTGCCATTGTTTTCCCAAATCCCATCATACCCACCTCTATTTTTCACCAAAAACCATCCGCTGTTTCCATTATCAACATTCATCTTCGTTTTTCTCGCCAATATCATCTATTTTCTCACGAATTTCCCAGCATGAACCCATCACTTCAGCACTTTCCCGTCCACCACATGGATCGTCCGGTCGGTTATCTTTGCAACATTCGGGTCATGAGTAACTATTATCACTGTTTTGCCCTCATCATGAAGGCCATGGAACCGCTTGAGCACCTCGTGGCCTGTCTTGGTGTCAAGGTTCCCCGTAGGCTCGTCCGCGAGTATTATCTCGGGATCGTTGATGAGCGAGCGCGCGATTGCCACCCTTTGCCGCTGGCCGCCTGAAAGCTGGTTTGGGTAGTGGTAAAGCCGCTCCCCCATGTCTATTTCTTTTAATATGCCTGTCGCCTTCTTTTTCGCCTCATCCGGGTCCGCCTCGTAAATCATCGCAGGCAGAGTCACATTGTCAAGTACTGTCAGGCTCGGGATGAGATTGAACATCTGGAATATGAATCCGATCTTTTTCCCCCGGAGATTCGCAAGCTCCTTTCCTGAAAGCTTGGTAATGTCCACTCCATCCAGCGTTATCTTTCCGCAGGATGGCGCATCCAGGAGGCCTAGCATGTTCAAAAGCGTGCTCTTGCCGCTTCCAGAAGGGCCGATTATGCTGGAGAATTCCCCGTGCTGTATTTCCAAATCCACCTTGTTGAGGGCGTATACCGACTCATCGCCCATCCGGTAGACCTTGCACACATCCTCGAGCTTCATGACCACTCCGCTTTTTTTCATTTTGACATCTCCCTTATGAATTCCCCTATAAGGCCGTTGAACATCTCCTTGCCGTTTGCAAGTTCTTCCCTGCCCTTTGGCGCAAGCACATACACCTTGCGGACCCTTTTTCCGTCCTTCTTCTCAGTCTGCGTTATCAGCCCGTCTGCGAGCATGCCGTTGAGTATGGGGTAGAGCCTGCTCGCCCCTACTGCATGCCCATCCTCGCGCATCATCTTTATTATCTGGTAGCCGTGGACCTCCTTTTTCCTTATGAGCCAGAGAAAAAAGAGGTGCAGCCTCTGTTTCATTATGGGCGGCATGCAATGCATATGTGCTTTTTTGGATATATCTTTTTTCACATATCTATTTTTCATGATATATTTATATGGCTTCCTACCCCGCCTGCGCGCCCGCCACGCATTCATTCGTGCGGATTGCTTAAATTTCTTGCCGTTGAAAGCATCGCATGGACAATTTTCCAATGTCGCAGGAAAAGATTGCCCTGCTTCTCGATTTCATTTTCGCGCCAAGGCAGGGCGAGCGGCTTCTTTTCCTCACCGACTACCCGCAAGGCGCAGCCGACTCAAAAAGACTAGGGCGGCAGGCGCTCCTCTCCCGCTGGTACAGCGCAGCCTCGCTTCTCTCCAAAAAGAAAGGCTTCATCCTCCTTCCACTCGTAAAATACCCTGAAACCGGCAAGAACAACGCAGACCTTCCAACAACTGCCGTCACACAGGGCGGCGGTCACGTGGACAAGCTGCCTGAGCTTATCTCAAGCTCGAACATGGTCGTCGCAATGACGGAATATTCCGCAACCGCGCCCCTTCGAAACATCGCTTCCCGCGCCTCCTCTCTCCGCGTTATTAGCATGCCAGGCATTACATCGGACATGGAAGGTGCAATGTCCGCGGACTACACAAGAATAGCAGAGCGCGGCAGGAAGCTTTTGGCAGTAGTTGGCGCGTCATCCGGCTTCGAGATACTTTTCAGCGGCAGCAGCCTTCCCTCAAACACCAAGCTCTACATCGACACGCGCGCGAACAACTGGCTTCTCGAATCAGGCATGTGCCGGCAGGCAGGCGAATTCATAAATTTCCCATCAGGCGAGCTTTTCACCCCCCCTTACGAGGGAGTCAGCCCGGAGGGCAGGCGGGAATTTGGCGACTCGCAAACGCACGGTGTCCTCCCGGTATTTTCACACACCGACTCAAAAATAGCATTCCTCCACATAGACAAAAACAGGATAGTGCGCGTGCAAGGCGACTCGGATGCCGCCAATAAAATAATCGATGACATCGCAAATGACGAGAACGCGGCAAACATCGCGGAGCTCGGCTTCGGATTGAACGACAAGGCGCGAAGCGACTTTCGCGTGCCAGTGCTTGAGCGCGAAAAGTCGGGCCCCCACATAGCATACGGCAGGAACGACCACTTCGGCACTCCCACTTCCCTTTCGGGTAAAGTGCGCGCCAACATCCACCAGGACATTGTCTATTCCCAAAACTCGCCCATAGCCGCCACAATACACGCAGTCTACAAAAACGGCAACCGCGTGCTCATCTGCGAGAGGGGAAAATTAGTTGCGGTATAATTACCTGACTTTGTAGCCGAACCTTTTCTCATACTCCTTGTGCGTGGTGAACCATTCAAGTATTACTGCCACAATCTGGATAGTGTCGCCGCGCAGTGTGTAAATCAGCCGCCAGCCGTTCGGCATATCATACTTCCGCAGGTTGTCAATACCGTATTTCTTGATGTAGATTTTTGGCCAGACACTGCCAGGCACCTTTATTCCTGCGTACGGATTTTTCTCCAATTCGTCGAATGCCTTGCCCAGGTATTCGTAAGTCTGCCTGTCCTCGAACCTTCCCGCCTTGAGGCTGTCATACGCCTTGCGCAGCGACTCTTCTGCAAACCCAACCCGTTTGACTCTGCCATCATCTTTCATCTTATCACTAGCCTTGGATTGGAAAGCACCTTGCGCACCCCTTCAGGGTTCCACAGCCAGCTAACAGTCTTGTCATCTTCAAGGTGGATTTTGCCGGAATATTCCAGATAATCAAGAATGGTGGTGAAGGTGGTCCATAAAACTTTCCTGGGCAGCCCCCTCCAAATCGAGGTTATTGTCTTTTCTCCCCTGCTGTCATATATCTCCTTTTCCACCATGAGTACGGTGTCAAGCCTGGGATAGCGGTCAAGGTTGCGGGGTGAAAACTGCACGAAGTTTTGCCGCCTTCCTGTTTTCCTGCGCCGCGCTGCAACGTTTAGGGTGTCCATGGCTAATTAATCAACTGATAAATTAATAAAGCTGCGCAGAAATCCAAGCCAAGAAAGTCTTCGCCCTTTCTACATTCTCTCAAGCGCCTCAATTCCAAGTAGCGTCAGCGCGTTTTTCATCACAGCAAGCGCGGCAGAATTAATCGCAAGCCGCATATCTTTCTTTCCCTTGTCCTCGCATGAAATAATCGGGCAGGTGTTGTAGAACTTATTGTAAGCGGTCGCAAGCTCCAGGCAGTATTCGGCGACAATGTGCGGGCGCATGTGCTTTGCAGCCTCTTCGCAAACAAAGCCGAACACCATTATTTTTTTCAGAAGCTCCCTTTCCGCGCCTTCCAGCCCGGCTGCTTTTGCCCCTTTCCCATCTCCTGCCTTCTCCACAATTTTATGCGCGCGGGCATGCGCGTACATTGCATAAGGCGCGCTGTCCCCCTCAAGCGAGAGCGCATCATCCCATCTGAACGTTATTCTCTTTTCCGGAGTTGTCTTGATGAACGAAAAGCGTATTGCGGCAGAGGCGACGGATTCGGCAATTTTCTTTCGCTCTTCGCCTTTCACATCATCTTTTATCTTCGCCTCAGCCCGCTTTACCCCTTCCTCATAAAGCTCATCCGTGGTAAAGCCCAGCCAGGTGCCCTCCCTTCCAGAGAATTTCGCATCCTCTAATCCAACGTGCTCGTATGACACATGCACCGAATTCTCAGCCTGCATCCCATAATCCATCGTTTTGAGTATTTCCTTGATGACCTTCTGCGGATATGCCTGCTCCATTCCGATTACGTTTAGCACCCTTCCGGCTTTGCCATATTTCCCTTTGCTTCCTTTTTTAGAGCTCATGAAGCACTCCTTCCCATTCGGCTGCTTCATGAAATTTTCATATGAAAACTCGCCCTTCAGCAAGCCGAATTTCCACAATTGAAAAATGACATCCTTCCCGGTATAGGTGGCAGTGCCATCGCTTCTGATAAGCACCTTGTCCGGGCTCTCCATGCCCCCGAACTCCCCGCCGGTCATTTTAGCGACAAGGCAACCGGCATTCTTGCCTTCGGTTTCCTTCACAATCGCCGGGCTTTCCTTCAAAAGCTTCATCCCTTCCTCGAAAATAACCCTCACAATATCCGACTCAAAAATAAGCAAATCATGGTAAATTCCGAACTTGAAGGCAGTTTCATATTGCGCGGCAACGCACTTCTCCACGAGCTTCCTGCACTCGCGCGCCTCCTCTCCTCCCCCCTCCTCCATCTTCTTGAGAAGCTCCCGCACTTCTCCCTTCACCTTCTCATCGGTTTCAAACTTCTTGGACACTTCTACATACTGCTCCCCCAGTGCCAAATCCAATTTCTTTTCAGGCAATTTCCCAAGATTCAAAGTGCCCCAAAAGCTTTGCGCCACCTGCAAGCCCAAATCATCAATATAGTCCGTCCTCTCGACAGTTTCGCCCGAAAACTCCATTATCCTTGCAACCGAGTCCCCAAGAAGCGCATTTCTAAGGTGCCCGATATGCCACGGCTTGTTCGGGTTGACAGACGGGAATTCCACAATCGTTTTCCTGCCCGTTGCCTTTCCGCTGCCGTAACACACGCCTTCTTTTTTCACTCTTGCAAGAAGCTCAGAGTAAAAGGAATCGGAAAGCATGAAATTTACATACGGCCCCTCTGCTTTCGCCGCCTCCACCCAAGAGGGCAGCTTCACTTTTCCCGCAAGCTCATTCGCAATAGCAACCGGGCTCTTCTTCTCCCTTTTGGCAAGCGAGAACGCAATCGAGCTTGCCACATCCCCAAACTGCCCTTTAGGGAGCTCAATCGAGCGCAGCGCCTCCTCAAGGGGCACTCCCGCCGCATTAGAGAGCGCGGTTGCAAGCTTCACTTTCAGCAGGAAGAACATGGCTCTGTTCACTCATGAAGGTTTAATATATTCTATCGCTTCCGCTGGAGAAATAAAAACAAAAAGGGAAAAGAAAAAAGAAGGGAAAAGCCGCCTTATTCTTTTGCGGCTTTCTTGATCGCTTTCTTCATCGAGAGCGGCGCCCTTATCGGCTCAATTATGGTTATGCCGAGTGCCGCAAACGGCGTTTCAAGCACCGCTGTCAGGAAGAGTGCCATTGCGCCCCACCAGTACTTTGCAGGGTGGTCAATCACGCCCATTGCGCCTATCGCGAAGCTGGTTATCCACAGGGCGCACGATCCCATAACCGTCTGGTAAAGCCTGAATATGCTGTTGAGGTTGACCTCTTTCCAGGCTTCAAGGGATGCGCTGACTTTCTTCTCCATGATGCCTATTTTTTGGAGCGTCTTTGCCACTGGCTTCATGAGCCTGTGCCATACTCCCACCTGGGAAACAGTCTGCGTGGTAAAGTTGCCCGATGTTGCATGGAACAGGAAGTACAGCGGCCACAGACCCTTGGTAAAGGTAAGCAGGGTAAAGTTCGTCAGGGCTGCAAGGAAACCTCCCCTTATTCCTTCGCTGAGGGCTTTGCCCGAGAAGTGCTCGGCTTTTGCCTGCATTATGCCTGCTCCATCAACCGTCTTGGTCTTGCCGCCAACAAGCTTCACAATAAGGTTCTTGATGAGCTTAATTACTCCTGAAAGCTTGTCCGCTATGCCGTTAAGATAGTTTGCACCGACTCCGGCTGCAACCACAATAAGCCCGCCTAGGATCTTTTCCGCAGTCTCGGGGCTTATGCTGATTTGCGCCATAAGGTTAGTCAGGAACGGTGCGGCTGCTTCAACTCCGCGCTTGAAGAGCTCTATTGCTCCAAGCCCAGCCACAATAAGAAGAAGCGACTCCTTGAGAGTTGAGAGGTTCTGAAGATAGAATGCGTTCGGAACCATCTTCTTTACGTATGCGTCGTTTATCTTCTTAACGCGGTTCTTTATATTGGCCGGGATCTGCCCAATCTCCTCAAGGTTTATGCTCGGAACCCTCATTCCAAGTATTTTCTTGTATTTTAATTGGTCCGCGCTAACCTCATAAAAGCCCATCATTTTCTTGAGCCTGTCTCCGACGACCTTTGCGAAATTTGAGTCGGCAAGCCCAATGCGCGCGTCAACCTCTTCATTGCTGACGGTTGCGTTTTTGTCCTTAGGCTCCATCCCAAATACTCTACCCATTGCCGGCTTGAAATCCGGGTTGTCCCTGTTTCCAGGAAGAGTTGTCATCTCGCCGTTGACGGCCCTCGTGAACCAATACTTGAAGTGCCCTCCGAAATAGTCTGTTATTGAGTGGAGCTCATTGTAGAATTTTCCCGAAATCCTGAGCTTTGAATCAAGTACAAATACCTTGTCAAAGCTTATGTTGCTCATCTCTTTCGGGCTAAGGAGGCTGATCATCTGCAGATATGCGCCCTTGCCGGTCATTTGCCCGCTTTCCGCCCTCTCAAGAAGGTTTTTGCATTGTTCATTGCCGCTTTTTTCTGCAACCTGCCTTGTGAAAAGAAGCCACGCCTCATTCTGAATTTCAGGCGAATGGGCAAATGCATATTCCGCCGGAGAAGTCTTTCTTCCAAACCGGGTAGCCTTTTCAACAATGTGCTCTATCTGGTGCGGATGGGCTATGAATCGAATCGCCCTGATTCTTTTGTCTATAAGCTGCACGTCTCTTTGAAGGCTGCTCTGCGTTTCATAAGGCGATGCTGCGCCAATCGCATCAATTATCTTGCCATCAGCATTCATAAAGAAGATATTTGCATTGGACGCGCTGACTGCGGCGTCTGCCTCGCCAATAGCGGAAATCACATTCCGCATATCCGTCATTTTAGTGCGGTTTTCACGCGTTCCGTCATGGCGCGGGAGCGCTGCGCATATGGATGCCCCTTCTCCGTTTGTTTCACTGCAATGCTCAACATAAGTCGTCATCATCTTTTCGCTTTCCTGCCTTTTCGTATACATCCGTTCAAGTTTCTCCTTCCCTTTTTGGCCCATCAGTTTGCCATAAAAAACATCCCTCACTCCGTCATATGCCTTGCCGAACAGGGGCCATCCTCTCACGCCTCTGTTGTTGCTTCCGAAATACACCTCAGAGTGCTTGCCCATCACTTTTTCGACCACCTGGTCAGATATCCCATAAATCGTTTTTAATTGAGGTCCACTTATGGGAACACGCAGGTTCAAATTTCTCGGCATTATATCCACCCCACACTATTTTACATTAACTAACAAACATCATCTGTGCTGTTTTTCTGATGCGAACTGTATATAAAACTACCGCAAATAAACGCAATACCACTAAATAGTTTTATAAATTCTATATACTTTATTTCTACTGGTGATGGGATGTCTCGTCTGAGAAAGGTCCAGCTTACCGGCGCTTCAACATTCATAATCTCCCTTCCAAAGTCATGGGCGAAGAAGAACAATATAGGGAAAGGCAGCGAGCTTTCAATCGAAGAGGCGGAGAGCGGGAGCCTTCTCATCCGGCAGTCCGGCTTTCGGCCAAAGGAGGCGCGCACCATTCTAAATATCTCAAGCGCCACCAAGATGGTCGACTTGGAGCGTGCGCTTGTATCTGCTTACCTCAACGGCTTCACCACCATTGAAATAGCTTCCTCACACACCCTGCCGCGCCAGATGAAACGCGACTTGGAGAGCGTCCTTAAGCGCATGACTGGCTTTGAGATAACTGAGGAAAAGCCTGAGCGGCTTCTTATCCAGGATTTCTTTTCTGACAAGGCTTTCTCGTTCGAGAGGACGCTTAAGCGGTGCCATTCGATTTCCATTCGCATGCAAGAAGACCTCTGGCTTGCAATCGAGAATAAGGATCCTGCCATGCTCAAGGCGGTGCTGGAGCTTGAAATCGAAATCGACAGATTGTCGTTTCTCGCAAAAAGGCAGCTTCGGAGCGCAGTCAGCCGGCCTTACCTCCTTGAAACGTTCAACTTCAAGCAAAACCAGCTGGTCGAGTATTACCTTGTTTTCGAGATGGAGGAGCGGATCTCCGACCGGCTGAGCGACAGCGCGGAGGAGCTTCTCAACATGCCAGATGTATTTCCGTCATCCGAGGCAACAGCCATACTCAAGGAGGCGCACGAGTTCACTCTTTCGCATCACAAGGCTACGCTCAAGGCGTTTTTCGAAAGCGACAGCGCCACCGCAAACCGGCTTATCGATTCGGTCAGCGAGTTCCGCCGCAAGAGGACGGAGAGGATGCGCAGGCTCCTTGCGACAAAGGGACCCAAGTCCACAAGCTCGATACTTATGACGCGGTTTGGGGAAGTGGCGCGCCTGTCCGGCGACATCTGCGAGGCCGTGCTCGACATTCCGCCGCAGGACCCCCTCTCAAGGGAGATTTAGCCCTTGCGGCTTAGGCGAGAATCGGGAAAGCCGCCTTCAGGCCGGTTATCACGAACTGCACCGCAACCGCGCAGACCAAAAGACCCATTATCTTTATGAGCGCGGCAACACCTTCGCTTCCCAGCAACTTGCTTATGTGGCGCGAGAAGCGCAGCACAATATAGTTTATCGCGCAGGCCAGGAAAATCGCGCTCCAAAGCGCAACCTCGAGCCAGAAATTGGTTGCCTGGCTTGCAAGCACCACGACGGTGGTTATCGCGCCCGGGCCCGAACTCATCGGGATTGCGAGGGGGACGATGTAGATCTGCCCTCCCTCATATTGAGATGCGCTCGTGGCTGCCGATGGATAGAGCATCCTAAGGCCTATCACCAAAAGCACAAGCCCTCCGGCAATCCTGAAAGCCTCAATGGTTATGCCGTATATCTGGAAAACAAAGAAGCCGCTGATTGCGAAAAAAATAAGCACGCAAAATGCCACCAGGCTCGTCTTGAACGCGATTTTCGCCTTTTCCACGGGCGGATTGTTTTTGGTGAGCGAGAGGAAAAGCCCTATGGTGGATAGCGGGTTCATGATTGCCAGTACTGAGATGAATGCGGTTGCAAAGTAAACCAGGGTTTCGTTCATATAGAAGACACCCTCAGCCACACTATATAATGGCTACTTTTTCGTTTCGCTTTTCCCTGCTGGCAGATACGCTTTGAAATACGGGATGTGCCAAGCCGCGTGGAACAGCGAGACTATTATGAAAACAGTCCCTGCGAAATTGTGGAACCAGCCGTTTCCCTCAGGCGCGCTTGCCACGATTCCATTTGCCCTGGCGATTGTGAATGCCGCGCTCACCATTACCACCAAAAAAGTAGCCAGAAGCACCGCGTTCCAAATTTTCCGGTGAAGCGCAACAGACGTTATTTTTTTCCATGCCAAAAAGTATGAAACAGCGTAAAGCACAACCGTCAGTGCAGCAACTCCTAGGACATCATAATTTGGATTCACCATAGGTTTCACCCCAACCGCTTCTTTCCCATCATCAGCCTTCACAATCGCATTCTCCTCTGCCTGCGCAGCAGTTTCTGAAGGTGCAGCGGCAGCCTGCCTTTCATCAGGCGCAAGCTGGCTGTGGTCGCAAATGCCATCCTTATCTGTGTCAACATACCTTCCGCAGTTGCCAGGGTAGGTGTCGTTCACCTCCCCGAACGGGCAGTCGCCCCACGCGAAGAGAGGCGCCAAAATGAGGAGCGCGATGAATAGGAATATCGAGGTTTTCATGTTTCCACCGCTTGGCATTCATCCAATAAGCAATAAAACAGATATGGGGCCGCTGCGAGCATCAATGCAGATGACATGCGCCAAGTCCCCGAGACTTGGCGACACAGTCGAGCGGCGGTCCGCTCGACTTATCGCCACTTTCACTGCTGTGAAAGTGACGATGGGGCCGCTGCGACCGTCGACAACCGCAGTTGTTGGCGGGAAGCGGACCCATGAGCGAAAGCGAATGGGGCCGCTGTGATTTGAACACAGATCACCGCGTCCCGAACGCGGTAGCGTACCAGGTTAGCCCACGGCCCCAAGCCAGGAATGTAGGGGTTAGGAGTAATTGTATTATAAAGAATGGCGAGATTTTGCGACTTACGGAAACGAACTCGTTGAGGAAGGCTCACTTCTTGCCTGGTTTTTTGGTCGAGATAGGCTTTGTAAGGCTAGCAGCTATAATTGCAAGAATCCCTGCAAGGACAATCACACCTATAATTCCCGGGAGACCCCAAAATAATACCATAAGATCAATAAGAAAAGCTTCGATAAGTCTGCTAATGATAGCGCCATTTAAGAGATAACCAAAATAACTTATAAGATAAACCGGGATGTTAGATATTGTGATTTGGATAAAAAATGTGAGAGAGCCGGATAGGCCTGTTTCAAACAAAGTGGCTGCCTGTTTTTTACTTCTATATCCCGCCCAAATTGCAGGAGCAAACAAAATTAGGCTTAATATTTGGTAGAACATGTCACTTAGATTAATTCTTATGCTGAAGAAATAGGGAATCCAGAGAACCAAGTAAAAAACAGTAAATAGGAGAACTGGTGGCGAAATAATATTGTAGATTTTCTTGAAGTTGACTATATAATCGACCTAGTGATTTATGCTCAAAAGCACTAAAAAGCCTGTGCTTAATATCTTGCAAACAAGTTTCAATCATGGGAAACAGTTGATAATATGGATTTCCAGCTCATGCTTGCGCCAATGGAAAAATGCACCGATGCCCCATTTCGAACGCTCTGCCACAAAAACGGCGCGGACTTGACATTTACGGAAATTGCGCGCGTCGCGAACCTCGCGCGCTTGAAAAAAGGCGAGCTTGAGAAAATCAGCGTTCCCGATTCCACGCCAACGCAAATACAGCTTGCAGGCTCGAAGCTCGAGGAATATGAAAAGTTTCTTTCCGGCTTCAAGCCATCTGAAGGATTTCAAGGCTTCAACCTGAATCTAGGCTGTTCCTCTCCAGAATTTCTAAGGCAGGGAATTGGCGCGGCGATGATAAAGCGGGTGTCGCGCACAAGCGAAATTGTCAAGCTGATCGGTAAGCACGGCTTCGACTGCTCGGTAAAGCTCCGCCTGGGCTTGAACGATTATGAAAAAAAGAAGCGCGCTTACCTCAATCTCATATCGAATGTCGATGCCTCATTCTTCGTCGTTCACGCGCGAACAGCCGAACAGACACTCACAGACAGGGCGGATTTCTCAATCTATAAAAAATGTGTTGAGACTGGAAAGAAGATCGTTGCGAACGGCGACATCAAGTCAAAGGAGCAAATAGCAGAACTGAAAAAATCCGGGCTTTACGGCGCGATGATCGGGCGCGCGGCTATGGATAACCCAGAAATTTTCCGGGAATTGCGAATTGATTGAATGGGCTGCCGGCGCGTTTTTGTCAGATTTATAAAATAATGCTGCGAAAAGGGTGCGGGTGATTTGCGATGATAGTGTGGGACAACATAGCGGTGGCGATAGTATTTACCTTCCTCGCCGGGTTGCTGGGCATGCTTTTCATGTTTGTCGGTGTAGCAATCCTTCCCAAGATGCTTGACAGGCTCACGCCCAACATAAACGAGGAAAAGGAGATGGTGCGCGGCAATGTTGCCGTGGCAAACTACTTCGGGCGCGTGGTGCAGGCGGCAATAATCGGCATGAGCATAATCATCGCAGCCGCGATAATGGCAGGAATTTCAGGCTGATTTCGGATGCGCCCCCAGGCTCTTGCAATAGTGTTTCTGCTTTTCGCCAGCCTGGCCTTTGCGCGCGGCGGAGGCGGCTGCTTTTTGCCCGGCACATTGGTGGCAACCCAGCAAGGCGAGATTCCAATCGAGAAGGTTGAAGTCGGGCAGTCGGTGCTGTCATTTGACGGAAACCAAACCGCGCAATCCGAGGTTTCCGAAATATACCAGGTGGAGCGCGATTACTACTATTCAATTGCAGCCGGTGGCAAGACCGTGCGTGCGACCGCCGAGCATCCGTTTTACATCGGAGATGGGAAATTCATCGATGCATCTGCCCTTAAGCAGGGGGACACCGTCTATCTTTTTTCGGATGGGCAGATTGAAGAAAGCAGTGTGGACTCCGTCTCAAGGATTGATGGAAAAACAATTGCCTACAACCTTCAGGCGGAGCCTACGCACACCTTTTTCGCTGATGGTTTTGCGGTGCACAACAAGGGCGGCTGCTTTGCCGCAGGTACGCTGGTTCTTACTCCGGACGGCGCGCGCAGAATCGAGACAATAAAGCCAGGCGATTCGGTCTATTCTTTTTCTGAAAAAGGCATTACGGTTTCGCGGGTGGGCGTTGCTTACGAGGTTTCAAGCCAGGGGTTTTTCGAGATAAATGCCGGAGGGTATTCTGTTTTGGCAACCTCTAATCATCCATTCCTGACTTCAGAGGGTTACAGGCAGGCAAGCGAACTTGCAGCCGGCGATGTAATTTACATGCATTCAGAATTCGGGCTCATCGCGGCGCAAATCGACACCGTCACCTACTTGCAATCACCATCAGTCGCATACAACCTTGAAGTGGAAGGGAGCCACACTTTCTTTGCCAACAATTTCGCGGTTCACAACAAGGGCGGCTGCTTCGAGGGATCGACGCAAATCGCCTGCGTGAATGGCAGTATGAAGATATCTGATTTACAGCCAGGAGACATCATCCTTTCCTTTGACAAAAAAGGCGCAACCACCCAATCGCAAGTAACTGAAAAATATTCCCTCAACACAAGCGAATATTACGAAATCACAACCGAATCCTCGGCAGTCAACGTAACGCCGGAACATCCTTTCCTGGTTCCGGGCGGTTTTGCGGAAGCCTCCACGCTTTCGGTTGGCGACATAGTGTATTCTCTCTCCGAAAACGGCGCGCTCAATGAGGAAAGGGTGGTCTCAAAAACGCTTTTTTCGCAGCCGCTTGAAGTATACAACCTCCAGGTTGGCGGCGAGCACACATTCTTTGCCAATACTCTTGCGGTGCATAACAAGGGAGGGGGCGGCGGAGGCGGAGGCTCGCACTCCAGCGGCCCGCCCCCGAACGTATTCTACTACGATTGCAACAAGCGGTACAAGGACGGAGAAGAGCTGAAGCAGTGCTGCGGGCAGACATCCTCCAAATACGTGGCTGGTGTCACAGCCGCGTTTGCCAGCACAGTCGCCTACCCGTACTGCGATTGCGTTTCCTCCAAGTGCCACTGCTCCAATGTCGCTTCTTACTTTTATTCAAAGCAAAACATTCCGTCTTGCCCGTTTGATCTTGCCGCGTTTTTACTGGCCGTTCTCATGTTTGCAGTCCCGCTTGCAATCTTCTACTTTGCATCCAGGATATTCCCGAAACACAGTTCGCTCATAATAGCGCTCGCGTTTGTTTTTTTCATAGGGGAAATGATAGTGCTCAATCCGATGGGCAGCAATACGATGTGCATACCGATATCCGTCATAACAATATTCATATTCGCCGCGCTCTCCAAAGGCAAGCTCAGCTCATTTTCAGGCTCAGGCGAATGGAGCAGCACGGCATCCGCCCCGTCCGACAAGGTGAAGGCAAAGGCGGGCAAGGTGTCCGCGCTTTTGGCATTCTGGTCAAAAATCGACTCCGCATGGGACGAGGCTGAATTGAAAAAGCGCGCCACTGCGACATTTTTGAAGCTTCAGGACTGCTGGGGCAGGCGAGAGTATGCCGAGATGGAGCCCCTTCTTTCGCCTTCGCTTTACGCGCAGCACACCTCCCAGCTTGAGGCAATGGCAGCGCGCCACGAGCTCAACCGCATGGACAATTTGAAAATACTGGATTTGCAGATAGTGCTTGCCAGGCGTTTTGAGAAAAAGGAAAAGGACGAGTTCACCGCCTGGTTCAAGGCAACCGCGTGCGACACGATCGCGGATGACCGCACCGGGAAAAAGATACGCGGCGATTCGGGAATGGGCGTTTTCGAGGAGTTCTGGACTTTTTCCCGCGAGGGCAACGGATGGCGCCTGCGGGAGATAGACCAGCCTGAAGAGGGAATGCATGTCATAGGCGAGGAGAGCTTTGACGAGGGGGCAACGCCTCTTATGATGAAAACCCTGCAGGAGCGCGCCACAACCGGCAAAACAGACACATCTGTATCTGCAATCCGCGAGCAAGGCGGCGAAATCGGCGCTCCGGCAATCGGCGAGATAAAGGAAAAAGGGGACAAGATACACCGAATGCTTAATTTCCTTTCCCAAACAGACAGAATCTGGGATGAGCGCGCCATGCTGGAAAACGCGCGCACGCTGTTTATACTCCTTAATACCGCGGTGGAAAAGCGCAACCTTGGAAAAGTGCAGGATAAGCTTTCCCCGGAGCTTCATCAGACAATACAGGAAAACCTGGATGAGATGAAGCAGAAAGGCATGGTGGCGCAGAAGGGCAACCTTGCGGTGCGGAATGTGGAGATAGTGCTGGTGAACAACCTTAATGACCGGCAAAAGGATGAATTTGTTGCATGGATTTCCGCGCAGGCTCAAAACGTGCTGGTGAATGAAAAGACCGGCAAAACGGTTTCCGGCGGTTCCTTTGTGCACGATTTCGAGGAATACTGGACTTTCAGGCGCAGCGGAAGCGAATGGAAGCTTGCAGAAATAAGCACAAGCATGAAGGGCAAGGAATTCGTCGCATCCGAAAATGTGGACGAGGGAACTTCCAAGGACATGCTCCAATGGTACTATTCAAAGGAAAGGGCGCTTTAGGGAGTTAGTCGTGGGCAGATAACGCAGGAGTATTACTTTCAGCTTCCCAATTTTGCCAATCAGCGCACCCATTCCTTAGGCAAACCTTTTTTCGGGCAAATTTTTTCCACAGGGCAAACGCTGCAGCGAGGCCTTCTTGCAATGCAAATTGCCCTGCCATGATGCACGAATAAATCCGAAATTTTCAGCCAGTCTTCTCTTGGTACAATTTCCATCAAATCCTTCTCGATTTTCTTCGGGTCGGTGTGCTTGGTGAAGCCCCAAAGCCGGCTTATCCTTATGGCATGTGTGTCGACCGGCACTCCCTCTATCACGCCATAGGCATTCCCGAGCACGATATTCGCAGTCTTGCGCGCTACCCCTGGAAGCTCTAGTATTTCCTCCATGCTCTTAGGGACTTTTCCGCCGTATTTTTCAACAATCATCCTGCACGCGCCTTGGATATTCTTCGCCTTGTTATGGTAAAACCCGGTCGCCCTAACGTGTTTTTCAAGCTCAGGAAGAGACGCATCCGCAAAATCGCGCGCAGTCTTGCAGCGTGAGAAAAGCGAAGGCGTCGTTTTATTCACGCGCGCGTCGGTGCATTGCGCGGAGAGGATGGTCGCGACAAGAAGCTGCACGGGATTCCTGTAATCAAGCGAGCATTTTGCTTTTGGGTATGCTTTTTTCAGCGCGGCAAGGATTTTCTTCGCCCGTTTCTTTTTTTCAAGGAGAGATTCCATAAAAGCACGGTTCATTGTATTGGAAAATAAGCGGGCCCGATGGGAGTATCCGCTTGCCGAAGTTTTTGGCTCCGGCGAGCATTTGAACCCATGACCTTCAGATTAGAAGTCTGCCGCGCTATCCAGGCTGCGCCACGGGCCCGCAATTGGGTATTCCTGTTCAAATGATTAAAAAACTGCCGCAGGGCATAATTTCTTATATAAATCTTCTCAATGTAAATGCTGAAGCTTTTGAAAATTCATTCTCAAATCGCGGGCGTGATTGCATGGAACCGAAAGTCGATGAAATAATTGAAATGATAGACAATGTAGTGGGCGACACTTCGGTTCCGAAGAACATCCGCCGCTCGCTTTCCGAGGCAAAGGAGAGGCTCAAGGGGGAAGAGGAGCTCTCGACGCGCTCAAGCGCCGCAGTCTATGCAATAGAGGCTGTAAGCGAGGACATAAACATGCCGATGCACGCGCGAACGCAGATATGGGCAATCCTCTCAGCGCTCGAGTCGCTAAAGACCGTGTAAAAAAGACCGGCGGGCCTTGTGAAGCAGGGCTTGCCGCCTAAATATTGCAGCCGCAAACGCCGAATTAGGCAAATATTGCGGGTTGATGTGCGTGAAAGCAGACTTGAAACAGCTCTTTGACAAGGGCATGCGCCTGACGCCCGAGGCATACGACTTTCTGGAAAGGAACGAAATCGACGCTGCGGCATGGGAGAAGATTCTTGAGTGTGATTCTCCCTTTCTCACAAAGGAGGCGATCGACGAAATCTGCGCGGCAAGCAAAATCCCCACGCAGGCGCGGGTGAGCCGCTCGCCGGACTTCAAGCCCGCGGCAAAGGAGTATTCCCCTAGCTTCAAACTGATGGGCGAGTCGGACATAACGGGAAAATCCAACTGCTCCGGGAAGCTCGAGGATTTCCTCGGGCACTTCCGCAACCGCTTCGAGAGGATCTCGAAGATTCTGCGCACCAGGATAACTCCCAACGCGCTTGTGAAAACCGACAAGCTCAAGGAGTCTTCCGGGGCAAAGGTGCGCCTGATAGCGATGGTGACCGAGAAGCGCATCACGAAAAAAGGGAACATACTTCTTGATGTGGAGGACGAGGAGGGCTCAGCAAAAGTCGTAATAACAAAGGATAAGCGGGACGCCTTCTCTGACGCGCAAAAAATCCTGCTTGACGACATCGTTGCGCTTGACGGGAAGAACGTCGAGGAGCTTTTCATCTCGGACGGAATAACCTGGCCTGAGATACCCTTTGCAAAGGAGCAGAAAAAAACCGAGGAGGATATCGCAATCGCCTATCTTTCGGACATACACATGGGGAGCAAGAAATTCCTCGAGCGCGAGTTTCTGCAGTTCATAAACTGGCTCAACGGCGCGGAAACAGGCTCGCAAAGGCAGAGGGAGCTTGCGGGAAAGATAAAATACATCATAATCGCCGGCGACACTGTTGACGGGATCGGCATCTACCCCGAGCAGGAAAAGGAGCTGGCGGTGAAGGACATATTCAAGCAGTACGAGATGCTCGACTCCGCAATCGAAAAAATCCCGGATTACATAACGGTGTTCGTTGCACCCGGCAACCACGACGCGGTAAGGCGCGCGGAGCCGCAGCCCTCCATCCCATTCGAGCTCATGCATTCCGAAGTGGTGCGCATAGGCAGCCCGTCTTATTTGGAGATAGAGGGGCTCAAGCACCTGGTTTACCACGGCGCATCCTTAGACTCCATAATAAGCGGCGCCGGCCTCAAGAACGGCTATGCGAATCCGCACGAGGCGATGCTCGAGCTTGTCAAGAGGCGGCACCTTTCCCCGATATACGGGGACAACCTGATAGTCCCGGAAGCGAGGGATTACCTGGTAATAGACGAGGAGCCGGACGTCATACACATGGGGCACGTGCACACGAACGGCTACATGCTTTACAGGGGCACCCTTCTTGTCAACAGCGGGACATTCCAGGATAGGACGGATTTCCAGGTAAGGATGGGGCACGTGCCGACCCCGGGCATAGTCCCGGTGCTTGAGGCAAAGACAGGCAAGCTCAATCACATGAGCTTCATGGGCGAGGGCGCCGGGCAGGCGCTTTGAATGGTGGATTTTGTGGATGAAGAAAAAAAAGGAATTCCGAAAATTGCACCTGGCGCAGAGCAGCAAGCTGTAGCGGCGGCCGTTCAAGCGGCGGCAGCTCAGGAAAGCGCGCAAGCCGCGCCTGGAGCGGTGCAGCCATCCGCCAAGCCCGACGGGATGGACGAGGAGATGCACGCATATTCAAACGCGCTCAAGGAACGCCTTGCGAAAGCCTATGAAATAGCCGAAGCGGCGCGCTCCAAAAAGCACGACCCCGAGCTTTTCGTTGAGATAACGCCAGCGGCCGACGTTGCCGCACGCGTGGAAGGGATAGTGGGCCCGAAAGGGATAGCCGCCATCATCCGCTCGCTTGAGGCGGAGGGGATAAGCCGCGACATGGTCGCCTACATGGTTGCCAAGAAAATCGCATCCGGGCAGGTGCCCAACGTCGAGCCGAACACAAAGCAGCATCTGATCGAGCAGGCGGTGCGCACAAGCGTGGGCATACTCACCGAAGGCGTGCTGGTCGCCCCGACTGAAGGGATAAGCAAATTCGAAATACGCCAAAACCCTGACGGCAGCGATTACCTTGCGGTCTATTTCGCGGGCCCCATCCGCTCGGCAGGAGGCACGGTTGCCGCTCTCGCAGTGGTGCTTGCGGATGTTGCGCGCCGCGAGATAGGAGTCGGCGACTTCCGCCCGACCGACACCCTCATTGACCGCTACGTCGAGGAAATCGACGTCTATGGCACCCGCTCGGCGCATTTGCAGTACCGCCCTAGCGACGAGGACATCCGCCATATCGTGAAGAACTGCCCAATCTGCATAGACGGCGACCCGACCGAAAAGGACGAGGTCGTTGTGAAGAGGGACATACCCGAGGTTGCAACCAACCGGGTGAGAAGCGGAATCGCGCTCGTAATATGCGAGGGCATCGCGCAAAAATCGGCGAAGGTGAACAAGTACACGCGCAAGATAAAGCTGGACTGGTCTTGGATGGAGCCGATAATAAAGGTCAAGCGAAAGGAAGGCGGCGCATTCCAGCCGAAGCCGGACTTCCGCTACATAGAGGAATCGGTGGCAGGCAGGGCGATATTCGCCTACCCGTCTGCAAAGGGCGCCTGGCGCCTGCGCTACGGCCGCTCGCGCGCCAGCGGCATAATGGGCAAGGCGGTGCACCCCGCAAGCATGGTGATGCTCGATTCCTTCCTGGCAATCGGCACTCAGATGAAGATAGAGCGGCCCGGGAAAAGCTGCATCGTCACCGCGTGCGATTCCATACTCGGGCCGACGGTGAAGCTCAAGGACGGCTCGGTGGTGGACGTTGGAACCCTTGAGGATGCGGAACGGCTCCTGCCCCAGGTGGAAAAAATCCTTTTCCTCGGGGACCTGCTGATTTCGGTCGGGGATTTCGTGAAATCAAATCATCCTCTTCTTCCTGCCGCATGGTGCGAGGAGCGCTTCGAGCTTGAGGCAAAAAAAGCGGGGGTTCCAAGCGTCAAGCGCGGCATTTCGGCAGGCGAGGCGGTGGCGCTTTGCAGGAAACACGGCGTGCCTCTCCACCCCTATTACACTTACTTCTGGCATGACATAACGCACGAGCAGCTTCGCGAGCTTGCGCTTTGGCTTAAGACGGGAAAACCGAACTACGGGATACTGAAGCTTGAGTCATTCGACCTCGAGTCCGCACCAGCAAAAACCGTCCTTGAGGAGCTTTGCGTACCGCACGCAGTCGAAGCGGGCAAGATAAGGCTCCAAGGCGAGCACGCATACGCGCTTCTCAAGACAATGGGGATAATGGTGGACAAGAAGATAACCGGAGAAAAATTCGAGTCTCTTTTCGATGAGAAAAAGCCGATCCTCGGGCTCCTTTCGCAGCTTTCAGGGATGAAAATAATGCCTAAAAGCCCGACTTACATAGGCTCGCGCATGGGAAGGCCGGAAAAGGCCAGGGAGAGGAAGATGAAAAAGAGCGTGAATGTGCTCTTCCCTGTCGGCACATCGGTTGACAAGAACGCGAGCGTGACCAAGGTATACAACCGCATGAAGGCGCGGGGCGAAAAGGAGGGCAGGGGCATAGACGTTGAAATCGCCCGACTCCGATGCCGCGCGTGCGGGAACATCCTTTTCTCGACCGGCTGCTCATGCGGAGGATATGCCGTGCCCGAGAGGATGTGCCACAAGTGCGGCCGGGTTTTCAAAAGCGACACGTGCCCGGTTTGCAACTTTAGGACGGAGAAATGGGAAAAGCGCTCGGTGGACGTTGTGAAAATGTTCGAGCGCGCCTGCGAGCGATGCGGCATAACCCCTGAAACCGCCGGGGACATAAAAGGCGTGGAGGGCCTTTTCTCAATCTCGAAAATGCCCGAGGCGATCGAGAAGGGCCTGCTTCGCGCAAAGCACGGAGTTTTCGTGTTCCGCGACGGAACCTGCCGCTTTGACGCGACCGATGTTCCGCTCACGCAGTTTATTCCGAGCGAAATGGGCGTTTCTTTTGCGAGGCTCAAATCCATGGGCTATGCAAGGGACATAAACGGCGCCCCGCTCGAAAACGACTCGCAGATAGTCGCGCTCCTTCCGCAGGACATAATACTCTCGCGTCACGGGTCAAAATATCTTTTGGCGGTGGCCGGCTTCATAGATGAACTGCTCCAGAAGCTCTACGGCATGCAGCCATTCTACAATCTCAAGGGCGAGGATGACCTGATAGGGCAGCTTGTGATAGGGCTCTCGCCCCATACATCCGCAGGCGTGCTTGCAAGAGTGGTCGGCTTCACGGACGCGCACGTGGGATTCGCGCACCCCTATTTCCACTGCGCAAAGCGCCGCAACACCGACGGCGACGAGGACACGGTGATTCTCCTGATGGACGGGCTCCTCAATTTCTCCAAGCTTTTCCTCCCGGCATCGCGCGGCGGCACGATGGATGCGCCGCTCGTGCTTTCGACCGAAATCCGCCCGGAAGACATAGACGACGAAGTTCATGTAATGGAATGCTGCTCTTCCTACCCTCTCGAGTTCTACGAGCTTTCCGACAGGTACGGCTCGCCGTCCGAAGTTACGATGGAAATGGTGAAGAAGCGCCTTGGCAAGCCCGAGCAGTACCATTCGCTTTCCTACACGCACGAGTCCGCAAACGTATCGGCCGGGCCTGTCGAGAGCACCTACCTGAAATTCAAGGACATGGGGGAAAAGATAGGGGAGCAGTTCAAGCTGCAGGAGAAGATCCGCGCGGTCGACGCCGCGGATGCCGCGGAGCGGCTACTGCTCCACCACTTCTTCCCGGACCTTTACGGAAACCTCCGCTCGTTCTCGCAGCAGGAATTCCGCTGCCTTGACTGCAAGACGAAATTCCGCCGAATCCCCCTTTCGGGCAAGTGCAATTCCTGCGGGGGGAAGTTGCTTCTCACCATACACAAGGGGGGGATAATCAAGTACCTGCCTTACTCGCAGCAGCTTGTGGAGAGGTACCATCTCCCGCTTTACATGAAGCAGAGGCTGGAAATACTCAAAAAAGACGTCGAGAGCATATTCACCGAGGAAGTGGAGAAGCAGAAAGGATTGGCGGAATTCATGTAATCGCGCCATTCTTTTTAAATTGTTCAATAGGATTACATCTCCGTTCGCCAAAATGTCCACATGGTCGAGCCTTCGAGGCTCGACCTATGACCAAAATGCTGACGCATTTTGATCATGCCCCTGTAGCTCAGCGGTAGAGCGCCAGTTTCGTAAGGAAAACCCCTCCGGGTTTCAGCCGGTGGGTTTCCCTGCTTCCTCCAATGGAAGCACAAGAAAAAACTGGATGTCACGAGTTCAAATCTCGTCGGGGGCTTTTCACCTTCGGTTCAAAGCCCCCTCTTTTTGGCACTTCGTGCCAAAAACTGTCGCAGAGCTCTGCTCCATCGTCGGGGGCTTTCAACCGGAGTGAGCATTCTCCCCTTTCGGCGCTTCTTGAGCCGTTCAAGACGAGCGTCGGGAGCTTATCGATTCCGTCCATGAACAATTCTTTTAAACACTTCGCAACAGGAAACAGGCAGGTGGTTTTGATGGCATTGAAGGTCTTACAAAACGTGCTCGCAAACAGGATTGAAGCGGAAAAAATCGCAAGGCAGAACGGCGGCCAGCTTCCATCGCTTCTCGTGCTTGACAATTATAAAAACGTGCAAGGAAACACCGGCGCGTTCTTCGCGCGCCAGTTCGCGCTTTGCATCCCTGCAAAGCCAAAAGAGGTTGAAAAAAAAGCGCAGGACGAAGATGCGCCCGTCATCCAAGCCAGACTGCCCGAAATAATTCTTGCGAAGGGCCAGGATTTCTACTGCAAGAGCTCAAACATACTTCTTCCTGCAAACGATGTGCAGCGGCTCAACGAAATGGTTACCAATGTTCAACGCGCGCAGCTCGGCTTGCCGGTGCTTCTTGATGGAGTGTTTGGCGCACATGACTTGCTTGTGCTTGTCGAGCCGCTGGAAGTCACATTTGAAAAGGGCAAATATGTCCTGCAGACCCCGTATTTCAACCTCATTGAAAACGCAGTGACTGTTTTCGGCGGCAGGGGGCGGCTTGATCCAGACACCGGGGTTGCGCTAAAAGACGAAATAAAAGTGCTCGATTCGCTTCCCGATTCCGAAAAGCGCTGGAATTTCATCGCGCCTGGCATCTGGCCAATCACGCAGGGCATATACTCGTATTTCTACTACCCAAGCCAGCGCGAGGCGCAAGGCTTCAGAGACATGAACGAGAAGCATGCGGTGCTTGTCGAAACGATACAGTAAGCGCTTGGCGCTATGCTCAAGCCGCATGCCTTATGGTTGCCCGCCAAACATAGCACTTCTTAAAAATTCGCCTTGCCTAAAAAGCGAACGATACCATGCAAATCCTAAAAATCCCCTCTGCGCGCGTTCCTGCGCTTCTTGGCGAGTCCGGCGAGACGAAGGACTATCTCGAGATGAGAATGAAAGTCTTGCTCAATGTGGACTCGGACGGCTCGGTGGAGATAACCGGCGAGAGCATAGACGAGTTCATCGCAAAAGACATAGTAAAAGCAATAGGCAGGGGGTTTGACCCGGCAATCGCGCTCAAGCTCCTCTCGGACGAGTACGGCTTCAAACTCATCGACCTTCGCGACTATGCAGATTCACCAAAAGCGCAGCACCGCATACTCGGCAGGATAATCGGGGAGAAAGGCAGGACAAAGGAGATAATAAACGAGGAAATCAGCGCTTATCTTGCAATCCACGGGCACACCGTCGGAATAATCTCGAAGCTTGACACGCTCGATTACGCGCTCACCGCCGTCTTCAAGCTTATCGAGGGCGCGAACCATGCGACCGTCTATGGATATCTGGAAAAGTGCAGGCGCAAGATGAACGAGGAGGAAGTGAAGAAGCTTTTCTAGATTATTTGGCTGGATCAGAGTGGTATGATGGAAGGAAAAACAGAGGACAAGACGACTTTGCGCATAGAGGCTTTCTCGGACGCCATTTTCGCGTTCTCCATGACCCTTCTTGTATTCAGCATAAAAACCCCGGACGTGCCTGACAACGCGGTTCCCGGAGACATAACTGTTTGGCTGCTGGGGCTTCTCCCGAAATTCTTCATCTACATATTCACATTCATCATAGTCGGCATCTACTGGATAGCGCACCACCGCACGTTCGAGCACATCATAAGGCATGACGGCAAGCTCATGTGGCTCAATCTCGCGTTTCTTCTGGTAATCTCGCTTCTCCCATTCCCAACGGCAACGCTTGGCGAATATGGGGACAATTCCGAAGCAGTTGCGCTCTACGCGCTTTTCATGGGGCTCTCAGGAGCGCTTCTGATGGCAATATGGGTTTACGCCACGGACGGCAAGAGGCTTGTCTCAAAAAATCTCCCTGATGCGGAAATACGCGGCACCCGCGCGCGCGGGCTTGCGACCGCGTGCATTTTCCTCCTCTCCGCCCCTCTTGCGTTCTTCGATCCGACCATTGCAATGCTTTCCTGGCTTGCAATCCCGTTCGTGCAGGGCTTCATGAAGAAAAGTGCGTGATTTTGCCACATGCCGCATCATTCATGGGCATTTTCCTTATTCGGAATGCCGACATTCGTTCCGGCATCATGGTAAAAAGCACCGATTATCTTGCCGCTCTTTTTCTCAAAGTCAAAACCCGCAAAACTAGCCGGCCCATCGGGCCCAAATGTCTTCGTCCCGGTGACGCTCGCAACCATTTCCATGATATTCTGGAAATTGCCGCTGTTGCCGTCAGTCTTCTTCTCTTCTTTTGCGCCGGCGGAGCATGAGATTAAAACGCAGACCGCATCGGGCGCCATCATTTTCTTTATCATTTCAAACTCTGCTTGCCCGTAGTCGCTGAAATCTATGTGGCTTGCTTCCCCGCGTTTTTCACCCATGTCTATTGACCATGCATTTCCGTGGCCGCCAATGACCACCAGATCGTATTGCCGCAACTCCCCCCTGGCTTCGGTTCGCCCATTATTCATGATCCGCTTTGCAAGGTCGTTTTCATTGTCTGTTTCGCAGACTATCAGATTATAGCCGTGTTTGATGAGGTCCTCATAATATTTCGTGTGCTGCAAAAATGCATTGTTATAGTCGCTTTTGTTCAATACTATGAATGCGGTCTTAATATCGTATTTTCCTCGCTTGCCTTCCGAATATGACGGGTCGGTCGCGGTCCTGTAGATATTCTCCAATATTTTTGGGGAGTATCTTTCGTAAAACTCGATTCCGAACTCCGCAAAAACACGCCGCATTTCTTCCTTTGTTTTTTCCTTATCTTTTGATTTTTTGAAGGTTTTTGTCTGTTCAATCATCCTTGTAAATACCATTTCCTCCCGAATCTTATCGGCATCTTCGTTGCGGTATTCCTCTCTTAGCGATCGTATCGCTTTTCCATAATTCATGTTTTTTTCATAGCGGCTGCCTGTTTTGGCCTTTTCCATGTAATATTTCAGATAATACTCCGCCGCCCTGCCCCCTCCCTCAACCATTTCGAAATCAGTCGCGGCCTTATAATAATATTCGGGATTGTAGTTGGCAATCTTCAACGAGTAGTTGGCGGCTTCTTTATACATGCCTGCCTTTTCGTACGCAAGCCGCGCATATTCCTGCCAAGTTGCCCTATCAACTTGGGGGTAGCCCTTGAGATAATCCAATTTTCGGAGCATTTCATTCTTATTGCCGAAATCCTGGAAAATGCCGGCCATTCTTTCAAAAGTCGCAGCGTCTTTTCCAGTATAAACGGAATCAAACCCCAATTTTTTGGAGTTAGTCATTGCAATATCGAAACATTCGACTGCTTTCCTTTTATCTGAGGCATCCCAATATGCGCACCCGGCCAACGCATAATGGAGGATTTCCCTTTTTTGCGATTCTTCATCGGTTTGCGCGTCATTTTCATTGCTTAATGCCAAGTCCGCAAGCTTAAGATGGCATTCTGCCTTTTCAGAATGGCAATTCTTGGCGTTCCTGCCAATTTTCAGGCCTTCAAATTCCCTCGCCGCCAAGTCAAAACAGTATGCCGCTTTCTCCAGGTATCTCATTTTTTTGCCGCTGTCTGTTTCTGCTTCCGCAGCTTTTTTGTAGTTTTTGGCTGCTTCCGCCCTAAGATTCGCGGCGCCCTTATCATCGTTCTTTTCGCGGGCAGCATAGGAATTCGCCTCGCACTTCCTTGCCAAATTAGAATAATATTCCGCGTTTTTAACCACCTGCTGCATGAAACCGGCTGGCTTAGCCTGTTGCTTGGGCGGCTCTGCAGCGGTTTCCTTCAGCCTCTGCTTCAATGCTTCGTTTGGCATATATCCTATCTTGCCTGGAAATGATTTTAATCCATCGCGCGTTTACCTCGAATATCCGAAACTCTTATTAAAGAGAACCACGCAGTTCTCAATTGCGACCAGCAGGAATCGGCATAAAAGTGATTCGCATGGCGACCACTACTGAAAAGATATTCACGGAGTTCAAGGAGCATTCCGTCGCGGAATTCTTCAAGAAGAACCAGCAGATGCTCGGCTTTTCCGGCAAGACCCGCTCGCTTACAACAATCGTCCACGAATACGTGACAAACTCGCTTGACGCCTGCGAAGAGGCAGGTATCTTGCCCGAAGTCACAGTCAAGGTTACGGAATTGGACAAGGAAAAGTACCGCGTGGTCTGCGAGGACAACGGGCCTGGCATCCCTGAGAAGCACTTGGGCAAGGCGCTCGGGCAGATGCTCGCAGGCACGAAATTCCACCGCTACGCGCAGCAGAGGGGGCAGCAAGGAATAGGCGCATCGGGCTGCACCATGTATGCGCAGATAACAACGGGCAAGCCCGTGAAAGTGGTCTCCCGCTACGACAAGAAAAAAATAACATGCGAAGTATCCATCGACCTCAAGTCCAATACCGCAAACGTGACAAATGTTGTGAAGGAGGAGGGCGAATTCGGCAGCGGCCTCCTCGTGGACGCGGAAGTCGCGGACGTGAAATACGACAAGAGCAGCTTCGGGGTCTACGAGTATGTCCGCAGGACCGCGCTTGCAAACCCGCACCTCCAGATAATCCTAATCGACCCTGAAAAGCAAAAGTCCGCATTCCCCCGCTCCAGTGACAAGATACCCGAAAAACCGGTGGTTGTCCAGCCCCACCCGCTCGGGCTTTCCACAAACGATTTAATCGATTTCGCCCACCGGGAAAAAGAGTGCCGGAGAATCTCGTCATTCCTGCAGGAGCGCTTCGCGCGCGTGTCTGCTGCAAAGGTGGAGGAGCTGCGCACGTTTGTTCCTGATGTCGATTTTAACAAAAAACCTTCCGAGCTCCAGTGGAGCGAGGCTGAAAAGCTCGTAAAAGCATTCCAGCAGGCAAAATGGATCGCTCCTGCGACCGATTCCGTGAAGCCCATCGGCAAGGAGCAGATAGAAAAGTCGCTCAAAAACATATTGGCGCCCGAGTTCGTGGTGGTCACCGAGCGCTCCCCGAAGATATTCAAGGGCGGAATCCCTTTCATGGTCGAGGCGGCAATTGCGTACGGCGGAGGCGCTGGCAGGAAGGCAGGCGACCTCTCATCGAGCGAAGTGATACGCTACGCAAACCGCGCGCCCCTTCTCTTCGACAATTCCGGCTGCGCAATCGCGGAAGCCGTGAAAGCGATAGACTGGAAGCGCTACAAGCTTCGGAATTTCGAGGAGGAGCCGCTGAGCATTTTTGTGAACATTTCAAGTGTTTACGTCCCTTACACTTCAGCGGGCAAGCAGGCGATTTCAAACGACGAGGAGATACTCCAGGAGATAAAGAACGCGATAATGGAGGCTGCGCGCGACTTGCAGCGCTACCTTTCGGGTAAGCACCGCGAGCGCGACCGGACTGAGAGGAAAAAGGCCATCCTGCGTTACGTAAACCAGCTCTCAAAGGACCTGCCTGAGCTTGCAGGCAAGGGCAAGCCGTCCGAAATAGAGAAGAAGCTCAACCACTTGATAGACACAAAATACTCCGGGCAGATTGAGAATGGCGATGATGAGGAGGAGACGGCGAACGGAAACGGGAAAATTGCCGAAGAGGAGGAAATAGACGAATAGCAACAGGTAGGCGTAATATTCATGGCAAAGCAGGCGGAAGGGAAAAAGGAAGGCAAGGCCGTAGTCAGAAAGGTCAATGAGGGAATTTCCATGGGCGCAAAAAATGACTTGGAAGTGGTGGGCAAGCTCGAAAGATTGGGCTTGGACATGCTTAAGCAGATTGATGATGAGACCACGCCAACCTTCTCAACCGCGCTTCGAAGCAAGAGCAATATAATTTACGATCAGGGCGTCGGCTACATCAGGCTTGGCGACAAAACGGAAGAGCGCCGCTTCGTGAATGTCGGGCAGGCGCGAAAATTCATGCAGACGGTGGCAATCGCATCCAAGTGCAAGAAATTCCTCAAAGAGGACGCGCACACGTCCATCCGAGGTCTTTACTACCAGCTTAAGTTCTCGCTTGGCGACACGCTGGACGAGGAGCTGTTTTCCGAGCAGTCTGAGAGCAACCCGCTTGTGGAGGACTTGGAGGTCGCGCTCACAGTCAAGCGCGAGGATCTGAATCTTAACACGGACAGAAAGGGCGTGGTGGCAGGCCCGCTCACAATAAAGGACAAGTTCGGAGGGGAAGAAGTCACAATAGACTGCCGAAAGCAGGGGCGGTCCGGCTGGATGATTCCCTCTGATGTCGACAACGGCATGGATTTCATAGATGTTGATGCGGACTATGTCCTGGTAGTTGAAAAGGACGCCATGTGGCAGAGGCTCAACGAGGACAAGTTCTGGAAAAAGGAGAATTGCATACTCATCACCCCCAAGGGCCAGGCATCGCGAGGCTGCCGGCGGCTCATACGAAAATTAGCAAGCAAAAAGCTGCCGGTTTACTGCTTCACGGACTGCGATGCATGGGGCTGGTACATCTACTGGGCGATAAAAACAGGAAGCATGAACCTCGCCTATCTCGGGAACGACATCGCAACCCCCGAAGCGAGATTCGTAGGGGTCACGATGGCGGACATAAAGGACTACGATTTCCTCGAGCAGCTCACCATAAACGCGAAGGAAGTGGACATCAAGCGCGCCGAGGAGATGCTCTCTTACGAATGGATTTCCCGCAACAAGGACTGGGTTGCCGAGCTCAAAACCGTCCTGAAAACAAAGAAGAAGATCGAGCAGGACGCTCTCCAGGGCCCAAGGCTTTCATTCGTGGGCGACTATTTAAGGGAAAAGATAGAGAAGAAAAAATTCCTCGCCTGATCTGGACTAGGGCTTGCGCGGCTTATTGCCTGCCAGGGCGCCGACCGAGACTGCGCCTGCGGAGTTTTTGCCGATCCACCCAAGAAATTCAAGGAAGCCAGGCGGTTTTTCTTTGCTCTCCTGCTTATTCGGCCCGTTTTTTGCAAGCAGTTTCATCAAATCAGCCCTGGATGCGGTTTATCTTTTCTGAAAGTTCCTTGACCCATGCAGGGTATATCGGGTTCCCTCTGCCAAACACCTCTGCCACCAGTGCTGCGCTGTGTGCCGAATAAAGGTCGTTGTTCAGACAGTGCGCCTCGGAGAGTAAAAGCTGGTATTCCGGGTTTTTATAGTCGATGTTCACCGCCTCTTTGAAATAAAACACCGCGTGGCTGTAATCCTCGTTCTTAAGCCATGATTTGCCGAGCTTGACATAGAATTTAGCCATGTATTCGGGCCCATATTTCCCA
>Ga0247842_10001222_pt1 | contig 44291 bp, 39 predicted proteins | sample LaCruzMarch2015__3_FD_192411 | JGI IMG/M metagenome (GOLD analysis project Ga0247842, IMG submission 192411) | Freshwater microbial communities from meromictic Lake La Cruz, Castile-La Mancha, Spain - LaCruzMarch2015_19m | ecosystem: Environmental > Aquatic > Freshwater > Lake | place: Spain...
CCGGTAGGGATGTGCGTGCGGGGCGTTCGTGGACCGAGCGGGGCGGTCACGAGACGGTTCCCTCGTAGCCCAGCTACGTGGGGATCGGGGAGGGGCCGCATCCGCGACGTGTCCACGGGCGCATCCGCGACGTGTCCACGGGCGCATCCGTGCGTGCAGACCTGGCGGGATAGGCCCTTACTCGCTGGAGTGCACGAGCGCCTGCAACGGCCGCGACCAGGCCGCCGCCTACATGATCACCGACAGCGGCCTGCGGCAGATCGCGGCGCGGCGCATGGTGCAGGACTTCGTCGCCGGCGAGCGCTTCGCCGCGGACGCGGCGGCCGAGTAGTCCGCGCCGCACGGCGCCGACGAACGAAGAGGGCGGCGGGGTGCTCGCGAGCACCCCGCCGCCCTCGTGCCGAGGCGCGTCACCAGACGCGTCTCAGTCAGATCAGCCCCCGTACCGCGCGAGGAGCTTCTCGAACGCGCGCAGGTGGTTCTGCGAACCGCGCAGCAGGTTCGTGTAGACCGTGCGGATATCGCTGTGCTGCGTCTCCTGGATGTGGGTCTGCAGGTCGGCGATGTCCACTTGCTCGATGGTGATGCCCACGCGCAGCGCCGCCGTGAGGCCGTCGTCGCCCTGGGCGATAAGGTCGGCGTACAGTTGCTGCAGTTCGGGGTGCTGGAAGCTCCCGGGGACGTCGGGGTTGACGGGATCCGCGACCCCATACCTGTCGAGCAAGCGCTTGATGGCCGCCATGTGCGTGCTCTCGGCGCCGGCGATGTTGTTGAAGACCGGCAGTGAATACTCGGCGCCCAGCACGCGGTAGACGTCGCGAGCGAGCTTCTCTTCCTCGCGCATGAAAACGAGGCCGTCCTTCTCTGCCTGAGAAAGGGGCGTGACGACGACGGTGGCCGCGGAGGCCTGCGCGACCGCCGTCGTCGGCGCCGCCACGCTGGGCTCGGGACGCACGGCGATGCCGATCGACAGGGCGACGACCGCGATCGCCGCTCCCGCAGCGATGCCTGCGAACAATCTGTTCATGGGACTCCTTCGTGTCGGGCTTCTCGAGGACCGCCTGGGCCATGGGGGCCGCAGGCTCTGTCCTCACCATACCCGCCACTTGCGAAGAACCCGTGAAGTGGTTCTGTCGATGGTGTGAACGCCGCGGACGACGTCGCCCTCGCGCATGTTCATGACCCTGACGCCCTGCGTAGCGCGCCCGTAGCGGCTGATGCCGTCGGCGCGCAGACGGTGCGGTAGCCTGCGTCAAGGCCGTACGCGGACGAGCGGCGAGGCGCGGACGAGCGCCTCAGCGCGCTCCGAGCCCGCCCAGCTCGCGGGCGATCGTCGCTTCGAGGTGCGCCATCATCTCGTCAGAGGCAGTCTCGGCGTCGCCGGCGGCGATCGCCGCCACGATGCGCGCGTGCTCCTCGACATTCGGCCGGTCGGGTCCGGACCTGAGCACGGGCGCCAGCCAGGGCAGGCGCGCCGCGTCTTCCATCAGCGAGCGCAGCATCGTGATGGCGCGGCCGTTGCCCGTCGCCTCGGCGATGAGGTTGTGGAGCCCGAGAGACTGCTCCGACTCCTCGAGGCTGGGGTCTGTAAGATGCCGTTCCGTCTCCACCGACTCCTCCATGCGCACGATGTGCTCGGTGGTCCGTCGCCGGGCGGCCTCCGCGCAGAGGGCCGGCTCGAGGATGCGCCGCAATTCGAAGACCTCAGCGACGTCCTGAAGCCCCATCGGTCGCACCATGTAGCCCTTGCGCGGCAGCACGCGCAGCAGTCCGTCGTGGACCAGCAGGCGCAGAGCCTCACGAACCGGCGTCTTGGAGACGCCGTAGCGCTCGGCGAGCGTCTGCTCGAGCAGCAGCTCGTCGCCGCCGACGCGTCCACTGAGGATGTCTTCCTTGAGAGCGCGATACACGCGCTCGCCGAGTGAACCGTCGGTGTTCGCAGCGGGAGTCTCGGGGTTGGCGCCGGGCACGCACTCAACCTAGCAGAGGCCGTCACACCCGAGCAAGTGCAAAGCCTATCCGGTTGACTGTATTGATGTGTCTGTGATATCTTTCAGAAACATCACGGCGGCTGAGGCCGCGCCACTGCCGAACAGAATAGAGGTACAGCATGGGTGCAGTCGTGACAAAGAGCTTGGGATCCGGTGACTACGCCTTCTCTTCGGTCCAACGTCGCTCGGCGGCGCCGCGCCGGCACGCCGCCTGGCTGCGCGTCATGCTGAGTGCCGCGGCCACGCCTGGCGGCACGCCTCCGGGCCGGGCACGGGTCGTGTCGGCCCCGCGTGACTGACCGCAGACGCGAGACAACCGGAGGGGGCTGTGCCCCATATGCACTAACCTAAGCCTTGACTCGCGCCACTCTATCGGGTACCTTTGGCCCATGGCCGAGACGATCATGGACGAAGAGTGGGAGCTGCTTGCGAGCTTCCTCCCCGCGGAGTGGCGGGAGCTCGCCCGGGAGACGGGGGCCATGCGGCGGGCGCGCGGCGAGATCACGAGCCCGGAGGTCCTGCTGCAGATCCTGCTCATGCACGTGGCGACCGGCTTGTCCCTGAGGCAAACGGTCGCCAGGGCGCGGGCGCAGGGCCTCGCCTCGCTGAGCGACGTGGCCCTGCTGAAACGCCTGCGCACCTCCGAGGCGTGGCTCGGCGAGCTGGCGCGGCGGATGTTCGAGGCGAGCCGCTTCTCGCGCGCCGGCGTCCGCGCGCCGGAGGGTCATCGCCTGCGGGCCGTCGCTGCGACCACGGTCCAGGAGCCGGGCGCGACAGGGACCGACTGGCGGATCCACTACTCCCTCAGCCTCCCCGAGATGCGCTGCGACTTCTATGAGGCGACCGACGCGAAGGGCGGCGAGACGTGCAAGCGCATCCCGGTCGCGGAAGGGGACATCATCCTCGCGGACCGCGGGTATTGCCACCGCGAAGGCGTCGCCCACGTGCTGCGCGCCAGGGGCGACGTGATCGTGCGCCTCAGCAGCACGAGCTTCCCCTTGCTCGAAGCCGCGGAGGAGGCGCCCTTCGAGATCCTCGCCCACCTGCGTGACCTGCGTGGCCACGAGCCGGGTGAGTGGCCGGCGCGCTTCGCGGCCGGCGGAGAACTCTGGCCCGTGCGCCTCTGCGCGATCCGCAAGAGCCGCCGCGCGGCCGCGCGGGCCAAAGGCAAGGTCCTGCGCAGGGCCTCCAGGAGGCAGGCCGAGGTGCGTACCGGGACGCTCGAGCTCGCCGAGCACATCTTCGTGCTCGTCTCGCTGCCCGTCGAGGCGCTCGGCGTCGCGGAGGCGCTCGACCTCTACCGCGCCCGCTGGCAGATCGAGCTGTGCTTCAAGCGCCTCAAGTCGCTGTTTCAGCTGGGCCACGTGCCCAAACGCAGCGACGCCTCGGCGCGCGCCTGGATCGAGGGAAAGCTCCTCACGGCGCTGCTCATAGAGCGCCTCATCGACGAGGCGGGTCTCTTTTCCCCCTGGGGCTTCGAGATCGCGGCGGCGCAGTCACTGGAGGGAGCTCCTGGAGGCGCGTGACAGCGTGCTCGCCGTGCTTGGCCGACCACTGCCGCCCTCGCACTTTCTGCGCGCCGCCCCCCTGCTCGGCGCGCTGCTCGCGAATCCCCCGCGAAAGCGCCTCATGTGGAACGAGAGGACGCGAGCAGAGATGAGATTGTTAGGTTAGTGCGTATGCCCCCCCTCCCCCCAGCAGCCCGGCCCGGACTGTTCGGCACGAAGGGCTCCCTTTCGCCCGGCTTGCGCCGCCGAATGAGTAGTGCGGGGAACGGCGGCGGCTGAGCGCGCAGGCATCTGGCTCCATGCCCACCGCCCGCGCGGTACTCTCACAATGGCCGCGCTCTTTCGGTCAGGCCCTTCGCGGTGCAAGCCGGCTCAGCAGCCGCTAGACTCACTGGTATCCGCTACCAACCGCGGGGGACTGCTGCCGCGATGAGATGGACTACATTCGGAGACTCACAGAGCGGTATTGGGCGACTGAGGTGAGGACTGCGGAGTTCGTTCGTATTGCGGCCGGCAAGGAGATCGGCCACAAGATCGGGGACATGGTCGATGAGAAGACGACGCGACTTCTCAAGGACTGCGGTCGCTTTGACATCCGTCATCAGCAATCGAGGGGTCAGGCCGCCGGCAGATCGATGGGCGACCTGTGGCTGGAGGCCGGGTTCATCTACAACCCCGTTAACATCAAGGCCGGGGAGTATGGAAGGAATGGGCAGCCCAACCTCGTGTCTCTGAAGAGAGTGCTGGTAGCCCTCGCAGGCTGTCTGATCGACAGCTACTACCTGCTCATCATGAAGGTCGGGCAGACCGCCTCGGGCTATGAACCTCACGTCTATTTCGTCGACATGCTCGACTTCCTGGACTACACAGTATTCAACTCAGGGCCTGGTCAGTCAGATGATGCTCAAGGAGGCTCGCTTCTACCCAGCGGTAGACGCCCTCTACGGCGAGGGCCTCTACGCCCCCGAGCCTATCCTGAGCCTGTCCGGGAAGGTCAAGAAGCTCTACGCAATGCTTGAACGCGCCGATCGGCAACTCTACTCGGACCGTGAGCGAAAGCGCGCCCAGATCCAGGAGATGTGCTTGCGCTACAGCGCGCTGCCAGACCCCAGGATCTCAAGAAGTCGTCAGGAGATCGGCTTCGACCTTGGCTAGGACGAAGCATCACAGAGAGAAGAAGCGACAGCTCGGCCAGTTCCTCACGCCACCGGAAGTCGCTGAGAGGATCCTGGCCGGATTGCCGCTGCGCCCCACGGATCGGGTCCTGGAGCCCGGGTTCGGTGGAGGCGCTTTCCTGATTCCTTTGATTGAGGAGCTCCTACGTCTGAGACACGGGGATCTGGATGCGGTCCTGCACGAGAATGTCTGGGGAATCGAGCTCGATCATGAGCTCTATCGACAGACTCTGGACCGCATCCAGGAGCGATGGGGCGACCTGCCGAGCCATCACAACCTGGTCCACGGAGACTTCTTGCTTGAGGACTACCCGAGGGGCGAATGGATCCCGCTTGTTGGAGAGGGCCGTTTTGACGAGGACGGATTCTTCGACCTGGTCGTGGGCAACCCGCCGTTCGGCGGCACTGTCTCGATCCCGCATCAAGACAGGCTCGAATCCCTATTCGGATGGCGCAGCGGGCTCAGGATCAAGAAGGAAACCTATTCCTACTTCATCGTCAAGGCCCTGGACCTTGTTCGGTCCGGCGGCAACATAGTGTTCATCTGCTCGGACACCTTCCTCACGATCCCCCACTATGAGAGGGCTGAGGAGCGCCCTGATGAACGAGGGAGCCTGTCAGGTGTTGCGGCTCAGAGGATTCTCGCCGGAGACCAACTACCCGATGGTCGTACTCCGCTTCGCAAAAGGCGCGCCGTCGCCGACCGTGGCGGTCGAGCACCGCGATGTGCCGCGCGAGGCCATCGAGGCGACCGCCAATCTCTCCTGGAAGGCCGGCGGCGAATTCGCTCACTACTTTGGAGGGCCGACGCTCGGTGAATTCATGGTCGCATCCAGCGGAATGACCACAGGCAAGAACGAGTACTTCGTGCGTAGGATCATCGATGAAGCTGTCCGGGAGCCCTACGACTTCGAGTTCTTCGACGACCCCGTAACAGTGCAGAACGAGTTGGAGCGGGCTCGCCTGAACAGGCTGTCGGCGAATCAGCTGGCCAAGCTGCGCGACATGGAGAGGCGTGGCGAGACGCGTCGCAACGTGCGCGTAGTGGCCCGAGAGACGCCGCTTCGCGTGGCGATGCCGCACCCAGATTACCGCTACTACAACAAAGCGCAGAGCGCCATCCTGTACGCTCCGCCACGACACGCGATCTACTGGCGTGACGAAGGCGACGCGGTTCTGACCTTCAAGAAGAACGGGCGTTGGTACCTCCACGGTGTCGGCGGGGCACCCTTCTTCGCAAGAGAGGGCATGACGTGGCAACTCGTCGCAGCCAGACTGAAGCCGCGGTACTTGCCGGAGGGCTACATCCTGGACAGCGGTGCGCCTTGCGCCTTTCTTCGCGACGAAGTGAGCCACGACGAGCTATGGTTCATCCTTGGCTGGACTCTCACTGACGCCGCCACACGCATCCTCAAGGGCGTGATAAACCACACCATGAACATCCAAAGCAAGGACTTCGAGCGCATGCCGTACCCGTCGTGGGTGACAGCGGATCGGCGGGAGGAGGCGATCGAGCTCGTGCGCGGCGCAGTCGACCTGGCGATCGCCGGCGCGCTGGACAACCCCTCGGAGATTGTGAAGCGACTCGAGAGACTCTACGCCTGCGATGTAATGACTCGCACCAATAGCACCGCGCCTCCTGCAGCGTCGCACTACCGGCCCGGCCACGACGACCGCTAATCCGCGTCGATCTCCTCGTCGGTCGCGCCACTCTCGCTGACCACCATGCGGGCGATGGCGCTGACGACGTCGCCCTCGCGCATGTTCATCACCTTGACGCCCTGGGTGGCGCGCCCGTGGCGGCTGATGCCGTCGGCGCGCACGCGGATGACCACGCCGTCGCGGCTCTGCAGCATGATCTCGTGGTTCTCGCGCACGACCTTCACGCCCACCAGATAGCCCTTGCGGTCGGTGAGCGCGACCGTGCGCACGCCGAGGCCGCCACGCGCCGTGATGCGGTACTCGCTGATCGGCGTGCGCTTGCCGAAGCCGTTCTCGGTGATCACAAAGAGGTCGCTGTCGTCGCGGGCGATGTCCATGCTGATGACCTCGTCGCCCTTGCGCAGGCGCATGCCGATGACGCCCGAGGCGCTGCGGCCCGTGGGCCGCACGTCGGCCTCGTGAAAGCGGATGGCCTGGCCCAGGCGGCTGATCATCATGACGTCGTCGTCGCCCGAGGTGTGACGCACAGCCAGGAGCTCGTCGTCCTCGCGAATACTGATGGCGATGATGCCGTCGGCCTTGAGCTTGGTGTTGTACGAGGCGAACAGCGTCTTCTTCACGATCCCGTGCGTGGTGCCGAGGATGAGGAACCTGCCTTCGCCGACATCGAAGTTGCGCGTGTTGATGACGGCGCAGATCTTCTCGTCCTGGCGCAGTGGCAGCAGGTTGACGATGTGCTTGCCCTTGGCGTTGCGCCCGGCCAGCGGCAGCTCGTGGACCTTGAGCCGGTACACCTTGCCGACGCTCGTGAAGAAGAGCAGAAAGTGGTGCGTGCTGGTGATGAAGAGGTGCTCGACCTCGTCCTCTTCCTTAAGGTCCATGCCGGCCACGCCGATGCCGCCGCGCTTCTGCTGGCGATAGGTGGCGACCGGGATGCGTTTCACGTACCCGGTCTTGGTGATGGTGATCGCCATCTGCTCCTCGGCGATGAGATCCTCGAGGTCGAGCTCGCCCATGTCGGGGACGATCTCGGTGCGGCGGTCGTCGTTGTAGAGCCGCTTGATCTCGAGCAGCTCGGTCTTGATGACGCCGTAGATGTTGGCCTCGTCGCCGAGCAGCTCGCGGAGCTCCTTGATGCGCGCCAGGAGGCCGTGGTGCTCCTCGGTGACCTTGCCGCGCTCGAGGCTGGTGAGCTTCTGGAGCCGCAGGTCGAGGATGGCCTGCGCCTGCGGCCGCGTGAGCTCGAAGGTGTCCATGAGCGCTTCGCGCGCGGCATCGACGTCGGCGGCCCTGCGGATGATGGCGATGACCTGGTCGAGGTTGTCGAGGGCGACGAGCAGGCCTTCGAGGATGTGCGCCCTCGTCTCGGCCTTGTCGAGCTCGAACTTGGTGCGCCGGATGACGATCTCTTTCTGGAAGGCCACGTACGCCTTGAGCATCTCGGGCAGGGTGAGCGTGCGCGGTACGCCACCGACCAGGGCGATGTTGATGATCCCGAAGGTGGTCTGCATCTGGGTGTGCTTGTAGAGCTTGTTGAGGACCACCATGGGGATGGCCTCGCGTTTGAGCTCGATGACCAGGCGCATGCCGGAGCGGTCTGACTCGTTGCGCAGGTCGCTGATCTCGGTGATCTTCTTGGTCTTGACCAGTTCGACGATGTTGTCGATGAGCGAGGCGCGGTTGACCTGGTACGGCAGCTCGGTGACGACGATCGCCGAGCGGTTGCCCTTCAGCGCCTCGGTGTGCGCCTTGGCGCGCACGCGCACCCGGCCGCGGCCGGTGCGGTAGGCCTCTTTGAAGCCCGCCGTGCCGAGGATGACGCCGCCCGTGGGGAAGTCTGGGCCCTTGATGTGCTCCATGAGGTCGTCGGCCGTGGCGTCGGGGTGGTCGAGGACGTGCACCGTGGCGTCGACCACCTCGCCGAGGTTGTGGGGCGGGATGTTGGTGGCCATGCCGACGGCGATGCCGGAGGCGCCGTTGACCATGAGGTTGGGCATGCGGCTGGGCAATACGGTGGGCTCGCGCCGCGTCTCGTCGTAGTTGGGCTTCCAGTCGACGGTGTTGGCGTCGATGTCGCGCATCATCTCGACGGCGATCTTGCTGAAGCGCGCCTCGGTGTAGCGCATCGCGGCCGGCGAGTCGCCTTCGACCGAGCCGAAGTTGCCCTGGCCGCCGACCAGCGGGTAGCGCATGTTGAAATCCTGCGCCATGCGCACCAGCGTGGGGTAGATGACGGCCTCGCCGTGGGGGTGGTAGTTACCGCTGGTGTCGCCGGCGATCTTGGCGCACTTGCGGTGCGGCTTGTTGGGCGCCAGGCCGAGGTCGTGCATAGCCACCAGCACGCGCCGCTGGCTGGGCTTGAGGCCGTCGCGCACGTCGGGCAGCGCGCGATCGGTGATCACGCTCATCGCGTAGTCGATGAACGACGAGCGCATCTCGTCTTCGAGCTCGATGGGCTCGATCTTGCCCTCGAGGGTCTGCAGATCGTCAGACATCGAGGAAGCGCACCTCTTTCGCGTTCTTCTCGATGAACGCGCGTCGCGGCTCGACCTTGTCGCCCATGAGCATCGTGAAGACCTCGTCGGCCGCCTGAACGTCTTCCATGGAGACGAGCTGGAGGGTGCGCGTCATTGGGTTCATGGTGGTGTCCCAGAGCTGGTCGGGGTTCATCTCGCCGAGCCCCTTGAAGCGCTGCAGCTGCATGCCCTCCTTGGTGAGCTCCACGATCTCCACGCGCAGCTCCTCGTAGCTCTGCGCTTCGGCCTTGCGATTGCCGAGGTGCAGCACGAACGGCGGCCTGCCCACCATCTCGCTGACGCGCAGGTGGACGCGTTTGAGCGCCTGGAACTCGCGCCCCGCGACGGCCGCGTAGGGGATACGCAGGTTCGCGGCCAGGCCGGTGCGCCGCTCGACGAGGCGCGTGTCGGCGACGCTCTCGTCTGCATCGACGCCGAGGACATCGATGACGTAGCGCTTGTCGATGTCCTCCTTGAGCGCCTCGAGGAGCGCTTCGAAGGTCGGCAGCTCGGCCTCGATCATGGGGCCGTTCTTGAGCCAGTCGATGAGCTCGCCGCCCCACTGGCTCTTGAGCTTCTTGACCCAGCCCTCGTACTCGCTGAAGAGCTTGAGAAAGCGCTGATACCTGGTCTCGCTGAAGGTGAAGCCGGTGTCGGTGTTGTCGACGCGGATCTGCTCGAGGCGGCCGCGCAGCAGGATCTCCTCGAGCTGGCTCTCCTTGTGGATGTACGTCTCCTGGTTGCCCTGCTTGAGGCGGTAGAGCGGCGGCTGCGCGATGTAGATGTAGCCGGCCTCGACCAGCGGCCTCATGTGGCGGAAGAGGAAGGTGAGGATGAGCGTGCGGATGTGCGAGCCGTCGACGTCGGCGTCGGTCATGATGATGATCTTGTGGTAGCGCGCCTGCGCGACGTCGAACTCCTCGCCGAGGCCGGCGCCGATGGCGCTGACCATGGTGAGGATCTCGTTGTTGGCGAGCATCTTGTCGATGCGCGCCTTCTCGACGTTGATGATCTTGCCGCGCAGCGGCAGGATGGCCTGGAAGCTGCGGTCGCGCGCCTGCTTGGCCGAGCCCCCGGCCGAGTCGCCCTCGACGAGGTAGATCTCGCTGAGCGCCGGATCCTTGATGGAGCAGTCGGCGAGCTTGCCGGGCAGGGTGCTGCCCTCGAGCAGGCCCTTGCGACGCGTGAGGTCGCGGGCTTTGCGCGCCGCATTGCGCGCCCGGGCCGCGTTGACGGACTTGTCGATGATCTGCCGCCCCTCGGCGTGATTCTCTTCGAGGAACTCGGCGAGCTTGGCGTTCACCGAGACCTCGACCAGGCTGCGGATCTCGGTGTTGCCCAGCTTGGTCTTGGTCTGGCCCTCGAACTGCGGGTTCTTCAGCTTCACCGAGATGAGCGCCGTGAGCCCCTCGCGGACGTCCTCGCCGGAGAGGTTCTCTTCCTTCTCCTTGAGGAAGCCCTTCTGGCGGGCGTAGTCGTTGATGGTGCGCGTGAGCGCGCTGCGGAAGCCCGAAAGGTGCGTGCCGCCCTCGGTGGTGTTGATGTTGTTGGCGAACGTGAAGATGGACTCGTTGTACGAGGAGTTCCACTGCATGGCGATCTCGACGGCGCCGTCTTTGGTTTCGTTCTCGAGGAAGATGATGCTGCGGTGGATGGCGTCCTTGTCGCGGTTGATGTACGCCACGAAGTCGACGATGCCGCCGTCGTACTTGAACACGACGCTCTCGCCCTCGGCGCGCTCGTCGTTGAGCTCGATGCGCAGGCCCTTGGTGAGGAAGGCGGTCTCGCGCAGGCGCTGCGCGAGCACGCGGAAGTCGTAGACGACCTCCTCGAAGATGTCGGGGTCGGCCATGAACGACACGGTGGTGCCGCTGGGTGCGTCCTTGCCGAGCTTCTCCTTCTTCTCGAGCGTGCCGATCGGCACGCCGCGCTCGAACCGCTCGTGCCAGTGGTAGCCCTCGACATAGATGTCGAGCTCGAGCCACTCGGAGAGGGCGTTGACGACGGAGACGCCGACGCCGTGCAGGCCGCCGGAGACCTTGTAGCCGGCGCCGCCGAACTTGCCGCCGGCGTGCAGCATGGTGAGCACGATCTCGGCGGCGGGCCTGTCGTACTTGGGCATGATGCCGACGGGGATGCCGCGGCCGTTGTCGATGATGGTCACGGAGTTGTCGGGGTTGATGGTGACGACGAGGCCGTCGCAGTAGCCGGCCAGAGCCTCATCGACGGAGTTGTCGACCACCTCATAGACGAGGTGGTGAAGGCCGCGGGGGCCGGTGGAGCCGATGTACATGCCGGGGCGTTCGCGGACCGGCTCGAGGCCTTCGAGGACCTGGATATCCTGGGCGTCGTAGTGCGGCTTTTTCACTCGACCTCGCGATGTGCCGAGGGGCGGGACAGGGGTGACAAAGGCAGGCTGGACTTGCCTGCGTAAGTATACCAAACGCGAGGCCTCAGAGCGAACTCAAGGCCGGGGCAAAAGCGCCGCAAAACCGCTCTTTTTGTCAACCTCAAGGGGGGCCGTCTCCGGGAGTCTCCGGGGACTCCGCGGATGAGGCGCGCAGCGCGGCCTCGATGGCCGCCCGCAGGCGCTCGTCACGCACTCCTTCAGCCTGTGCCCGCGCCCCGCCGAGATCCGCCGGCGCGGGCCTCTCATAGCGGCGTTCTTCCGGCGCCGCGGGCGGCTCTTCTTGCCGGCGCGGCGCGGCGCGCTCGATGACGAAGCGGAAGCGCTTCACGGGATGCCCCGGCGCGACCTCGTCCATGCGCCTGAGGATCTGGCCGCCAAGATAGGTGAGCTCGTTGGCCCACACCGAGGAGGTGCACTCCACGGTGAGCACGCCGCGAGAGAAGTGGCGGGGGCGGGCGCCGCTCGCCACCTGCTCGCCCGAGGCGCGCGCCCAGGCGGCATAGGCGCGCCCCCGCTCGCTGGTCGCCATGCGCCCGAGCGCGGCGCTGAGGATATCGCCCAGGCGCTGGGGCTCGCGCCCGCGGGCGCGGTCGCTCACAGCGCGTCCTCGTGCGGCGACGCCGGCCCGGCGGCGTCGGCCGGCGGCGCAGCGGCCCCGGCCGGCGGCGAACCTGAGAGCGGCAGCTCGATCACGGTCGCCCGGTCCAGCTCTTCCTCCGTGAAGTAGTGGCGGTCGGTGGTCGTGATGATAGCTTGGCCGGCGGACGTCAACTGACGCACGAGGAGCCGGCGGCGGGCGTCGTCGAGCTCGCTCATCACGTCGTCGAGGAAGAGCGTGCCCTGCTCGCCGGTGCGCGCCGCCGCGAGCTGCTGCTCCGCAAGGAGCAGCGCCAGCACGGCGGCGCGCTGCTCGCCTTGGGATCCGAAGAGGCGCAGGTCGCGGCCGCCGCGCGGCAGAGCGACAGGGTCGCACGCAGGCCCGACGGCGGCGGCGGCCGAAGCCACGGACCCCCCGGCGTCCGCCGCCGCCGCCCCGTCGCGCTCGAGCCCCGCGGCAGCCTGGCCGGCGTCGACCTCGAGGAACTTGAGATCATCGCGGTGGGGGCCGAACAGGGAGAGGCCGCGCCCCGTCTCGCCGGGCCTCCGGGCGCGCAGCTCCTCGTGCAGCGCCGTCTCGTCGTAGTCCACGCCGTCCAGCTGGCTGACCAGCCGCAGGGCAAAGCCGGCGCCCTCCGGGGCGAGCCCGGCGGCCACGGCGGCGAAGCGCCCGCTGAGCTCGGCGACGAGGTCGCGGCGGCGGCGGCCGAGCGCGGCGGCGGCGCGCGCGAACTGCGCGTCCCACGGGTCCAGCGTGGTCGCCGCGGCGCCGTGCCTGACGGCGAGCAGCTGGGCGTTGCGCTGCCGCAGCGCCGTCTGCAGCTCGCGGGCGGCGGCGGCGTATCGCGCATCGAGGGCGGCGGCGAAGGCGTCCAGATGGGCGCGCCGCCGCGCGGGACTACCCTTGACCAGGAGCAGGCTCTCGGGCACGAAGATGAACACCTGGGTGCGTCCGCGCAGCTCGTCCTGCGAGGCCACCTCGACACCGTTCCAGCGGGCGCGCTTGCCCTGCCCGGGCGCGTAGGCGACCTCGACGGCCTGAGCGCCTGCGGCCGGGCAGTCGAGCTCCAGCTCCACGCGCGTGAAGCGCGCCCCCCAGGTGATGAGCTTCTCCTCGCGGCGCGTGCGCGGCGAGCTGCCGCGGAGCGCGAACCAGGCGCCCTCGAGGAGGTTGGTCTTGCCGGCGGCGTTCTGGCCGACCACGACGTTGAGCCCGGCGCCGAAGCTCACCGTGGCGTCGCAGTAGGAGCGGAAGTTGACGAGCCTCAGGCTGGAGACGAACACACGCGGTACTCCTCGCCGCCGACGGCGACCACGTCGCCGGGCTGCAGGGTGCGCCCGCGTCGCCGGTCGACCTCGCCGTTCACGCTCACCGCGCCGTCCTGCACCAGGCGCTTCGCGTGTCCGCCGGTGGTCGCCGCCCCGGCGAGCTTGAGAAACGCGCCCAGCGGCAGAGGGCCGCTGACGAGGACGTCGTTCAGTTGTTCAGGCGGATCGGCATGATGAGGTAGACGAAGCCGCCGTCCGAACCGCTGACGAGCCCCGGTCGAAGCGGGCTGGTGAAGCGCAGCACGACGCCGGCGTCGTCGATCGCGTCGATGCCGTCGATGAGATAGGCGGCGTTGAAGCCGATCTCGAAGGCCTCGCCGCCGAGCTCCACGTCGAGAGACTCCTCAGCCTGGCCCACGTCCTGCGTGAGCGCCTTCAGCGTCAGCTTGTGCTCCGCGAAGGAGAGCCGCAGCGGCGCGTTCTTCTGCGCCAGCAGGCTGACGCGCCGCGCCGCCGCCATGAGCTCGTCCTTCGCCAGCGTGACCTCGTGGTCGAAAGAGTCCGGGAGCAGCTGTTTGTAGTTGGGGAACTGCCCATCGATGAGCCGCGAGGCGATCCACACGTCGCCGGTCGGGTCGCCGAGCTTGAAAAGCGCCTGGTTCTCGCCGATCGCGACTTCGATGTCGCCGTCGCCCATCGCCGTCGCCAGGCGGGCGACCTCGCCCAGCGCCCTCACCGGCACGATGGCGTGGACCTCGGTCTCCAGAGCCTGCTCGAGCTTCGTCTCTTTGACGGCCAGCCGGTAGCTGTCGGTGGCCACCATCTTCAGCGTGTCGCCGAGGATGGTCATGAGCACGCCGGTGAGGATCGGCCGGGTCTCGTCGCGGGAGGCGGCGCGGCCGGCTTTGCTCAGCGTCTCGACGAAAGGCTCGCGGCCTATCGCGAACGCCGCGCTCGTGTCGAACGTGGAGGTCTGCGGAAAGTCGCTCGCCGACCAGGCGTTGAGAGAGAACTCGGCGCGGCCGGCGGTGACCTTGACGGCGGCCTCGCCGGCCTCGACGACGACCTGCTCCCCGGGAAGGTTGCGGACCACATCCGTGAACAGGCGCGCCGGCGCCACGATCTCGCCGTCGCGTTCGATGGCGGTGGCGAGGCTGGCTTTGATGGAGAGCTCCATGTCGGTGGAAAAGAGGTCGAGGCGGCTCTCGGACGCCTGGAGCAGGATGCCCGAGAGCACCGGCAGCGCACTCCTCGTGGACACGCCGCGGGCGAGGATCGCGAGCTTGTCGACCAGCGCAGAGCGATCACACGTGAACTTCATCGCGACTCCTTATGACAATAAAGAAAAGACATTCTCTCCTCGTCATCGTCATAGCGCCTGTTGACGATGTGGAGAGAGGCGGTTCTTGCTGCTCGGTAAGGGCGCGGGCCTCTGCACAGCGCTGTGGGCGTGGTGTGCAGAACCTGGCGCTCCTGCCGTGGCGGCCCTCCTCGTACAGCGAAGCATAGCCGATTTGGCCGCGCCGGGGGAGAATGTCCACGGGTCGATGGAGGGTTGTCCACAGGGTCTGTGGAGAGCAGGGGTCGCGGCGCGGAGCGGAGCGGCCGAGACCGCTCAGCGGACGGTCTTGAGGCGAGCCGTGATGAGGGCCACAAGATCCTGAAGCTGCGCGTCGTGGCCGTCCTTCAGCTGGCGCTCGATCTTGTCGACGCCGTGGATCACGGTGCTGTGATGGCGGCCGCCGAAACGGGCGCCGATCTGCGGCAGGGACGCCTCGGTGAGATCGCGCGATAGGTACATGGCGATGTGGCGCGCGTAGGCCACGTCCTGAGTGCGGCGATTGCCGCGCAGATCGTTGACGTGCAGGCCGAACTGGCGGGCGACCTCGGCCTGCACCGTCTCGATGGTCACCGGGCGCAGATAGGCCTTGGGGAGGATGTCCTTCAAGGCCTCCTTGGCGACGTCCAGCGTGACCGCGCTGCCTTGGATGGAGGCGTAGCTCACCGCCCGCGTGAGGGCGCCGTACAGCTCGCGGATGTTGGTGGTGACGCGCGAAGCGATCCACTCGAGCACCTCCGGCTCAGCGATCTGGAAGCCCTCCCACTTGACCTGTTTGCGCAGGATGGCGATGCGCGTCTCGAGGTCCGGCCGGCTGATGTCGACCACCACGCCCTGGCCGAAGCGCGTGCGCAGCCGTTCCTCCAGCTCCACCAGCTCGCGCGGTGGCCGGTCGCTGGTGATCACGATCTGCTTGCCGGCCTCGTAGAGCGCGTTGAAGGTGTGGAAGAACTCGACCTGCGTCTGCTGCTTCTCGACGAGGAACTGCACGTCGTCGATGAGCAGCACGTCGTTCTCGCGGTAGGACTGCTTGAAGCCGTCGATGCGGTTCTTGTCGGTGACCGCGTTGATGAAGTCGTCGGTGAAGCGCTCGACGGTGACGTACTTGATCTGCAGCTTTGGGTGCAGCTCCAGCGCGGCGTGAGCGATGGCCTGGATGAGGTGGGTCTTGCCGAGCCCGGTAGCGGCGTACATGAAGACCGGGTTGTAGGCGGTGGCCGGCGACTCCGCCACGCTGTGCGCCACGGCCGTCGCGTACTCGTTGTGCGGGCCGGTGACGAACCGCTCGAACACGTAGCGTGGGTTGAGGTCGCCGGCGGCCTTGGCGGCTTGGGAGGCGCGCGCCTCGGCGGCGCGGCGGGGTCTGGCCGCCGCGGTGGCCGGCTCCGCCGGCCTTGCGGCGCCGGCCGGCGGCTCCGCCGCCGCGGACTGCTGGGGCAGCTCCGCCGCCCGCACATCGACGACCACGCGCACAAGGACCGTGTCGCCGAGGACCTCGCCGAGCGCCTCGGCGACCTGCCCGGCCAGGCGCTTCTCGATCCAATCGCGGGCGAAATCGTTGGGCACGCCGATGACGAAGGCGCCGTCGTCGAGGCCGAGAGGCAGCGTGCGGTCGAACCAGAACTGGAAGGCCGCTTCGCTGAGGCGGCCGCGAAGCTGCTTCTTCGCCTCATCCCAGATGAGTGTGAGCTGGTCGTCCGTGCGCGCCCCGTCGTGTTGGTCCCTGGGGATGCGGCGGCCCCCCGGGGATGATTGAGACCGTCAGTCAGAGGATGCTCTCGAGGAGGTGAAGGCCCTCCTCGCGCAAGGCTCGCTTGCCGTCGCCCAGCGAGTGTATCAACCCCATGTCCTGCAGTACAACGAGCTCCCGGAAGGCCGTCGCCGAGGAGATGTCGAGCTCCTTGGCGAGCGCCGTGGGGCCCGATGACCCCAGCTCCATGAGGAGCACGAGCACCTTGGTCTGGCGCATGGTGAGCTTGACCTCCGCGGCGATCGGCGCGGCCGCCGCTTCGGGGGCGTGGGCCGGCATCTTGATGGTGAACACGGCGCCGCCGCCGAGATTGTCGTCCACCGTGAGCACGCCGCGCAGGAACTGCAGCGATTCGCGCGCCACGGGCAGCCCCGAGCCGACCCCGCGGATGATCTGTCGGTGCAGCGCTGTAGCGGTGGTGAAGCCCGGCCGGAAGGCGCGGTCCTTGTCGTCCACGCCGGGCCCGTGGTCGGAGATGCGGATGGTCTGTCCGTTGTCGAGGATCGTGATCACGACGTCGCGGAAGCAGGCGTGCAGCAGATTCTCCATGAGCTCCTGGAGCACCGTGTACGGGATCTGGCCGCCTTGCTCGCGACAGTAGTGATAGGTCCTCTCCGCCAGCGCGGCGATGAGGGCCGGCAGGTCATCCTCCTCCACGGCGATCACGCGAGGCGGTGACGTGAGGGTGTCGTAGATCGCGATGCGCGGCGCCTCGGGGCCGAGCGGGACGCCGGGGAGCTTGCCGTCGAGACCCGGGTGGCCGGGAGGTATGACGGGGGCCGCGGCCGCGGTCGCGGCCTGCGTCGCGGGCGGCGGAGCGGCGGCCGCCTCGTCGGCGAGCAGCCTGTCGAGGAACGACTCCATGGGGGCGCCGAGTATAGCAGAGGGGCTGGAGGCGGCTGAAACGCGGGAAGAGGCTGCGCGAGGCCGCATTCCGCAGCGGAAGCCCCAAGGTTATCCACAGGCTGTTCAAGATATGTGGAAGAAGCTCCGGCCAAGGCCCCAAGGCGTGCCCAATTTGCGGGACTTGTGGATAGTGTGGTTTCACGCACGGTCGGGCGAAGGTTTGGGCCGCCGCCTCTGCGGCGTCGTGCCTCGGCCGCAAGAGCACCGCCGCCGCGGCGACTCGTGCCACAAAGAAATACCCGCACAGAAGAGGTTTCCTGGGGTGAGTGCGGCGTAAAGTACGGAGTGAGTGTGTTGTCAAGGGGGGTCGCGGTCGTCAACGTCTTATCCACGGCGATCGTGAGCCTGTAGGCGAGGGGAAAGATTCTTATCCACATTCTCCACAGGGGGCTGTGAGCGATGGCCGGGCAGGGTGAAACACGACGTGGCCCGGCCGTCGCGCCTGCGGTACACTGTGGCGGTCCTGCGGAGCTCCCGGCGGAGGAGCTGAGAAGGCGCTTCCTGGCGCCGACGCGTCGAACCTGACCACCCTCGGGGTGGCGGCGTCTTCGGGCGCTGCTGGGCAATGCCAGCGAAGGGAGCGATTTGACGATGAGCACTCCACTGGCCGCGGCCCCGCCGCCCGCGCTCGATGCGCGCGCGCGGCTCAACCTGAACCCCGCCCACTGGGGCGTGCAGGCGCTCGCGGAGATCGGCGTCGCCATCGCCCTGGCGGCCGTGCTCGGGCAGGTGCGCATCTTCGTGATGCCGCAAGGCGGCTCGGTGAGTCTCGAGCTGCTGCCCATCATCTTCGTGGCGGTGCGCCGCGGCGTGGCGCCGGCGGCCACGGCCGGCCTGCTGTACGGCCTGCTCCAGCTCGGGCTGCCGGGGGCCTTCGTCTACCACCCGGCGCAGGCGGTCCTCGACTACCCGCTGGCGTTCATGTCGCTGGCCGTGGCCGGCTTTGTGGACGTGCGCGGCTGGCGCACTCTCGCTCTGGCTGTGGCCCTCGCCCTGCTGGCGCGCTTCGCCTGCCACTTCCTCTCGGGCCTGATCTTCTTCGCCGCCTACGCCCCCGGCTGGGAGGCGCCGTGGCTGTATGCGGCGACCTACAACCTGCTGTATCTGGCGCCCGAGGGCGTGCTCACGACGCTCCTGCTCTGGCCGCTGCTCAAGGCCTACGACGCGGCCTTCCCAGGGCGTGGCCGCCGGGCGCCGGCGTGAGCGGCGCGGCCGGCGCGAGCGGCGGCGCGGGCCGCGCCGCGGACGGCGGAAGCGGCTCGGAGCCGGAGCGCGCGCGTCTTGCCGCCGTCTTCCTCGACGGCGACTACGACGACCCTGCGTATTTCCGCGGCTGGGCGGAGGCCGCCGACGTGGTGGTCGCCGCGGACGGCGGCGCCCGCTTCCTGCTCGAGCAGGGGGTCCGCCCCGACGTGGTGGTCGGCGACTTCGACTCGCTGCCGGCCGCCGACGTGGAGCGCCTCGAGGCGGCGGGCGTCGAGCTGGTCCGCCACCCCGTGCGCAAGGACCGCACCGACGGGGAGATGGCCGCGGACGAGGCGCTGCGCCGCGGCGCCGGCGAGCTGGTGCTCGCCGGCGCTCTCGGCGCTCTCGACCACACCCTCGGCCATCTGGCCATCCTGCGGCGCCTGGCGGCGCGCGGCGTCGCCGCGCGCCTGGCGGCGCCGCGGCTCACGGTGCGCGTGCTCGTGGCGCCGGACACGGCGCGGCTGGACGCGACGGCCGGTACACGCGTCTCCATCGTGCCGCTGCACGGCGACGCGCTGGTCTCGCTGGAAGGATTCGACTATCCGCTCACGCGCGGCGGGCTGCCGCGGGACGCGTGCCTGGGGCTGGGCAACGCCGTGGTCGCCGCGGCGCGCATCCTCGTGCACGAGGGCTCGGTGGCCGTGCTCGTCGAGGACGGTGACGAGGCCTTTGGCGGCGTGCGCCGCGAGGCGCGAGTCGCGGCGCCCTGATGCGAGGCTCACGCGGGTGGCGAGTGGCGGCCGTCGCTTGGGCGGCGGCGATCGTCGTCTTCGGGGTCCTGCCCACCCAGGGCGTCGTCCACGCCGTCGCCGAGGGAAGGGGAGGGGACGAGCTGCTCACCTCGGCGGGGCACTTCGCCGCCTACGTCATCCTCGCGTTCGTGCTCGCCGTCGCCCTCGACAACTGGCGGCTCAGCCGCCGCGCCGTTGTGGGCGCGGCGGCGCTCGCCGTGAGTCTGGGGGTGGCGATCGAACTGGTGCAGGCGCCGCTGCCCTACCGCGACTGCCAGCTCCGCGACGCGCTCGTCAACGCCGCCGGCGCCGCGCTCGGCCTCGCGGTCTTCAGTGTCGCAGCGCGGGCACGGGCGCGGCGACCACGAGGGCGTCGCGGATGATGCTCGCCGCGACGTCCTCCGCGGGGACGTCGTAGACGCGGTGCACGACCAGGTCACGCAAGGCGGTGACGCGGCGCTCGCGGGTCCCTGTCGGGTCGCGGTCCGCGCGCTTCTGGGGATCCTGTCGACTCACTGGGCGGCTCCTCGTTCATCTCTCTCGCCCTAGAGAATCGGTCCGCGTGGCCGCGGAGTTTACTAAGATGCGTAAGCAGATGAGACGGCGCCGGAATCGGAGACCCACGTGATCAGTATCCACGAAGCCCTTGACGCCGTGATCGCCGCCGTGCGCCCTCTGCCGGCTGAGGAGGTACCGCTTCTCGAGGCGCTCGGGCGCGCCACGGCGACCGCGATCGTCTCGCCCGAGGCCGTGCCGTCGTTCGACAACTCGGCGATGGACGGCTACGCGGTGCGCGGCGCCGAGCTCGAAACCGGCCGCCGCGAGTTCCGCGTGGTCGTCGATATACCCGCCGGTCGCTGGGTCGGTGAGCAGATCGGCGCCGGTGAAGCCGCCAAGATCATGACCGGCGCGCCGCTGCCGCCGGGGGTCGACACCGTGGTGCAGGTGGAGCACACCGAGCAGCGCGGCGACACGCTTGTCGTGAGGGAGCCGGCGCCGGCGGGCGCCAACGTGCGCCGCGCCGCCGAGGACGTCGCCGTGGGCGACGTCCTCTTTCCGCGCGGCGCCCGTCTCGGCGCGGCCGAGATCGGCCTGCTGGCGGCGGTGAGCTGCGACCACGTCGCGGTCGCCCGCCGCCCCCGGGTCGCCATCCTCGCCACCGGCAGCGAGCTGCGGCTGCCCGGCCAGCCCCTGGGACCTGGGCAGATCCGCAACTCCAACTCGTTCACCGCCTACGGCCAGGTGCTGGCCGCCGGCGCTGAGCCCGTGCTGCTCGGCATCGCCCGGGACGACCTCGACGAGACGCGGCGGTTGCTTGCCGAGGCGCTCGAGCACGACGTGGTCATCACCTCCGGCGGCGTCTCCGTCGGCGAGTACGACTTCGTGAAGCAGGTGCAGGACGAGCTCGGCGTGGAGCGCCGCTTCTGGGGCGTGGCGACGAAGCCGGGCAAGCCTCTGGCCTTCGGCACGCGCGGCGACACACTCGTGTTCGGCGTGCCCGGCAATCCCGTGGCGGCCATGGTGAGCTTCGAGATGTACGTGCGGCCGGCCCTCCTGGCCCTGCAAGGACGGCAGGACCTCTACCGGCCCTACGTCTTCGCCGCCGCGGAGGAGCCCGTGGGGCGCTCTCGCGACCGCACCGAGGCTTGCCGTTGCCGGCTGCTGCACCGCGGGCGCGGTTGGGGCTTCACCACCACCGGCCCCCAGGGCTCGGGCATCTTGCGCTCCATGGCCCTGGCGGACGGGCTGGCCTTCGTGCCGCCGGAGCACCCCGGCGCGCCGGCCGGCGCCGAGTTGCTGGTCATGATGCTCGAAGGCAGCGCCGCGGAGCGCCCGCCGTTCCCCGGCGGGCCGGCGGCGCCCACCTGAGCCACCCTTAGGGCCAATCCCGATAGGGATGTGCGTGCGGGGCGTTCGTGGACCGAGCGGGGCGGTCACGAGACGGTCCCCTCGTAGCCCAGCTACGTGGGGATCCGGGGAGGGGCCGCATCCGCGATGCGTCCACGGGCGCATCCGTGCGTGCAGACCTACCGGGATAGGCCCTCAAGGTCGGGGGCGGCGCCCGGCGCCGCTGACGCCCCTACTGTGGAGCCGTGACGGCCTTCTTAAGGGGCGTGGCGCGCTCGAGCACGGCCCAGACGATCAGCCGGTGGCTGGCGCTGTAGGGCGGCGTGCAGGTCGTGAGCACCAGGCTGTAGCCGCGGTCGCGCAGCACGCTGACGTCGTTCGGCGGCGTCACGGTCGTCTTCGCGACCGCATAGCGGAACCGGGCGTAGGGCGTTTCCAGAAAGATGCGGTCGCCGCGCTTCAGCCGGTCGATCTTGTAGAAGGGCGCGCCGTAGGTCGTGCGATGGCCGGCGACGGCGAACGGCTCGCCGGCCCCAGGCAGCGGCGTAAGGCCGTAGTGCACGGGGCCGTTGCGGAGCAGGGCGCGGTCGGCGTCGGGGTCGAGGCTCGCGGCGCCGCGGGCGCCCTGCTGCACGAGGCGATCGAGGTCGATGAGGGGGATCCGCAGGCGCCCGATGGGGTCACCCGCCTTGAGCCGGCTTCCGTAGAGCACGGCCAGCCGGCGCACGACCTCCGCCGTGGGGACGTCGCGCGGGCGCGCGTCGCTGTTCGCCGCCGCGAGGGTCGAGAAGGCGGCGCTGCTGTCGCGGTAGGTAGCATCCAGCCGGGTCTGCTGCACCTGGGCGTACCCGGCCGACCAGAACGGGTAGGCGAGCACGAGCCCGCCGGCGATCAGCAGGATGTCGGCCAGCCGGCGCACCCAGCGGCTGCGGCCGGAAGGGGCCTTGGCGCCGCCCGGCTTGGCCGGCCGGCCGGTCGTGGCCTCACCGCGCGCGCCTTGTGTCTCGTCGTCCACCGCTTCCATGGAGGCATGGTACCCGCCGCTGCCGAAGCCGACAAACGTGCAAGACTCGCGCGGCCGCTACCGGCGGTCGCCGATCCAGGTGTCTTCGTGCCCGAGGTGGTGTACTGTGGCGGCGGCACGACCTCGAGCCGCTGCTGAAGCCCCGCCGGGCGGCTCTCGCCGAGCGGGGCTGATCGTAGGCCACCCGTCGTCGCGGCAGCGCAGCCGCGCGGCGCACGAAGTGGAGACCCGGAGATGACGAACCCCCTCACTCACACCATCGGCACGGCGGGCCGTCTGGCGATCCTCTCGCGTGAGGAGCTCGAACGGCTCGATGAAGCGGCGCTCGAGGTGCTGGCCGAGGTCGGCGTGTCGATCCCGTCCGGGAAGGCGCGCGCCGCGCTTGCCGCCCAGGGGGCGGCCGTCGATGGCGCGCGCGTCAGACTGCAGCCCGAGCTGGTGCGGCGCCTGGTCGCCCTGGCGCCGCCGAGGATCACCCTCGGCGCCAGGGCCGCGGCGCCTCTCGTCACCGGCGCGCGTCCGCTGGTCACCACCGACGGCTGCTGCGTCGAGATCTACGACCTCGAGAGCGGCGAGAAGCGCGCCTCCACCGCCGATGACGTGGCGACCATCTCGCGGGTCGCAGACGCCATGCCCGAGATCGACTTCTGCTGGCCGGCGGTGAGCGCCCAGGACAGGCCGGCGGACGTGCGCGGCCTGCACGAGCTCTACCTGGCCCTCGCCAACACCGGCAAGCACGTGCAGACCGTGACCGTCGTCGAGCCCGATCTGGCGGAGGTCGCCGTCGCGATGGCGCGCGCCGTGGCCGGCGGCGACGCGCGGCTGCGCGCCGAGCCGCCCGTCAGCGCGCTGCTCGGCACGGTCACGCCGCTCGGCAACGACGCCGGTACGCTCGAGGCCGGCCTGGTGTTCGCGGCGGCCGGCGTCCCCATCGGCTTCGTGACCATGCCCATGGGCGGCTCCACGACGCCGATCACCATGGCCGGCTCCCTGGTCGTGGGCATCGCCGAGGCGCTCAGCGCTGTGTGCGTCATCCAGGCCGCCTTCCCGGGCGCGCCGCTGTTCATCTGCTTCATCCCGAGCGTGATGGACCTCAAGACCGGCGACTTCACCGGCGGCGCCCCGGAAGACGCCATCATGGCCGCCGCCGTCGGCGACGTGGGCCGGTTCTACGGCCTGCCCACCCAGTGCGGCGTCAACTCGTCAGGCGCCAAGCTGCCGAGCTGGCAGTCCGCCCTCGACGACACGACCACCACCTACCTCTCCCTGGTCTGCGGCGTCGACCTGCTCACCGGTGTGGGCATGGTCTCGGGTGGGCGCATCTTCAGCTACGAGGAGATGGCCCTGGCCGTCGATGCGCTCACGCAGGCGCGCACGATCGCGCGCGGCATCGATGTGACGAGCATCGGTGGGCCAGCCGGAGGGGCGGCTGGTCTTCGACATCCGAGCCCCTCCCGCGGCTTGTTGCCGGCCGCCGGCCCCTCCCTCATCGACGACCAGCCGCACCGCTACTGGAGCGCTGGCGGCCGCCAGACGGCGCTCGACCGCGCCCACGAGCGGGTGGCGCGGCTCGCCGCCGAGCACCGGCCGCCGGCGCTGCGCTCGGCGCTCGACGCCGAGCTGCGCCGGCTGGCGCGCATCGACTGAGCTCCCAAGCAGTTGCGACCAGGGTGTTCGCCCAGTGCCCCAAACGCGGCCGCCCCTTGTCTTTTGAGCTTGGTGCTGTATAAATCGGAAGTAGGTGCCGCTTGGGGGGAAGCGCGGCACGATGTGTCTCGATCGGCGGCGGGGGCCGCGCCCGCGACGATCGATCCACCAGATGGTCCTCGCGGCACGTCGGGACAAAGTCAGCCGGAAAGGACGGAGGCATGAGAAAGCGCAAGACCTACATTGTGGTGGCCGTACTCCTCGTCGCGATCGTGGGGATGATGGGGCTCGCCATCGGCTGCGGGAGCAGTAGCGACGGCGGCGACGCGAGCGCCAGCCCCACGGCCGCCGCCGCCATCACCGGTTCCGCCATGGAGCGCGCGACCGCCATCCTCGGCCACGAGCCCACGGGCCTCGCCCTGGACATCGTCACCAAGGGCGAGGTCGTCGTCGCCAACGACTCCAACTACGCGCCCCAGAGCTCCGTCGACCCCGTGACCAAAGAGGTCGTGGGCTTCGACGTCGATGTGGCCAAGGGCATGGCCGAGATCCTCGGCCTCGGCATCAAGTGGGAGCACCCCGCTTGGGAGACCATCCCCGGCGGCCTGAACAACGGCCGCTACGACGTCTCCATCGGCTCCATGGCCGTCACGCCCGAGCGCCAGCAGACCCTCGACTTCAGCGACCCGTACTACTACACCTCGGGTCAGGTCTTCGTGAAGAAGGGCGGCCCGCAGATCACCGGCGTCGCGGATCTCGCCGGCAAGAAGGTCGGCGTGGGCGCCGCGACGACCTACTACGACTACCTCAAGAAGGACGGCGGGGCCATCGTGAAGACGTACCAGACCGACGCCGACACGTTCCCCGACCTGCTCAACGGCAACATCGATTTCGTGATGACCGCGGGCCCCACCGGCCAGCAGGCCATCCTCGAGGGCAAGCCCATGGAGTTCTCGGGCAAGCCGCTGTACTACGAGGACCTCGCCATGGCCATCAAGAAGGGCGAAACCGACTGGACCGCCCTCCTGACCTACGCCGTGCAGGAGATGCACAAGAACGGCGCTCTCACCGAGATGTCCAAGCAGTGGTACAACGGCATCGACCTGAGCGTCAAGGAATAGTCGATGATCTCACGGTGAGCCCTTCGGGACGCGCCGCCTGACTTCGCGCGGCGGGGGCGGCATCTTCGGCGCCCCCGCCGTAGCCATATCAAGGAAAGGTCCGTACAAGATGCACAGACGCGCAGGGTTCGCGAGCATCGGCCTCTTCGCCGCGCTGCTCGCGCTCGTCTTGACCGCGCTCTCGCCGGTGGCGCTGGCGACCGGCGAGGCGAGCCCGGCGCCCGCGGCAGCCGCGCCCGCGGGCGTCCCCATCGTCCTCGGGGTGATCCCCGACCCGAGCGGCACACGCACCAAGTGGTCGGGCGACCAGATCAATATCAACCTGGATCTCAACGGCGCCGACCTCGACCCCGCCGCGTCGATCCTGACCGTCGATGGCAAGGAGATCGTCCTCTCCTCGCCGGCGAACATGATCGAGCTGTCGCCGGGCAACCCGACGCTCCTCATGAAGTGGGACTCGCCCACCTTCGCGAAGGGCGACTTCAAGTTCGACGTCACCCTCTTCGACACCCAGGGCCAGCCGCTCCAGGTCTACGACGAGAAGAGCGGCAAGACCGCCGCCACGTACTCGTGGGAGTTCAAGTCCGAGGGCGAGGCGACGGGTGGCAGCCTCATCAACTTCGAAGTCATGAAGAAGTGGTTCTGGTACATCGCGGCCGGCGCCATCGTCACCGTCGAGCTCACCGTCATCTCGATCGCCTTTGCCTGCCTCTTCGCCCTCTTCGGCTCGCTCGGACGCCTCTCCAAGAAGATGTCCTTCAAACAGGCATGGGACCGCTACCAGAGCCGCGAGTACATGTTCAGGATGGTGCTGGGGCGCATCCCCTACTGGATCGCGACCTTCTACACCTCGCTGTTCCGCGGCACGCCGCTGCTGCTGCAGATCATCGTGATCTACCAAGGGGTGCCCGAGATCCTCAAAGCGCTCGGGCTGCCCGACACGTACAACCCGCCGGCCTTCTGGTCGGGCGTCGCGGCGCTGTCGCTCAACTACGGCGCCTACCTCACCGAGGTGTTCCGCGCCGGCATCCAGGCGGTCCCCAAGGGGCAGAACGAAGCCGCCTGGGCGATCGGTCTCAGCGGCTGGCAGACGCAGCGGCGCGTCGTCCTGCCCCAGGCCCTCAAGATCGTCATCCCCGCCTTGGGCAACGACTTCATCGCCCTCATCAAGGACACCTCACTGGTGTCGGTCATCACCGTCGAGGAGCTCCTGCGCCGCGCCCAGCTGGCCGGCGCCTCGTCGCTCAACAACTTCTCGACCCTGCTGGTCGCGGCGGCCTTCTACTGGGCGCTCACGATCTTCTTCAGCTTCTGGCAGGCGAAGCTCGAGACGCGCATGGCGCGCGACAAGGCCCGCGAGAAGGAGAAGGGGAAGAAATAACATGGCGAAATCTACCTCAACTCCCATCTTCGACGACCAGGGCCGCGAGCTCGTCGTCAAGGTCGAAGCGCTGCAGAAGTACTTCGGCAAGAACCACGTGCTCAAGGGCATCGACCTCGAGGTGTACAAGGGCGAGGTCGTGGTGCTCATCGGGCCCTCCGGCTCGGGCAAGAGCACCTTTTTGCGCTGCCTCAACTTTCTCGAAGACCCGACCACCGGCGAGATCGGCATCGGCGGCGTGCACGTCACCTGCGGCAGCCACGGTGGGCAGTTCAAGAAGGACGTCCACCAGATCCGCATGAAGTGCGGCATGGTGTTCCAGGAGTTCAACCTGTTCCCGCACAAGGACGCCATCGAGAACGTCATCGAGGGCCCTGTCCTCGTCAAGGGCGAGAAGAAGGCAGCCGCCATCACGAAGGCGCAGGCGCTCCTGACCAAGGTGGGGCTGGCCGAGCGCATGGACTTCTTCCCCAGTCAGCTCTCGGGCGGCCAGAAGCAGCGCGTCGCCATCGCCCGCGCCATGGCGATGGACCCCGTGCTGATGCTCTTCGACGAGCCCACCAGCGCTCTCGACCCCGAGCTCATCGGCGAGGTGCTCAAGGTCATGAAGGACCTCGCCGCGCAGGGCATGACGATGATCGTCGTCAGCCACGAGATGGGCTTCAGCCGCGACGTCGCCGACCGCGTCGTGTACATGGACGACGGCTACTTCATCGAGCAGGGCCCGCCGAGCGAGGTCTTCTTCCACCCGAAGGACGACCGCACCAAGCGCTTCTTGCGGCACATCCTCCCCGAGAAGGAGCCGCAGCAGGCCGCGGCGCTCGGCATCGTCGCGGTCGACCAGGAGCTCCCTGATCCCGACGCCGCCCCGTTGCAGGGGCCGGTCGGCGCGGCGCTGAACGAAGACAACCTGGCCGACACCGCCATCCCCAGGATCCCGCTGTCCGGCGGACCCATGGGCGAGACGCCGCTGCCTCCAGGCGACGAGAACCTCTAGGAGTCGTCGGCGACACGGTGCGTCCCGGACGGGGCGGGCGGGCGCGAGAGCGCCCGCCCGCCCCGTCCTCACGTACCGCGAGTGGCGGCTTTGAGCCGCTGTGCGCGGCTGTAGGATCGGCGCGATGCGGAGAGGAGTAGCCGTAGCCATGACACAGCGTATCGACCCTATCCGGCTCCGGGTGCGCCGGCGGGTGTTGAGCGACGCGGACATCGAGCGGATCGACGTCGCGATCATGGAAGTGCTCAGCGACGTCGGCGTACGGTTCCCGCTCGGGCGCGCGCTCGACGCGCTGGAGCGCGGCGGTTGCCGCGTCGACCGCGTGGCGCAGACCGCGCGTCTGCCCGAAGCGGTCGTGCGGGCGGCGCTGCGGGCGGCGCCGGAGGCGCCGCTTCTCGCCGCCCGCGACCCGCGCTGCGATCTCGTGCTCGACGGCCGGAGCTGCTACCTGAGCAACGATGGCTGCGGCGTCTGGGTGATCGATCCGGACTCCGGCGAGAGGCGGCCGAGCACGAAGGACGACGTGGCCGACTCGGCGCGCTTCGTCGACGCCCTCCCGCGGGTCAGCTTCTATTGGGGTCCGGTCGTGACCGCCGAGGATGTGCCTCGCGCCACCCGGCCGCTGCACGAGCTCGAGGCTGTCTTCTCGAACACGAGCAAGCACTTCCAGGCGGTCGACGTGGTCGGCGAGCAGATGACGCGGCGCGCCGTCGAGATGGCGCGCGCCGTGGCCGGCGGGGCCGAAGAGCTCCGCCGCCGGCCCATCATGAGCCTCATCGCCTGCCCGATCGACCCGCTCGGCAACGAGGCCGTCAGCCTTGAGGCGGCGCTCGTGGCGGCGGAGGCCGGCGTGCCCGTGGGCTTCCTCTCGCTGACGCTCGGCGGCGCGTCCGCGCCGGCCACCATGGCCGGCAACCTGGTCGTCAACCTGGCGGCGGTGATCGCCGGCGCCGTGTTGGTCCAGCTGGCGTACCCGGGCGCACCGGTGTTCCTGGCCGGCGCGCCCAGCGTCATGGACCTGAAGACCGGCGGCTACACCGGCGGCAGCCCCGAGGACTACGTCCTGGCCGCCGCCGCCACGCAGATGGCGCACCACTACGGTCTCGCCATGAACATGGGCACGATGGCCAGCGGCGCCAAGGAGCCGGGCTGGCAGGCCGCCATCGACGACGCCCTCTCGACGCTGGCCAGCGTGAGCGCCGGCGCCGAGATGATGAGCGGCTGCGGCCTGCTCGACGGCTCCAGGACGCTGAGCTACGCCCACCTGCTGATGGAGGCCGAGGTCTACGGCATGGTGCAGAAGGTCGCCGGCGGCATCGAGGTGAACGACGAGACCCTGGCGCTCGACGTGATCCGCAAGGTCGGCCCGAATGGGACGTATCTCGGCGAGAAGCACACGCGGGCGCACATGTGGGAGATCTGGCGCCCCGGCGTCTGGGACCGCACGCCCTACGACGCGTGGCTGCGGGACGGCAGGCGTGGCGCGCTCCAGAACGCGGAAGAGCGGGCGCGTGAGATCCTGCGCACGCACGCCCCCGAGCCGCTCGCCGCCGACGTGCGCGCCGAGCTGCGGCGGCTCGTCGAGACGGCGGAGGCCGAGCCGGTCTGACCGCAGGCCCCTGGGGCGGGCGGGCGGAAGAGCCGCGCCCTTCGCTTCGTCGTTCGGCGCCGGTGCGCCTAACGACCTCCTCCGTCGTCAACCTTGGGGTTTGCATTCCGCGCGGCCTCTGGTCTTGCGTGGGATGACGATGGCAGACTGTATCAAGGGCCCGGCAGCCCGATGTTGTGGGGCCTCGGTGAGGACGGAGTTATCAAGGATCAGCAGCCACCGATAAAGCGTGAAAAGAAAAACAAGGATTGCAATGGACCCTCGGGACAACCCCTGCACCCCAAATGCCGGCGCTCGGCCCCCCGCTCTCGTCGGTCGGGAGGACGAGTTGGCGGCCTTCGACGTCCTGCTGACGCGTCTGGCCCATGGTCGCACCGACCAGTCAGTGATCGTCACCGGCCTGCGAGGCGTCGGCAAGACCGTGCTGCTCGGGGAGTTCCGGCAGCGGGCCGAGGCCCAGGGGTGGGTCGCCGTCGAGGATGAGGTCATCCGCCGCGCGGACTTCGGACTGCGCATGGCTCAGCTGGCGCGGCGTGCGCTGCTCCAGCTGGCCCCGAAGGCGAGGTGGAAAGACCGGGCGCGCCGCGCCGCTGGTGTCCTCAAGTCGTTCACGGTCACTGTGTCGTCGGACGGCTCGCTCACCGCCGCCCTCGACATCGACGCAGCCGAGGGCTTTGCCGACAGCGGGGAGCTGGTCCAGGACCTGGCCGACCTCGTCGTGGCCTTGGGCGAGGTGGCAAAGGAGTCCGGCCGGGGCGTCGTCTTCCTGTTCGACGAGATACAGCACCTCGCCCAGAATGACTTCGAGGCGTTGATCGCGGCTCTGCACAAGACGGTGCAGCGGGCCTTGCCGGTGACGTTCGTCGGCGCGGGGCTCCCGCAGATGCCGCGGCTCGCTGGGGAGGCGAAGTCGTATGCCGAGCGGCTGTTCAGGTTCCCAGCGATCGGCCGGCTGCCTGGCGATGAGGCGCTACGGGCCTTGGTCGAGCCGGCCGCGGACCTCGGGGTCGCCTTCACTCGCGAGGCTGCGTGCGAGATCGTCGCTTTCACCGAGGGCTATCCCTGCTTCATTCAGGAATACGGCCGCATCGTCTGGGACGAGGCGGAGGGCAGCCCTATTCGCTCTCCGGACGTGACGTCGGTGCGACCCTTGGTGGCTGCGAAGCTTGACGGCAGCTTCTTCCGTGTGCGCGCCGAGCGGACCACGCAACTCGAGCTGCGCTACCTGCGCGCCATGGCCGAGCTGGGCGCGGCACCGCAGAAGGCCACCGAGGTCGCGGCGGTCCTCGGTCGCACCGCCGCCCAGTTCGGCCCCACGCGGGCGCGGCTGATCGAGAAGGGTCTTCTGTACACGCCGGGCTACGGACTGGCGGCCTTCACCGTGCCGCAGTTCGACAAGTACCTGCTGCGCACTTTGCCGCTGGCCGATATCGGAGTCATCAAGGATCATCAGCGACCGATAGACCCCGAAGACAAGAATAGGGATTCCCATGGACCCACGTGACAACCCCTACACCTCGAACGTCGGTGCGCAGCCCCCGGCACTCTCGAGTCGCGGTGGGATACGTGTACAGCGAGGTGTTGACGAAACGACGTCCAGACGTCAGTATGTGGATATGGAGCAGACTCGGTCACGAAGGCGTCCAGGAGACGTTCGCGACGCCATCTTCGCGACCATGAGCCTCCGCACAGATGCCATGAGCACCAGGGAGATCGCTGACGAGGTTGCGGCCCTTGTTGGGGAGACATCACCGTCGTCCGTCCGCTCCTACATCGGCCTCAACACGCCGGACATGTTCGTTCGCGAGTCGCGAGGTTTGTACCGCTTGCGCGAGGACCTTCGCCTGCCTCTTGACGAGGTAGAGATCACGGACACTCCGAGCGGCCGACATGGCGACGGCGACTACGAAACGTACCGCACGGGCAATGCTGAGCTTGTGAACGCAGACTGCCTGGAATGGCTTGCTTCCCGAGAGCTGCATTCGATTCACGCGGTGGTGACAGATCCTCCATATGGGCTTCACGAGTACTCCGACGAGCAGCAAGCGAAGCTGAGGGCCGGAAAGGGCGGCGTCTGGCGGATTCCCCCCTCGTTCGACGGACACACCCGCGCCCCCCTGCCGAGGTTCACGACACTGACCTTGGCCCAACTGAATGAGCTCGACCGGTTCTTCTTCGAATGGGCGCGGACGCTGCTGCCAGTCTTAGTGCCGGGCGCAAACGTTGTCGTGGCATCGAATCCACTGCTTTCCCACATAGTCGCCGCATCGCTTTCCCGTTCCGGGTTGGAGCGCCGAGGGGAAGTGATTCGACTCGTGATGACGATGCGCGGCGGCGATCGACCAAAAGCCGCGCACGAGGAATTCCGCTGTGTCAGCGTGATGCCTCGATCCATGTGGGAGCCGTGGCTGCTGTTTCGCAAGCCACTTGACGGACGAGCACAGGATAGCCTGCGCCGCTGGGGCACAGGAGGCTTCAGGCGCCCCAGCGAAAACCGGCCGTTTGGCGATGTCATCAAGTCGGCTCCAACGCACAAGCGAGAACGCGAGGTCGCCCCTCACCCAAGCCTGAAACCCCAAGCCTTCATGCGAGAGGTCGTTCGAGCAGTACTGCCCTTGGGCAAAGGGGTGGTGCTCGATCCCTTCGCCGGGTCAGGCTCGACTCTGGCCGCGGCGGAAGCAGTGGGGTACGCGAGCATTGGCGTCGAGCGGGACCCGCGTTACTTCAAGCTGGCGAAATCCTCGATTATGAAGCTCGCCGCGCTCGACGTTCCTGTGTCCGAATAGGTTTCGTCCGGCTAGCGGTACACCCAACCCTTGCGCAGCTTGAGAATGCCATCTCTGTGGAGGGTGGCGGTTCTAGCTCGCCCCGAGGATTCCGCCGGAAGTCCTCTGTCGTGACGTACGCGAGATACACGTCAGTGAACTCCATTGGAACCCGGTCGGCGACGGGTTGTGTCTCGTTGTCCACCTTGTAGACGAACACGCACATCCACTGTTCACGGGCGCCGTGTGTGTCCACAGCCCCACCCGGCTTGCGGGTGGTCTTGATCTCTACGCCGTGTTGGCCTGCCTGCACGGAGTCGTCCGCATACTTGCCTGTGACGATCAGGTCCGGGTGACCGTTGAAGTACTGGTTCTCTGTCAGGGCACGCGCGTGCTTCGCCAGGCTGGCGGTCAGCATGTCCGACAGAATCCCAGACATGGCTGCGGGCCTCAGAATGTCGTCGAATCGACCGAGGCCGCGGCTCGTGAGCGCCGAGTTCACGTCGAAGAAGAAGTCATAGGCGTCCTGCATGGCCAACTGGAAGTCCTCGGCGCGCAACTCGTACGGCAACGCCAGCCCGCGGTTGAACCGCGTTGAACATACAACGCTTCTGACGATCGACACTAAGGGCCTATCCCATTAGGCCGCCTCCGAAGCCGCTTGCAGGACTGCCTCGTGGGCCTTCTTGAAGGCGATGAGGCCGCTGGCGAGCATCAAGAGGGCGAGGTGGTTCTCTTTCTTCTTCGACCAGCGGATGAGGACCCCGCGGTTGCGGTTCAGCCATGAGTGGCAGGCTTCCACGACCCAGCGGCGGGCGCGCCATCCGGGGACGCGCAGCTTGTCCTTGATCTCCTCTCCGCGTGAGCGGATGTGCGGGACGAACCGGTAGCCACTGACGAGCTCCCGGGTCCCGTTGTTATCGTAGGCCTTGTCGAGGCAGAGGCCTTGCGGCTTCTCGGCGCTCGGCTGCGGCCGCCTTATGGGGATCGAGTCGAGGGTGCCCTCAAGGAGCAGGTGGTCGTTACGGTTGGCGCCTTCGTGGGCGAGGCCGATGGGCACCCCGGCGCCCTCGGTGAGGACCGAGCGTTTCGCCCCCTCTTTGCTCGATCCGTGGGATTGGGACCGGTCTTCGGCCCGCCGAGAGGCGCCTTGGTCATGGCTCCGTCGCAGGAGAGGAAGCTCCAGTCGACGCCCACCTCCTCGTCGTAGTCGGGGAGGCCCTGCCGCCAGACCTCGCGGAACACCCCGGCGCGCTCCCACTCCTGGAAGCGGCGGTGCGCCGAGGAGCTTGAGCAGACGCCGCTGGCGGCCAGGGCGTTCCACTGCATGCCGGTGCGCAGCACCAGGAGGATGGCGTTCATCGCGCTTCTGTCCGGCGCCCGGCGGCGGTGGCAGCCGAGCGGGTGCGGGGGCGGGGGGTGGGGCGGCAGGAGGGGCTCCATCTTCGCCCACAGCCAATCGGGCATGCGCCAGCCATCGTCGCGATCGACGAGTCCCATGGTCGCTCCTCTGATCGGGGGTCAGACGGCCGGCCGATCGAGAGTTCGTCATGCGGGGCGGGAGTCCTTTTGGGTTAGGCTCTGAGGACGCTCCTCCGTCTGTGAGTGCTGCGTAGTATGGCAGCAAGAGGCACGTTTGGTGAAGCCGGACGGGCCGGCCCAACGCTCGCGCAGGGGCACGCTCGATGCGGGAGCCCCTACCCCACCAGCCCCTTCGCCCGCTCCACCGCCATGCCGGCGTTGGCGCCGTAGCCGTCGGCGCCCACCTCGTCGGCCCAGGCCTGGGTCACGGGGGCGCCGCCGACCATCACCTTGACGGACTCGCGCAGGCCCTCGTCTTTGAGCGCCTGCATGGTCTCGCCCATGCGCGGCAGGGTGGTGGTGAGCAGGGCGCTCATCCCGAGGATCGCGGGGGCGTGCTCCTTGACCGCGGCGACGAACTGCGCCGCGGTGACCCCGGTGCCGAGGTTGACGACCTCGAAGCCGGCGCCCTGCAGGAGCATGGCCACGAGGTTCTTGCCGATGTCGTGGAGGTCGCCCTCGACGGTGCCGATCACCACCGTGCCGGCACTGGTGCTCTCGCCCTCGGCCATGTGCGGCTTGAGCAGGTCGAGGGCGCCCTGCATCGTCCTTGCGGAGAGCAGCACCTCGGGGATGAAGCAGTCGCCGCTCCTCATGCGCTCGCCGACCACCTCCATGCCGGGGAGCAGGGCCTCGTCGAGGATCTCGCGGGGCGAGGCCCCCGTGGCCAGGAGCGCCTGGGTGAGGGCGTTCACGGTGCCGGCGTCGCCGGCGATGATGGCCTCTTTGAGCTGGTCCTTCATGCCACGCCTTTCTCACGGTCGGCGGCCTCGATGATGCCGCGAATCTGCTTGGCCACGTCCGCGTCGAGCGGCAGCGGCTCGTGGGTGTCGATGAGCTCCAGAGCGCGAGCGCGCGAGCGCGTGGCCAGGTCACTGGCGCCGCGCGCCTCCCAGTCCTCGCGCACCCGCCGGTCGAGCACCTCGGGCTGGCTGAGCTCGCGCATGTGCCTCAGCGTCGCGTCGAGGCTGAGGAAGTCGCCGAACGCGCCGACCTTGGCGATATCCTCCACCGCCAGGGTCTCGTCGTCCACCGGGATCCCGGCCACCACGTGCTTGATCATCTTGGCGAACTCGTTGTCCATCACGAGCTGCCCGAAATCGAAGGTGACGCCCGATTCGATCATCCCCGCCCCGTAGATCTGGTTGGCGCCTGCCAACGCAGGAAGGAGTCCGGTGAGGGTCTTCTCGTGACCGGTCTGCGCGTCACCGAGCTTCGAATCCGCCTACAACCCCGCCACGAAGCTCGGAATCAGGTAGCGCCGCGCGATCTGGGCGCAGGCGGCGCTGAAGAGGGCGAGCTCCGGCGAGCCCACGCACGCTGCCGCCAGCTTGAGGTCCATGGCTGTGGTCGAAGAACCGTAGGTGATCGGGCAGCCACGCTCGGTGAGCTGCGAGAGCACGATGCCGCTGAGCACCTCGGCGTTGTGCAGGACGAGCGTGCCGGCCAGGGTGACCGGTGACGAACCGCCCGACATCGCCATGCTCAGGATCGTGTCGGGGCACCAGGCGCGCGCCGACTCGATGATGACCTCGGTGGCGTCGCGCGGCAGCTTGAGCGGGCTGACGGGGCAGACGCCGAAGCCGATCAGCGGGCGGCGGCGGAACTCGTCTTCGCTGCCCGAAATGACCGTCGCCAGCTCGATGAGCTTCTTGACGTCGTAGGCGCTGGTGGCCTCGGTGCCGACCGGCTTGCCGGTGTTCAGGATCGCCGCTTCCCATTTGTGGAAGCTGGCGGTCCTTTCGGGCACGTCGGTCGGGTGGACCGCCGACTCGTAGGTGTCGATGTCGCTGAGGGCGTCGACAAGTCGGGCCGCCTCGCGCACGTCCTGGAGCACCGGATGACGGTACTCGCCGGTGCGTGTGTCGACGATCATGATGCCCTCGTCGAAGTTCGAGACGTACACGCGCCCGGCCTCGAGCACGATGTCCATCTCGGGGTCGCGCCCGCAGAGGAAGCTCTTGGGCGGGCACGAGCGGATGGCGTCCTCGACGAGGTAGGGCGGGATGCGGACCATGCGGGTCTCGCGGTCCACGACGCAGCCGCCGTCGGCGAAGATGTCGAGGGCATCATCCGCCTCGACCCACATGCCGGTGCGTTCGAGGATCTCGAGCGACGCGAGATGGATGTCGTCCATCTCCGCGTCGGTGAACACACTCAGGCTGAGCCCGCCGGATCTGGGACGTCCCGCGAACAGGTTGCGTTTCACTCTCGGCACCTCCGATGTGGGCCTTCGCTCGCGAGTGGCGATGGGGGGATGACGAACGGCCGCAAGCCCCCGAGACGCCGCCCCTCCGTGCGGGCGCGATCACGCGGGTGCGTGGCACCCGCAGGATATGAGGGTATGGCGGGGGCGCGCGGGAGTAAAGCGTGGCCGCCGCGCGCGCCCAACTTCGCCGGGCAATCCGCTGTCGGGCGCTCGGCGGACGCGCCAGGTTCGCTCAACTTGAGGGCGGCGGGAGGTCTGGCGCCCGCGGCCCGGCCGCCGTACGCTTGACGCCTCCGCCACAGTCGAAGGAGCGCCATCGTGCATCTCATCGAACGCGACGACTCTGTGCTCGTGATCATCGACTCGCAGCCGCGATTCTGGGGAGACGCCTTGAGCGCCGAGGACGCGGCGCACGCTGAGGAGGCGCTCGCGCGTGCCGCGTGGCTGGCCGCCACAGCTTGCGCCCTGAGAGTGCCCGCAGTGCTCACCGAGGAGGATCCCGAGCGGAACGGGCCGACGGCCAGTAAGATCCTGGCTGCCGTCGGCCCCGAAGCGCCGGTGCTCACGAAGCCCGTCTTCGGCCTCGCCGCCTGCCCCGACATCATGGCGGCGATCGCGGCCACCGGACGTCGGACCGCCATCCTCGCCGGCTTCGAGACCGACGTGTGCGTGACGCATTCGGCGGTCGGCCTCTTCGAGGCGGGCTATCGCGTCGTGGTGGCCGTGGACGCCGTGTACTCGCCGGCGGGCGCGCAGGCCTGCGGCCTCGCCCGCCTCCGCGACCTCGGCGTCGAGCTTGTCCACTGTAAGGGCATCTACTACGACTGGGTGCGGACGCTCGAGGCCGCGCTCGCGTTTCAGGACGCGAACCCCGAGCTCGGCGAGCCGCCGGGCTTCTGGATCTAGGTCGTCGATGCCCGACCCGCGATCGGGGTCGTGATCGGGAACCGGTGATTCAGTCGGGATAGCGCCTGTCGACGAGGAACCGGAACAGGCGTACCTGCGCGGCGTCGGCGACGCCGCGCAGACGGTCGCCGACGGACGCCGACAACTCGAGGCCCGCATAGGACGGCAGCGGCAGTCGGGCCATTGAGCGCAGCCAGAGGTGTCCGCGGCACAGGTCTCGCTTCATGTGGTGCGTCTCGCTCTGCGTGGCGATCATCTCCGCAGGCCCCGCCGGCTGAAGGCTCATGTACTCGGCCGCAGCGGCGATCAGGCGCTCTCCCGCGGGCGTGCGCACGATGACGTCGCTCACGCCGCTCGATCCCGCGAAGCGGTCGAGCCAGGCGTCACCGACGGAGATATCGGCGAGCTCGGCGAGCGCGTCCGGGCAGATACGGCAGCGGGCCGGGGTCAGGGCCGCCACGTGGCGGCCAAGGTAGTCGGGGTAGTCCTTCCGACGGACTTCGCCCCGCCGCGTCTCCAGGCGCATGCCTCCCGGCCACCCCGGCCCGCGGTATGAGACGAGGCTGAGCGCGGCCGGATCGAGCCCCGCCTGCCGCGCGGCGACCGCGGTCGCGCGGGGCTCGCCGGTGAGCCCGCAGAAGATGCCGAGCGTGAGCACCACGCGCTCGCGCAGCCGCCGCGACCGGCGCTGCGCGAGGCGCAGCCCCTGGATGTGGCACGGCAGGCCCACGAGCGCGTAGCGACCGGGTTCCTCGAGGATCTGCCGCAACGCGACGTTGACGGCGACGGCGGTGTACTTGGAGCCGCGGCACGCGGCGACCTCTTCCTGCGAGCGGCAGATCACGCCTTCGGCCTCCAGCGGGTTCGCCGCGCTCATCCGCACGGCCACCACGGCGTCCACCATGCCGGTGTCGAGGGCGGCCTGCATGAGCGCCGTGGCCACGCCGCCGGAGGCCCCTTCGTGGCGCACTGCCTCTTCTGACGCCCAGCCGAACCAGAGCCGCCTCCAGGGGCCGAGGAAGTCCTCGCTGGGGGCGCCCTCATTGCGCTCGCGCCACCAGGCCCCCGGCCTGAAGTCGAGGCCGGGGCCCGGGCACGCCTCATGGCAACGGCCGCAGTCCGTACAGGTCTGCGCCTCCACAGTCAAGCGGTAGCCCTCGCGCAGGTCCCACGACAGCGCGACCGCCCCCGTGGGACAGACTCCCTCGCAGGTCCCGCACTGCATGCACAGGCCCTCGTCGTAGACATGCTGTACGTTCATGGTAAGAGAAGCATCGCTGCGACGGCGGGATGGTGTCCAGTCGTCAGCCGGGCGCTACTCCGCCTTCGGCACCTGCTGCGTGATGCAGTGGATGCCACCACCGCCATAGCCGATGACCGGGCACGGCACGCCGACGACCTCGCGGTCGGGGACGATCTCGCGCAGGCGCTCGAGGGCCGCTGCGTCATCCGCGGTCCCACCGGTGGGCACGATCAGCGCCCCGTTTGCGAAGTACGAGTTGATGTACGTCTCGACGATCGGTGTGTCGCCGACGAGCACCGGGCGACTGCGCAGGTCGAAGTCGATGACCTCGATCTCACGGCCCCGGGCGTCGGTCGTCTCCAGCCGGCGCCGGTTCTCGGTCAGGTTCTCGAAGTCGGCATGCCCGGGGTCACGGACCATGTGCAGCAGCACCCGCCCGGGGTCGACGAACGCGGCGACGCCATCGACGTGGCCGTCGGTGTCGGGGTCCTCGTCCAGCCCGAGCCCCGAGATGAGCCAGATGACCTTCTCCACGCCCAGGTAGTCCCTGAGGATCTGCGTCATCTCGTCTTTGGTGAGGCCGGGGTTGCGGGAGGGATGCAGCAGGCAGCTCTCGGTGGTGATCAGCGTGCCCTGCCCGTCGACCGTGATGCCGCCTCCCTCGAGGACCATCGGGGCGGCGAAGCGCTCGACGCCGAAGTACTCGGCGAGGCGCCGCCCGATGGCCGCGTCGTTGTCGTAGGGCAGGTACTTCTCGCCCCACGAGTTGAAGGTGAAGTCGCTCAGCGCCCGCGTGCCGTCGGTGCGGGTCACGAAGAGCGGCCCGCTATCGCGCAGCCAGGAGTCGTCGATGGGCATCTCGACGACCTCGATGTCGCTGCCACAGTAGCTGCGCGCCACGCCGCCCTCGCCGGGGCGCGCGAGCATGAGCACGGGTTCGAAGTGAGCGATCGCGTGGGCGACGGCCGCGTAGCTCGCCTTGGCGAGGAGGTACTTCTCGCCCCACACGTCGGCGACGCGCAGCTCCGTCGGCCAGCCGATGATGCACTTCTCGTGCGGCTCCCATTCGGCCGGCATGCGGAAGCCGAGGGAGGTGGGCGTGGATCCCCGGCGCTCCTCGTCGCGGGGACTGTCGGCGGCTGACGGCATGTCTGGCTCCTTTGCGCTTGAGCCGCACGGCAGGAAACCGCCGCCGGCCCCTTGCATTCTGGGGAACGTGTGTTTATTGTACGACCAATCAAAGCACGGACGCAAGAGCTCTCTGTCGAGAGGAGGCTGGTGGTGGCGGTGCGGACCCGAGCGGCGCAAGGCAAGGACGTCGCGACCTCAGCGACGGCGATGCGCATTCTCGACGCCGCCAAGCGCATCCTCTCCGAGAGCGGCTACTCGAAGCTCACGCTGCAGGCGATCGAGGAGGAGTCCGGCGAGTACCGGGCGCTCGTGGCGTACTACTTCGGGAGCAAGCAGGGTCTCATAGACGCGATCATCGACTCCCTGATGGACGCCGAGGACCAGGTGCTCCGCGAGCGTCTCGAGGAGATCGAGGAGCCTGGGCAGCGCGTCCGGACACTGATCGACGAACAGCGGCAGATCTCGGCGGACTGGCGCGGGTTCCGCGCCTTCTACGAGCTCTTGCCGCATATCATGCGCGACGACCGCTTGCGCGAGGTCCTGGCCGCCGACTACGCCAAGTCGCGGGAGCTCGACCGGCAGACGCTCGCGGCCGGCCGCGCCGGCGGCACCGCTCGCGGCCGCGCCGGCGGCGGCAAGGATCTCGACAGGCTGGCCGCTCTCAGCGTCGCCATCGTCGAGGGTCTGGCCGTGCAGTATGCGGCCGACCAGGAGCACTTCGACCACGAGGGTACCTACCGCCTCTGGGAGGACATGGTGCTCGCCTACCTTTGGGAGAAGCCACAGACCTGACGCGTCCGTCACCGCCGAATCGACGGCGGGCCGGCGAGGCATGCGCACGCCGCATGGTTTTATTGTCCGTCCAATCAACACGAAGGTGACGCCGGCGCCGCCGGCCGGGAGGCCCAGTTGACCATGACTCTGGCGCACGAGATGAAGGACCGGCCGCTGCCGCCGCTGGCCAAGTTCCGCGGCCGCGACTTCGTGACCGACCAGGTCTACTCGCGTGACGAGCTGCTCGAGCTCATCCACCTGGCCGTGGTCCTCAAGGAGCTGCACCGGGAGCTACACCTGACGCCCTTCCTGCCCGGCCGGCACCTCGGGATGATCTTCGACGACCCGTCGACCCGCACGCGCGTCAGCTTTGAGACCGGGCTGACCGAGCTCGGCGGCCACGCCGTCTACTTGCGACCCGGAGAGACGCACCTGCCGGGCCGCGAGAGCGTGGCCGACACCGGTCGCGTGCTCAGTCGCTTTCCGCACGCGATCATGGCGCGCACGCAGACCGTCGCCGTGCTCCGGGAGCTGGCTGAGGCGGCGTCCATCCCCGTCATCAACGGCGAAGCCGGCGACTGGGACCACCCGATCCAGTCGGTCAGCGACGCGCTGACGATCCTCGAGTACGGCGGTCGCCTGGAGGGCGAGACCATGGCCTGGATCGGGCACGGCGACTGCATGTGCAACTCCGTGGCCCTCACATTCTCGCGCCTGGGGATGAACGTCAACGTGGCCACTCCGGCGCACTTCCCGCTCGCGGACGACGTGCGCCGGCTGGTCGAGGACAACTGCCGGGCACACGGGACGCGCCTCCTCGCGACCGACGACCCCGAGGAGGTGGTGGCCGACGCGGACTACGTCTACACGTCGCTGTGGTGGTGGGAGGACTCGGCGGAGTACGTCGCCGAGGTCCGGCGCAAGATGCGTCGCTACCAGGTGAACGAAGCGCTGTGGGCCAAGACCAAGCCCGGCGCCCGCTTCATGCACTGCCTTCCGGCGGTGCGCGGCGACGAGGTGACCGACGAGATCATCGACGGGCCGGCCTCGATGGTCTGGGACATGGCCGAGAACCGCAAGCACCTGCAGAAGGCCGTGATCCTCGCGCTCGTGGGCATCGACCGCCTGCCTGCGGATCCCGACCTGCAGGCCATCGGCCGAGCGCTGCTGACATGAGCGGATGCGACACGATACGTTCCGCGATCGCCGAGGGGGAGAGCATGAAGAAGTCACGTCACTGGGGCATGCGACGGCTGACGGCCCTGCTGGGACTGGCCTTCGCCGTCGCCCTGGTGTGGGGAGCCGCTGCGGCCGCCGCCTCAAGCCCCTCGCCGGCGGCCTCGGCGGACAAGGTGATCCTCAAGATCGGCTGGACCGTCGAGCCCGACAACCTGAACCCGTTCATCGGCTGGCAGAACCAGGACTATGAGATCTGGTCCATCAACTACAGCTTCCTGTTCGGCTTCGGCGTCTCGGACACGCCCACCCTGGACCTTGCCAGCGAGATCCCGACGCAGGAGAACGGCGGGCTCTCTGCCGACGGCAAGGTCTGGACCATCAAGCTGCGCCCGGACCTCAAGTGGAGCGACGGCGAGCCCCTTACCGCTGACGACGTCGCCTTCACCTACAACTACATCGTGAAGAACCAGATGTTCAACATGGCACTCGCGACGCGAGAGATCCTCGGCGCGAAGGCCATCGACCCCACCACGGTGCAGATCACCTGCTCGCGGCCCAAGGCCGACATGATGCGCATCTTCATCCCCATCATCCCCCAGCACATCTGGAGCAAGGTGACGCCGAAGGCGGCCACGACAAGCTTCACCAACCCCGTGCCCATCGTCGGCAGCGGGCCGTTCACGGCGGTCGAGTTCGAAAAGGGCAAGTTCCTGCGCATGGAGAGGAACCCCTACTACTACGGCAAGACGCCGGCCGTCGAGGAGATCATCTTCGCGACCTATCAGAACCCCGACACGATGACCATCGACCTCAAGTCAGGCAATCTCGACGCGGCGTGGGGTATCCCCGTGGCCCAGTTCCGTACGCTCGAGTCCGAGCCGGGCACGGAGGCGCTCGCCTATCCGTACTACAACTGGGAGTACCTGAACTTCAATTGCTTCGACAGCCCTGATTCCCTGGGCGCGCCGGTGCTCAAGGACTGGCGCTTCCGCAACGCCATCAACCACGCGATCGACCGGGAGAAGCTCTGCGCGATCGCCTTCCAGGGCTACGCCGCGCCGGGCACCACCATCGTCCCGCCGAAGACCTGGCAGGACCCCGACTACCACTGGCAGCCGTCGGCGACTGAGGAGATGGGCTTCGACCTGACCGAGGCCGGCCGCCTGCTCGACGAGGCCGGCTACCCGCTCAAGGACGGCAAGCGCGTGGACGCGAAGGGCAAGGCGATCGTCCTTCGCCTGTACGCGACCTCCGACAACGTGCCCTCGCAGACCGAGGGCAAGCTCATCGTCGGCTGGCTCCATGAGCTGGGACTGGACGTCGAGTTCTCCGTGCTCGATGCGGGCGCACTCAGCGCCCGCGTCTGGAACTTCGAGGGCGACGCGTACCGACCCGACTTCGATATGTACATCGACAGCTGGCTGGGCTACGTGGACCCCGGCCAGACGCTGACGGCGGAGGCCACCTGGCAGATCGGCAGCACCAACGAGCCGTGCTGGTCGAATGCGGAGTACGACAAGCTCTCCGAGGAGGAGGCGGCGCAACTGGACCCCGAGCAGCGCAAGCAGTCAATCTGGCGCATGCAGCAGATCATGTACGAGCAGACGCCGTGGGTCGTCGTCGCGTACCCCGACTACTTCGAGGCCTACGACACCACCCGCTGGACCGGCTGGACTCGCGTCAACGACGGCAACGGCCCGGCGTTCTTCACGGCCGGCAACGTCGACACCTACGTGAACCTGAAGCCGGCTGCCGCGGCGGCGACGACGGGGACGAGCTCCACCGTCTGGCTCGTCGTCGGGCTGGTCGGCGCCGTGGTGATCGTGGTCGTGTTGCTGCTGCTCCAGCGCAGAAGGCGCGGGCGCGCCGTCGATGAGGCGTAGGGTTCTGGCCCTAGCGTGCTTCCTGGGCATCCTCGCCCTGGCCACCGTGGCGCGGGCCTGCAGACGAGCAGACGACCAGCCGGCAGAGGACGGTCCAGTGGTGAACAGCGACACGCGCGCGCCCGGCGAGCACGAGCCCCAAGAGGCGACGCTCATGGCGTGGCCGTACAAGACGTCCATCTGGGACGACCACCTGGCGCCGCTTCAAGCGGAGATCGCCGCCATCGCCCGCGCCATCGCGGCGCATCAGCCGGTCGTCATGGCGGCGGCGCCGGGCCACGTCGAGGAGGCTCGACAGGCCTGCGGCGCCGGTGTCCATGTGGTCGCCCTCGAGTACGACGACTGCTGGACCCGCGACACGGGGCCGATCGGCGTCTACCGTGCCGGCGAGCGCATCGGGCTCGACTGGCGGTTCAACTGCTGGGGCGGCAAGTTCCCGCCATGGGAGAAGGACGACGCCTTTGCCGGGCAGGCCTGCGCGGCGCTGGGAATGCCGGCCCAGCCGGTGGACATGGTCCTCGAGGGCGGCGCCGTGATCATCGACGGCGAGGGCACGCTGATCACCACCGAGGAGTGCCTGCTGAACGAGAACCGCAACCCGGGCATGACCAAGGCCGAGATCGAAGCCACGCTCAGGGCGGAATCCGGTGTCACCAAGGTCATCTGGCTCCCCTATGGCCTCGCCGGCGACACGATCACGGACGGGCATGTCGACGGGGTCGCGGCGTTCGTGCGCCCCGGCGTGCTCGTCGTCCAGGCCGGCCCCGCGGGGACGTCCGACCACGAGCGCCTGGCGAAGAACCGGGCGATCCTCGAGCGGGCCACCGACGCTCGCGGACGACACTTCAAGCTCATCGAGATGGAGCCGTACCCGACGCTGTCGTTCGGCTCGTACGAAACGAGACACAGCTACGTCAACTACTACGTCTGCAACGGGGCCGTGATCGTGCCGCTGTGCGGCCGGGCGGCCGACGACGAGGCGGCGCTCGCGACTCTGCGGGGGGCGTTCCCCGAGCGGGAGGTCGTCGGCGTCGCGTGCCCGACGGTCACCTATGGCGGCGGCGGGGTGCACTGCGTCACTCAGCAGGTGATTCCGGCGCCGTGAGCCCGGTCGGCGCCGCCCGGCGCCGCTTGCTCTCTCTCCAAGCCCCGGGAGGTGTCTGATGGGGAAATAGCCCTTCCGCTCTCATTTCCACCCGCCGCGGGTGGCGAAGCCGCCAGGGAAACTGATGGGGAAACAGCTCTCTCCCGCCTTCACCGGCCGCGGGTCGCGAAAGCCGCGAGGGAAGCTGATGGGAGAACAGCACTACCCCGCTCGTCGTGCACGGCTGTCCGCAGGCACGATTGCCCGCGCGCGTCGTCTTGCGCTTCAAGCGGCGCAGCTCCGACAGCCGTGGCCCGGTCTTCCGTCAGCTGCAGAAGGCCGTGAGGGACCCCGGCGGCCCCGGCGCGGGGTAGTGCGAAAGGGGAAGACAAGGATTCCTTGACTGTCGCGTCGCCCGCGGCCTTCCGCAGGCTCGGTGGCCGGGGGGAAGATAAGGATGCGCCGGGATTCCTTATCTTCCCTCGCGGCGCTACCCCGCCGCGGCGGCTCCCGCGGCTGCCACGGCTGCGGCGCGCCATGTCCGCCTTCTCGCCGCTCGTCGATCCGGAGGCTGAACGCGCAACCGGACGGAAGGGGATGGTCATGTGGGCCGTTTTCGACCATGCGCCCGCCGGCAGGCCGCGTCCGCTGAGCGCGAACGTCAACGTTGACGCCACCGTCTGATGGGAAAATACGTCCCGTTCAGGCTGCCTCTTCCTCCAGGATGACCTTGTGACCGAGCGCCTCCAGCTGACGCACGAGGCGCCTCGTCTGGCGTTCGGGGTCAAGTCTCGGGAAGTAGTCGCC
>Ga0247842_10001225_pt1 | contig 44237 bp, 50 predicted proteins | sample LaCruzMarch2015__3_FD_192411 | JGI IMG/M metagenome (GOLD analysis project Ga0247842, IMG submission 192411) | Freshwater microbial communities from meromictic Lake La Cruz, Castile-La Mancha, Spain - LaCruzMarch2015_19m | ecosystem: Environmental > Aquatic > Freshwater > Lake | place: Spain...
TGTCTAATTGCAGGCCAGATAGCCGCAGCCGCTAGCAGGATAAACTAGATTTTTTATTTTGAAAATTCTCCAATTTTCGATTTTGTTTAGCCTCCTATTGGCTGATTGCCATTGTTACCTTAATGATTCACAGAAAATAAAAATTTTCTGAGTTTTAATTATAAACTTAAATTAATATTAATTATCGAGAAAAACCACTTAATGACGACTCAATACATCATACCTTAATTCCGCTTTCGCTAGATTTTGCTAAGGTAATCATTAAGCTTAACATTTTATAAGTATTCTTTAGAAAATAGGTATTTAAACCTTTCTGAGAAATCAGTTTTTCCGTCCATGGGAGGGGTAAAAGTTTCAGAGAATTTTTTGAAGAAAAAATCATTAATTTTTAAAATATTTCGACATTTCTCTTGCAGTTTTTTTCAATTTTAAAAGTTCCCAATAACTTAATTCAAAATTATTGCAGAAAAAGTTTCTGCAAGACATCGGCCTTTCACCCTCGTGAACAGAGCAAGATGTTTGTCTAGTTTTTTTATCATATGCAAGAAATTTGCAGATTTCATCCATATCTTTAAAATAATCTCCATGAGATTTTTTCTCTCCGACAATTCTAAAATAGACACAGCATGCACCGCATCTTACACATTCGCTGTTGTTATGTATTCCTAAACCCATTATTATTTAATATCTTTTAACTTTTAATTAAAATTTTATGCCTGCGCCAAAAAAGAAATTATCCTGATCTACGTGCTTAGTAGAAACAACACGATCAAACATAAATTCTCCATAAATATTTTCTGTCAGCATAATTCTAGCATCTATGCTTACTATTCCCAATATTTCATTGCATTTAATTTCAGGATTATTTTCTTGAGCAAAATACGGCCCAGCTCCGGCACTTAATTCCAGCCAGCTAATTTTAGGAGCAATAAACCAAGCCTGGCTCATAATTCCTCGACGACAAGAAAGCCCAGAATTACCTTCAGAAATTCCCCCAAGAGACAATGCAACTCTTTTTGAAATTTCAGGAAGTTCTCTTCTTAAATTAACTTTATAGCCAATAGAAGCTTCTGCATCTCCTCTTGTTGTTACACTTGGACCTCCTAAAAGACTTAATGAATAAAGTTTATTTTTTTCTTCAGAACTTTTTTCCGAGTGACATTTCTCTTCAAGATCTAATATAAGCCCTGCTGTTAAAGCAAAACTATTAAATCCAGGCATCAAAACTTCATTAGCCTGAACCGTGACTCTTGTTTTATTATTGCCCAATTTACCCAAACGATAACTTGCTCCAAGGGATAGCAACAAACCCAAGTTTTTTTCATTATACTCTTCAGAGTTATCTTCAGACGGTGTTGTATTCATATTAAAATAAGGACCTGCACCCAATTCAAATCTGAATTTTTTTTCTTTTCCTATTGGAATAAAATACCACAATGGAACAGCAAAACCGTCGCGATGTCCTGCTTCTTTCAAATCCGGATGTCCTTCATTAAGATATTCTACACCAGCCCAAAAATTTTCTTTAATCTGCTCCCTAATACCAAATCTAAAATAATATTTAGTATCTCCACCCGGACTTGCTAACCCTTGGCCAAGAAAAAAGTAAGAATCTCCTTTACGAGAAGATTCTTTTTCTTGTAGTTTAAGAGGTGAATATGTTGAAGTGTTTTCTGTCATGTTTGTTGATTGCTGACTGAGAGAAGATTCAGAATATGCCAAATTAGGAGTCATGGAAAGAGCTAATAATGCTGATAGTCCCAATAATTTTGCTCGTTGGAAAATACTTTTTTGTTTCATTTTTCTAAAACATGAAAGAAAAATACGATATTTAAGTATTCATATTTTTAAATGTATATTTATTAAAAAGATAGAACTAAAATTTTCTTCAAAACAGCCCTGCTCTCATATTAAGAGACTTTCTCCAATCCCCATATGTTTTTCCAAATACTGTTGCAAAAGAACCAGCTAAAATTGCTGCAGTTACATGTGTCCATTGATTATCAAATTCATCTGTATTCAATTTCCATAATCTTTCTGCCAAAGGATCTGCCTCTGTCCTATTAAGATCATAAATACGCTCTAATTTTGGATCTCTAGAATCTGTTAAAAATATACAATAATCTTTTTCTATCTTGAATAGTGCAGATCCAACAACTTCTTCAGGACATCTTAATCCTATTTTTGCTTCACACATTACGTCAAGTGTTGGAAGATAATCCACATGAATTCGTTTTCCCAGAAATGTTGCTACTTCTCCTTTAATATTAAATTTGTGCGAATATTTCTCTATAATTCTTCGAGTTTTATCATTTTCAACAGCCTTATCTGTATGCGCTTCTAAAACTTTTTTAAATTGCTTTTTGTTTGTTCCTATATATACTGCTTTTTCCATTTTATTGTAATTAAGATTTAGCCTTTTGATTAATCCAAATATCTGTCGCATAAGGAATATCTAGACTATACGGACAAATAACACCATCTCCTACTTTATCTACACCGGGTGGATGTGATGCTCTGCATCTTTGTCCATGACTGCCAGTATTATACCTACAATTTTCAGCAGAAATAGAAATATCCTCAACATTACCTGGACTTTGATGTATATTTAATTTAAACTTTACAGGTTTTTCTAAAACTGGTTTTCCATTGATATCTCTGCCAAAACATCTTATCGGAAACATTTTCTCAATATATTTTTCGTCTGCCATTTTTATTTTAGGTAATATTGGTTTTTAAGAATTATTGTAGTGCAGATTAGGGATTATTCAAAAATTTTCTAACGTCTTCATTAAACCCTGACTGAAAAGGGACAAAATAAATTGCGATTATTCCTTTTGCCCAGCCAGAATCTTCAACATAATGCTCATATATTTTCCCCCCAATTCCATTTTTTGAAACAATTGTACCCCTATTTGTGCAAAGTCCAAAATGATTAATAGTTCCCTCCAAGTCGATATAAGCAATTCTTCCTCCAAGTTCTATTTCACTCATTCTAGGAAACATCTGATTAAATTCCGGTTCATAGATGTTATAATTTCTTGCCAATTCAGGATAATCATGAAATGCAAAATCCTGGCAGTCATGATATATTTCAAATTTAAGTTTTGTTAGCCTTCTCATATTTTTATAATTTTCTTTCGCGTTTTCATTTTAAGGTTTTGTTTGTATCTTCTAAAATGCAAACGCTCACCAGAACTCTTTCCCTAACAAACAGATGTTTTTTATTTTTTAAAGTTTTCTAAGAGATATCTTAAATTATACGCCGTACCCTGCTCTTTCTGTTATCGCTTCCTGTAACTTTCCTGTAAAATCTTCAAGATTAAGCGCTTTTGCTTCTTTTTCTTTTCCAGTTAGCTTCAAATATTCTCTTGCTAAAATAAACAAAACAAGCCCAATAGATTTTGTTGACTTATTATTACTTGCAATTATCTGGCTTACTCCAGGTGTATAATTATTAGTATCGCATATTGACATTACAGGAAGTTTTAATCTAACTCCATCTTGAAGTGCATTCTTATCCACCCATGGATCACAAACAATTATCAATCTTGCTTCAAAAAAAGTATCGAGCCTCAAATTTGTAATAATTCCTGCAGGATATTTTTTTGTAAATGCTCTTATTCCTGTTACTTCTGAAAATTTTTCTGTTGGCTTCCATCCTGCTTCTCTTTTGCAGGCAATAAAAATATCTTCTGGTGCAAATTGTGCCATAAATTTTGAAGCTTCTCTTAATTTGTCGTCAATTATTGCAGTATTCATTACTGCAAGTCCATCTGCTCTTCTTTTATAAACAAATTTTCTCATATGTGGAGTTATAACTTTTGTTCCAAGATGAACTCCGCATTTTATGTAGTCTGTAAGAGGTACAAGTGTTTCTTTAGTATCGGTCATTACTTTTCTTAATTCTGTTTCAGAAAGTTTTCTTTTTTCTTTTTTCTTTTTGTGATCTTCAGAATCCTCAATTTTTTCTTCTTTAACTTCTGCAACAGCTTCAATTAAATCTTCTTTAATTTCTTTTTTTGTTTCAATTGGCTCAGCATTCTCTTTAGATTCAATGATTTCTGTTGTTTCAGTTTTCTTCTTTCTTGGCATGTTTGTTTTTGTGTTTATTTTGCTTGCAAAATTAACTTGTTTATGCAAACTTTGTGTTTAATAATAAATTCACGGGTTTGTCTGGGTTTATTTCAGCCAGTACGTGATTAGTTTTGTCTATTTTTAGATGTTGTCGGGGGTTTTTAAAGATGTTGGTTTTCTATTTTGTTCAGCTCCAATTTAATCGCCCCTTTTATTTTCATTAAATTTTCTTCTGAAACCTTAAATTCTTTGTTATATGGTGCATAATTTTTTCCCCAACGTTCATCTATGAAGATTAATCCCAAAAATTCTCTCTTAGAAGAATATCTCGGAATAAAATGTGTATGCAGATGAGCCGATATATTGGTCAGCGTTGCATAATTATACAAATCTGGCCGAAATAAGCTTTCATATGCTTGTTTTAGCTCCTTTCCTATCTTAAAATAATCTTCTTTCTCTTCTTTTGTCATATCAAAAAAATCGAGAGCGTCTTTTCTTTTAGCCCAGATATAGCCTCTGCCCAAATAACACTGGCTTTCATTAAGATAAACCTCCCAATAATTATACTCCTTAATCAATAGATTACTATAGTCCATATATTTTTTATGAAGTAGGACTATAAAAATTTTGTTCTTATCGCAATCTTTATAACCTCCTTCTCCTTCTATAAACAAAAGGAGGTGTCAAATGGCAAAAAACACATTAGACTGGATTGCTTTAATTCTTTTAATAATTGGAGGATTAAATTGGGGTCTTGCAGTATTTAATATAAATGTAGTCACTGCAATTTTAGGATCAGTTCCAGTTTTAGTAACAATAGTGTATGCTTTGGTAGGATTAGCAGCACTTTACACAATTTATTTCTTGGTTAAAGATTAACAAGAAATTTTTTTATTTTGTTTTATTTTTTCTCAGTATATCTTCAAGTAATTTCTTAGCAGACCTATCAGAATTTGCATAAATATCAAGTTGAACAGTAACATTATACTGGTTTAGACTTGAATCAATTCTTTCAATAAGTCTAACAGTGCCCTTGGGCAAGGCATATACTCTCTGCCTGAAAGTACTAAGAATATCCTTAGCTTCATGCAAGTCTACTGGTCTTCCCATATTATCCAGTCTTACAGCAAGACGATTGTATACTGTCTCTTTTGCATCATCTATTGAACTCCAAGTCTTGTCCGGATATGCAGTTATAGTTTTCATTAACTAAGAAGATAGTTATAGATTTAAAATGATTATGGTTATCTATTAACTACATATTCATTTAATATAACCATTACGCTTCATCTGGTCTATTAAGACTATCGCCATAAGCGCTTCAGCAACAGGAACTATTCTCGGGCATAAGCAAGGATCATGCCTTCCTTCAACTTTTATCTCAGTATTATTCTTGCTCGCATCAATAGTTTTTTGTTCTTTTGATATTGAGGGTGTTGGTCTTATCGTAAGTTTTACCTTGATATCCTGCCCATTGGTTATTCCTCCCTGAATTCCTCCAGAATTATTTGAGCTAAATTTAACTTCTTCATTTTCAGAATACATTTGATCATTAAACTCAGAGCCTTTCATATATCCTGCTTTATCTCCAGCACCATATCCTATACTCATTACTGCACCCATAGAATGAAATGCCTTATCTAACTCTCCTTTAAGATTATCAAATCTTTGTCCACCCAAACCAGCGTGAACGCCACTGGCTATTACTTCTATAACCCCGCCAATAGAATCGCCCTGACTTTTAACTTCTAATATTTTTGCTTCCATTTCTTTTGCTTTCTTAGAATCAGGGCATCGTACTGAATTTTTTTCAATCTCATTTAAATCAATAATCTCTACTTCAATATCTCCAATAGCTTTTGTGTATCCTATAATTTTTATTTTGCAATCTCGTAAAACTCTTTTAGCTATTGCTCCTGCAGCGACTATTCCTGCAGTTAATCTACCACTAGAAAACCCTCCACCACGCCAATCACGAATTCCGTATTTAGTAGAATAAGAATAATCTGCATGTCCTGGCCTAAATTTATCTTTTATTGATTCATATTTGCTAGAATCAGCATCCCTATTATTAACAACCAATAAAATTGGCATTCCTGTTGTCTTTCCATCAAATATTCCTGATTGAATATGAACTATGTCTTCTTCTTTTCTTGTAGTAGTAATCTCACTCTGACCAGGCTTTCTTCTATCCATCTCTGCTTGTATCTCTTCAATCTTAATTTCTACGCCTGCAGGGCAACCACTTACTAGGGCTCCAACAACACTTCCATGTGATTCTCCAAAAAGATTTATTGTAAAGCTTTCTCCTAAACAATTAGTTGGCATGTAAGGAATAAGAAAGCGATGTTTAAAATTATTGTGGTAAGCTATTGAGTATTTCTACCTATAACTTTTTATCTCTGTTTCTATTTTCTCTCTAAGTTTAGAAATAATAATCTTAGATTCTTCTTTAGCATGATTATATTTTTCCTGAACATCGTCATAATTATTATCATCCCCTATTCTTCTGTATATTTCTTCTTTAGAAAAACCTTCTTCTTCTAAACATTGTGTCATCGCCCCAATCTGAAGTTTATCTACATCATTTATTACAGGTTTTCTAAAATCAGGAGTATAAACTTCAGTAACTATTCCATAAATGATTGGATTATTGCCCTGTTTCTTAGCATAAAATTCAGATAATCTTGCTTTTGCAGAATTATCTTTCGTGTGAAAATCTTTTTTCAGCCATGTGGGTAATTTTATTATAAAAACATCAAGAACATTTTTTCTTATAGTAAATCCTCCTTTCCTAAATGCTTTACCTATTGCTTCTCCATTCTTAATTTCTTCATTTATTTTTTCAACTTCTTTATTATTCCAATCTTCAAAAAAAGTCAAGGCATATGTTCTTGCAATATCCTTTGAATCAACTAATAAAGATTCTCTTATTTTAGAAGTATGTTTCAAAACTTTTGCATGAATTTCTCCATATTTTTCTTCAAGAATATCTGTATGTAGCTTTTCAGTTAAAGGAAAGTGTTGCATAACTAATCTAAGAATTATTTCTTTATAAATCTTTTTTCAGCAAACTCAGAAGAAGCGCCATCCTTATCCACAAACCATTTTCAGATTGCCTAAAATAGGCAATCCTCTTGTCATTCTTTTCTATGTCAACAGGAAAAGAAATTTCTTCAACATGAGGCAATGGATGCATAATTCTCGCTTCTGCTCTTATTAAATCAAGATTCTTTTCATCCAGAATAAATTTCCCTCTTGCTTTTTCATAATCTTCTATACTCATTCTTTCTTTTTGCACTCTTGTCATGTAAACAATATCTATTTCAGGAAGAATTTTATTCAAATCATCCTCTTCTCTAAATTTTATGTTATGTTTTTCTAAATATTTTTTAATATCTTCACCTATCTTCAAATGCTCTGGAGAAACAAAAATAACTTCTATATCTTTAAACTTCCCAAGTAAATAACACAGTGAACGAACAGTTCTTCCTGAAGATAAATCTCCAACCATTGCTATTTTTATGTTTTCAACTCTCCCAATTTCTCTGTAGATAGTATACAAATCAAGAAGAGATTGAGTAGGATGCTGACCTTTTCCGTCTCCAGCATTTATTACAGGAGAATTTGAAACTTTTGCAGCTTTTTTTACACTTCCTTCCTCATAATGTCTTATAACAATAACATCTGCATAACCTGAGACAACTCGGCTAGTATCTTCTATGCTCTCCCCTTTTATTGCAGATGAAAATTCTTTTGCATTTTCAGTGCTTATTACTGTTCCTCCAAGTTTCAGCATTGCTGTTTCAAAACTCAATCTTGTTCTTGTGCTAGGTTCATAAAAAAGAGTTGCAAGAACTTTTCCCTTGAGAGCTTCGCTATATTTTTCAGGAAAAAGTCTTATCTCGTCAGCAAGTTTAAAGAGAGAGAATATAAATTCTTGATTTAGCTGCTGCGCTTCGTAAAAATGTTTTAGTTCCATGTTAAAAACTTTGTATTTAACTCTTCTTGAGAGTTTTTAATCAGACAGAAAATTTTATTTTCTGTATTAAAATAATATGGGACTTTAAGGTTTATAAAAATATGTAATGACGATTAAAATGGTAGGTTAGAAAGTTTTAAAAAGATTAGGATTCTACTATAACTATATACCCCCTAGGTTTGCACCGCAACCCTAGGTTTTTATCTTCTAATAAAAATTTATCTCAGACTCTTTTCTATCTCTACCAACCTATCCACCTTCACAACACGCTCCTTACCCATCACCGGCGTCTTGATAAAATCACATCCCCAAGCAAACGCCAAATCAGAAATCGTACTATCAAGCGTTTCTCCGCTTCTATGCGACATAATTGTAAAAATATTATTCTTTTTACACAAATCAATAACTTTCTTAACTTCTATCAAACTTCCTGTTTGATTAGGCTTTATTATCATTCCGTTTATTGCTTTCATCCTTACTGCTTTTTCTAATCTCTCAAGATTTGTGACAGTCAAATCATCTCCAACAATCATGCATTTTGTTTTCTTTCTTAATTCTGCAAAACCCTCAAAATCTTCTTCATCTAAAGGATCTTCCATATATGCAAGATTAAATTTATTAGCAAGTTCAGCAACATAATCTATTTGTTCTTGCCTTGAAAGCGTTTTCTTATCATGCAAATAATGATATTTTTCATTTTTGCAAAATTGTGAAGCTGCAACATCCAAGCCTATATCCATATGCACAACTGTTTCATCAAAAATGTTTTCCCGCACATCTTTCATAACTTCAAGTGTTTGTTCATTGCTAAGAGAAGTCTGCCATGCATTCTCATCATTTTTTCCTCTCTTCTTTCCAAGATTATCTAAAATTTCTGCTGCTTCATAATAAGATTTTAAATTTTGTTCTTTTCCTTCTTCAGGATTTTTGTCACATACAATTAAAAATTCCTGAAAATCTGATTTTATGCCTGAGCTATGTGCTCCTCCCCCTATAGTATTGCTTAATATTCTTGGAAATTTGCTTGCCTTTGAATTGAGCAGTTGCCATAGTTCAACTTTCTTTTCTTTTGCAAGTGCCTTTAATATTGAAGCCTCGAGAGCGAATAGAGTATTCGCGCCTATTTTCTCATTAACTTTTTCTTCAACCTTTGATAAATCTTCAAATTTTTTTATTTCTATATCGAGCTTTAAATCATTAATAAAAAGAAAATCTGTTTCTATCCTAGAATTATAGCTTGGATTTTCATATTTTCCTGTGCTTTTTCCAGCCGGTGCAGAAGTTTTGCAGTTATTAACGCTTACTTCTATTGTCTTCTCTTTTCGCGAATCAAGCATGATTCGCGCTTTTACCTCTTTGATTTTCATAAATTTTCTCCTGTCATATTAAATTTTGAAAAGCCTGAAAATCGCGGAGATTTTCTGGATTTGCATGAATTAATGATGTTTGAAGAATATAAAAATCTAACTAACATAGTATTAAACAAATTCAAGCAAATTTTATATCCAGAACATCGCACTTTCTTAATATTTTTCTTTTCCCACTATAGGGCCAATAGGACCCAGGGGGTCTATTTTGTTCTCTTCTACTGGTTTTGTTCTTAAAATATCATAATCTTCTCTTGCAAGCAAAAGTCTTCTTCTTGTCATATGCTCTAATGAACAAAGATCTTTTCCAGGAATTACATAAAACCGATCTAATGCACGATCATCATTAGGTAAAAAATTGTTTATATAAGAAGTTAAATTTATATTCTTGCTTAAAATATAACTCACAACTTTCTTCCTCAATTTTTCTTTTTCTAAATAAAAATCATTACGATGATCTGGATCTCTGAACATACTTTCTCCAGGATAAGTTTTACGTGATTCATGTGCTCTTTGATGTATTAGCATATCTAAAATTTTATAATCAAATTCACATATGTTTGTTTTTGAGAAAGAATCTCCTGCCCTAACCATTACCCTTGCTTTCTCTCTTGAAGCAAATAGACTAACAGCATTATTTTCTGTTGCGGTTTCTATATTTAAACGGCTTTTTTTATCACATTGCAGCCCATAATCTTCTACCTGTGTCTTTAAACCTAAAATACCAGCAGGATGATAATGAATGCCCGCATTAAATGATTTCCTGCCTATTGCCTCACTTATCAAGGCATCCACGCCCGAAATAGCATCAATAAAATCAATATAACCTGAGCCTACTCCAGAAAGTCTAGATATTGTCTTTAGTCTATCTTTCCTTAAATTACTAAAAGAGTCACCACTTCTTATTCCATCTCCAAAATAATCCATTAATGAAGATTCAGTATACCATTTATGAATATTTTTCTTTAGCCTAGTAAATATTCCAACTTTCTCAGGATGTTGTCTTTTAAATTCTTTCTCTTCTTCAAGTCGCTCATTCTTTAATGCTTCTTTTTGTTTTCTGGAGCTTTCTTTATAAAATTCTCTTCTAGCTTTTCTATCTGCGGCTGCTTTTTCAGCTGCTTTTTTATGTGATTCAATCTCATTTTTTACAAATTTTCTCGCCCGGCGATAATATCCGGGAAACTTATTTGGTTCTATAGATACCGCGACTGGTTTAATTACCCTATTATAACTAAATCTTCCAAGTCCTGCAGTCATTCTTGCCCCCAGATATAACGTGTTATAAGGTAACATTAATGTTCCGACGGCTAAGTCTTTTGCATGCTTTCTTCCAAATTCTCTTCCAGAATAATTTATCTTTTTTAGAAGATTTAAGCTTCCACCCAGAGCATTCCTACCAGATTTACGGATAGAAGATATTGCCTTGCTACCAGATCGCATGATAGAAGATATTGCATTACTACCAGATTGATAAACAGAAGAAGTTTCAAAGGGATTTTTTTTAACTTTGTTTTTGAATGCACAATTTAAGATTGCATGAACAATACCAAGTCCAGAACAATAATAAAGAGCACAGGCTGTATCAAGACCAAACTCTGCTAAAGAATCCAATCTATCTTCTAAAACTTTTACATTATATCTATGACTAATCTCGCCCCTAGTCCCTTCAAGCTTGTCTACTACTGACTGAACTATAGAATTATTGTAATCAACAAAATATTCTCCATTAGACATACTTTTTTTAACGTATCCCAGGTTACTGTATTTTTGATATCTTAATTTATTTTCTACAAATAAGTTTATCAACTGTTCAATTGAAATCTTATTATTTCTTACTAAAAGATTTTTAGATTGATTTAAAATAGTATATGGCTCAATTTTTTCAGGAATTGATGTGCCTCCTGTCAGAACACGACCCATTTGGTCAGAATAATTTAAATTCCATGAATCGCTTAATTCATTAAAACCATCTGCGAACATTCTACCGATTGTTCTTCTTGGGGGTTGTTGTTTTTCAGCGTGTTCACAATAATAGAATTCTGCAGGGATAATCTCCTTTGCCATTATAGCATTAAGAAATGCATCTTTTCTAAAATAAGATTTATATCTGTTAGAAACTTTTTTAAGCAGTTTCTGCCTTTTTTTCTCACGCTTACCTTCTATATCAGTATATAGATTAAGAGAATTAAGCAATTTCCTGCCACCGAGTCTTATTCCATTTGCTGCATAAGTTCCCCCATCAAAAATAGCTCCAGGAATATTAACAATGCCCTGTCCAATACTTTGTCCAACATGATAGAAGCTTTTAGCAATAAATACAGGAGATTTAGTTAAAAATTCAAGCCCGCAGCGTGCTGCTCCACAACTAATCATTAATCCTTTCCCAAAAGCACCTGCAAAAGAACTTCCAAAAGAATTTTTAAAAGGACTTGTAAAATTCAACTCTAGTTTTGATTTTTCAATTAATTTTTCAACAACATAATCAAGACCTTGTTTAATTCCCCTAGGAACACTTCTCAAACCTTCTTCAATTTCTGGCCAATTTTCTTTTATTGATCTTCCAGCATAATAAGCACCGACGCCCCCTGCTGTAATCCCAGTAGCTATACCAACACTAAGAGGGAAATCCCAACCGTATTTTTCCCATAAGTTATAAATTCCAAATCCAAGTCCGCCTAATCCTACTACTGCTCCGGCCAGTATACCTGTACCAATAGAAGTAACTTTTCCAAAATGTTTTAAAGAATCTTTTATTTCTTCCTTATTTTCTTTAATTGTTTCACCAACTTCCTTAATTAATCCACCAATTCCCATAATATGCTTGGGCATTTTTATAAAAGGATAACTGGCTATCGCCCCTATTACTTTTCCTGTTCCAGAAACAATATACTTGCCTCCATTAATTCCTCCGACTAATACTGCTAAAGTATTTGTCAATGCTCTTCTCCCTAAAGAATATCTATCTCTTTCTTTTTTTAATACAAACCCCTCATATTCTGTATCAAATAATTTAGCTATACTATGTGCTAATTCCTGCTGAGGATGATCAAGTAATTCCTTATCGTTTAGAATAACTTCTAAAAATAAATTTTCGAATCCTTTATACGTGCCTTCAAGAACATTCGGCCAATCATCAGCTACTACATTATTTCTTCCTTTTGTTAAAGTAACATTGTCTGGAACATCCACCCACAAATCCAGGCCCATTTTAATTAAATCATTTGCAAGCCTTGAATGAACTGAATCAGAATGAAAAGACAAGGGTTCATATTTTATGAATAAACCTCTTTGAGTAAGCAGTAATTTATCTAAATTATTATTTCTATGTTTGAATCTAAAATCCTTATACTCCCCCCTTATCTCTCTTTTTGATACCCCCATCAAAAGAGGTCTCTCAAGATTTTTTTTACTTACAGGTATTGGCTGTCCTACAACATACTCTTCCCTAACAGAATTAATTTTTTCACCATTAAACAAAATCTGGGCGTCTGATTCTGAAACCATTCCAAGATATTGATACATAAAATTTTTGATATCTTCTTCCGAAGTTACACCCTGTTTTATAAAAGCGGTTACTTCTGTTCCTTCTTTCGCTAAATCTGTTTCTTTAAAAAAACCATTGTTTGAAACAGGATTTATGGCTGTCTTCCACTCATCATCTTCTTTATAGACCAACACCTGCGAAGAATTATCAAATCCTTTTTTTCGAGATGTTACTTTTACAACTTCTGCAAGATCGACTACAGAATACCATCCAATTCCATGCTCTCCTATTTTTGTCACATCAAATTCTTTTCCAGAGTTATAAGGAATTAAAAGATCTTTTACAATATCCTGCAAACCCATACCTCCACCAAAATCTCTAACCCTCAAAACTAAATAATCACCTTCCCCTGCAACATTAAACATAACTTTTCTTTTAGTATCCTCGGGTCCATAAGAGTCAACACAATTCTGACCTAATTCACGCAAAGCAGCATGCTTATCTCCAAATTGTGAAGTAATTGTCTTTTGTACAATACTTTTAAAAAGCTTTTCCGTGGTTATTTCTTTTCTTGTTTCTTCAATAATTCCATCAATTTTATTAAAATCCTTTTTTTTATCAACAGAGTTAGCAGTAGGTAATTGAGTTATAAAAGCATCAAAATCCCCTGTCATCTGCATCATAACAAGATCTGCCAGATTTAATTTATGCACGACACTATCTGGTCTTTCTGTTTCAATTTTTTCAATTTCTCTCTCAAGCAGTTGGTTCATTTTTTTGAGTATTTGATTTTATTTTAACAGATAGTGGCTGTCCAGTGCAAACTTCAGCACATATCCTATGAAGGTTGTCTTCTTCAGCAGAAAAACTTCGATTGCTGCCGTAAACCAAAGAATAAACCTGTGGCAAATAATGTGAGAATGTAGCATAAACTTTGATTGGATTAAAATCTCCAGCAACATAAGGATGGTTTAAATTAATCCAAAGAGCAGGTTTTTCCTTATAGTTTTCAAGAAGGAGAGGAATTTGCGTTTCCTTTGGTCCGTTTATTAAGACAATGTGGTCTAAACTAATCGATGGTGTGTAGACTTTGCTACCATAAATATTAGATCCTACTGATTTGGCTAAATAATTTAAATTAGGATAAAGCAAATGATTCTTCTCTGTTTTCTCCATGAATGTTTTTGGGGACATAACTCCCACAGGAGCCATAAGCTCTTCTTTCATTTTTTCATAAGAACCATACACCTCTTGCCAATATTGACATGCAGCAGGCGCTGCAGCAAATGTTTTATTAATTAACATATCCCCTAAAAAGGGAAATAGATGGTCAATTTGCCATTGAAGAGCTACATACTTTTTGTCAGGCAATAGTTCATTCATTATACCTTGTAAGTTAGGAACCTGCCCTAATCTTTTTAATTCAAATGCAGATACAACTTCTGGGAAAAAATTTATTGTTTTTGAAATAAACAGCTTTTTTTTCAGATTTTTCAATTCGTCTTTTTCTTTCAGTTTTCCTTCTGGATTCATTCTATCTTTTATATATCTCTCAAAAGCGACAAAAGCAGAGTCTACAGATTTTTTATAACTATCATCTATTTTGAACTCATCCCTTCCTTCTACAACCTGAACTGCCGGTGGGAACGCAACAATAAGTCCATATTCGTCATGAGGTTTGGAGATTACAGTAACTCCTTGGGAGGTTAAGCTTATCCGTTTTTCCGAACTTTCTCTGATACCCACTGGTTGAATAATTTTTCTTCCATCAATATCCAATTCTACGGGAGCAGAGTACCATTTATTTCTTGAATCATCATTTATTTTTATTCTTTTTCTAAGTGGATTTTTTAAGTATATATGGGCCCGATAAGTGGGAATTCCAGATAAGTTCGAGAATAAATACTCAAACACATCTGACCTTGGAGGCATTGCAGTACGAATAGTAACACCTGTCCCCTCTTTTCCAAGTTTTTTCTTTTGAAGTCTCATTCTCATATCACTTACTTCATGACTTGTTGAATAAAATTCAACCTGATAAGATTCGCTCTTTGTTGATGTTTCAACATTCACGCGTGCTTTTTTTGGTTCATTAATGCAATAATTAAACGTTGATAAAAATCCTACCCCAAATCTGCCAATTTCTTCTATTCCCTTTTTTGCTGTGCTAAAGGGAATTATTAAAAATTTTAAAATATCCCTAAGCGACATTCCTTCTCCAGAATCGCGTACTCTAAATTTAAACATGTCTGAATATGTATTTATTTCATAGTCTGAAGTATAATCCCTTCGTCTGGCATCAACTGAGTTCAGAATTACCTCCAGCATTGGCCTTTTTTTGTCTGAGAATTGTTTAGAAATTTCTTCTCTCAAGATTTTTTCAATATATCTTCGATTATTCTGTCTTACTTCTGCACCCTCACTAATATCTTGATTATGTTCTATCTTTTCAACAAGCTTTTCAAGGCTAGTTCTATGCAAGCTCATAGATATCCAGTCTGTTAAAGGAAAATCATATATCATCATTTAGCAATCTCCCCATAAAGGTTTTGTGTGAACTTGAGGCTAAGATTCATGAAATCTTCTGTAGAATTTATTAGATCAACACCTGCTCCAAGTCTTTTTACTTGATTTGAAAATTTTGTTTCAAGACCGCCAAGCTGGAATAAATGAAAATGTGAACTAGACTGCGATAATAAATCAATTTCTTTTATTATCTCTTCTGCATTTTTTTCGCTATTAAAGCCTGTATCGCTTAACATGAAGCTAATAAAACTATCTTTTCTTCCAGAAGTTAATTTCCTTATTGCCACTGGATCAAGGAAAGTCGCTCCATTTTGATGAGCGAAAAGCAATCTTTTTAATCTATTCAAGTCTGAGTAAGGACTCCAGCCAGAAGACTTTGTAAATGAAGAAAAATTTATGACATTAAAATTCATCATCGGTGCAAGACCTATTGACTCAAGGTATTTCACAATAGAATAAAATCCAAGACAAGCCAGATCATAGCTACCTTTTTGTTTTTCGTCTTTTGCTAAAGGATTAAATCCCTCACTACTGCTCGTATCGAATATAAAACTAATGTCAGGAATTCCACCAGCAGTTTCTAACACAGGAATATCAAGTGTGATAGGACTTATTTTCCAAAGAATCCTTCTCTATAAAGATATTCTGCAACCTGAACAGAACCCTTCGCAGCACCTTTCTTAAGATTATGCGAAAGAACATTATACATTATTCCATTCTTTCCATCAAGAGATTGTAACTGACCTATATGCGTACACATCCCGCCATAAAGTTCAGCTTCGAGAAAGGGCTGTGGCCCATACTTATCATCTGTAAATGTAACAAAAGATTCTGGTGAAGAATATAAATCCCCAAATTTTCTTATACATTTAGAATTAAAATGGAGTATATTTTTTTTGATTTGTTCTACATCTATAGGATTTTTTGTTTCTACAATCATTGATACAGTATGACCGTATTCAACATCAACCCTGTTACATCTTCCATTTATTGGAAATTTAGATAAACCTAATATTTTTCTGAGTTCTTTCTTCACCTTTCCTTCTTCATTGTCTATATTGCTTCTTACATTACCTGCATAAATCCTATCTACCCACTGATCTAAAGAAAGTCTTCCTTTGCCAATTTGCGCCCATTGTTCTAAAAGTTTTTTTCGTTCTTTTTCACCAGCACCAGAAACAGCCTGCATTGAAACAAAATTTATGTCTAAAATATCCTTCAATGGAATTTCCATAGCTTTCAAGGAAATAACAGGACCAACACTTGTACAATTTGGTCCAGGAGCAGCAAATCCAGACCACCCTCGATTCATAGCTTGTTCTTTTATTTTATAAGCTTGAGAAGAATTAGCTTCAAGAATAATGATTGTACTATCTAGATCATATCTTAACAAAGCGCTTGTAGAAACCATTGGTGCGATAGAAGCACATCTTTCTTCTATGCTTTTAACGCGTTCTTTTTCTGTATCATCACTAAGAGCACAACAGTAAAGTCCTATTCCCGGAGTAAGATCTTTATTGGAATCAGGTAGTGGAAGTATCTTTATATTAGCTAATTTATCATTACTAACATTTGGCATGACTTCTGAAACTAATTTTCCTGCACTAGAGTGACCTCTAACTTCGACTATTTCAAAATCTGGATGTTCTTCAGGTATAGCTTCTATAAATTCTATTCCTGCTGCTCCGCTTCCAAACAAAGATACCGGTATTTTTGCCATAAAACTCTAGAGAAAAGAGGGTTTAAAAGAATTATTGAGCTAGACTTAACATCAAAAAAATCACTAGATTTTTAAACTTCAATCTACTCTAATCCTATAGTAGGAAAAAGAGTTCTGATAACTTAACATGAACTGTGAAAATAAAAAGCTAGAATGCTTACTTAAAATAAGGAATATAAATAAAGATATTCTTGAATTTGGTGAAAGAGGCATATTAGACAAAGATATTCCTGATTGTTCTGGTTGTGACTATCTTAATCCCTTAACTTTTGAAAATGAAACACTTGAAAATTATTGCACAAACTCTGAAATTATTCAGCTGTATAAAGAAATACAGAACAAGCCCTGTTGTCATCTAAACTTAGAATGTCTTACTGAAAAAGATAAGAAAAGAATAAGATTATTATTAAATCAAATGGCATTAGACCAAACTCGGGGAAAAGATTACAAAAGAATCAAGCAAGAGTTTATAGAGATTAATTCAGAACTTTGCAAAAACGGAACAGATAGAGAATTAATACGCGAACTTGTTCATGTTTATAACAATATAAGATTGATAAAAGAAGTACCCTATCCCTAATTTATCTTCTAAGCCTATCAATCAATAAAATATCTTTAGCATTCTTAAAACATATTAGATAAATAAATTTGAACTATTCTTCATCTGCGGATGAAGAAACTTCTTCTGTATCTGCTTCATCTTCAGGATTCGCGAGCTCCATAATCTCGCCTTCTTCGGCAACTTTCTTTTCCTCACGAACTTCTATCTTTTCTATTTTTCTATCATCAACTTTTTCAACTTTTTCCTCTTTCTTTTCCTCTACTTCTTTCTTTTTAATGGCATCCAATTCTTCTTTTGTAAGCTTTTTTATTTTTGCTTCTTTCTTTTTTGGCATAGGTCTTTTTACAGTTATAGGTAAAACTTCTGCCATAAGTTCTCTTTTTGCAATCTCAAGAGGGTTAAAATTTATAGCTTCAAGTTCTTTTTCATCAATTTTTAAAAGCATAGGTGCATCCATTGCAATCTGTAATGCTCTTGCTCCAAGAATTCTTGCAACTTCATATTTTGTAAATTTATCTTCAAGTGCTTCTAACATGTTATTTTTCCTTTGCTACCTTTTTTAGTTCTTCATTAACTAATGAATTAAGTTTTTTAAACATTTTCGTTGACTCTTCTACCATGCTTTCAATTTCTTCTGTACTAAATGCTGCGTCCCCGCCTTTTTGCATAGCATTTATCATTTCATCTTTATCTGGCTTGGACATTTCAATACTAAGTCTTCCTTCTGCAACATCTTCTTCTTCTCTTGTCGGATCAATAAAAATTTTATCTCCTAACTTGAAAAAAGTTGTAGTTAAAGGCATTTTATCTGCATTTAATGGAAGTTTTTTATTTGTAAATTCGCCAAAATTTATTCTTTCTGTCTTTTCATCATATTCTGGAAATTTTGCTGTCATTAAAGCAAGTATGGCAGCTAATCCGCCTGCATCTATCAAGTTTCCATCATCATTAATAGTTGCCATATCAATGAAAATACTCCAAACTTTCTCTCCATCTTTTATGCAAAGTTTTTCAAAATCAATAAATCCACTTTCTCTTATTCCTCTGTCTATTATCCTTGCTGTTTCTACAGACTGAATTGAAGGTTGCCCATATTCAAAATTAGGTGAACTTAATGGAAGAAGTTCCATTGTTGTCATCATTGTTCCTTCGCCTTCATGATCTGTATAAGGTTCTGCAACACCCATTTTTATTCCACATACAACTTCTGTCTTTCCCATCTTGACACTTACACTTCCTTCTGCTTTATTTGATACTCCGAACTTAATTTCAATTGGTCTGTTCTCAAGCAAGCCTCTGCCGTCTAGCCTTTTTCCTTTGTTTACTGCTTCAAGAACATTCTTTTTTGTTATTTTATATACCATGTTAGTCTGATGTGCCTCCGCCAAAATTTTCTTGTGGTTGTAAATATTTCTTTCTTACACCAGAATTATAAACAAATTCTTTAGATGCTGGAGATAGTAACGGAGAATAGTTTGTATTTAACAAGTTTTCTCTTTCAGTTGCTTCAGGACTTAAATCAATATCTGCTAATGTCATTTTATTCAACCTCCTTTAATGCGTTTTTTTGTATCTCAAAAATCTTTTTACATGCTTCTTTTCCTGCTTCCAAAGCTTCTTTGAATCTTTTTGCTTGTATTTTTCCGTCTAACTGAAGCAAAGTTATTTTTCCTGAATTTGAAAGATATGCCATAGGAATATCTGTAGCTCCTTCTCCATCTTCATAATCTTCTTCTTCCTTATTAACATCTGTAACAATTTTATCGTCTATTTTACCTATCGCAACAGCTGAAATCATTTCTGTCATAGGAACACCTGCATGTGCAAGGGCCATAGCAGCAGCATTTATCCCTGCGCATCTTGTTCCTGCATTTGCCTGAAGAATGTTTATATGAACATCTATAACTGTTCCAGGTAATTCATCAAGTAAAACAAGAGGTGTTAAAGCCCATTCTGTTACTTTTGAAATTTCTTGACTTCTTCTGCTTACGCCCGGTCTTATTCTTTCTCCAACAGAGAATGAAAGCATGTTATAATGAACTCTTAAAACTCCTTTCTCTGGATTTTGAAAGTGTTTAGGATTGAATATTTTCGGACCATAAACCGCTGCGATTGCTATTGTGTCTCCTTGGCAAAACATTGCGCTTCCGTCTGCATTTGGAACAATTCCAACTTTTGCAGATGTTGGTCTAAGTTCATTCATCTTTCTTTCGTCTGATCTTTTTGTGTATGCCATTTTATTCAATATTCTCCACTTTTTCTGCTTTTGCAACTGTTTTTATAGATGCTGGTTTATTTTCGATAATCCATTTTTCAACTTTTTCTGTTAATCCTTCTGTAATAGTATTATCAACAATGTATTCAATTATTCTTTTTGCAAATGCCTGATTCTCAATACTTTCTCCATTAATCCATATTAATCCATTTTGTCCAACGGTAATATAACAATTGCTTGCATCTTTTATCAAGTTTATCATGCTTCCTTCTTTGCCTATTACTCTAGGAACCCTATATGGATTTACTCTTACAATCATCCCGTCTTGAATCTTCCCAAGTTCTCTGTCTCTTGATTTCATTGTAAGATCAATGCTTGTTCTTTTTACATCAAAAATTCTTGTAACAATTAATTCACCTATGCCATATACGTTTTCCATATCATTTTGTTCTATGAATCCAGGGCATTCTCTAAGAGGTAAGAAAGCAGAGTAAGGTCCACCAATATCAACCATCCAGCCATTCATAGTAATATCTTTTATCTCGCCGATTATTGTATTTCCTCTTCGAGGAATATAAACTCCAGTTATAGGTATAATTTTTATAATTTTATCATATTTTTCAACAATTCCAATTCTTGTTGCAATAATATCGTCGCCCTGTTTCATTGTCCAATCTCCTGGAAGAAAATCATTGCCTTTTGAGATAATTTCGCCAGGAATTACTATTTCTTTTTTTGTTTTTGTTGTCATTTTTATTGTTTTATTTCTTCTGTCAATGCAGCACCGTGAGTTACTGAGTTTAGCTTATCATAAAACTCTGATTGAAGTCCGACAGGAATGTTAACAACGACTTTTAAATCGCCGTTAGCCAACCAATCTTCTTTTTCTTTATACTCATTAATTATGCCATAAGCTTTTCCCGTATAAATGGCAGGAAGAGTTATTGCTAATTTTTTTGTCTCAATTTTAAGAGGAATAACTCTTTTTAAAGCTTCTGTTATGCCTGAAATTTGCTCTTCTATTGGTTTATTATCTATATTAACACCTGCTTGTTCTATTGCAGATTCTATTGCTTGAGGTGTGAATGGTCTTGATGTCCTTGCATCAACAGCATTTCTTGAGAAAAAGTCTATAATTTTTTTCTTTTTATTATCCTGTTGTTCGTCCCTGTAATCTTTAGGAAGCTGTATGTCTCCTTTTTTTATTATTTTATCTGCAATTGCAAAAACATCTATTGTTCCAAAACATTCCATAAGATCAGCAGAAGAAGGTTTTGCTCCTGTTTTTGGATTTGTATAAACTTCGTTTGCAAGAAGAACATTTTGAACACTTACAGGCATGCCTTTTCTTAATTTAAGAGCTAAGTCCAAATCGACAATAATCTCAAAAAGTTTATTCTTGATTTTTATTCGCGCTATTGTATCTTTTGCCATTTTTTATTTTTCTCTCCTGTTAGATAATACCTGCATAGAAGGGCTTTTTATCTCTGCAAATAGTAAAGAGATATCCTGTTCTATCATTGCCCTCGTAAAAGGTTTACCATTAATCATTTCAGTGACATATCCCTGTGCTTTTGTGAATGAATAAGATTTATTTTGTCCATTCACTTTGCCCTCGTAAGTTTGTGCCATAATTATTTAATATACTTTCTCAATTTATCTCCATTTATTCTTTGAATTTTCTTTTCTGCTTTTAATATGAACGCAGCATCAAAATTATCGATATTAAAATTTTTTCCCTTCACTTCTTGAAAGATTCCAAGACAAACTTTTATTGCTTCTTCAATTTTTATATCTTTCTTGTAAACTTTTCTTATTTTTTCTTTGATTTTCTCGTCGTCTTCACCAATTGCAGATGCAAAATATTCAAAATAATTACCAGTAATATCTGAAACATAAAGTTTTTCTTTGTTGTCTATGCCTGCAATCATCACAGCAACACCAAAAGGCCTTACTCCGGGATGCTGAGTAAATTGCTGTTTTATATCAGAAATGTCCTTAATTATTGAAACAACGTCTACTGGAGAATCATATGTAACTCTATGTTGTTGTGCTATTAATTGCCCTCTTTCAATCAAAACTCTAGCATCACTCATTATTCCTGCTGCTGTTCCGATTATATGACTATCTATCTCAAAAACTTTATTTGCAGATTCTGGAACAATTAAGTTATCATTCATTCTCTTGTCTGCGATTATAAGAACACCGTCTGAACAAACAAAACCTATACTTGAACTTCCCAACCTTACTGTTTTCTCTGCATATTCTACTTGCAAGATATGTCCATCTGGAGAAAACATTGTTGCAGCTCTATCATAGCCCATTACTTGATGTTGTGTATCTGGTGATTCCATTTTTTTGTATTTATTTTGATTTTAGTTTTTATTTTGTTTATGTTAAATTATATGTATAAGAAGACATGGTATTATACATATTATTTTTGTTTTTCTATTCAAAAAATCTAGTCTTACTAGATTTTTAAAGCTTTCTAATCTTAGAATTATGTTGAATAAGATTAGAATAGCACTGAAAATTCTTAATTTTCTAAGCTTTCTAATAGAAAAAAATATCAAATTAAACAGATAACGCTTTTTCTAAAGTGCAATATGCATCTCTTCTATCCTCTGCACTCGAATCTGTTGTATCAACTATAAACCCGCCCAAGGCTAATCCTTTATCTAGTATCAAAACAACTTTATCATCTTGCTTTTTTCCATCTTTTTTTGCACTATCTAATCTTACGTGGAAAAATTCTGCAGTAGTATCTGCCATTGTTGGATGAGTTTCTTGAACAAGTATTCTCTTTCCATCTTTAAATTGAAGTGCATGATAATCACACTCTTGACCATAACTCTTAGCACCAACTAAATTTCCTGGAACAGTTCTTAAAAGAGTTACATCTTCAAGTCCGCTTTCTGGTCTATAAAAAGACTTTTTTTCAGGTATATAAATTCCGAACATTTTATGTGTATTCTCTCAGAATTAATCTGAGATGATTTACTTATCACCTCTGATATTTTATAAATTCATGCTTTTTATATATTCGTATTATGTAGTAGATATTTTCAACGATCATAGCCTATTAATCATTCCACTAACTTTCTTAACCTGAATATCCTTGCCAGAAAGAATAAAGCTTGCTCTAATCTTATCTAATTCTTGCCGGTTTATAGCAAGAATCAACCCTGTTTTTGTTTCTTTAATAATTTGAGGACAAGCCCTCGCATAACCTAGAACTCCTATAAACCTTAATATTGCTTCTTCGATACTTTCTTTTGTAGCGTCTTTTCCAGATAAAAGAAGATATCTTTTATGCTCCCTATGACTAGGTTTCAATGCTTTCATGTTCATAAATTATTTTTATTTGTTTCTTAATTTTGAATCAGCTAGAAAATCGCGAAGATTTTCTTGATGTTTGTTTTGTTTTTAGTCTACTTTTTGAGTTAATTTTGTTTTGAATAATCTTTTTTTACTTATCCCATCCTTTCTTCTTTCTAATCTTCATTCTTACATACCATACTAAGCAAACTACTCCTGCCACGATTAAAACTCCTACACCTATAAGAACATATTTATTAGAAAAAATATTAGAAACTGTTTTCCTAATATTATCTATTTTTTCATTAGCCCAACCATCATTACCCCCCGTAGTATTCCCCCCTGTCTGATTAGCAGAACCGTTATTTATTGTAGAACCAGGAGTATTAGTACCATCTATTCTCTCATTTATTTCCTTTATTGTAATATTGGCCTTATTATTCACGATAGAGTTAAGTTTTATAGATAATTGATAATAAGTAGACGAACTTACATTTATCTTTTTTTCTTTTCCTGGTACTAAAGTAAGACTTATAGGGCTGCTGGTTATTGTTACATAGGCACGATCATTTGATAAGCTGTCTAGAGTCATTCTATGAGTACCCGATGAATCATTTGAAAAAGTAAACTTTATTACCTCGCCCTTTCTCAGTTGTTTTGTATACCCCGAGGATAAAGCAGAATTACTCGCAGTATATTCTGTTCCTGTAGTTGTGCTGCTTCCACTACCCCCATCATTATTATTTGCAGCAGCCTGAATGTCTATTGTCCATTCTTCTGATGAATCAGCATCATTTCCGGCTTCATCATAACATCTTACAAACCAATGATAATCTCCACTTGAAGAAAAAATATGGGCTATAGTTTCATCATCGCCTGTATGGTCTACAGAAGTATCATTTTCATTTGCAACATCATCAACAAAAATCGTGCAATAATCTATAGGCGAGCTGTCTGTGACATTATATTTAAAACTTACAGACGTATCTTCTGTATGAGTATTGCTTTCATCCACAGGAGAAATTAAAGCTACTTCGGGTTCAGTGATGTCAAAATAAAATGTTCTTGAAGTTGTTGAATTCATATTTCCATAACTATCATTACAACTAAATGTAACATTATGCGCTGCTTCAGACATAGACGCGTTTGTTGCATTAAAGTTTCTGTTATCTGCTGAGGGGCTCATGGTTTTATTTGCGCCCCTATCAATAGAGTATAGACAGGTGCTGCCATTTTCATTTAAAGTTACATTAAATATTACGCTGCGATAATAAGAATTAAGAGCAGGAGAATTTATTGTTATTATTGGTGGATTTACATCAATTGTAAAATTTCTTGTTTCAGTGTTATTACAGTTATTTAATATATCACATGCAGTTGCATTAAAGTAGTATGTTCCGTCAGCAAGCGAGCTAAAATTTATGTATAATGAGCTCGTTGAAGAATTTGTTGAATTTCTCAAACCTGTTGAATTATAGAGTCTTATTGTTATGTTTACGAGGTTTGTATCATTTGCCGTGACATTAACAAGAATATAGTTTCTTGTTGTATTCGTTAATCCGGATGTTTCTGTTGGAGAAGTGAAGTTTATTGTTGGATAAATTCTGTCAATAGTGATATTATAAACACTAGCATTTGCGCAATTATTCAATAAATCACATGATTGAATAGTTAAATTATAAATTCCGTCAGTAGGATTCCATGATTGTGACCAGAAAAGTCCTGGATTAGAATTATCTACTGTGGACTTATTCAATATTCCATTCTGATAAAAAGAAGTAAAATTTACACCCATGATATTATCGCTTACATTTCCAGTAAGATTATATGGAAGATTAGTTGCGCCAAGTCTTGTATTGTTAGATATGCTCGTTATTGTTACAACAGGAGGCGTTTTATCAAGTACAACCATTCTTGTCGCAGTATTATTCCTATTCCCTACGAGGTCATAAGTTGTAGCATTAAAATAATATGTTCCATCAGAAAGATTTGTAATAGAACTTGAATTCCAAGCAAAACTTTTTGCAGCAAGTTCTTCTACAGTTATTATAATCTCAGTTGAATTATACATGTAAATGAATGTTTCATTAAAGTTTGTATCGTTTACAGTAAGATTTACATAAATCCAGTTTTGACTATGATTCCCAGAACTAGTTGTATCGCTTTCAAAGTCTATTGTTGGATAAATTGTATCAACAGTATAAGTCCAAATTTCTCCTGCGCCAGTATTTCCAGCAGAATCAGTACAATTAATAGTCCAAGTTACATTTCCGTCACTACTTGTCAAGTTTCCTGCATCTTGTTCGCTTCCATCTACTGAAGTGGGATATTGACTATTTGAGTTACTTGGAGAAAAATCATTCCAAAAAAATGTACAATTCGCAGGACCAGAATCATCAGTTACATTAAATAAGTGTGAAGTATTTTCAAAATTTCTAAAAATATTGTTTCGTGGGCTTATTAAGTGGACGACTGGCGCAGTTGCATCTGTAGTAACTGCCCTTGTTTCAGAACTATTAACTATACCTAACCCATTTTCCCAGCAATTTATACTCCAGTTATGTTGTCCGTTCGATAAATTATAAGTTAATATTGTTGAAGTTCCATTAATCGCTAGAGCTGTAGTATTTCTTGTTATATTGTTAATGATTAGGTCGCATGTTGAATTTAGATAAACTCTATTTGAAACACTAAAATTAAAAGAAGCAAGAGTATTACCTGTTACATTATCATTTGAAGGTGAATTTAATGTTATACTTGGTTTAAAGTTTGGAGCAGTTACATTAACACCATATTCAAATTCACTTGTAAAGTTACATTCATTAAAGCCGAGCTTGAAATAACCACTACCTTCATCTCCCCATCCTGTTCCCCAACTATTTTTTAAAATCCAATAACTTGTTGAAATAGTTCCAGTATCATTATAGCCAACAAGGACTACTGCATGATTGGGCGATTTACTATCATTTGTACATCTTTCTATTATCCCACTAGTACCTAATAAATCACTAGCATAAATTCCCGCAATCATCGGACCATTATCAATAAGCCATTGTTTTGTCTGATTATTAGTAAGCCATAATTGTGTTCCTCCTTCGGGCCATGTTGTATTATAATTTCCTACTGTCCATAATCTGCTAGAAGAATCTGAACATTTATCTGAACAGTCACCAACATCGCCAGCAATACCAGAAGTATAAGGAAAACAAGATTCATCTACTGTTCCTGTATTTTTAAAATACTTTAATGCTAAATCCATATATCCCCCCGTTGAACAATCTCCTTGACAACCATTCCCAGCATCATCTGGCCAACTATAACCAACATAACAACCATGGTCACAAGAAACAGAATTCTGCTCAGACAAATCAGGATTTAATCTTGAATTATTTCTTTCAATATTATATTTTGCTTCTACAGAACCATGACTAGAAAAACTCCAACAACTTCCGCAGCTTGCCTGGTCTTTTATCGAAGTCATCCAGCCCCGAACAGTATCAAAAAAAGTATATTTTGAACTTGCATATTGAGTACTGCTTGGTGGACTTCTCCAATCCCATGAAGAATAATCTCCTTGATTATAAGTTAAACTTACTAAACTTCTCTGTTCCTGAAAAGAAGACATTAATCTTTTTCCTTCTTCACTTTCTGAAGAAACGCCTTGTTTAAAAGTCAAACTTCCTCTTGCTGCAACTTTTTCTCCCAAATTCATTAATTCTTCCATCGAAACTTCTTGCTCTCCAGATTCTTCAGAAGAAAGTGCTGACATTTTTCCATCACTTTCAATCACCTCAGACTTAGGAACAATACAAACAGCATACTCATTCTCGTTTTCATTAACTGTTTTTATGCCATAACCTTTCTTTACACAATAAGAATCCTCTTCTCCAACTTTTCCCTTAAGAAAAGCCCATTCTTCATACTCTTCTCCTGAAACAACACAAACACCATACTGATTTCCGTTTTCGTCTACTTTTATTTGATAATCATATCCTCCAAATTCATTATTCATTTCTTCACAATAAACAGTAGCAGGATTAGCCAAAGCAGAAACATAAGTCAAAATAGATATTAATAAAACTGCTGAAATAATTAATAGAATAAACTTTTTTGAGCTTCTCATATCAAACTATCTCCCTGCTTACATTCTTTTCTAAAAAACTTCCATTCTTCACACTCAGAACCATCATCAAACATACAAACACCATATTGATTTCCTTCTGCATCACTTCTCATATCCAAACTACCACTCTGATTAATACAGTAGACAGATGCAGGATTTGCTAATCCAACATTGCCGCCAATATTATTTGTCGCGTTATTAATATCATTACTCTTTTCTTTATTCAAATGTCTTATCTGAAAAACGATAAAAATTAAGACAACAATAAGAAAAAGTATAATATAGAGAAGAGTTCGATTATGCTCAACTTTCCATCTCTTAAAGTCCTTACTCCTCTTTATTTTCATGGAATAGCATAATAACCGATATTTTTAAACTCTTCGAACCCAGATATAATCAGAAAATTATTAATATTTTATAAAAAAGTAAGCTAAACAATTGTAAAAGCAAGTTTGTAGTAGCAATAATTCTATAATATTAAATTATTAATCATCTGCTCAACATCTACAAAAACATATATAAACCTTTTTTCATTATGGACAGTAGAAAAAGAGGAAATACAAAATGAAAAGTAAACATAAAAATAGGTATATTGGGGCAATCGAAAGGAGATTGAAACCTCAAAGAACCTTGGTTCTTTAGGTATGGAAATATATACAATAGGCGGATATAATGAAGTAGGCAAGAATATGACTGTCGTTGACCTCGGAGAAGACGCATTTATCTTTGATTGCGGGCTTCATCTTCCACCAATAGTAGAACTTGAAGAAAGAGACAAAGCATACAATGAAAAAACTCTTCGTTCAATAGGTGCTGTTCCAAATGATTATATTCTTGATTCAAAGGGCATAAGCCAAAAAGTAAGAGCAATAATTCCAAGTCATGCTCATCTAGACCATATTGGAGCAATACCCTATTTAGGTTATAGATATAATGCAGAAATAATTGGTACTCCATTTACTATTGAAGTATTAAAACACCTTTATTACGATAATGGCATTGAAGTAAAAAATCCTATAAAAACAGTCCAGCCAAATTCTAGTTATATCATCAAAGGAAAAAATAAAAAATATAAAATTGATTTTGTAAATATAACTCACTCAACAATTCAAACCTCTATGATTGCACTTCATACCGATGAGGGTGTTTTTCTTTATTCAAATGATTTTAAATTTGACAATAATCCAATAATAGGTCAAGAGCCTAATTATGAAATGTTAAAGCATATTGCAAAAGAGGGGGTTAAGGCTCTCGTTGTTGATTCTCTTTATTCAGGAGATGAAAGGAAAACAGCCAGCGAAAAAGTAGCAAGAAGCCTGCTAGAAGATGTTATGCTCACAACAAGCAATGAAAGAGCAGGAATTGTTGTAACAACATTTTCCTCACATATTGCAAGACTGAAAAGTATTGTTGATTTTAGCAAGCGTCTTGGAAGAAAACCAATCTTTGTTGGAAGAAGTTTAAACAAATATGTTTCTGCTGCGATAAATGTTAAATTATGTCCTTTTGCAAAAGATATACAAATAGCAAGTTATAGAAAACAAGTTGAAAAAACATTGAGTCATGTTAATAGGAATAAATCAAAATATGTAGTTGTGTGCACTGGCCATCAAGGAGAACCAGGAAGTGTTCTTGATAGACTGTCAAAAGGAGAATTGCCTCTTAATCTTTCAACAGACGACCACATAATTTTTTCATCTTCTGTAATCCCAACAGAAGTTAACATTCAAAACAGAAAGGTTCTAGAGGAAAAATTAAGAAAAAGAAAAACAAGAATTTTCAATAATGTTCATGTTTCAGGCCATGCAGGAAGAGAAGATTTAAGGGACTTTGTAAATATGATGAATGCAGAGCATATTATTCCTGCGCATGGCGACGAGAATAAGCTAAAACCGATGATAGAGCTATGTAATGAGTTAGGATATAAAACAGGAAAAAATGTTCATTTGATGTCAGATGGCGGCTCGATAAAGGTATAAAATTTTAGAATCTTACTAATCCTGATGTATAAATTCTGGTTCCTCTTTGTCTAAAAGCAAACTTATATCAGCATTATTCTTATCAGGATAATCCTCTAAATCTCTTTTTATTTTTTCGAAATAGTCCTTTCCATAGACCATTATTAATATCTCCTTCTCTTTTGGAGAAACATAACCTATTCTGCAAACTCTCATATTCTTAAAAATCATGCCAAGATTAACTTTTTTTTCTTTGTCTTGAATATAAAAATCTTCCCACCTATGTGATTCAATAATAGGCCTACCTGCCCAATTCGCTAGCTCATAATTCTTACTCCTTAGATAATTAAACAAACTTCTGACATTCTGAATCATTCTTAAACTATCACTAACGCCAAATTTTAATGCCATATTTATATAATTTCTGGCTCTATTTTGTCTAGAAGCAAGGTTATATCAACATTATTCCTGTCATGATAAACTCCTAAATCTTCCTTTAATCTTTCAAAATATCTCTTTCCATAAATCTTTATTAATATTCCCCTATCTTTTTCAGAAGCTTCACCAATTCTACAAGCCCTCCCTATTCTAAAAAAACCCGGTCTAACTGTTAGTGCCGGGTCTTGAATATAAAAACTGCTCCCAGATAGTGGACGAGTAATTATGGCGCCGTGTATATTTGTGATTTCATAAGATTTTTGCCTTAAATAGCCAGCTAAATCTTCCATCTTCTGAATCATTTTGAATTCATCAGTAGTGCCAAATTGCAATGCCATATTTGATTTAAAAGAGAAGTATTTATAAATCTTCTCATTGTAACTACTTAAAAATAACATACTTTTAGCAACTTGCCCACCAAGAACTATCGTCCAAAGAATAGTAATCAATATTTATCCCTTGTAAACTCTTTAACTCTTACTGTTCTTTCATGAAGATATACTCTCTTGCATAAATAGTTTTTTGCATCAATCTGCAAACTTGGTCTCATCCATTTTCCAAGAGAAAAACTCCCCCACCTGCTTCGAAAATAATCAAATTGAAAATAATTTTGCTCTTCTTGAAAAACAAGACTATAATCATCATGCTCATTTCCCTCATAGACTATATCATTTGACACTACTACAAGATTTTCTAGTGTCTTATTTGGTTCTAGTTCTATAAGTTTCTTTAATATTTTTTGAGAGTAAGGTTTATCTTCAGGAAGCCAACAATTTTCTTTAACCCATCTCTGACAAGATTCTTCTTCTTCACCCTTGCCAAATTTAGGATGAATACTTTTTCCTTCCTTATCATAAACTGCAAAGAGTGGTGTTCCTACTGCCAACATTCTTTCAGGAATATCAAATTTATGCCCTGTTTCTTTTATCTCTATTTCACTTGTTTTGTAAATTTGGTATTTTTGTTTCATAATCCAATCATCTTCTTAATCTCCTCAAGAGAATAATAATTAAGAGCTTTTACCTTCACCTTTTCTAAACCAAGTTCATCTTTTATTTTAAGAAGATTATCTACATCACTAATTCCTTCTAAATAGGGCTCGCATCTGATTCTACAATTTATACCATTTGCTCTTAACTCTCTTAGAGTTTCTATTCTCTTTTTAACGCTTGGTGCATAGGGCTCTAACTTTTCTGCTAAGCTTTCATTTGTAGTGACTATTGTAATAGTAACATGAAAGTTTAATTTTTTAAGCAGGTCAATATCTCTTAAAACTAAATCTGATTTTGTTGGAATCTCTCCTCTCCATTCAGGATAATTAATAAACTGCTCTAAAATTCCACGAGTAATTCTATAGTTTTCTTCAGTGGGTCCGTAAATTTCAGCTTCTGTTCCTATCCTTACCACCTTAGGTAAATCCATTAACGAAACTTCTGGAAGTTCTTTTTTTAGCAAGTCTACAATGTTTGTTGCTACAGCAATTTGCTTATCTCTTCCATTTTGGTCTAGTGATGTCCAATATTCTTTATTTATAGTATTAAAACAATAAACACATCCAAAACTGCATCCTTGATAGGGTGTTAGATGAAAAGGGTATTTAAAATCCTCTTCAAGATTAAAATCTCTATATATTTTGAATGCCTTATCTAATTTTATTTCTTTAACTGGGTAATTTTTAGCTTTTTCCATGTTAGTATGTAAATTTATTTAGAAAAACAGCTATATAGATATTTGTTGTTCAATGACATGGCAACAGATAGGAATATTAATAAACTCTCATTGATTGGTTAAGGCTAGAATAATCAAATGGAAAAAGAAATATTACTAAAAATAGGATTGTCAGGAAATGAAACTGAAATATATATTGCATTACTAAAATTAGGACCTTCACTCGTCAGCAGAATAGTCGAAAAAACAAAAATAAACAGAACAAATATTTATGACAGGCTTGAAAGACTTATCAATAAGGGACTTGTTTCATATGTTATAAAGAATAACAGAAAATATTTCTCCGCAACAGAACCGAAAAGAATTCTTAGATATCTAGAAGAAAAAGAGGAAAAAATTAAAGAGGAAAAAGAATCTGTTAAAAATATTCTAAAAGAATTAGAAAAGTTATGCCCGGTAACTAAAAAAGAAACAGTTGAAGTTTATGAAGGAAAAGAGGGTATAAAGACGATTTTAGAAGATATTATCAAATCAAAACAGGATGTTTTTACATACGGTTCTGAAGGTAATTTTTCCAAGATACTGAAATTTTATTTTACACACTATCTTGGGAGACTTCAAAAAAATAGAATAAAAATGAAAGTAATATTTAATTATGATACTGAAAAAATTCCCTTTGAATGGAAATTCGCGGAAGCAAGATATATAGCCAAAAAGTATCAAACTCCCACAGAAACAACAATCTACGGAGAGAATATAGCAATTTTTATACTAACAGAAGAACCAAAAGCGATTCTAATAAGAAGCGCCAATATCTCAGATTCTTATAAAAAATATTTTAATATTTTATGGAAGGCAGGAAAAAAAAGATAAAATCTTTAAAACTAAATACCTAAGAAAAATTTATCAAAACTTTTCTGCATCCCTTTTACTTTTATTGTTGATTCTTTTGGACCTCTCCAATTTAAGGGATGACCTACTCCTGCGTGATATAATGCTATATGACCACAAAGGCAAGCAAAATCCTCTGAGTCTTCAACAACTTTCTTTAATTTATTAGGATTCTTTGCTTGTTTATAGATGGGTCCTGTTTCTTCAATACGCCACAAAAGATGACCATATTCATGCCCACGTGTGTAAATATAATTATGATCATCTAAGCTTTTATTTACCAAAATAAAATGAGCAGTTAGATTAGGTAAGGCTTTAATCCTCAGATGATAGCAACAACCAACCATCTCTTCTTTTTCTTCTTCCTCTCTTCCAAAAATGTTATTTATCACATTTATTGCAGCAGGTACATCTGGAACTTCCCAATACTTCAAAAGTGGTCTTAATTTGGATTTTATCCTTAATTCAGGAACATCAATAGTCTGTCTCCTAAAACCAGATATATGACAAACTGCTTTAAACGCGTTACCTTCAACTCTTTTTACAATATCCATTTGATAGGTGTTCATAATAATTTACTTGTTAAATTCTTTATAATTATTTATATCATAAAGAGAATATATCAAAACCTATAAAAACTCGATTTATTTAGTATAAACATCTTATAAAAAGGGGGAAAATCAAGAAAATTAAAATGAGAGAGGATATTGTTGCAGGATTGAAAAACGCTGTTGAAAGAGGTGAAAGTGTAGAAAAAGCAGTTGCTGCCTTTATAAATGCAGGATATAATCAAGATGAAGTTCAAGAAGCAGCAAAATCTCTAGGTTTTTTACATCCTAAACAAGAACAAATTCCACAACCCAAACTAGCTCCTGTTCCTGTGCCAGTTCAGCAAATTCAACAAAAACCTCAATTTAAACCATTGCCCAAAAGCCCGAGTTTAAACAAAGAAATCCCAATTCCAAATGTTCCTCTTCTTCCACAAGTACAAGAATCAATCCCAGATGCCCCAATTGATTCAAACGACCCTGAAAAACAAGAAGTAAAAGGAAAGTTTAAAATTCTAAATGTTATTCTTGGCATAATCTCACTTATACTCCTTATTGTAGTTGGAATTTTTGCTTGGAATTTTTTAACAAAAAATTGGATTCTAGGATAAGATGGTGTACTCTCCACAAGAAGATTCTCACTTATTGGGGAAAGAAGCCAGAAAATATATTCTTAATTTAAAAAATAAAGACATAAAAGTTCTAGATATGGGTTCTGGTTCAGGCATCCAAGCTCAAACCTGCATTAAAGCAGGAATAAAAAAAGAAAATATTCTGTGTGTAGATATTGATAAAGAATCTGTGAAATTTATTAAAAACCAGAAAATTAAAGTTATTCGTTCTGATTTATTCAGCAAAATCAAAGGAAAATTTGATTTAATTATCTTCAATCCACCTTATCTTCCTGAACATAAGCATGACAAGGCTAAAGACACGACAGGCGGAAAAAAAGGCTATGAAACTATTATAAAATTTCTTAAGCAAGCCAAATTGCATGTGAACAAAAAGGGTGTAATTCTTCTTCTTTTCAGCAGTTTAAGCGATCCAAATTTTATTTTAGAATATGCCCTCAAGCACGGATATCGCGCAAACAAACTTTCCGAAGAAAGTTTGTTTTTCGAGAAGTTATTTGTTTATAAATTGTTAAGGGCAAGTTAGTTAAATATCTGAAAAATCTGGTTGTTCAGGAAAGGGCAATACTGTATTAACATAATCCGCAATACTTTTTTCATCTCTTCCTGATTTTTTAAGCTCAGTTATAATTCTTTCTCGTGCTTCTAAAGTTTTGGCATAATTTGTTTCATAAACTTTCCTCATTTCTTTTGCTTCTTCTTTAAAAAGAATAGCTCGTTCTTTATGATTAAAACAATATTCAATTATAGGTTTAATTCCATCTTTGACTAAGAAATAACCCCCTATTGCAGATATACCTGCGATTACTCCCCCAAAACATATAGACTCTAAAGGCATAATCTAACTAGGTAGGAGGAGATTATAAATACTTTTATTTAAAATTTTGAAACATTTACTTCATCGACTATATGTTTAAATATCTCCAAACTTATTTTTTTATAAAGGATAAAACAGGTAAAAAAATATGAAATTCGCGCATCTCGGAGACTGTCATCTTGGAAGCTGGAGACAGCCAGAGCTTCAAGAATTAAACTTTCTAAGTTTTCAAACAGCAATAGACAAGATAATAAAAGAGAAAATTGAGTTCGTGTTAATTGCGGGAGACTTATTTGATTCTGCATATCCACCAATAGAAATATTGAAAAGGACATTCGCAGAGTTTAGAAAACTGAAAGAAGCAGATATAAAAGTTTTTATGATAGCCGGAAGCCATGATTTTTCTGTTTCAGGAAAAACATTTCTCGATGTTCTTGAAAAAGGTGGATTTTGTGAAATATGCAAATATGAAGAGAGTGATGTAGTGATAAATCTTCTTCCATTAAAATATAAATCTTTTGAAATTTTTGGTTATCCTGGGAAAAAATCAGGTATGGAAATAGAAGATTTAAGAAAAATAGTTCTTCCAAAAGACACAAGCAACTTTAGAATATTAATGCTGCATACTTCAATAAAAGAGGCAGTAGGAGATTTGCCTATTGAATCAATAAGCATGCATTCTTTTCCTAAGGCAGATTATTATGCCCTCGGCCATTTGCACATAAACTTTAATGAAAAGCTTCATGACAAGCCCGTAATATATTCTGGCCCAATATTCCCAAACAGTTTCCAAGAGCTTGATGACTTATGCTACGGTAGATTTTATATTGTTACAGTAGAGGGTTATGTTGAACCAAAAAAAGAAGATATTGTTCTAAAAGAAGTTGTAACTTTCAAGATAAATATAGAAAATGCGCTTACTGCAACACAGCAAATCATAGATGAATTTGAAAAGCACAATCTTACCAACAAGATTGTATTAATGAAACTTTTTGGAGAGATAAAAAAAGGAACAAACGCAGATATAGATTATGTAAAAATAGAAGAATATCTAAAATCCAAGAGGGCATATAGTTTCCTAAAAAATACAAACAAGCTTGTCTCAGAAGGAGAAAAAATAGAAATAAAAATTTCAGAGCATGATGTAAATAAGATAGAAGAAACTCTTGTTAAAGAATATGAACTAAAAAATCCAAACAAATTTAATAATTTGATAATTCCACTGATGCATTCTCTTGAACTTCAGAAGCAGGAAGATGAAAAATCTGCGATTTATGAGTCTAGGTTATTTTCAGAATTAAATAAGATTTTGAGTTTGGAGCTGAAATAAAATGGAAAAAAGAGTAATACTGCCAAAAACTTATGTTGAAAATATAGAAAAACCACTAATATTTTTAGCAGGTCCTATAAGGGATGCTCGTGATTGGCAAGAACCAGCGATAAACTACATCACGTCTAATAATAAAGAAGTAATTATAGCAAATCCTCGATGGGATGCCAGTGAATATATCTGGAATTTAGCTATTAGCGGAAAAACAGGCTATTTTAATCGTCAAAGAGCCTGGGAAATGCATTATCTTGATATCGCTCAACACAATGGTGCAGTTTTATTCTGGCTTGCAGATGCACTCGGTCTTATGACAAGATTAGAATTAGGGGAATTAATGATTGAATATAAACATGATAATTCCACCAAATTTTGCGTTGGCGGTGAAAAGAAATTTTCAGATATAGAAACAATAAGATATGAACTTTCAAGATATGCTCCTGACAAAAAAATCTTTGAGACTTTAGAAGAAACTTGTCAAGAAGCAATTAAATTAACAAATCAAAAATGCTCTTAAGAAAAATAAAACTGAAAAATATACGAAGCTACAAGGAAGCAGAAATAGACTTCCCAGAAGGCTCAACCCTTCTCATGGGCGACATTGGAAGCGGAAAAACATCTATACTTCTTGCAATAGAATTCGCACTTTTCGGATTACAACCAAATCAAAGAGGAAATTCTTTATTGCGAAGCGGGCAAGAAGAAGCTAGTGTTTCATTAGAATTAGAAATAGATGAGAAAAAGATAATAATAGAAAGAATAATAACAAAGAGTGGAAAATCTGTAACACAAAGCAGTGCAAGCGTTAAAGTAGATGGGGATTATTACGAAGGCAGTGTAACAGAAATAAAGAACAGGATTCTTTCTCTTCTGAGTTATCCGCAAGAATTCGCTAAAAAAACCAATGATTTGTATAAGTTTACAGTTTATACTCCTCAAGAAGAAATGAAGCAGATAATTATGGAATCAAATGATACCAGGCTGAATACATTAAGGCATATTTTTGGGATAGATAAATACAAGAGAATAGAGGAAAATGTTGATATTCTTACAACAAGATTAAGGCAAGAAATAAGGATGAATGAAGATAAAGTTGGTGGCGTAGAATTAAGAAAACAATCTCTAAATGAAAAATCAACAAATATCATTACACTAAATAAACAAATAACTGAAATCGAAAATGAAATCTATAAAATACAGATACAAAAAACAGAAAAGCAAAAAGAAATGCAGGAGTTAACTGAAAAAATAAATGAAAAAGCGAATTTTGAAAAAGAAAAAGCGAAAACTGAAGTTATGTTAATAAATAAAAATGAATTAATTTTGTCATATGAAAAAGAAATATTTCTTCTCAAAAAACAAATAACTGAAATAAAAAAATTCTCTTTTAAGGAGAGCGATATAGATGATTTAAAAGTAAAAATAAGGTCTAATGAATTAGCATTAAAAAGTTTTGAAGAAGCATATATTCCTCTCGTTTCATCTATGCAAACAATTGAAACAAGAAAAAGAGAGCTTGAAAATGTTAAAAGTAAAATATCTGGACTAAATAAATGCCCAACTTGTCTCCAAGATGTTAATGAAATATATAAAAAGACAATAATTAATCAAAAAGACCAAGAATTAAGTATGCTAGAACTTCAAAAATCTTCTAACTTAAAAATGAAAGAAGAATTAATGCAAAAAATTGATCAGACAAAAAAACAAATTAATGCATTTAAAAATGCACTTTCTGAAACAGAAATATTGAGGGTAAAGCTTCAACAAACAAAAGAAAAAGAAGAAAGAATAGAGTATATTGAAAGACAAAAAAATTCAGCAATAAAGGATATAGAAATATTAAAAAGACAGACCGCAGAATTGGAAAAGGTTATAACAGAATATAGACGCTATTCCGAAGTCTTTGATTACAAAAATAAAGAGTTGCAAAAAATTATTTCAGGAGAGAATAAATTTTTAATAAATCGCGCAGAATTAAAGAAAGAAATACAATTTCTTGAAATGCAAATTAAAGATATTGAGAATGAAATTAAAGAACTGGAAAAGATTGCTGAAAAAATTAGTTATTTAAAAGAGATTGAGTTTTGGATTAATAACAAATTCATTGATCTTGTTTTGTACACTGAAAGAAATGTAATGCTTAAATTAAGAGAAGAATTTTCAGACTTATTCTCAAATTGGTTCTCTATTCTTGTTTCAGACAGCATAAGTGTAAGACTTGATGAAAGTTTTTCTCCTGTTATTCAGCAGAATGATTATGAGATTGATTATAATTACCTTTCAGGTGGAGAAAGAACAGCTATTGCTCTCGCATATCGTCTTGCTTTGAATCAGGTTATAAATTCCTTGCTTAGCAAGATAAAAACAAAAGATATTGTTATTCTTGATGAGCCAACAGATGGCTTCTCTGATTCGCAGCTTGATAAGATGAGAGATATTTTCCAGCAATTAAAAGTAAGGCAACTGATTCTTGTCAGCCACGAGCCAAAGATAGAGGGATTTGTCGATAATATTATAAGGTTTAAGAAGGTTAATGGGATTAGTGAGATTGAAAAAGGATGAAAATGCCTTGTCTTTTCATAGTGATAACATATATAAATCTTTAAAAAGTCAAAAATTATTTATTCTGCATGACAGAAAGACAAAGTTCAAGTAGTAGCAGTGGTGGTGGCTGTGGTGGATGTTTAACAGCCTTAGTTATTGGAACTTTAATAGTAGGTACAATCGCATTAGGCGGAGTAAGAAAAGCATGGCATAAACTAGAATCAACTTGGGATTATGACAGCAGATTGCAAACTGTTCAAAAAGCTTTCGACACAAATAATACTGGGATTTTAGATGATTCTGAAAGATTAAATATGTATAAAACATTAAGATTACCAACAATCAACGGAGAAATTTCAAATGTGAAGATACCATATGAAACTCTTTTAGGTTTTACTCGTGGAGGCAATCAGGAGCTTTAATAATAATGATAAACGGAAGATATAATCAATATGGGGAAGGAACAAATCTTTTGTCTATGATGTCTAAAGTGGGTATGGGGCGTTGTGCTTGTGGTATATTGCTCGGAATAGTTGGCTTAACCGTAGCAATTTACGCAGGATTAGGAACAGTTGGCTGGAAAAGTATAAGAAAACATATTAATTATGAAGATAAATATTATCAAGCACTTAATATTGCAGATAAAAACAGAGATGCAGATTTAAGTATTGAAGAGACACAATCTTTTTTCAAAGAGCTTGGAGTTACAAAATTGCCAAATCAAGGTGATAGGGACGTAAGACCAGCATATAATTCTCTTTGTGATTATATTGAAAAAGATAAAAGATAATTCTACATGATTAAAACACTGGGTCAATAGTATAATTTTCGATATTAACAAGACAGAGCAAGAAAGCATTATATACAGAACTTACACGATTTCTTGAAGAAAATCCTAGCACAATAATTGATTTATGCCCGGAAGCGCACAACGTTAATCTTATAACATTAATGAAAAAAGTTAGGATAACACTAAAGTTTGGAAAATGGCCGCCAGAACATTCTCTCAAGAATGTTCGTTATCAAGTATGTTTAGGCGGGTATGCGAAATAAAACAGGAAAAGAAAAGATTTATAAATCTCCCCACATTCTAAATATTATAAATTCTGGTTGATTATACTTCTGTATATCAAAAAATAAAAGAAAGATAAAAAGAATAAAATACTAAAAATGGAAAATAAAATGGAAGACGACATTAAAAAAAACATATTAAAAACAGGAACAAGTATACTTGGAATAGTCTGCAAAGACGGCATAGTCATGGCTGCAGATAGGCAAGTTACTGCGGGCAATATAGTAATGAACAAAAAAGAGAGAAAAGTGTCTAAGATAAATGATTATCTTGTTATTTCCGGTTGCGGAATAGCTGCAGATATTCAAAGAGTCCCAAAAATATTAATCGCTGAATTAAGACTTAAAGAATTACGTTCAAAGAAAAGACCAAGCGTAAAAGATGCTGCAAGTCTTCTTACAAACCTGAGTTATAATGGAATAAGACAGCCATCAATGATACCCCAACAAGCAGGATTTTTACTTGCAGGGTATAATGAAGACGGAACATTCGAGTTATATTCAATAGAACCAGCAGGAGGTTCAATTAAAGTAGAAGATTATGACGCAAATTTCGGTAGTGGTATGCCTTACATTCTCGGATTATTAGAAAGACAATATAAAAAAGATTTAACAGTAAAAGAAGGAACAGAACTTGCATTAGAAGCATTAAAATCTTCGACACAGAGAGACACAGGAAGCGGGTATGGAATTGACGTATTCACAATAACAAAAGACGGAATAAACAAAGTAGTAGAAAAAGAACTTGTTTCAGAATTAAAGTAGAAACAAGAAATATAACTAACTATATTCACCATTAGAATCTAATATTAATTTTCATAAAATGACAGATATCCTAAAAGACATACAAAAAGAACTCCCAAAAGGAGTTATAAGTAGTGCGAACTTTGAAGGAGCAAATATTGTTCTTTATACAGATAGCCCTAACTTCTTTTTTGAAGGTGAATCGCAGATTAAAGAGATAGTAAACAAAATAAAGAAAAGGATAGAACTAAGAGCAGAAACAAAGCTTCTTGAATCACAGGAAACCACAGAAAAGGAAATTCGTGCTATTGTTACAGCAGAAGCAGAAATAACTCAGGTATTATTTGATGCTCAAAGAAGCATTGTCGTAATTGAATCAAAAAAACCAGGAATGGTTATAGGACGAGATGGAAGTGTTTTAAGAGAAATAAAACAAAAAACATTCTGGACACCAATTGTTCAAAGAAGTCCTTCAATTGACAGCAAGATTATAGAGAATATAAGAGCAGTTTTGTACGAAAATAATAACTACCGAAAAAAACTTCTTAATGATACTGGGAAAAAAATATATGAAGAATGGAACCCTGAAAAAATTGAAGAATGGGTACGAGTAACTTTTCTAGGCGCAGGAAGGCAAGTAGGTCGTTCATGCATACTTCTCTCAACACCAAAATCAAAAATACTTCTTGACTGCGGAATAGACCCTGCTGCAACTGATAATGAAGATAAATTCCCATATCTCGGTGTTCCAGAGTTCAAGCTTGAGGAAATAGACGCCATAATTATTTCACATGCTCATCTTGACCATTCAGGATTAGTTCCCTATTTATTTAAAATGGGTTACAAAGGCCCGATTTACATGACAGCACCAACAAGAGATATCGCTTCACTTCTTGCTCTAGATTTTATAGGAGTTGCATACAAACAAGCATCAAAACCATTATTTTCTTCATCAGATATAAAAGAAATGGTAAAGCACACAATTTGCCTTAATTTTAATGAAGTAAATGATATTGCTCCTGACATAAGGATAACAATGTATAACGCCGGTCATGCTCTTGGAAGTGCAATGGTTCATATTAATATCGGAAACGGACTGCATAATCTTCTTTATACAGGAGACCAAAAATTTGGAAGAACTCGTTTATTAAATCCTGCTGTGGCAATATTCCCAAGATTAGAAACAGTTATTCTAGAATCAACATATGGAAGCAAAGATGATAATCTTCCACCTAGAGAAGAATGCGAAAATTTTCTTATAGAGCATGTAAAAAGAATAATAGAAAGAAAAGGAAAAGTTCTTATTCCTGAATTAGGTTTAGGAAGAGCGCAGGAAACAATGCTTATACTTGAAGATGCCATGCAAAAAAATCTTCTTCCAAAAATACCAATTTATATTGATGGAATGATATGGGACATAAATGCAATTCATACAGCTTATCCTGATTTTTTAAATTCAACAATAAAACAAAAGATTTTTGCAGGTGAAAATCTTTTTTCATCAGATGTTTTTAAGAGAATAGGAAGCAGCCAGGAAAGAAAAGAAGTTTTTGAAGGAGGTTCTTGTGTTGTTCTAGCAACATCGGGTATGCTTAATGGTGGGGCTTCTGTTGAATATTTCAGGGAATTTGCATCAAATAAAAATAATGCAATGATATTTGTTTGTTATCAGGGTGTTGGTTCTTTAGGAAGACAAGTCCAGGAAGGTTTGCAAGAAACAACTGTAATAAATGATGGGTTAAAAGAAACAGTTAAAATAAACATGGAAATCATAACAAATGCAGGATTAACAGCGCACTCTGGAAGAAACGAGCTTCTTGCATTTGTAAACCACTGCAATCCCCGACCAAAGAGAATAATAGTTAATCATGGAGAATCAAGCAAATGTCTTGATTTAGCTTCAACATTATACAAACTTAATCATGCAGAGACAAATGCTCCAAGGAATTTGGAGACGCTGAGATTGAGATAACGAAGAAAAACTTAATCTTAATGTGTTTGTCTAAGACTGAGAATGGCATATCTATCGGAAGGATAAACTGATTCTACTCGTGCCAGAGCATTATTATCATTCTCAGCAGGCACATAGCAGCCTAATTCCGCACGAACAATTGAAAGTGGTTTGTGAGCTAAAAGAGCATGATATTCCCTGAGTCTATTAGGTTTTCTTTGTGTTAAAATTTGAAGAATTGTATTATCTAATCTTTTCATATACAAACAAAACATTGGGAGTATAAAAATATTTATTTTCTGAAAGATATATGAAAAATTTAGAAATTAAGCGAAAACTAAATTGCTTTCTTGTGCTCTTATATTCTGATAACCTTCATTAGCATTTATTCCGACAAGAAAATTTTTCTTTAACTTATCATAATAAGCACAAATAGCCCGGACATAGGGTCTTTTAGGAGATTCATCTGTTAATTCTAAACTAGAATTCCAAATCTGATAGTCTATTCCACAAACATTAACAATGCATTCAACCCCTTCAAACATATGTGGACCAACAACATTACACCTAACACCTAAAATTTTTCTCTTTTTCATAAATAAACAAAATCTCAAGAGTATAAAAACATTTCTTCTCGGAACGAAATATAAAAAATCACGAGCTCGGAACATACTCCATATAAAGCTTTACTGTTCTTTCATTTGGAGTAACAAAATAACGATAAAAACTAATAACGCTCATATTCACATCATTACTACCAGAACTCTTAAACCAATTTCCTGCAGGAAATTTGACATTTGGGTCTGGTTCTAAGCTCCACTTTATAAATAGATTATAATCTCTGTCTGTTATTGCAAGAGACGAATGATGCAGATAATAACAGAATAAATTGCCAACCTGAAAACATCCTCCTGCCGGAGCAGGATCAGGGCATGAATAAGAGCAATTAGTAACAAAGCTGTTATTAGCATTGAAATTTACAGTTTTATCAGAATATATTTTTCCACCTTCTGGACTTGAGATTACAGGAAAAACATTTATTCCATGATTGAAAACATTTATTGTTTTTGAAGTAGAGGAGATTTTATGTTCAGTTCCTGTTTCTTCTTCTGCACTTAGAGTAACAACATATGGTCCTGCTGTAGAATAACTATGTTTAGTGTTTGCTGTTAAATTATAAGAACCATTGAGAGCAGAGCATATAACACCCGAACAATTCATATAATTATATATCATCTGTGTTGTTCCATCTCCAAAATCCCAAGTAATAGTCAGGATATTATCAGAGTCATAAGAAGCCTGATTAAAACTTATGTTTGTTCCTGATGAGATGTTGAATTCATCTGCTGGTGCAGTAATTATTGCAACAGGTGGATTATTAACAGGTTCGGCTGAGACATTTAATAATTCGGAATTTGTTTCTCCCTGGATATCTTGGATTTTTGCTTTAAATTTATATTCTCCTTCATTAGTAAAACTAGTTTTGCTTATTCCTGTTCCACTTATTAAGTCTACTCTTTTAAGAATTGAAAAAAAGAAAACATTAACTTGTTCATAAACAGTGTAATTAATATATTTCTCCGCAAGATTTAATCCACTAACAATCATTAAAACATCTTGATTGATTCCCAAAGTATCAATTGGTTTTGCAGTTAAATCTGCCCAGTAGATACTAGTGATATTAACGTTTTCCCAGTTATATGTCCCACTCCAAGTTGCAGTATTGCCTGCACCGTCTCTTACACACAGATATAAAATAGCTCCGTTAACAGGGGCGTTTAAAGTAGCACCATTACTCGTTACTGCACCACCACTAGTACAAGCCCCATTCATAAGATTACTCCCCCAATTATAACGGACTTCTGCTAAACCAGAACCTCCACTATCACTTGCTGAAATTGTTGCAGTTAGTTGATAATTATACCATAATTCAGAAGCACCAGTTGCTGAAACACTTGGAGCAGTAGAATCAATATTATTTGTTGGAGAGGTACAAGTTGCAGTATTGCCAGCATTATCTGAAATACCCTTTGTACAAGTAGCTCCATTAGTGGTACCTGTTGTGCAAGAAGAACTCCCCCCCTCTATTGTTCTTATTCCACTTCCGCCAGAATCTGTTGAGCCGGATAAAGTGAACGTTGTACTTCCGGATGTTTTCCAAGGAGAAGAAGTAGGAGACCATGTGCCGCAAGTTGGAGCAGTAGAATCAATATTATTTACTGGAGAAGTACAAACTCTCGTATTACCAACCTTATCTGAGATAGTAACAGT
>Ga0247842_10001226_pt1 | contig 44237 bp, 44 predicted proteins | sample LaCruzMarch2015__3_FD_192411 | JGI IMG/M metagenome (GOLD analysis project Ga0247842, IMG submission 192411) | Freshwater microbial communities from meromictic Lake La Cruz, Castile-La Mancha, Spain - LaCruzMarch2015_19m | ecosystem: Environmental > Aquatic > Freshwater > Lake | place: Spain...
ACGTTAAATGAAATTGGCTTAACGCTTAGTTATATTCTATGGCACATTCTAATAAAAAAGTTATTGCTTAATCCAAGTTTATCGCAAGCCAACTTCACTTAACACCGAATATACGGCAAAATAAAAAATAATTATGAATAATAAAGAAAATCCACCAACTAATGAATATTCGCAGTTACTATTAGAATTAATGTCGGGATATGACCAAGTTACAGAGGAGGATATTGCTGATTTAAAAAAAGAAATGAGGCCAGAGTACATAGAGGCATTTGAAAATTTCTTACCTGAATTAACAACCAAGTTAGTCGTAATGCATAAGTTGGAAGAAACAAAATTAAATAGATTTTTTGACGCTTTTATAAATACAAAAAGTGTCGGTTATGTCCCATCCTTGCATGATGTAAGTGAACTGCTAAGAGTACTTGTGTTTTATACAAATAGTGAAAAGTATAATTATATACGTAATAAATTATCGGAGGCGAATTCATAATTATTTTTTATTTTGCGCAAATTCGCTTTCGTTTCACTCCAGCGAACTTCGTATATTCGGATACGTTAGGCGAAATAAAAAAAATTTTATGAATGAAAAATTAAAAAAAACATTAAAAACTGTTATTATCATCCCTTTGTTTGCAATTCTGGGAGTAATTATAGGCTATTACTCGTTTTTTGCTTATATGGGATACTACATGCTTTCTGCTTTTGTTGAGCAAGCAGTTGGATTAAACCTTAATATTCTGTTGGGCTTATTTCTTGGCATATACATAGGAATAAAAGTTAGTCGCAAATAAAATTTTTTTAACTCAAGGGGTCGCTGCGCTTTTGCCCTCTCATTATTAATAATTTACATATAGGAAAACTAGGCAAACCCTCGCCTAACAACGCGATATACGGCTCGGAGCTCAGCCCGCTCCTCGCCAAAATTTTAATGCTTTTTTATTTTTTCCCGCCATGGTAAAATAGATAAATATGAAGATATATCAGACAAAATGTTCCGAGCTGGCGGGAACAAACTTCCACGAAGTTAGCCAAAAGGCTTTCGGCCTTTATAATCAGATACGACGCAAAACAAAAAGACGACCCTATATTCGGTCGGCTTATTTTAAAAAAAATAAAATTTTTCTCCCTTTATTCTGGAGCCATCTGCAGGAAAAACTAAACCATAAAGATAAAACGCGCAGATTAAAATATTTCCCCTGCGCTATAGAACTGATTAAAAACAGTCGATTTGACCCTGAATCAAAGGAAAATGTGGACAGACGATCTGAGATTTTACACCGTTTTGCCGGAAAAACAAACGGCGGACATTTATTTTTCGTGCAAATTAAAGAGGATAAAAGAACGGGAGAAAAATGGTTGATTTCCGTATTTCCGGTTGCTAAGTAAATAAAAAAGACCATCCGCCAAATTGGGGCTTATAAACCCCGGCCGAAAGCCTTTTTCATTTATAAGTGTAGCACATCTTTATTAAATGTCAATAGCTTTAAAAAACATCTAAAATTAAAGAAAAATAAAAAAGCATTAAAACTTCGTATATCGGTAAACGTTATACGCCATAATAAAAAGCCTCTTAAATTTAATTAATAATTTTGGCAATTAATTATAACGGATAACTACAATAAATTTATGGAAAACAATACCTCTCCAAAAAAAATTTCTCTACTAAGAGTTGCTATTTATCTCCCGCTAACATATATAGTGACATCTGTATCATATGGTTTCTTGCGAGAAGGAAATAAATATGTGGCCGCAATTGTATTTAGCACAATCATCGTGGTTGGCTTACTTCTTTCTTTTTACCCAAGGGAAGACCCGGCGACACGCAATAAACCGATAGTTAGTTTCTTAAGTATTATTATTGCGATTGTTCTTGTACTAGTTATAGTTGGGATAATTTGGTTGAGTTTGGCATTCAGAAATATCACTGGTTAATAAATCGCCAAAATTATAAAATGCAGAATAGAAACGCGGTTTTTTATGACGGCGTATAACACGGGATAAGCGGTTCAGGGCTGGCACGATTTAATCTTACATTAATGAATTGTGCCAGCCCCTCACCCAAATTTGACTTATTTTTTCTCTTTTAGTATTATAAAAGCATAAATATAATAACATTATGCGCAAAATTGACTTAAAAAATGTGGTTTGGAAAGAAGGCAAATACTATGTGGCCTGGAACCTCAATACGGCGGTTTCCAGCTTTGGTGATACCAAAAAAGAAGCACTGGAATGTTTGCAAGAAGCATTAGAACTACACCTAGAAGATATGCCTGCCTCTAAAGTTAATAAAGTAGAGCGACCTGATTTGATTCCGCTAACTTTTAAATATGCCTAAACCGGTTTTGCTAAGTTTAGTACTAAGAGTCCTTCGCCAAAAGGGCTTCTTTTTTGTCCGACAAAAAGGGTCACATGGCCGTTTTCGAAAAACCGGCAACCCGGCAAAAAATGTAACTATAAAAATGTCTAAAAAGGAAATACCTTATGGCACTTTTCAGTCAATTTTGCTTCACTCTGGTTTAAGTGAAAGTGAATTTTTTGAGGACGAGAAAAAATAAGTCAAACTTCGTATATCGGTAAACGTTAAATTAAATAAATTTTTTATTTAAGCAACAATTTTAAATATGGTTAACGGGCTTAAAAATTTACAAAAAATCCCCGGGGTTGGCCCGAGTATCGCGCGGAATTTTTGGAACATCGGCATTAAAACTATTTCCGAATTAAAGGGAAAAAATCCTGAAAAACTTTATTTGCAAATTTGCGCCAAACAAGGCCGCCAAATTGATCGTTGCGTTTTGTATGTCTGCCGCTGCGCGATTTATTTCGCTGAAAATAAAAAACATAATCCCGAAAAACTAAAATGGTGGAATTGGCAAGATAAAAAATAAAAAAACGAAGCGAAACATGGCTTAACGCCATGTTTTTTAAGTGCTAATTTCACTTTTTATTTTAAGCTTCTCCCCGATTATCGCTATCAAGATGCCTATGCGCCAGGCGATTTTTAAAATCCAATACTCGCGGGCCGGCCGCCACTTTTTAAAATATTTTAGCATCGAATCACGAAAATATTTTTGTTTTACCGTTAAATTTACCTGCTTAAAACTTTGCCCCACCAAATCAATGCATTCGGCCGTCGGCATATACCAGACTTCGCCGCCGGCCTCTTTAACGCGCCGGCAATAATCGACTTCTTCGAACCAAAGAAAAAATCTTTCATCCAGCAAGCCGATCTTTTCAATCGCCAGTTTTCTTATCATAAAAAAACCGCCCCTGATAGAATCCACCGAAGCTGATTTCAAATAATCAAAATCTTTTCTCAAATATTTGTTTAAAACAGAGGGCAAAATATGGGGAATTTTTAAAATAATCGCCAATTGATCCGACAGAGTTGGGAAATGCCGCATCTGTTTAACTACTCTGGCGCTTTCATCTATTAATCTGCAACCGGCCACCCAGGCCTGCTCATGGGCGTTCATCCACGAGAACATGCTAGACAAAGTATCGTCAAAAACCCGCATGTCCGGATTTAAAAGTAAAATATATTTTCCGTTCGCCTCTCTGATGGCTTGATTATTGGCTTTGGCAAAGCCTAAATTTTTATGATTGGCCAATAATTTAACTTGCGGATAATACTTTTTTACCATTTCTACCGTGCCGTCGACCGAATCATTATCAACCACAAAAACTTCGAAATTAACGCCCTGGCTTTCGTAAAGCGCCCTTAAATTGTCTTTTAATTTTTCACTAACGTTCCAGGAAACGATAATAATTGATATATCCATATTATTTTACGCATTCTAATTCAAAATAAATTTCGTCGTAAATATTAAACAGCCAAAAATTAAAAAATTTCTTAAACGGCAAAAGGTTTCTTAATTTATGGCGCCGGTCGCCAAAATCTTTTGCCAACAGTTTCGTTTTTAAAATTTTAAATTTAGCTTTGGTATAAAAATGATATTCATGTTCCGGAGTAAAATATTGGAAGCTGTTTTCGGTAAAAAAATGCTTATGCGTCGGGTCGCTAAAGGCGCCGCCGGATTTGTAATACGGCAAGCTGATTTTAATGACAGCGCCGTTTCGGCAAAGCCGATGCCACTCTTCAACCGCCGCGATAACGTCGTTTAAGTGCTCTAAAACGTTATCGGCGATAATTTCATCGACACTATCCGGGGCGAAAGGATAAGGCGTTATATTTAAATCGTGGACAATATCAGCCGCCTCGGTTTTAATCCGATCCACTCCGATAAAACCAAAAATTTTTTTATTGCCGCAGCCTAAATTTAATTTAATCCCCATGGTTATATCTTAATATTTTATGGCTAATTTTTTTTAAATTTATTAATTCTTTAAAGAGATACGGCTCAAAAAATAAAATAAAAACCAGCATTTTTAGCTCAAACCAAACAACCGCTATTTTATCGGCTAAGCTTTGCAGACGCCAGTATTTTATGAAAATAATCTGCTGATTTAAAAACGACCATTGTTTTATCTGCCGGCTTTTATTTTTACGATTTAAAACTACCGGCAGATTATCTTGGCCCTGGCTCGCGCTTGAACGATCATGATAAACAATAGCCTCAACCGCGCATTTTGCTTTAAAACCGCTTAAAAACAACCGATAGGCCAAATCGCAGTCTTCTTTATACATAAACATAAGCTCATCGAAATATTGGCCGTTTCGTTTTACTTTTTCCAAAGCGCTGACGCGGTAAATTGCCAAAGCGCCGGAAACGCCGATTATTTCCTCCTTGCCGTTAGCGTTAGCCGGCTCCCCTTCGTTATAATTGACAAACCTCAAGCCGGATAAAAGTTTTAGGCCGCAGCTGTCTATAGCGCCAGTTTTTTCTTGACCGGCAAAATTCCATTTTAACACTTTGGCGGTAGCCGAGCCTAATTCACTGCCAAAATCCATCGCCTTTACTAATTTCTCTAAAACGTCATTTTCCAGCAACATATCCGGATTTAAAGCTAAAAAATATTCGGCGCCGGAGGCAACCGCTTCGTCAATCATTAAATTAAAAGCTTTGCTAAAACCCAAATTTTTACCCGGCCATTTTAAGCCAATTTCCGGAAAATTATTTTTTATATAAGCTGAATTGCCGTTGATTTCTTCTTCGCTATTATCAACGGCTAAAATCTTAAAATCTTTATAGCTTTGCCGCTTAAGGCTCGGCAAAAAATACGGCAAATACTTTGCCGTTAATTCGCCGTAAGTTATAAAACCGACATATAAGCGCATAAATTATATCACCAATTTATCCTGTAATTTTTCCTTGGCTAAATTTTGCGCGGCCAATAAGCTGTCAAAAGTGCCGGCATCAATCCACTCGCCCTTAACCATGGCTACTTCAAGCTCGCCTTTTTCCAAATACCAATTATGCAAATCGGTTATTTCAAGTTCGCCCCGTTCGCTTGGCTTAACCGCTTTAGCCGCTTCTATTACCCGGCCGTCAAAAACATATAAGCCGGTCAAAGCGTAATCGCTTAACCATTGTTTTGGTTTTTCCTGAATTTTAACCGCTTTCATATTTTCGTCGAATTTAACCACGCCGAATCTTTCCGGATCGCTGACCTTTTTAGCGAAAACTTTGCCGCCGCTTTTAAAATTTTTGATATCCTTGCTTAAATCATCTTCGAATATATTATCGCCGAGTATCATGGTAACGTTATCCTGATCAATAAAATTTTCGCCGATTATAAAAGCGTCGGCCAGACCGCGCGGCTTATCCTGAATTTCATAAGTGAATTTCACCCCAAAATCTTTGCCTGAGCCTAATAAATTTAAATAATCGCCCGCCCGTTCCGGCGAAATAATAATTAGTATCTCTTTTATTCCAGCCTTAATTAAAGTGTTCAAAGGATAATAAATCATCGGCCGATTATATACGGGCAGCAATTGTTTGCTTGTTACCTTGGTACAGGGCCGTAATCTGGTGGCGTTGCCGCCTGATAAAATTATTCCGCGCATAATAGTAAATTTAAAGTTTAAATTTCAAAGTGAAAAATGACAATGCAAAGTCAAAAATTTAATTAATTAATTTTATAATTTTACATTTTTAACTGTCATTTTTAACTTTGAGCTTTACATTTTACATTTATTCAGATATTCTCTCAAAGCTTCCCGATAATCCCTTAACGGCGGCAGCTTAGTGTTAAGTAATACGGAAAACTTCGGCCTTTTGGCCGGACGATCAAATTTTTCGCCGGTTACCGGCTTAACCTCAACTTTAGGATCAGCGATCTTGAACAATTCTACCGCGGCCTGAAACCAGGTGCAAGCACCGCTGTTTACTATATGATATAGGCCGTAGCCGCTATTTTTTTCAACTAATTCTTTAGTGGCTCTAGCCAAGTCCGGCGTAAAGGTAAAACAGCTTAATTCCTCGTCGATTATTTCCAGTTTTGGCTTCTTTCGGCTTTGCTCCAAGATAATCTCGAAAAAACTCGGCTTAGTAATTTCGCTTTCCCCTTTCGGGCCGAATAATTTTGAAGTTCTGATTAAATACCATTTCAGCCCCGACCCGCTTAATTCCAAAATTCTTTTTTCGCCATGAAATTTGGTTTTGCCATAGCGGTTAATCGGCTTAGGTTCGTCGTTTTCATCATAGCCGCCCTCTTTAGCTCCGTCAAAAACATAATCGGTTGAATAATGGATTAACGTAGCGCCGATTTTAAGGCAAGCTTCGGCCAAAAATTTCGGGCCGTCAATATTAATTTTTTTCGCCAAGTCGTACTCCTCGTCATTATCCTCGCATTTATCAACCGCGTTATAGGCCGCGGCATTAATCACCAGCTCCGGTTTTAAATCGGCGATTTTTTTCAGCATCAGCTCTCGGTCGCTAATATCAATCTCTCCCCTGTCCCAGGCAATAACTTCGTTATCGCTTGAAAAAATTTTCACCAGTTGTTGGCCTAAATTTCCTTTAGCGCCTAAAATTAATATTTTATTTGCCATATTGTTTTTCGTAATATTTCTGATAATCCCCTGACTTTATATTTTTCCACCAGACTTGATTATTTTTATACCATTCAACGGTTTTTTCCATACCTTCCTCGAATGAAACTTTCGGCTCCCAGCCGAGCTCATTTTTAATTTTAGAAAAATCAATGGCGTATCTTCGGTCATGCCCCGGCCGATCTTTAACATATTCAATTGAAGTTTCATCTTTGCCTAAAAGTTCAATGATTTTTTTGGTAATTTCCAAGTTTGTTTTTTCGCTATCACCGCCGACGCAATACGTCTCGCCGATCTTGCCTGTTTGTAAAATTAGATCAATCGCCTCGCAATGGTCTTCTGCATAAAGCCAATCCCGCACGTTCAAACCATCGCCGTAAACCGGAACTTTTTTGCCTTCCAGTAAATTAGTGATGAATAACGGAATCAACTTTTCCGGAAACTGATAAGGGCCATAATTATTGGAGCAATTGGAAATAGTTATGGGCAAGCCGTAAGTATGCCCGTAAGCCCTGACTAAATGGTCTGAGGCGGCTTTAGAGGCGCTATAAGGGCTTCTCGGGGCGTAGGGCGTGGTTTCATTAAAAGCGGGGTCGCCCGGGCCTAAATGGCCGTAAACTTCGTCAGTAGAAACATGATGAAACCGTTTAAGACCGTTATTTTTAGCCGCTTCTAATAAATTATATGTTCCTAAAACATTAGTCTTAATAAAATTTTCCGCATCTAGAACCGACCGGTCAACATGCGATTCGGCGGCAAAATGAACTATCAAATCAACGCCTTTAACCGCGTCATTAACAACGGCCTGATCACAAATATCGCCTTTAACAAATTTATAATTAGGCGCGTTTTCCAAATCGCGCAAATTTTCCAGATTGCCCGCGTACGTCAAAGCATCCAGATTAATTATATTATCATTCGGATATTTATTTAACCAATAACGTATAAAATTTGAACCGATAAAGCCGGCGGCGCCGGTGACTAATATTTTCATATACTAAGATTGTCATTGCGAGCGACTGAAAGGAGCGAAGCAATCTCACGTACTCGGAGTTTAATCAGAGATTGCTTCGTCGCGCTAGCGCTCCTCGCAATGACAGACAATTATTTACTCTTTAATTTTCGCCAAAGTATGCTCATACTTTTCTTTAAAATCTTTTTTTACCGTGTCGTATGGTTTTTTAAAAAAAATCGTGGAAAAATAATTTAAAGCGTAGAGCCAGCCGGTCTTAGCGATGCCTTCTTTTTCCAATCTTCTGCCCGAAGCGTAAATCGGCAAATCAAAAGTGAATTTAACGCCGCCGACTTTAACTAGCCGCCTGGCCAAATCCGTATCTTCGCCCCAAAAATCAAAATCAGAATTAAACCCGCCGATCGCTTCAAGCGCGCTTCGTTTAACCACAAAATTGCCACCCTGCAGCATTGAACCGACGCCGAGGACATAACGATTAATAAGATAAGAAAAAAATCCTAGATAATAAAACGTTCTTACGGCCGCCTGAGCGTTCTTCGACAAATCATAATAAATAAACGGCCCGCTTAACGCCACGAGCTTTTTATTCTTGGAAAATTCTTCAAACACTTTATCAATCCAGCCGGGAATCATTCTGGTATCGGCGTCAATATTGGCAACCAGCTCGCCCTTTGACGCTATGAACCCGGCTCGCCTCGCTTTTACCAAGCCTTTGTCAGGTTCGTCAATTAATTTTACTTCAGGGAATGAAGCGATAATTTCTCTGGTTTTATCGGTTGAGGCGTTATTAACCACCACGACTTCCATGTCATAATTTTTGCCGTTCATTTCCGCTAAAATTGAATTTAAACACCCGCCAATGCGGGCCTCTTCGTTATAGGCAGGAATAACTACGCTTAATTTCATAAAATTTATTTAATATTAGAGAAAATTATAAAAAATATAACTTCTTAACCTCTATCTATTATACTATTAATTTAATAAATTTCAAGCTTTATTTTTATAATTTTCCATAACTTTACCATAGAGCTTTTCCCACTTCGCGGCGATATTAGGCGCGGAAAATTTCCGGACCGATTCAACCGCGCCCCTGCTTAAAGTTTCGCGCAATTCATTATTTTCTAAAAGCAAAATAAATTTTTCCGCCATGGCTCTTTCGTCTCCGGCTTTTACCACGCAGCCGTTTTTTTCGTTAACATACTCCGGCAAAGCCCGCGCGTCTACTACGACCGACGGCAGGCCGCAGGCCAAAGCCTGCATTAAGACCAGACTCTGGGTTTCGGAAGTTGAAGCGATGGCAAAAATTTCCGAGGCGTTATACAATTCAACAATTTTTTCATGGCTTAAAACGCCTAAAAATTTTACTTCTTTTTCTAGCCCCAACTCTTTAACTAACCCAACCAGTTCGGCTTGCGCTTTCCCGCCGCCGGCAATCGCCAAATTAATATCACTGATTTTTTTCTTGGCTAAAGCTATGGCTTTAATAATTATTTCAATATTTTTTTCCCGCGACAGCCGGCCAACGTAAACTACGGTCTTAGTTGAAAGTTTAAATTGTTTTTTTAAAACCGGCCCGGCTTTTAGCGGGCGAAAAATCTTCGTGTCAAGCGGATTGGAAATAACTTCATATGGCCGCTCAAAACCGTAACGCGACATTTCTTCAAAGACCGACCGTGACGGCGCGGTTACGAAATCACAGCAGTTATAATACCAAACTGCGTAGTCCAAGCTTGATTTTTTGAATAAACCTGGCAGAAACGGCATAGCTCTGACGAATTCGGTAATAGCGGTATGATTAGTGCCGATAATCGGCAATTTAAAATATCTGGCTAGAGCTAAAGCCTCTAGGCCGACGCCGAAAAAAAGCTGGCTATGGATTATATCGGGCTTAAAATCTCCGTAGGATGGGCGGAAAAATGAAGGTAAAACCAATCTGGCTTTCGCGCCGGCGAACGGCGCCGGCAAAGAAAATAAACGTTTGATTTTAATATTTTTATCTAAAGTTAATTCGCGTTCGGCTAAGCCGCCAAAATCTTTAGCGCTATATTTCGGCACATAAAAATTAATTTTATGCCCAAGTTTTACTAATTCTTTAGCTAAGGAAATTATGGAATCGGAAATCCCGCTTAACTCCGGATAAAAATTATCGGAAAAAATAGCAATTTTCATAAATTATAATTTTAAATTAATTTCTTCTTCAGATATTCTCCTGGAAAAACGGCTGAATAAATAATTTATGGCGACGAATAAAATTATCACGACAATTATCAAATACTGCCCGAAATAAAAATAATTTGCCAGCTTATTATAAGCTTTGCCGAAAAAATAGCCTATCACGGTAAAAAAAACCGCCTTAGGCAAACTCAAGGCGAATAAAATATAAAAAAACTTTTTAAATTTAAGCTTGGCCGCTCCGGTAATAACGAAGCCCGGCACCGGTATAATCGGAGAATATTTTATTATAAACAGCGCTTTCCAGGTATGTTCATGCAGGACGGTCTCCAATTTTAAAATTCTGGCGTCGGTCAGGCCGAAATAATGGCCGAATTTCTCGACCACGCTGGCGCGGCCGATATAGCCGATTAAATAAAGAGCGACATCAACCGCCATCTCGCCGAAAAAGGCCAAGCTAAAAATAAGATAAATGTTTAAATAACCTAAGGCCGCCGTAAAGGCCGCGGCGGAAATAAAAATCGGGCCGCCAACTATAATGGCGGCAAAAATCATTAAATATCCACTATTTAAAACCCATGGCAAAATTATGGAAAAACTGGTAGCTGACATTAGTTAATTTTAATCTTATTTAAAATTTCCACGGCTTCATTTTCCTCGTACTGCTTTTGCGGCCATAGAGCCAGGCCGTCTTGCTCCAGCCTGGGCACAATATGAAAATGAAGATGCGGCACAACCTGGCCGGCCGCCGGATCATTATTTTCTTGAACATTATAACCCGGCGCGCCTAATTTTTTCTTTAAACTCTCGCCGACTTTTTTGACTATTCTCATAATCCGGCACAAAGTCTCCTCGTCCGCCTCTTCAATATTAGCCAGATGCTTTTTAGGCACGACTAAAGTATGGCCGGGATTTACCGGATTTATATCTAAAAAAGCTAAAACCTGTTCATCTTCATAAACTTTGTAACTTGGTATTTCCCCGGCGATAATTTTGCAAAAAATACAAGGCATAAAAGTATTGTCATTGCGAGGAGCGCAGCGACGAAGCAATCTCACGGACAACACATTTTCACCAAAATATTACCACCTTCTTACTTATGTGATATTCGTGAGATTGCTTCGCTCCCTTCAGTCGCTCGCAATGACGATAATAGTTATTCTATTTTATACGGCGAATTTTCATCCTGCTCCCACCGTATCTCATCCGCTTCTTCCCGCTTTCCCTCGCCCCGATATAATTTATCAGGCAGATTTATGCACCAGCCATCGACGCCTGAAATATTTTTATATGCATGCACTACGCCGGGCGGCACAATTACCAAAATCGGATTATTTTCACCAGCCTGAATTTTCATATATTCTCCATTAGTCTGGCTGCTCTCTCGCCTATCCCATAAATGCAATTCAAAATTCCCCGGACCTATAAAAACAAAGCCATCGCTTTGGCTCTTATGTTCATGCGGCCCGCGCGCCACTCCCGGCTTAGTCACGCTGATATAAGCCATAACCGGACGATAATCCATCTCGTCTTGGCGATAAAATTCGGCCAGCCAACCGCGGGAATCCACATTTTTATTAATTTTCTTGATTATTACTCCATCAATCATATTATCTATTATTATAGCATATTTTAATAATTTTCAATTTTCAATTTTCAAACAATTTTCAATGCCATAATTTTTAAATTAATTGAAAATTTAATAATTGATCATTCATTGAAAATTGGTCATTGGGATTTGAAAATTTATCTTCTTACCTTCGGCGTTACCCAAAATCCCATATATTTGCCTAACATTAATCTAGTTTGCGCTTCTAGGCCGGGAATAGCGCCAAAAACAACAATAGTAACGGGCAATATCATCCATTGCAATATCATAGTCAAACTTTTGCCAAAACCATATTTTTTCGGCCGCTTAGGCAAGAGCATGGAAGAAATAATCGCTGAAAAAAGCATACCAATCATGGCCACGGTCATTAAGGTTCGCGAGACTACCGGTAAATTGCTGGACAGAACCGTTACGTTAAAACGATCGCCGCCTAAAATCATGGGCATCCAACCGACAACTCCGATAATTAAAGCGTTAGTCGCCCAAGAATGAAAACCATAAAGTTGGACTAAAATTTTATTTACCATCTTGCCGACCGGCAAATTTTTTCTTTCTTTAATGGTATTAAACATTAAATACGGCAAATTTTCTATCCCCCAGCCCCAACGCCTTTGCTGTTTATATAAATTTTTCATGGTGCTGACCATTGTTTCATCCATGCAAACATCCATGGAAACCGGAAAATATAAAGGTTCGACGCGATAATTTCCCCGGTAATGCAAATAGCAATGCCAAAAAACGCGAGAGTCTTCGCTTACCATGCTAGTTGACCAAAAATCAATTTCTACCAAAGCCCGCCAAGTCATGGAGTGAGAAGAATAAGTCGCTAACTTTTCCTGCCTGATCTGCTGCATCATCTGCCAAAAAGTATTGGAAGCGGCGGCGACGCGCGCGAAAAATGGCGCCTGCCAAATATTATTATGATAAACCGGAATAGGCTGATAGCTGGCAAGATACGGATCGGGCACGGTTAAAAATTTATGGGTTAAACAGAAAAAATAACCGGGTATAATAACCGTGTCCATATCAAAAATACTAATTAAAATTTTATCATAATCATAATTGAATTTATCGATAATTTCCCGTTTGGCAGTTCTCGCGGCCCAAGCCTGGTTAGCGCCCTTACCCTTGATTTCTCCGGCCATGCCATCCGGATGAACGGTTATTAAAAAATGCTTGAATTTATCCGCGAATTCATTCTCGATTACTCGCGCCCTGTCTTTAGCTTCTTCTCCCGCCCTTTCTTCGATGGCTAAAACCATAATCATCTTATCGGTCGGATAACCATCCCGGATTAGAGCCTCAAAACTCGGCCTGATAACTTCTAGGCTTTCATTATAAGTCGGAAAAATTACCAAATGAATAATCTCCCGCCAATTAATATTAGCCGAAGCTGACCCGGCCGCGCGGGCGGGCAAAGCTTCGCATTTCATCCGCCAGTCAATTTTTATATTTTTCTTCATGCCTAAATAAGCGGCAAAAAGATTTATACCCAAATAAATTACCAAAAGCAACCAATAAACATCAAAAGCGATTATAAAATAAGCCACCCAAACCGGTTTTATGGCGGAGAAAGCAAATAAAAAAATTAAAGTAGCCCAAGATAAAAACCCCGGTAAAATTTCTAAAAAACGATAAAGCTTTCTATCTTTAATGTCAATTAAATCCGTGGCTTTGCTAATTTTTAAATATTGCATAAGATTGAGCTAACTCCTTATTTTTTTACTTTTCTGAATATAACATCACCCGCGAAATATAGCAAATAAAGAAAAAATGTAAAAACAAGCCAGTCGACGAAATAACGCATGTCTAAAAAATTAACTGTAAATACCCGCAAAAGCCAAAACGGAAAAAGAAAAACATCCCAACTGTTAAAACGATTTAATAAGCCGAGTAATATCCCAAACGTGATAATAGGCACGATTAAGGCGACGAAAAAATACGGCCGTAATTTATTATATATCTCATTAACTAAATCGGACATTAATTTTAAAAAATAATAGAACGAAACCCAGCCGAAGCTGGAATAAGCAAAAAAAACAATAATCATCCAGGCGTTAGCCACGCAAACTTTATTCGGCGAATCAAGCGGACAATAATTTAAAAGATGCCTAACATCGGTAATAATATAAGCCGAATTTGGCAAAAATATCAGCCAAAAAATAAATAAAACGGCCGCCGCCGCCTTTTGATATAATTTAATCAAACCGGTTCGGCGCCAATAAGACTTTAAAAATAAATAAAAAACTAACGGCAATAAAGCCAAAAAAATATTCCAAACAACGGTAAGGAGCTGATAATCATTAATGGCGAAGCTATTTAAAACCGGATAATAATCATAAAGATTATCAAAATTCAAATAAGAATTGTTTATAATTCTATCCATAAAAAAATAACTACCGCGTTACTATTAAATTACTATCTTATAGCAACGAAAGCAGCTAGTCGCGATTTATAATTATATCCTCGTTTTCTTTTATAATAGTGCCGGGTTGATCCGCGCGGCTTGAGCTTGATGTTCTAAAATTATCACGCCTGGGTTCAATTTTTTTTCCTTGAAAATTAACCGGCCCTTCTTTAATCGCCTGGCCCAAACTAACGGCAGGCGCAACTTTAGCGCCAGAAAAATCTTCGCTGACTTCAGAATTAATTTTAGCCGAAAGCCCGGATAATTCCTTTTTTTTGGCTTCCAACCTGCTCTCAATTTCTCGCTTTTTTTCTTTTTTAGCCAAACTTAAACAATCTTTGCAGAAAATCGGCCTAATCCCGTCTGGCACAAAAGAAACCTGCGTGGGCTTAGAACAGCGGCTGCAAACATAATCGTATTTATTTTTATCCGGCTCTTTAAAATTTTCGGCCTTTGGCCTAACCGCGGTATTTTTATCGCCAGCCGGAGATGAAAAAAACTTTGGCGCCGGCTTAAGCGCCGGACTCTGCCGTATCTCCGCTTCTTTAAATGTTTTTCTTTCCGGCGGCCTTTTATCTGTTTTTTCTTCCGTTATATCGTCATTATTGGCATGCCAACGATTGATCTTTTCTTCAACCGCGGCTCTTTGTTTAGCATATCTTTCACGCGAAACTTTAATTACTTTTTCTTTATTGTCGGTTTTTTCATCTTCAGCCAAAGGCGCCCGGCCGCGGGCGGAAAAAGGATCGGACGAAACACCATCAATCATTAATTTAATATAAAATTCGTATTTGGCTAAATTAACCAAATCTTCTTCGGTAAAAGTCGGCGTAAATTCTTTAACCAATTCTTCAGCGTCAGTCGCGCCTACCCTAAAAACCACCAAAGTACCGACGTTACCAAAAACCGCCGGTTTAACTATTTCCCCGAGCTGTTCAATATATTGGTGGGCCATAATCAAATTAAGCCGGTATTTTCTGGCTTCGGATAAAATATTGGCGAAACTATCGGTAGTAAAATTCTGAAATTCATCGATATAAAGATAAAAATCTTTACGGTCACGCTCCAATATATCAACCCGGCTCATAACCGACAGCTGGACTTTAGTAATCATCATGGCGCCCAGTAGCGCCGAATTATCTTCGCCAATCCGGCCCTTGCTTAAATTTAAAATTAATATTTTCCCCGTATCCATAACCTCCCTTAAGTCAATTGAAGATTTAACTTGACCGACGATATTTCTTATGAGCGCGCTTGATAAAAACTGCCCGACTTTATTTTGAATCGGTGAAACCGCTTCCGAAGCGAAATTATTGGCATAGCCGGAAAATTCATTGACCCAAAAAGATTTAACCACCGGATCCTGGATTTTTTCTATGACTTTTTTTCTGAAATTTTTATCCGATAACATCCTGGTTATGGCGAGCAAGGTCGAGCCCGGATAATCCAAAACGGCCAAAATAGCGTTCCTTAAAATATACTCGAGCCTCGGCCCCCAAGAATCAGCCCAAAGTTTTTTAAAAACTCCGATTAAGCCGGAAGCGACCAGATGCCTTAGATGAGGCTCTACTTGTTCGACTATATTAAAAGCAATCGGATAATCAATATCGGATGGATTAAAATAAATTACATCGTTAACCCGGCTGGCAGGGATGTAATCAATGATTTTTTCAGCTAAATCGCCGTGAGGGTCGACCACCATAACTCCTTTGCCCGACCTTATGTCGTCGACAATCATATTTTCCAAAATAGTTGACTTGCCCATGCCGGTTTTGCCGACTAAATACATATGCCGGCGGCGATCGTCGGTTTTAATGCCGAATTGTCTATATTGGTTGCGAAAATTTGTTTCCGCGAAGACTGTTATTTCTTCTGGCATAATATTAACAATTTACAATTACGAATTAAAAAATACGAATTTAATATTGATTATTAATTATTAATTGGTAATTCGTAATTCGTAATTCTTAATTGATAATTGAATTAAACTATCGGCAAATTAGCCGGCGGCGAATTTTTAACTTTAGCTTCCGACTTTTTATTTTCGGCCTTGCCGGCTGTGGCAAAAATATTTTCAGCTTTAGCCGGAAAACCAAAATCCAAATCTTTCGACGTGCTCTCCACGCTTACGGGCAAGCTTGACGGCGGTTCGGCTTTTCTGCCCGGAGCTTTCTGGACTAAAGGCGCTTTAACCGAAGCTTCAACCGGGAAATGCCAAATTGAAGCTAATTCCTCGGTATTTAAAATATGGGGCAATCGGCCGCGGGCGTCGCTTCTAAACCTATAAGCCGTCATTAATTTATTTTTTCTTAAATTAACGCGATAATCGCCAAAAATCCTATCATAACGCACTTTAGTCATCGTGCCGCCATCGCCCACGTCCGGCTTATAAGAATTCAAATCGTTAAAATTAAATTGCTTCATATAGCCGGTGAAGCCGTATGCCACTTTATTTTTATTCATCATTTCTTTTTTGGCGATATAGACATACCTGATTTTTACGCCAAAACCGAGCTTACCGACTTTTTCCTGGATTTCTTCAACCTGCTTTTTCTGCCTCGGCTTTAAATTCATCATTCTAAATTGCGGCTCTTTTTCATCTTTTTTCACGGTTTCAATATCTCCCCATAATTTATAAATCATTTCGCTGATAGCTCCTATTAATTCGACTACGCTATCGATAATTTTATCGGCTAAATTATTTGACTTGGTTTTTTCGCCGATAATTCTTTTTATTTCTTCATCGCCTTCATCCGCCCAAGTATGTTCAATCGGAATAACTAAAATTTGATACCATAGCTGCTCGCCTTTTTTCATGCTGCCCATTAAATCCATAAGCGCCGCCATTGGGTCTTTATACTGGGTTTCCGGCTCGCCCATCTGATGCTCAAAATGCGGATAAGTTTTTATCGGATAAACCGAATTCTGCGTTAGAATATATTCACTGCCGAAAATATCATACTCTTCGTCGGGAAAATGCGTCGGCAAGCCTACGGTATAATCATTAACTTCGGTAATTTCCGCATCCGGATATTGGGAATAAAGCGCCGCCTCCATTAAATTATGGTATTTTTCAGGCAGCCAGACTAAGAATTGAATATAACCGTTAATGCTGACTATTTCAAAACTAAAATATAGTTGCCATTCGCCCAACCACCATTTTTCAAATAAATCCTTGGTGCTGTGCGCGCCGGCCAAATAAGCAAAAATATTTTCCACGGCCATCGGCGTTTGGGCGTTATTTCGCGGCACATCAATCGCCAATAAAACCGTTTTTTCCGAAGCGCCGTAAGCCAGCTTTATATACCTTAACCAAACTTGCGCGCAACCCCAAATAAAAGTAATGGCGATCGGAATCCAGCCAATGTAAAAAAACAACTTTAACAGCATTATATCCGCTGGTAAATCCAAAAAATTTAAAATTGGCTCTAAATTTATAACTATGTCCATGAAAATTAGTTAACCAATTAGCTGGTTAATCGGTTAATTATTATCATATACGCAAAAATTGCCAGCCCGATTAACTGATTATATTCTACCATATTTACCCTAATTCTGCCAAATATCCCCGTGCCTATGAATAAATGCGGGGATAAAAAATACCACACCCGAGCTAAACGCGTAAAAGGTGCGGTATTTTATTAAAAACCTTAGATTATTTGACAGCACTGCCGTCTTTTATTTTATATTTACCATCAGCGGTAATTTCAAACTTACCCCGATTCATTAAGGCTAAATTTATAGTGGCCTTTTTAACCATTCTTTGCCCTAAAACTTTATTAATAACTTCTTCACGGCTTAAAGGCTGGCCCGATTCAGCCATAATTTTTTCGATTACTTCGGCGACCGTGCCTTTTTGATAGCCCCATTCCTTAAGCCCGTAAAGTCCGCGGCCGACTAAAATATATTTTTCATCCAAAATTAATTCATTATGCACCGTCGCGGCGTTAGCGGTTTTAGCGTCAAAATTTATTTGATTTATTCTGTCGGCGATCTCGGCAAAATGCATAGGCTTGCCGCTATTTTTTAAAATTAAATAAATTTTGTCGTTAATTGTTTTAGGAGTAATTTCACGCCAATTATTCACGCCCCAAAAACCGAATTTATTTTGCTCGATTTTTTTAGCGGCCTGCAGAATTGAATAAATAACTTTATTGCCGTTAACCACCTCGGCATTTTCTTTAAATAAATCATTGGCTAAAATTCCGGAAATATCCAAATTGCCCGTCGAGCTGAATTTGTCTTGATTGTTTTTATAGGCTAAAAGCTCCTTGGATAAATTAACCAACTCTTCGGTCATGAATATTTTTTTAATTTCTTGAATTTTTTCCAAAAGTTCTTTCGCCAAAGCTTCTAAATGTTCTAACGACTGATATTTTAATTTAAAATATTCTTTAAAATGCTCCGAACCGCTAACGGCTTCGAATTCATCATGCAATAATTTTAATATTAAAAAATCAAAATGGCGTTTATGTTTTATTCCATTATCGCCGTTTTTCCCGCCGCCGATAGAAAAATTTACCAAATTATTAAATAAATATTCCTTTTCCATCAGTCCGCCATGCTCTTCCAATAAATTAATTATAATATTTTTAAGCCCGCTTAAATAACTATCTAAATTATCAAGCTGTCTTAATCTTTTGATGCTGGTGGTTTCAATCTGCCTGATGCGCTCTCTGGTTAACTTATGTATTTTACCGATTTCTTCCAAAGTTTCTTTGTCGCCGCCGCCAAGCCCAAAACGCCTAATTAAAACATCGCGCTCTCTTTCGTCAAGCTCGCTGAATAAATTGGTAATTATTTCAACCGCGTCAAGCTTAGCGACTTCCTCGGCTTGATGGTTGTTTATTATTTGGTCTAAAATAGATTTATTATCATTTTCCATAAAATAAAAAGGGTTAAGTTCATATCTCCTTTTTAAAATATATTAAACAAGACTATTAATTTTTTGTCTATACTATATTTTATTGGAATATATTAACATATTTATTTTCATAAGTCAAGGATTTTATAAAAATATTAACAAAAAAGGCTAAAATTAGCCTTAAATATTTTAGATACATAAATTTGTATTTTCTTTAAAAATATTGGATTTCTTCTTCGAGATTAATTTTATATTTTTGTTTTATTTTTATTTTTATCAATTTTATAAGGCTAACAACGTCATCGGATTTAGCCCGGCCAGTATTGATAATAAAATTAGCGTGCTTTTCGCTGATTTTAGCTCCGCCTAAAATTTTGCCCTTTAGCCCAAGCTGATCAATCAGCAAGCCGGTGCTGATTTTACCCGCCCTAACCAAACCCTTGGCCGCTAAAGCTTCGGCTAATTTTTTATTTTGTTTGATTAATTTTTTATATTCCAAATTTTTAAAAATACAGCCGGCGCTCGGCTCTTTCGGATTAAACTTTAAACGATTATTAAAATTTTTCCGGTTTAAGGCCTTTATGGCTTTAGGCGAGCCTTTAGTTAATTTAAATTTAACTCCGGCGATTAATAAACTTTTTCTTTTTTTAAAAATCGACTCGCGATAGCCGAAGCCGCAGGCCTGATTATCTAATTTAACAAACTTATTTTTATTCAAATCGTAAACTTCAACTTCGACTACGGCGCCGGACATATTAAAGCCATAAGCTCCGGCGTTCCCCCTAACCGCGCCGCCGATACTGCCGGGGATACCGAATGCCCATTCCAGTCCGGTTAAGCCAACGGACGCGGAAATTTTAGAGAGCTTGGTTAAACTTGTACCGGCCCAAGAAGCCAGATAATTTTTCTTAATGGCATAATGCTCGCCGGAAATTTTTATAACCAAGCCTTTAATTTTCTTTTTAATAAATAGAATATTGCTGCCGCCGGCTAAAACAGCCACTGGTAATTTTTTAGCTTTTGCCCAGTTAATCGCCGCCAAAAGCTCCGCTCTATTTCTTACTATCACAAAAAATTCAGCTTGACCGCCGATGCGGAAAGTCGTAAACGGAGTTAAATCAAAATTTTTTTTAATTAATCTTTCTATCGGCATATAGACTGTTCATATCGCAATTTAATCCTTTTATTTTATTATCAAATAAAAATTTTATGGCCGTAGAGCTTTGCTCGCTATAAAATTTATATTTGATACAATATAATTTTTGGAAATATTATTTATCCCTTTAGGGGAAACCTTTTTCTAAAAAAGGTTTTAAAGATTATGGCAATAAAATTGAAACGATAGATAAAGCATCCAAATCAACCATCGGCTCGATGGTGGCGGTTTGCCAAACTTCATTATTTTCTTTACTAACTTTAGTTACCCTGCCGATTACCAAGCCTCGCGATATGCTTTGCTCTAAACCCGAAGTGGCCACAATATCGCCGGCTTTAATATTCTCCGTTTGGGGTATAAAATCCATTTTAATCATTAACCCAAGCTCCCCCGAAGCGATGCCGGAAGTTTTATTTCCCCCGAAAATCGAAGCCGCGAGCTTGCTGTTTTTATTGGTTACCAAATAAACTTCCGCAATATGCTCTTTAACATTAATAATTTTGCCGACAACAACCCCCTGGCTTGAAGTGCTGATAGCCGTCGAGCTGATAACCGCCAGCCCGGCAAATAAACCGTCCGCCGAACCTTTATCGATTATAACCGACTGGTTGCCTTCGCCGCTTGAACCGGTTAATTCGCCGCGAGAAATAATATTGGACATTAAATAGCGCCGATTGTCTTTATTTAAAAAATTCAAATGCTTTCTTAAAGCCAAATTTTCTTCTTCTAAAAATCTTAACTTAACATTTTCCGAGATTAATTGATTTATTTTTTCTTCGGCTTGCTTTAATTCGGCCGCTAAATTTTGTTTGGCTGTTTGCTCTAAATAAGTTTTATTAATATTCGCGCCGATTGAATAAAAATTCTTAAATATCGGCTTTAAGCCTTGATTTAAAAAAGATTCAAGCGGCTTTAATAAATTAGCAAAATGCAAAAAAATAAGCAGCAGAATGGCTAAAAACACAATAAAATATTTTTTAACATTCAGTTTAAACATAATATGTCACGATATTAATTCATGCCTAATTTTCAATGATCAATTTTTAATTTTTAAACAATGATTAAATTTTCAATTTAATAATTAAAAATTCATTGAAAATTGAAAATTGAAAATTTTTATTAATATTCTTCCGTGGCCGGCGATAGCACTTTAGCCAGAAGCGCCGGATCGGCTAATAGCATACCCGTGCCTCTAACCACGCAGGTTAAAGGATCTTCGGCCACCCTAACCGGGATTTTAGTGGCTTGGGCGATTTCTTTATCCAAACCGCGAAGTAAAGCTCCGCCGCCGGTTAAAACAATGCCATGCTCGTAAATATCCGAGACTAATTCCGGCGGCGTGGTTTCTAAGGTAATTTTTATATTTTCAATAATTTGCCTGATAATTCTTTGCATAGCTTCCCTGACCTGGCTGTCGGTTATTATTACTTCTTTAGGCAGGCCGTTAATTAAATCTCGGCCGCGAAGCGGCATCTCCATCGGTTCTTTAAGCGCCGCGGCCGAACCGATCCTGATTTTTATATTTTCCGCCACTTGTTCGCCGATTAAAATATTGAATTCTTCGCGCACGTATTGGATAATGTCGTTATCCAAGGCGTTTCCCGCCAAACGCAAAGTTTTCCAGGTGACTACTCCGCCCAACGAGATAACCGCGATTTCGGTCGTGCCACCGCCGATATCAACCACCATAACGGCTTGAGCGCCGGTAACGTCAAGCCGGGTGCCGATGGCCGCGGCCATGGACTGCTCAATTAAAAAAACTTCGCGCGCTCCGGCCGATTTGGCCGCGTCTTCAACCGCTTTCTTTTCCACTTCGGTAATATCTAGAGGTATACCGATCACGACGCGCGGGCGCGGCACTAAGGTAAAATGCTCGGCGTGCACTTTATCGATAAAATATTTAAGCATTTTTTCCGTAACTTCAAAATCGGAAATCACGCCGTCGACTAAAGGCTTAATCGCCTGAATATGCGGCGGAGTCTTACCCAGCATTTTTTTGGCTTCCGCGCCCACGCATAAAATTTCGTTGGTGCGTAAATTAACCGCCACCACCGATGGTTCATTAATCACAATCCCCTTGTCCGACGTATAAACTATAGTATTAGTCGTGCCCAAATCAATCCCCAAGTCTTTAGAAAATTTTCCGAAAAATTTATTCAGCATGATTTATGTCATTGCGAGCCTGCGGAGCAGACGAAGCAATCTCGTAATTTGTCATTCCCGCGAAAGCGGGAATCCAGGCTTAGACGCTCTAAACTTATTTCTGGATTGCGGCTCGTAGGCCGCAATGACATTTTTTTAACTATGCGTCTCGTTATAATCTTTCCATCGCCATTCTCTTCCTTTATTGGTTTCCAATTTTTTTAAAATCTCTTTGGCTAAGTCAATTTTATAAATCCCGGCCAAGTGTAAAATCCGGCCGGCGGCGTCAGCCAATTCTTCGGCAAAACCATCTTTACCGTCCATGTTTTTCCTGCGATAAGCTTCAGTGGCCTCGCTTATCTCGGTATGAATTAAAGCCAATTTTTCCCAAGTATTCACTTCCTCCGGTTTAACGCCAAAACCTTTTTTCTCAGCCAGTTCCATAATTATTTCCATCAATTTTTTCAAGCTTAAATCCGGCATAAATTTAGTAATTTACTTCTTCAGTTTACCTTAAAAATAAGGAATTTGTCAAAGATTATATTTTTCTATATTTTCATCAAATACAGTTCAAAATCACCAGGGGTTTCGGGGGTTGGAGTTGGCGCCAAGGCTTACAGCAGGAAGATAAATCAATATTATAGCCAATCGGAAACCCCCGAAAGTTCTTTGGTTACTTTCTTGATTACAAGAAAGTAACCCCTAGCGGAGCGTCACGAATGATTCGATATACAAATAAGTATGCGATAATGTATTAATGTTTTATTATGCAACCTGAGATTGCTTCCCCCGGGTCAGGCCCGGGGCTAAAGGCGCTCGCAATGACAAATAAAATATAAAAACGCTTCACATTTCGTGAAGCGTTTTAAAATATTTTATGTTTTTTATTTTTTTCCCAGTTTCTCCCAAACCACTAAAATCGGCGAAGCCACAAAGATTGAAGAATAAGTGCCGATAAAAATACCGATGGCCAAAGCTAAAACGAAAGTTCTGATGGAAGCGCCGCCAAAAATAATAATCGCCGCTAAAACCAACAGCACGGTTAAGGAAGTATTAAGCGAACGGACAATGGTTTGGTTTAAACTGACATTAACCGTGCCTTCAAAATCTTCGTTGCTCTTGGGCAAATTTTCGCGCAAACGGTCAAACACCACGATAGTATCATGGACCGAATAGCCAAGCACCGTTAAAACCGCGGCGACAAAAGCCGTATTGATTTCTGTGCCGTAGTAATGGCCTAAAAAAGCGAACACGCCCATAGTAATAACCACGTCATGCAACATGGCGATAATCGCGGCCGAACCGTATTTCCAGGCGGCCACCGGACGGGAAACTTTTCTGAAAGCGTAAGTAATATAAGACAACATGGCGATAAGCGCGAAAAATATGGCCCAAAGCGACTTGATTTTTAATTCCTCGCCGATTGACGGACCGACTGATTCATATCGCTGTTCTTCAACTAAGTTATTTTTATTTTCTTTTTTTGCCAACTCATCCAATTCGCTTAACGCGGCCTGGTGGGTTTCTTCGGAAGTTTCTTGAAATTTTAACATCATATCCTGATCGCCGACCGGTTGAATCGTTAAACTGCTTAATTTTAAATCGGCCAAGCCGGTTTCCACCTGATTTACCGTCGGCCTTGAACCGATAAATTTAACTTCCAATAAACTGCCGCCGGTAAAATCAATGCCGTATTTAAAACCCCAAACAAATAAAGCCGAAGCAAAAACCACGAATAAAATCACGGAAATCGACAGCCAAATATTTCTTTTTTGAATTATCTTAAAATTAGTCATAGAATATTAAATATTAAAGTTTACTTTTTATAGAGGTAATCAAGCTATGCCTTTTTTCCAGCCAAGCCGATGGTATTAAATTCAAAAAATTTCTGGTTATAAAGATGGCGGTAAACATGGAAATAATAACGCCTAAGCCAAGGGTAACGGCAAAACCTTTAACCGCGCTGGTAGTAAACATGATAAGAATAAAACAAGTAATTAAGGTATTAAAATTACTATCCCTGATTGACGGCCAGGCGCGCTTAAAACCGTCTTCAATCGCGCTCGTTAGCGGCTTGCCATTGGCAATCTCTTCTTTCATTCTGGCAAAAATCAAGATATTGGCGTCCACGGCCATGCCGACGGAGACAATGGCTCCGGCCAATCCGGCTAAAGTTAAAGTCACGGGCGACAATCCGCCAATAAAATACAACAAGATATAACTTAAAAAAGCGAATAAAATAAACCAGCCGTTGACCGTAATGCCGATCAAAAGGAAGATGCCGACTAATAATAAGGCGGCCATGGAAAAACCGATTTTAAATATGGCGAAAACAATTAAGCTATAAACCGTAAGCGCTAAGACCGCCATTAAGCCGGGCAATCTGTAAAAAAGAATCATGAATATCGCGATAATGATAAAGCCGATCAAGCCGGCTTTCATGCTGTCATTTACCGACTTTTGGCCCAAACTGGCTCCGATGGTTTGTTGATTCACCAGTTCAATCGGCACCGGCAAAGCTCCGGCATTAAGCCTCTGCGTCAATAATTTGGCTTCGGTAATAGTGAACTTTCCTGAAATTACGGCTTTACCGCCGGTAATTTTTTCGTTCACGCTAGGCACGCTGATCGGATAACCGTCCAAATAAATCGCGACCGGTTTACCGACGTTTCGCGCCGTAATCTCCTCAAACATTTTTGAGCCTTGGTCGTCGAAAGCTAAAGCCACTTCCGGCGAACCGTCCTGAGAATTAAATTCTACCGCGGCTGATTTTAGATTTTTTCCCGTCAACTCGGTATTTTTCCATTCACTCTGCGTGCCGATAATATCCGTCTCGGTTTTAATTTTAATAAAAATATGGCTAACCTTAATTTCTTCAACTTTTCTTTCCGCTTGCTTATAAATTAAATGGTAGCCGAACTCGGTTTCCACCGGGCCGGAAATCACGCCGACCGCTTGGCTAAAAACCGCATTTTCAAAAGCCGCAACCATTTTACCGGCGCCAAACCAGCCTAACTCGCCGGCCGATTCTCGCGCGCCCGGTTCGGTAGAATTTTTCTCGATCAAATCTTTAAAATTAGCCGCTGTCGCTCCCGCTTTCAATTTATTAATTTTTGCCAAGGCTTCTTCTTTGGACAAGCCGCTTTCACAGCCGGTTATGCCGGTCCAGCAAATCAATAAATGCGAAGCCTTAACTTCTTTTTCTTCCGCGTTGGTAAAAGCGTTAGTTTTTATTCTTTTATCTTCAACTTTAATAATTTCAAAACCACCGGTTACTTTTCCTAAATCTGCGCTGGTTTTTCCTGCCGCGATATTTTTCGCCAAATTATAAATTTCCGCGTTGCCGCTTTCCGTAATATAGCCTAAATCTCCGCCCGAAGCTTTGGTTTTTTCATCTTGGCTATAGGCCGAAGCCAAGGCTTTAAAATCGCCGCCGGAAATAACTTTGCCTAAAACTTCAGTAGCGCTCTTTTCAGCCGCTTTGTTAAAATCATTCAACTGCTTGGTTTCTTCGGCCGTCATTTGCCTAATTTCATTATTTTGCTCTTTAAATTCCAAAAGTGGCGTTTCGCCGATCATTTTAATGGCTTGTTTAACGTCTTTTATTCCGGCCATTTCCACGATTATCCTATAATCGCCGCCCGAAGTGCGGTTAATCTGCACATTGGGTTCCGAAACGCCAAAAATATTTATTCTTCTTTCAATTACATTTCTAACGCCTTCAACCGCATCGCCTTTTTCGGCAGATGAAAGAGCCGAAACATCAGCTTCGTAAGTTAACTGCGTTCCGCCAAGCAAATCCAAACCTAATCTAAAAGGCACTTCTTTAACTTTAGAAAAAGGAATCTTGAATTTATCCACGGCCTTATTATAGTAGCCGCCGAAATCTACGAGCGAGGTTACTAGAACTAAAATCATGATACAGGCAAAAACCAACCAAACTTTACCGCGCGCGCTTGGATGCAATAATTTTTGTAAAATGTTATCGGACATAAATTAAGATAACGCCCTTGTCGAGCGTATTTATTAACATTTATCTATCTAATATTTTAATCTAAAACCCATATAAAATCAAGGGAAAATAAATGGCTAAGATTAGTATGCCATTGCGAGTGGCGTAGCCACGCAGACAGATCGCTTCGCTTCTCGCAATGACAGTAAAAATTATTTCCCGCAGCACTTCTTAAACTTTTTTCCCGACCCGCAAGGGCATGGGTCATTACGGCCGATCTTCTCCCCTGCCGCGTCTTTTACTTTTTCATGCACTAAATCAACCGTCGCGTTTTTCTTCGCATCACCGGACTGTTTAAACGCCGAAAACGAACCCGTGTTTTTGTCCATAGTCTTGGCCGGCGCGATATAATTCTGCGGGCGAGTTTTCAGCGTGGGCGCGACGAAATTTCCGAGGTCAGCCACTTTAAATATGGAATAAGCGACTTGCTTTTGGATCAGATTATTCAGCTCGTTATATAAAATGTAAGCTTCTTTTTTATATTCGATTAAAGGATCGCGCTGGCCGTAGCCGCGAAGACCGATGCCGGCGCGCATATGATCCATAGCTTCTAGATGCTCAATCCAAAGCATGTCCATCGATCTGATTAAAACCGATTTTTCAACTTGCAGCCAGTTCACTCCGGCTTCATGAGCTAATTTAGTAATTTTTTCATAATTAGCTTTAGCTAAAGCGATTAGATGCTCAATAATTTTCGTCCTGACTTTTACTTTATCCAATTTATCGCCATCTTTAATAAATAAGGCCAATTCTTCTTTTAAATTTGATTGGACATTAAAAATAGTTGAGGTTACCTGATAAATTTCATTAACATTCCAGTCATTCGCGCTGTCCGCGGCCGTATGAAAAATTACCGCCTGCTCAATTTCATTTTCAACCATTTCCAAAATGATGGAAGATAGAGTTTTGTCGCCGCTAGCGAGCACCGCGCCCTTACTTGTCATTCCAGCCCCCGAGCCGGAATCCAGATTTTCCTGCGTTCTATCGTTCTGGATCCCCGGGTTCTCCCCCGCATCAAACGCGGGGCCGTCCGAGGATGACGGATTAGACACTTCCGCCAGCTCTAATATTTCTCTTCTCTTCCTGTAAATCGTTTCACGATGCTTATTGATAACGTCGTCATATTCAACCAAATGTTTTCTGATATCAAAGTTATTGCCTTCAACTTTCATTTGCGCCGACTCAATCGAGCGCGACACCATGCCGTTTTCTATCGGCATGTCTTCCGGCACTTTTAAAGTGGCCATTAAATTTTTCATCCTATCGCCGCCGAAAATTCTCATTAAATCGTCTTCCATAGAAACGTAAAACTGGCTTGAGCCCGGATCGCCCTGGCGTCCGGCGCGGCCCCTTAGCTGATTATCAATGCGCCTTGATTCATGGCGTTCCGTGCCGATAATATGCAGCCCGCCGGCGGCTATAACTTTCCCCTGCTCTTCTGAATTAACCGGATTGCCGCCTAAAATAATATCCACGCCGCGGCCGGCCATATTCGTGGCGATAGTAACGGCGCCGAATTCACCGGCCCGCGCGATAATTTGCGCTTCTTTTTCATGATGCTTGGCGTTTAATATTTGCGGCGTAACGCCTTCGCGCTCTAACATCTCGCCTAAAATTTCATTTTTTTCAATGGAAATTGTGCCGACTAGAACCGGCTGACCTAGAGCATGGCGGCGCTTAACTTCTTCGACTACGGCTTTAAATTTACCAATTTCCGTAGCGTAAATCAAATCGTTTAAATCTTTTCTGACCATCGGCCGATTAGTCGGAATAACTACTGTTTCCAGATTATAAATTTTTGAAAATTCTTCGGCTTCGGTCACGGCCGTGCCGGTCATGCCGGAAAGCTTGGCGTACATTCTAAAATAATTTTGAAAAGTAACCGTGGCCAGAGTCTGGGATTCGCGCTGGATGTCCACTTTTTCTTTGGCTTCTATGGCCTGATGCAAACCTTCGGAATAACGGCGGCCGTGCATCAGGCGGCCGGTAAATTCATCGACGATAATTACTTCGCCGTTTTCAATAACATAGTCGCGGTCGCGCTTAAATAGCACTCGCGCTTTTAAAGCTTGCTCGATATGATGTACGTCCGACATGCCACCGGCCACGTAAATATTTTCCACGCCTAGAAGTTTTTCCATTTTGGCGATGCCAGCCTCGCTTAAAGTCGCCGCGCGCATTTTCTCGTCAACGTTATAATCTTCGTTTTCAACCAAGCCTTCAACTAGCTGGGCGAATTTATAATATTTCTCGGTTGATTCCTCGGCCGGCGCGCTGATAATCAACGGCGTCCTGGCTTCATCGATTAAAATTGAATCCACTTCATCAACGATGGCGAAGTTTAAGCCCCGCTGGACCATTGATTCCAGATTAGGCGCCATATTGTCGCGCAAATAATCAAAGCCGTATTCATTATTCGTGCCGTACAAGATATCGCAGGCATAAGCTTGTTTTCTCGGCACTTCCACGAGTATTTGGCCTGCGTCAGTATTTTCTTGTTTGGAATTTTGAATTTGGGATTTGGAATTTGTTTGGTCATTGGAAATTTGAAATTGGTCATTTTGCGGCGAAGAAAGTTTATGAGCCTTTTCATGCGTTATGCACCCAACGCTTAACCCTAAAAAGTTGTGTACCTTCCCCATCCATTCGGCATCGCGCTTGGCCAAATAATCGTTAACGGTTATGACATGCACGCCGCGGCCGGTTAAAGCGTTTAAGTAGGCCGGTAAAGTCGCCACTAAAGTTTTGCCTTCGCCGGTTCTCATTTCCGCGATCTGCCCGCGATGCAGCACCATGCCGCCCATAAGCTGGGCGTCATAATGGCGCTGACCTAAAACGCGCTTAGCCGCTTCGCGCACCACGGCGAAAGCCTCGGGCAGAATAGCATCCAGCTCCCCCTTTAGCAAAGGGGGCTGGGGGGATTTTACTTCACCAGTATCCGGCACGCCCAATCTTTTTCTGAATTCTCGCGTCATGCCGCGCAACTCCTCGTCGCTCATGGCCTTAAATTTATCTTCCAGGCTATTAATTTTTTCCACTACCGGACGCAAAGCCTTCACGACTTTTTCATTCGGATCGCCGAAAATTTTGTCTAATATGCTCATATCTCAAATTGTCATTGCCTAGCCTAATCTGTCATTTCGACCCCGCACTTGATGCGGGGGAGAAATCCCTTTAACTTTGTAAAACTTACCTTTAAGCGATCTCTCGCTACGCTCGAGATGACAAAAAAAGCATCATTCCTAATGACATTAAATTAATTATAAAAATACACGCCTTAGCGTGATTAAAACAGATTAATTATACAACTTAACATGTAAAAAATCAATGAATGAAGATTCAAGGTTTAGCGGAGCGCCACTAATATCTATTTTATATAAGGTATACGATAATATTTAAATGAGTAATTGGTAAAAACCCCCTTAATCCCCCTTTACAAGGGGGACGATTACCTCTCCTACCCCTACTTTACAAGGGGGACAATAAACCTAATTTCTGCTTCTGCTTTTTTCTGTCTATTTTTTTATCTTTATACTTTTTTATCATCATTTCCAGATGGTCTTTAACTTTATCAATGGCTTTGAACAAATCTTTTTCGGTTTTTTCCACGCGCAGTAAATCGCTGCCTAAAGATAAATTAACTTCGGCCGAGTAAATTTCGCCTTTTAAATGGCGGTTGGTGGTTTTACCGACCTCCACATGAGCGCTGATAACTTTAAGCTTGCCTAAATATTTATCAAGCATGTCCATTTTTTTCTGAACATAATCTTTAACTTTCGGCGTTAATTCCAAATTAGTGGCTTTAATGTTTAGTTGCATAAATTATTTAGTCTGTCATTGCGAGGAGCTTCGGCGACGAAGCAATCTCTGGTTAAGTTCCAAGTACGTGAGATTGCCGCGCTCCCTTCGGTCGCTCGCAATGACATAGTATAGTTAATTTTAGAATATCTTCTCCCAAATATTCTGAAAAACATCGCCGAATTTAGCGACGTCGCGAAATGTTACTATTAGCACAAGCAGCATGAGTAAAGCAAAACCGACATTATGGATCGCGCCCTCGACTTCCCTTTTAACCGGCGAGCGTTTTATTTTTTCAATAATCAAAAATAAAATTCGCCCGCCGTCTAAAGCCGGAAATGGAAAAAAATTTATGACCGCTAAATTAATCGACAGCAAAGCCGTGAATTGCAAAAGATAAACAAAGCCCATACGCGCCACCTGGCCGGTTAAAGTGGCTATCCCTACCGGGCCGGATAAATCGGCGGTCACGCCGGCGCCAAAAATCAAACCTTTAATAAGTTCATAAAACGCCACGATGATCGCCCAGGTTAAGAGAACCGTAGTTTTTACGCCTTCTAGAATCGCCAAATACCAGGGATAGCTAACAATACCGGTTTCGGTAATCGCCACGCCGATGCCTCCCCTGTTCGTTTCCGGCATCAACTCGGGAATTATGCCGGCTTCGCTTAAGTCCTGGCCGCGTTTTATCTTATAAGTTAATTTATGGCCGATATTAGATGCCACATAATTTTGCAATTCTTGATAGCTCGAAAAATTATTATTATCAATATTTATAATAACATCGCCGATTTGCAGGCCGGCCAATTCGGCCGGAGTATTTTTTATGACTTCGACAACCTGAATTTTTTTATCGCTAACCTGGGCGCGCGCGCTTAGTTCGCCGTCTAAGGCCTGGGGCAAGCCGATCATAAAACCGGCGGAAATTAAAACCGCCGCCAAAACAATATTCATAATCACGCCGGCCGAAAGCATTATGGCTCGCTGCCAAATCGGCCGAGAGACGAAACTATCCGGCTCGTTTTCACCTTCGCCGTTTTCGCCTTTTATTTTTACGAATCCGCCCAAGGGCAGCCAATTAATGGAATAAACCGTACCGTATTTTTGCTCGTCTTGGGTTATTTCTCTTCCGCCTTTAATAAAACGGAATTTTCTGACCCAAAAAGCTTCATCAACTTCTTTTTTTTCATCAACAATAATTTCCTCAATTATTCCCGAACCGCCGGCGAGCGGCGTTGCCTTTACCGCCATCTCTATATTTTCCGACTCAGCGATTTTTTTAAGCCCGCGCTCGCGCCAAACCTGCCAGCCGAAAATCCGCGGCGGGAAGCCAAGGCCGAACTCCTCGGCCCGAACGCCGAATTTTCTCGCCGTCATAAAATGCCCGAGTTCATGCGCCAGCACTAAAACGGAAAGGACGATGAAAAATGTAATTATGGTTAAAAACATAAAAATAATTTCTAATTTTTTTGTCATTCCGGTCGGAGCCTATCCTGCACTTGATACAGGATGCCGTAATCCAGGGTTAATTGCACCTACCATCTTTTCTGGATTGCGGGTCAAGCCCGCAATGACAACCGATCTAGATCGTCATTATTTCTTCTTCTTTTTTATCTTTAATGCTTTTTATAGCATCGTTTTGTTTGGTAATTTCTTCATCCAATTCTTTAAAAAAACGAAATTTATCATCCTCGCTCAAGCCTTTTTCTTTAAACGCCGCCTCGATTGCTTCTTTTATCTGATCCCTTATTTGCCGAAGCGCGATTCTCGAGGTTTCCATTTTTTCGCTTAATTTTTTAACCAGCTCTTTACGATTTTCTTCGGTAAGCTGCGGCACGACCAGCCTAATTTTATCGCCTTCATTAACCGGATTAACGCCTAAATCGGCCGCCGTAATGGCTTTTTCGATATCTTTGGCAATACTCTTATCCCAGGGCGTAATAACGATGCTGCGAGCTTCCGGCACGCTTATGGAAGCTAAACCGACCAAAGCGGTTTTTGCGCCGTAAGCTTCAACGTAAACGCCGTCTAACATGGCCGGATTCGCCCGTCCGGTCCTGATGCTTCCGATATCTTTCTTAAAAAAATCAATGGCTTTGATAAAATCGGCTTGTTTGGCTTGAATGTATTGGTTCATATATACTCTTTTTGTCATTGCGAGCGACCGGAGGAAGCGAAGCAATCTCACGTACTCGGAGTTTAACCAGAGATTGCTTCGTCGCCTGATTACAGGCTTCTCGCAATGACAGTTTATTATTTAACTTTCCTCGCCGCCAGATAAACGATAGCAGAATTTTTCGGATCAATCAATAATTTAAAGCCGGCGCGGCCGGTCGGCAATTTTTTAGAAATCCAATTTTTACCTCCATCCAAAGAGTGATAAAAAGTTGTGCCGGTCGCATAATATATTTCCTTGGCGTCGCCGGGATTAACGGCGATAGAATATATTTTCGCTTCGTCTTCGGCGGTTAAAAGATCAATCTTTGACCAGACGTTGCCGTTATCGGTTGATTTTAATAAACCATAATTGGTAGCTAAAAAGATAGTCGTTTTTTCTCCTTTTACCATAACTAAATCGCGGAAACGGTTACTGCCGTCAAAAGCCTCCAATTTACTCGCTAATTTTTCCCAGGCATCGCCGCCGTTAACGGAGCGGGAAATGCCCCTGGCCGTTGTGCCGGCGAACATAATTTTCGAGCTGGCCGGGCTAATTACAATTTTTTCAATCGAACTGTCAAGCCTGGTTAAAACGCGCCAGCTCGTTCCCCTATCAGAACTTTTAATAATATCGCCGTTGGAAGTGCCGATAAAAATATTATTGCTGCTCGCGTAGTCAATTATCACCGAAGTTATATTCGCGTTTAAATCATTGTCAAAATAAACTTGAGACCAAGTGCGACTGCAATCATCGGATTTTAAAACTTTATTACCCGAGGCGACATAAATCAAGCATTTATCCGCCGGGTCAACCGCTACGCTATTTACGCTTACCTTGCCTAAGCTAGAGGCGACCTGCCAGCTGTCGGCGCCGTCATAACTGTAAAATAAGCCATTGGCGATACTGCCGACATAAATTGCTTTACTGTCCCCCGGATCCAATATTAAAGAAATAATATCAACGCTGGCGAAACTCCTCCTGGAATTAATGCCTAGGATTGAAGTCTCTTGAGCCCAATTCGCTCCCTTGTTTAAAGATTTATAAATCCCGCCGTCGGTAACGCCGCTTGAGCTCGTGTTTGAACCCGTGCCGAAACTTAGAGTGCAGCCGGACGTAATTAAAGCCAACATGATAATTAATAAAATAATTTTAAACTTTTTTATCATATTTTTAGATTAAAAATAATTAATTTCTAATTTTCCCTTTTCGTCATTGCGGGCTTGACCCGCAATCCAGAAAATCAACGTTGGTCAATATTATAACAGTCCTGGATCCCGGATCAAGTCCGGGATGACGGCTAGAAACTAATTGCCACGTTTTCTAAAGCCAGCCTGGGGTTAACGTTAGCCGCCAAATACTTCCGGCTCTCTTTTAAAATATTTATTAAATTTAACAGCGCTTTTAGATTTAACTTATTTTTTAATTCCGCCAAATCTTTAATAAACGCCTCATGCTGGATTAAATCGGCTAAATTTAACTCCATCAACATTAAATCTCTGGTTAAATTTTGCCAAACATCAATAACGCCGGCCGCTCTATTAACCGCTTCTTGCCCCCGCGCCTCTTGGCCTAAAATATTTTCGATGGCCGAAAAACGCTCGTTGACGTTAGCGTCCAAAAGGCCGGCGAAAGACTTAACGCAAATTTTATAATTTTCGTAATATTCTTTATCCTCAATAAACTTTAAAGCTAAAGCCGGCCGGCCGGCGGAAAGGCGGGAAAAATTTTTAGCCTGGCTTCTTGAAGCTTGATGATTTTTAATTAAATCGTCGTAAATATCATCGCTTTTAACCGGCAAAAAATTTAAAATTTGGCTGCGCGATAAAATAGTTTTTGGCAGAGCTTCAAGGTCGGTAATGGTTAAAATTATAACTACTTTTATTTTCGGCTCTTCTAAAGTTTTAAGCAAAGCGTTGATGGCGCCTTCGCTTAAATTTTCCGCGCCCTTGATGATGCCGACTTTATAAGAGTTTAAAAACGAACTCATATTTAAATTTCTTATAAAATCCCTGATTTGCTCGATGGAAATATTTTTTTTATCTTCCGGCTTGGCTATTATATATATATCGCTATGGATATTTTTAGCCGCTTCCAGGCAGGCCGAGCATCTACCGCAAGGCTTTCTTGAGCTGTCAACATCTTCGCAAACCAGGCTACGGGCGAAAAAATTAGCAGCCGCGGCCTTGCCTAAATCAGCCGGACCGGTAAAAATATAACTGCCGGAAATATTTTTTTTAGCCAAGCTTTTAGCTAAAAACTCAAAAATATGGCCATTGCCGATTAATGGCCAATTTGAATTAACTTTGTTATTTTCCATATATAAATTATAGCTTTTTAAGATACATAAGTCAAAATATTGACAGAACATTAGTTATATATTAATATATTTTATCTGCCATAAAAATAACTTTGTGGTAAGCACATTCAAATGAGGGAGGTATTAATATGAATAAGGATTATGTTCAGGCGCAGGCGCAGAGCTATGCCAATCAGGGTAATATTTTTACCATTCCGGCGAAAATGCTCAGAAGTATCTTCACTATTCCTCTTGGCTTTCAGCCGCTTGGCATCGCTTCGCGGGGCAACAGGATCGCCATCGCCGCCTACTTTGAGCCGGCGATTTGCCTGGCTGATATTACCAGCGACGATACCGGCCTGCACTTCAAACTGGAATGGATACGAGGGGTGAGGCACGGAAAAAAATCCGTGCGGCTATTTTCGAATTTCCTCATCAAGAGTGAAGCCAACCGGGCGCAAACCGTGAACTTTGAAACAGCGGACAGCCTTTGGGTGTCACGGAACGGCGACCGAACGTTTTTCAAAATCTGTCGTTCCGCCGAGGGCTGTGGCTGGGTTCTCTCTCGCGAGAAAAAAACCTTGCCCGGCCAAGGCATGATGCACTCGGCTTTATTGCGCAATGACATCATGGAAACCATTGAATCAACGGTCTCTTTAAAAACTTGGTCGCATTGCCAATATGACTGGCCGAGCCTCAACCAAATGACAACGGCGGAATGCGAACCGTTCACCTACGGTATCGCCTTCTATGATGATGGCATTAACACCCCCTGGGTTATCACCGATTACCGGATCGCCACGTCGAGAAAAGGTATCTGCTACGGCAATCGCCTGATTGTCCCTGGCATCTACGGCAACGGCCTATGTTTTCTGCCGGACGAATCCATGCTGGTTACGAGATACGGCCAGGCGTCAGGAGGACCTTTCAATGGTGAACCAGGAGCTCTGATTTACGTTCCCGCCGCTCTCATTTCCAGATAAGGGAAGGCATCGCAAAAACACGCCGGCAGCTTATTTAAGTCGCCGGTTTTTCTTTTTCATAATTTTTGACTTTTTTAGCTAAATTTACTACAATAATTCCATGAATAACAATTTTAAAAAATTAATTTTGCTCGGCGGGGACGCAGTCGTCCTCTATTTTTCGTTATATTTAACCTTAGCGATTAGATATTTAGGCAACTATGAGGCTAAGATTTGGGATATGCATTTTTGGCCGTTTACCCTGATTTTCCTGCTTTGGATAATTATTTTTTATATTTCCAATTTGTATAGTTTGAATCTGGCGGTAAATAACTTAAAATTTTATCAATCGAGCGGTAAAGCGCTCGCTATCGCCGGTTTAACCTCGATAGCTTTTTTCTATTTAATGCCGCAAATTGGCATCGCGCCGAAAACCAATTTATTTATATATATTATTGTTTTTGCGGCGGTTTTTTATCTTTGGCGCCAATTTTACAATTGGTCGCTAAAATCATACCTGCCGAAAAGAAATATCGGCATCGTCGGCTACAATAATTTAGTGGCGGAAATTATTAATGAGTTTAAGCAAAAACCGCATCTAGGCTATAATCTAAGCTTTATCGTTGACGATAAAGCTGAAAACGGAACCCGGCCGATTTCCGAATTAGAGCAGCTGATTAAAAACCACAAACTTGACACCATAATTTTATCCTATGGCCCGGAGCAATCGGAAAATTTAAGAACGGCTTTATTCAATAGTTTGTCTTATAAAATAAATTATATAAGCCTGCCTAATTTTTATGAAGCCATTACCGGCAAAGTCCCGCTAGACTCGGTCAATCAAATGTGGTTTTTAGAAAATTTAAGCGAAAATAATAAAATCTGGTTTGACCGTTTAAAAATAATTTATGATTTTATTTTAGCGCTTCTAATTTTTATTATTACCCTGCCCTTTTGGATTATTATCGCGGCAATAATTAAATTAGAGAGTTCCGGACCGATATTTTTTATCATGGATCGGGCCGGCCGGAATAATAAAATTTTTCGCCTTTATAAATTCAGGACGATGAAAGAAGAAGGCAACGACCATTCGCCCACCCGCGCCAATGATTTAAGAATTACCAAGTTCGGCAATATCTTAAGAAAAACCAGAATCGATGAACTGCCGCAGGTTATTAATATTTTGCGCGGCGAGATGAGCTTTGTGGGCCCGCGCCCGGAGCGGCCGGAATTAGCCGGCGGTCTTGAAAAACAAATCCCCTTTTACGGCCAAAGGACTTTAGTTAAACCTGGCCTAACCGGCTCAGACCAGATTTCCGGCGAATATCATTCGCCGTCGGAAGAAGATAGTTTAAAAAAATTGCAATATGATCTCTTCTATATAAAAAACAGGTCCATATTTTTAGACCTGACGATTATCTTAAAAACCGTAGCCACGGTGATAGCCAGGAAAGGCATGTAAAAAGGTTAAAGGCTTATAAAAATACTGCTTATCGGGCAGTATTTTATTTTTTAATATTCTATAAAATATTTTTTCTATTATTTATTTCCGGCCTCCTCGTCTTTTAGTGATTTTTCCAACCCCATATTTCTTTTTATTTTTATGTTTTTCATCATTATTCTAGGACTTTTTTTTAACAAAGAAATATATTTTATATATCCATCATGAATATTACTATTTTTAATTAAAAATTTTATAACTTCATAATCTTCTTTTTCGTCTACCGTTAACCTGAAATTAGAAAAATCATACTCGCTTAATAAATTTCCTTTTTTATATTTTTTTGTCTTTCTGATGTATAAAGTCACATGTTCTCTTTGCGAAGTTAATTTGGCTTTTTTAGCGGCTTCAATAAGCACTTCTCTTTTAAACACTTCCACATCCATCCCGTCGGGAAATGTTTCTTTTTCAACATTACTGGCATAGTCCAATTTATTTTTTATAAAAAGATTTATTACCTCGTCTATAATCGCCGGATCAATCAACGGGCAATCGCCGGTAATCCTAACTATATTTTTGAATTTTTGATATCTAAGAGAACACTTATAATATCTATCTAGCACATCTTTCTCCGACCCGCGAAAACAATCCACCTTAATTTTTTTACATAGCTTTTCTATTATATCATCTTTTTTTTCAACGGTAGTCGCCACCACGATTTTATCTATAAATTTAGATTGTTTTACCCTTTTTATTTCATATTCAAGCAGGCTGTTTTTGCCGGCTTTCAGTAAAACTTTATTGGGCAACCTGGTTGACCCGGTGCGCGCCTGAATTACGCATAAATTATTATATTTCATAATAACCGTTTAGATTAAGATTAATTTAATCTGCCTTTTTAGCCCACAGACTTGGGAAAATAATAGCCTTTTCGATATTTAAAAATTTACAAGCAAGCTCTTCTCCGCATTCCTCAAAAAATTTTATTTTTTCTTCTGTAATAACGTTTACGGCCTCTTTTAACTGGTTAAAATTATCAACGCCAAAAACTACATAATTAATGCCTGGATTTATATATGAAAACAGTAAAGACGCTTCTAGTCTGTTAAAGTTATGTTTGTTAATAATCAAGTCGAATTCCCGCAAATATTTTTTAACTTCCGAGAGATTGACGGGTATGCGGTTCTCTTCCATAAGAACCAAGCCTTGTAAAAACGGGCTTCTGGCAAAAACCGTGACATTATTTTGTTTGGCGATTTTGAAAAAATCAGTTTTATTAAGCCGCTGGTCAAAAATATTATAAGGTATTTGGATATAATCAATCAACCCGGAATTAACGGCGTCAAGCGCGTGCTCCACTTCATAAATCGAAACTCCGAAATGTTTTATCAAACCTTCGCTTCGGCATTGTTCTAAACCCTTGATAACGCTCTGATTATAAAAATAAGCTGGGGTATGCAATAAAAAACCATCCAATACGTCTACTCGCAGCCTGCTTAATGATTTTTTAATTTCTTTTTTAATAATATCTTCGGGCTTTGGCTCGCCGCCATCTATGATATTAGGCGATAATTTGGAAATAATTTTTATTTTATCTTTTAACGCATGAGACGCGACGAACTCACCTAAAATTTCTTCAGCGTCGCCATAAGCCTCGGCAGTGTCGAAAACCGTTATCCCCGACGCCAAGGCTTTATCCAAAATTAATAAAGCTTCGGTCCGGGAAGGTTTCCCCGCCCGATTATTTATTCCATATTCCAAGCCAAGCTGTACCGTGCCTAGAGCTAATTTATTTTTTTTCATTTTTTTAATTTAAAATAATAGCTGCTATCGTCTTCCCCGTATATTTCAAAATTATTTTTTTCAAAAATTTTTTGCGAAGAGATATTTTTCTTTAGCGTCTGGGCGATAATATCTTTTCTTATCTCCGCTAAATTAATCGCTTGGTTAAGCAGCGCCGCTCCGAAACCCTTGCCCTGATGCTCCGCGCCAATCGCAATTGATGCTACATAGTCATCCTCGCTAACATTGAAATCAAACCGGCAATATCCGGCTACTTTTCCTCTACTGCATAAAACAAAACAAAAATTTTCTCCGGCCTTAAAATATTTATTTTCAAACCATTGATCATGCTCTTTAAACGGCAATTCCTTCCGGCTGTTGGAATTCTGCCGGGCTAGAGGCTGATTTCTGATTTCCCAAATCATTTTCGAGTCTTCTCTTTTAGCTTTTCTGACTTCAATATTTTCCATATTTTATTTCTTTATTGATTTCCATGAAAGCGGAGCGCCTCTTTTCAGCCCGACCTTCGCGGTTTTCCCCAATATTTTTTCATAATACTTCGGAGCCAAGCCGTTGCCCGGCCGGATGGAACGGATATTATTCGGGGTTAACTTTTCCCCCCTATTAATATCCTTGACCGCGAATAATGATTTTCTAAAAATAATATTTTCGTTTTCTGATTTTGTAACTTTATAATTCGGCTTGCCTACCGCCCGTTCAATTTTACGCACCGCTTGAACCAGGCTTTTTAGTTCACGCGGTTCTAACGAAAAAGCCGCGTCCGGTCCGCCGTCAGAGCGTTTAATCGTTAAATGTTTTTCTATAATGGAAGCGCCCAAAGCGGCCGCGGCTATTGAAAAGGTCGTTTCTAAGGCGTGGTCAGACAGGCCGGCAACAACCCCGAATTTTTTAACTATATCTTTAATAGTGGATAAATTCATTTCTTCAGCTTTCGCCGGATAACCGCTTACGCAATGCAAAATAGCGACTTGCGGACAGCCGTATTTTTTTAAAGTTTTAACGGCTAATTTAATTTCTTTGATTGAAGCCATGCCGCGCGACATAACCACCGGCTTTCCGGTTTGACCGATTCTTTTTAAGAGAGGTATATCGACTACTTCAAACGAGGCTACTTTATATAATTTAACCTTTAATTTTTCTAAAAAATCTACGGCCGTCGCGTCAAACGGCGTGGAAAAAACCAAAATTCCTTTTGACTCGCCGTATTTTTTCAATTTAGCCTGCCATTCCCAAGGGGTATAAGCCTTTTCATACAAGCTATAAAGAGTTTGCCCTTTCCAGGCATCGTTTATTTTAACTTGAAAATATTTATTATCGCAATCAATGGTTATGGTGTCGGCGGTGTAAGTTTGCAATTTTACGGCATCGGCTCCGGCCGTAACGGCCGCATCGATAATTTTATAAGCCTTTTTTATACTCTGGTTGTGGTTGCCGGACATTTCGGCAATGATAAAAACCGGCTGGCCAGGGCCAATTTCTCTCTTGCCTTTTGGCGTTTTGATTATTATATTTTGCATAATTATTTAAACCTATACGTTCCATTTAAAATTTGTTCTATCCCCTTCTTTTCAATCTCTATCCGCTTTTTCATCGGTTTGCCTAAATAGGCTTTACTAATTGCTTTTTTCCATCTGCCGGGGTTCTGTTTTATCAAGTAATCTTCTGCCGAAATATATTTAAGAATAATTTGATAATTTTTAAAATTATTAAATTTCTTTCCGGCGATCGCTTTAACCCTGGGAATGTGCCAGCGGTTGGAAATTATGGTTACTTGCTTTATTCCGGCATTACGGCTAAAAAAATTTTTAAGTTCTTTTAATTCCTGATAAGTATTGGAAGCATCCCCCGGAGTTAATATCTTTTTCCCCGGGATGCCCAACTTAATTAATTCTTTTTTGATTACCTTTTTTACCGGTAAAATGCCGGGAGTATCGGCCAGCTGGCCTTTGCCGGTAGCGCAAATAATATAATGTTCCGGATTTTCTTTAAATAATCCGGCGGCGGCTTCAACCCTTAAGCGGTCGCCCATAATTCCGAATCTATCTTTTTCTTTAAAATTCGTCGTCCGCCATTGCCCGGTGCGGCTATCTTTCACAATGATGCCGGCATTAATAAAAATTATTTTTTTCATCTTACTTTAAAAATATTAGTTATTGGTTCGCCCTTTAAGCTTTCTCTCAATTTTCTTTCCGCCAGTAATCTTTTTAACTTGGGAAATATCAATGAATAAACTTTTAGCAGCCCGTCAATATCTTTTTTAGTATGGCTAAAACTAAGATTATGCTGGCCGTACCATAAAAATCCGGCTTGCAATAATTCCTGCTGTAAATAGCTTTTTATTTCCAGATCGGAGTAGCCGCCATATTCATAAGTGAACATTAAACTCCAGCACGGCTTGCCTTTAATTTTAATGACTTCCGCTAAACTATTTTTCTTAATTAATTTATTGGTTTCTTTTATCAGATACTCTCCCTTTTTCCAGATCTCATCAATTACTTTTTTCTTCTCCATTTCTTTGATAGTCGCTATGGCCGCGGCGAGCGATAAGGTTTCTCCGCCGCTGGTAAAAGAATAAAATATTTCTCCGACTTTTTCCATATATTTTCGCTTGCCCACTAAAGCGGAAATTGGCATGCCGTTAGCCATTGATTTGCCGAAAGATGCCAAATCCGGAATTACGCCGAATAATTTCTGGGCTCCGCCCAGGCTAAAGCGGAAACCGGTAATTACTTCGTCGAAAACCAGCAAAGCTCCATTTTTATGGGTAAGCTCTTTTACTTTTTTTAAAAATCCTTTTTCCGGTTCGGTGTAATTCATCGGTTCCATTATTACGGCGGCTATTTTATTTTTATTATCTTTAAAAATCTTCTCCAAAGATTTAATGTCGTTATAGGTAAACTTATGGGTTAATTTTTTCGTGCTTTCAGGCACTCCCAAATTTTTAGCGGTTGATCCGATATACCAATCATGCCAGCCGTGATAACCGCAGACGGCGACATGTTCGCGCCCGGTTACGGCCCGCGCCAATCTTATGGCCCCGGTCGTAGCGTCAGACCCATTTTTGCCGAACCGCACCATTTCCGCGCACGGGATATGTTTTATCAATAATTCCGCCAACTCATTTTCCAAAGGAGAAGGCAAAGAAAAAATTATGCCCTGTTTAAGCTGATTTTTAATCGCGTCATCCACCGCTTTATATTGATAGCCCAACACCACCGGCAAAAGACTGCTGATAAAATCAACGTATTCGTTGCCGTCAACATCCCAAACGTGCGCGCCCCGGCCATGCGTAATAAAAAGCGGCGCCTGGCCTTTTATATACTGCAGATAACTTTTAGAAAAAGTCTGGGAAGCCAGCGGAATATTTTTACTTACCTTTTTAAACAACTCGCGGCTTTTGTTAAATTTTTTCATAAAATTATTTATTACGCTTATTAATTTTATCGCATCTTTCCTTAAATTCTTTAATATGTTCCTTGTCTAAAAATACTTTACCATAGGCGGATGAGCCTCCCCAAATATTATCTTTTACCCACTGCCCGTCTTCTATGCGCCAAACCCTAGGATCGCGGAAAGTATCCGCGATTTTCCAAAATTCTTCTTCTTTCATATCGACATAATTTAACCAATAATTTAAATCATCCGACACAACATGGTCATATTTCTTTACCATCTCTATGCCTTGCTCTCTTGCCATATAGCCGTTACGAATATCTTTGGAAGCATGGTCGGAAGCTCGGCCATAGCCGAATTTAATAAATTTAAGCAGATCATGAGCTCCATTCTCGTAACGGTCATCCAGATTGGAAAAATTACGGTAAGTCCTTTGGAAAGGCTCTTTTCTCGGCATGAAGCCATACTTTTCTTGCACCATTTTAGAATGCCAATCAGGATCCCATTTGAAAAAATTACCAATATATAATCCTCTCACCCCCACCTTTAAAATTTCCTCATCGCTCGGATATTTAGCCCAAAGTAAATCCTTCTCCGTTAATTTTTCAACCTTATCGTCAATCATATCATACCATTCAAACCCCCTTAAATCATGCTCGTGCCTGACTCGGGCGCTAAATTCAACGAAATCATCCGGTTCGTACATGCCGGATATTGTCAATCCCTGAGAATACCATACTGTTATCTGGCAAATTATTTGGGAAAATTTTTAATAAAATTTAAGGTAAACTTTTTTGGCGATTGCAATCCAAGGCTGGTATGCAATCGTTTGTCGTTGTAATAGCTGATTTTCTGGCCTATCAGTTTTTCTAATTTTTCAAACGTCTCCATTTCTAAAAACTCTTCCTTGCATTCATCCTTCAGCCTGCCGAAGAACGACTCCTGCCCCGGGTTTTCGGTTGGCGTGCCTGGCGTAGAATACGACAAGGTCAAACCGGTTTTTAAAACAGTTTCTACATACTCATAGCTAGTATACTGCGAGCCCTGGTCAGAGTGACTCAGTAACTTCTTGGGCAATTTGCCTAAGAGTTTTTTGATTGTCAAAATCGCCTGTTTGAACGAAGCGATTACCAGCTTTGCTTCCATGGTCATACCGAGTGCCCAACCGTAAACCTGCTGTCCGAACACATCCTTGTGCACCGCCAGATAGGCCTTGTCCTTGCCGTGGTTGTAAATAATTTCAGTGATATCTGAACTCATCGCCTGAAACGGCTCAATGATTTTGGTTCTGATTAACAGATTAACCCGGTCAGCTAGACTCTCTAAAATCTCTTTGATCACACTCTTCTTCGAGGTGCGCAGCTTGCGATTTAAACCCAGGCTCCAGAGCCGTAAGAGCCTGCCTAGGGCATCACGCCCGATTTCTATTTTAAATTCATCGGACAAGGCTTTCTGAATTCGTTTCACGCCGTAGGCGCCATTGTCTTTGATAATTTTTTTAACCTTAGTTTTGAGGTGCTTGAATTTGTCGGTAAACCGTTCATCCGGATGCCGGTGGTCGTAGTAGGTGTTTTTGGAAATACCGCAGAGTTGGCAGATACGGTTGATGCTGAATATACCACCTAAAACTTGAGCTCTGGCAAACTCCACTATGGTGTGTTTCGGGATGAGTAAAAATCTGAAAAATTTTTTAGCAGATTCAGTTCCACTTCTTTCTTGCCGATCATCTGCTCCAGCCTGCCCACCTTGGCCTTTAACTCTCCAACTTCCTGATCCGGGGCGGTTTCAAACACTGAGGCGCCTCGCTCTACTAGCTGGTCGCGCCAGAGATAGAGCAGATTGGGGTTTAATCCGTACTTGCGGGCAATTTCCGAAATGTTGTTAGTCCGGATCGCTTCCAGTGCCCGGTCGAGCTTAAACTGCGGGGTGTAACTGGTCTTTTTCTTCTTGGGGGCGGCTTTGGCCGCTACTGAACTGGTTTCTGACATAAAATTGAATGGTAATATTTTAAACTTACAGTAGCATATTCGCTGTAGGATTAAAATATCACTAGTTAATTTTCCATATGCCTACCAGTTCAGTATATCCAGGACTAATCA
>Ga0247842_10001228_pt1 | contig 44215 bp, 38 predicted proteins | sample LaCruzMarch2015__3_FD_192411 | JGI IMG/M metagenome (GOLD analysis project Ga0247842, IMG submission 192411) | Freshwater microbial communities from meromictic Lake La Cruz, Castile-La Mancha, Spain - LaCruzMarch2015_19m | ecosystem: Environmental > Aquatic > Freshwater > Lake | place: Spain...
ACGGCCCTTCCTCGAGAAACGGGAGCAGCCGCGGCGCAATCCCGCCCCCGATGTAAACGCCGCCTGTGGCCAGCGTCTTCAAGGCCAGATTCCCCGCCTCCGCCCCGAGGATCGAACAGAAGAGACCCACCGTCTGGACACAGATACCGGTCTTTTTCGTAAGCGCCGCCTCGACGAGAACCTGCACGGGGTCGTCCGCCCCCGCCAGCCTCCCGGCAAGCCGGGACGGCTCCTCTGCCGTTCCCCGCTCCCGGAGAAAGCGGTAGATCCGCCAGAGCCCCGGACCGGAACAGACCCTTTCATAACTGACGTGATCGAACTCTTTCCGGAGCTCCCGGAGGAGATCCGCTTCCAGCGGGCTCCCCGGGGCGAAGTCCGCATGGCCGCCCTCGGAGGCGTGTTCCAGCCGCCGCGTCCCCTCCCGGGTCAGGAAGGCCTCCCCCAAGCCGGTCCCCGGAGCGATCACGGCGATGGCGCCGGTGGCGGCCGGCTCCCCCGAGCACAGCGTGTGGAGCTCCCTCGTTTCCAGGAGCGGCACGGCGCGGGCGGTCGCCGCAAGATCGTTCAGGAGGCGGACGGACCGGAAGCCGAACTCCCGCCGGATCGTCTCGGCCTCCACGATCCAGGGGAGGTTGGTCACCGCCGCCCGGCCGTTGATGACCGGTCCGGCAATGGCGAAACAGGCCCGGTCCGCGGTCAGATTCGTCCGTTTCAGAAACGCCCGGATCACGGCCTCGATCCCGGAAAAGCGTCCGCTGGGAAGGATCTCCTCCAGCAGCGGCCGCCTCGGATCCGCGTCGTCCGCAAAGATCGCCAGGCGGCTCTTTGTGCCGCCGATATCCCCTGCCAAAAGCATGGTCATTCCTCACACGGTGATGTCAGTTCACCCCGGAGCCAGCCGAGATAGTCGCGGCTGCCGGCGGTCACCGGAACGGCAATGATCTCGGGCGTCTCGTAGGGGTGGAGCGAGCGGACGGCCTGTTCGACGGCCCCGTAATTCTCCTCCCGGCTCTTGATCAGGCAGAGCCACTCCCCCGCCGTCTCGATTTTCCCCTTCCAGCGGTAGATGCTCGTGATCGGCCCCACGATCTGGACGCAGGCAGCGAGCCGCATCTCGACGAGCGACCGGGCGATACGCTCGGCATCCTCCCTTTTTTCGGTCGTCGTCGTCACTTCGATGAACCCTTCCATCTTCTCACCTCACGGCTTCGTAAAAAGTCCGGATGCCGCGTTGCGCTTCATCCTTCGTCATTGCGGCGTACGCCACAGTATGCCTCATTCCTCAGGATTCGCGCGTCTTGCCTGCGGCCTTTTTACGAAGCCGTCCCATTTTTTCGACTTTTAAGACTTCTTACGAGATCGTCAAACCTCACGGGGCCGTCGTTCTTTCGCAGGCTGTTCAAAAATGTCCAGATGCAATGCCCCCGAAATCCTGAGCCGTGAGGCGTACTTTTTAGTACGTTGAACGGCTCAGGGAAAGGGGGGGACAGATTTAAAATCTGTCCCCAGATAATCTTTTTCAACAGCCTGTCTTTCGCACGCATTCGTACATCAAGATCGCCGCCGCCTGCGGGAGGCTCAGGGACTCCGCCCCTCCCGCACCGGGGATCCGCCACCGCTCGTCCGTCTGCGCGAGGAGTTCTTCCGGCAGGCCGTGGCTCTCGCTCCCCATCAGGAGCGCCGTCGCCGGCCCGCAGGAATGGGGCGCAACCCCTTCCCGGACCTCGCTTCCCACGACCCGGAAACGCCCCCGGATCTCCGCAAGAATGCTATCAAAATCGAGGTCACCGATCACCGTCAGGTGAAAGAGGCTTCCCATCGACGTCCGGATCACCTTGGGATTTGTCGCCTCGCAAGAGCCCTCGCTGACGAGAACCGTCCGGAAGCCGAACCAGTGGGCCGTCCGGAGAAGGGCGCCCAGGTTGTTGGGATTGTTCACCTGATGAAGGAGGAGAAGCGGCCCGGTTTCGGTCGCAAGCCGGCCGGCGAGATCGACGGGCGGCGGGACGGCGGCCACCGCCATCACCCCTTCCGGGGACGGATCCTGGCTCAGGGTCGTCCACTCGCCGTCCGTCAGCCGGAAAATCGGCATCCCGGCCGGAACGTCGGCAAGGATTTCTTCCCGCCTCCCGGCCCTGTCCTCAGAGACCAGGATAGCCTCCGCCGGCCGGCCGCTCCGGAGGAGCTCGCCGACCACCTTCCCGCCCTCGGCGAGGAACAACCCGTCCCGCCGGCGGTACTTTTCCATTGTCAGTTTTTCCCACCGCTTGAGCTGCGCCCCGGATGGTGCTGCGATCCGTCCCGACATCTTTCCGTTCCCCTGCCTCCGACGGGCGGCCGAGACCCCGGCCCCACCCGATCACATTGTTCGGAGACACTCTAACAGAGAAACATCCAGATTGAAAAGGGATTTTAAAAACCGGTTCGCTTGCCGATCCGATCTCTTTCCCGTTCGATCATTTTGGCAAACCGGGTCATGCCTTCCTCGACCTGCTCCGGGGAGATCATGCTAAAACTGGCCCGCATGTAGTTCTTCAGACCTCCCGTCGCCGAGAAGCCGCTGCCGGGAATCAGCAGAATACCCAGTTCCATGCCGTCCGTCTCCATCATTCTTTCGGCATCGAAGCCCGCGGGCATTTCAAACCAGATGAACATGCCTGCAAAAGGTACATTATGCCGGATGTCGGCCGGCAGGTATTTACGGGCGGCCGCCGGGACGGCATCGCGATTCCGCCGACGGTTATAGCTCCGCGAAAATCGGTGTTGATTTATTTATAACGCAAATCGGTTTGGATCCAGCGCCGAAACATCCATGAAGGTCTTCCCATCGACAATCATGTCGGCCACGATTTTTCCGGTAACCGGACTCAGGGCAATACCGTCTCCCTCATGTCCAGCTGACATGAAATATCCTTCCAGATTGTTCACATAGCCGACCAGAGGGAGACCGTCGGGGGTGTAGGGCCTGACGCCGCCCATCGTGCGGATGATATGGATCGATCCTAATCCAGGGACCAACCGGATAGCGTTTTTCAGAATCGCTTGAATACCCTCATGGGTATTCCTTACATCATAACCTACAAATTCTCGGGTAGCCCCAATGAGGATGTTCCCTTTTTGGGTCTGGCTCAGGGACAAACCTACTCCAAGCTGAACGGCCCTGCTTTTCGACTCTTTCAATTTGTCGGCGTTGAATTTGGCTACAATATATGAAGCGGAAAGCATTCCTCTGGCTATGTATGGCGCCACAGGCTCGGTAATCATAATTTGTCCCCGCCGCGGTTTGATGGGCAGATGCAACCCGGCCATCTCTCCGATGATAGGCGCCCAGGCGCCTGCGGCATTCACCACGACAGGCGCATATATCGGTCCCCGCGCAGTTTCAATCCCTTCCACACGTCCGCCGTTCATGATGAATCCGGTCACTTCCGTTTCCAGGAGAATCTCCGCGCCCAGCTTGCGTGCAGCCTTGGCAAAGCCAAGATTGAGTTCAATGGGATTCACGCCGCCGTCCTGGGGACTGTACGTGGCGGCCACCAGGTGTTCAGCCAGGCCCCGCTGCATGCGGGAAGCTTCCTTGCGATCGATGATTTCAACCTGCAACCCCGTCCGCTTCTGACGGGCTACGAAATCCTCCATGATTTTCAATTCAGCGGCTGTTTCAATCAGGATCATGCCGCCCTTGACATGATATTCGATGTCACGATCCAACTCTTCCCGTAAACCTTTGAAGAGCTCGGAGCTGGCCAAAGCGAGCCTCAAATTGATACCGGCGTTCTTCGATTGTAAAAATATACCGGTATCACAGGAACCGGAAGCCCCGGAGGCATGGTCATGCTTTTCAGTTAGAATGACTTTCCGGCCTCTCCTGGCCAATTGATAGGCCACGGAGGCGCCGATGACTCCCCCGCCAACCACGATCACGTCTGCTTTGTTAGTCATTCTTCATCCCCCTCGGCGATTTCGCTGATTTTAACCGTGCGAACGGGAGGACGGAAAGTGGGGGGCAGAATTTTCGCGGGGTCTTGACCGCCGGCCAGCATGTTGGTGATTAATTTCCGGCAGGTTCTCCCCTGGCATAAGCCCATGCCCGCATTGGTTCTCTTTTTGATGCCCGTTATGGTGGTCGCTCCATCCCGAATGGCCTGCTCGACTTCTTCCCGGGAAACTTCCTCACACCGGCAGATATAGACCGTCTCATCATTTTCAGCCATGTCGGCGATACTCCTTTCGGCAAATTGTTCTGACTTCCAGACAATAGGCTTTGGGAACCTCCACACCGATGACTGCCGTGCCATCATGGACTTTGGCATTTTTCACGCTCATGACTTGACCTTGGGTTACATAATCTCCGTTCCGGTCGCCGCAGGGCACCCTATCCCCCTTATCCGGCAGCGGACAATACTCGTAAGGGAATTCCACCAGAGAGCTTGTCTTTGTATAATGGAGATGAACTTTAAAAATCGCCAGGCCGGGACATTGCGCAATGCACAGGCCGCAACCGGTGCACTTGTCGCCATGCAACACCGGCAAATTGGTAATCGGCTGTCCCACGGTAATGGCGCCGAAAGGACAAGCCTCCTCACAGGGATTGCAGGGGATATCCTGAACACACTCGATGAAAGCGACAGGGCCCTTTTCCATTCTTTCCGGGCTCGGTATTCCCGGACTGGCCAGCAGTTCTTCTTCCGAAGGGATTCCCGTATATTTTACGCCTTTATTCATGCATGTCCCCCCATAGACAAACCGATCAATTGGTCTTTGGCTTTACGGCGTCCTTCACCAAAAGGTCCCGTTCGCAGGGCATTCATACGTTCCCAGATGATTGTTTTTAATTCCCGGGCCTTTTCTCGATCAAACAACCCCAGGGCTTCGGCACAAGCCGTTCCCGCAAGGCGCCCTTCCTCCATGGCCGTACTGGCTTCTTCCACTCCCGAGATATCGCCGGCAATAAAAACGCCAGGCACGGTCGTCTCCATGTTCAGATCGTGTTTCGGCACATGGCCCCCGAGACTCGGAACATAAGCAAATTCACAACCCATGAGCCAGGCCAGCTCCGTCAGGGGGGTCAAACCGACCGCGATGCACACTGTGTCGACAGCCAGGATTTTTTCCGAACTGGCCACGGGCTGCCATTGGGAATCCAGTTCCACAATCTCAACGGATTCTACCTGATCATCTCCAATGACCCTCTTCACCGTATGGGATACATGGATGGGAACTCCCGCCCGTCGGATTTTGGCGGCATGAACGCCATACCCGCCGATTTGCGGCGCCGCTTCGATGAGCGCCAATACATCGGCTCCAGCCTGCATCAACTGATAGGATACAATCAGTCCAACGTTGCCCGAACCGATCATCAATATCTTCTTTCCAGGCAGAACCCGGTTGACATTGATCAACGTCTGCGCGGCTCCCGCTCCCATGACTCCCGGCAACGTGCTCCCCGGAAAGGCCAGGGCATTTTCCGAGGCACCCGAGGCAATGATGATTTTCTCCGCATGGAGACAGACTTCCTTTTTGTGATGAATATATCCCACGGTCTTGTCCGGAAACAGAGCATAGACAGGAGAATCCAGCAGAACTTCCACGTTCAGCTTTTTTATCTCTGCCAGCAACTGCTCCCCGATGTGAAAACCGCGTACTCCGGCCATGTGCTCCCTGGATCCGAAAAATTTGTGGATTTGCTTAAATAATTGTCCACCCGGTTTTGCGTTTTCATCGATGATGGTGACCTGGCCTCCGGCACGGGCGACTTCTACGGCAGCCGCCAGCCCGGCCGGCCCGGCGCCGATCACGGCAACTAGTGTCGTCTTCATGGTTCATCCGCCCACTTTCCGAGTCCCCGTTGGGTTTCAACGATCATTCCATCTTTGACAGGGGTCACACACGTGCGAACATTCGGTTGACCATCCACGGTCATGACGCAATCGGTGCAGCGCCCGATCCCGCAGAAGAGGCCCCGGGCGTTGCCGAAGCGGGGAGTGACCCGGAACTTTCGTATTCCCGCCGCCAGAAGCGCTGCGGCAATGGGTTCCCCCGTGATGGCAGACACCTTATTTCCGTCAACCACGATGCAGGCATCCCGTTCCCTTTTGTCATCGCCCAATATAGGATGTTTTGCGACCCGCATTAATAATCCTCCTTGAACCTTGCTTACCGACTTTTTGCGGTTTTTTATCCTCCGATATGCATGCACCGGAATTGACTTCCCCAATGCCGAGCTTCGCCAGAAAATCGTCCATGCTTTTTCTCCTTATCAACGGGTTACGGGCGGTCCAGCGCCATCCATTTCATTTTACGCGACCGGACAGCGGTAAATAGCAGAAACGGGTTTAGGTTTTCAAGTTGTTTGGAGAAGATTCCTCTGTAGTCACTCCTTCGGCAACATTTTATTTGAGGCAATTCGGGATTTCCTATTGACAGGAGAATCACCTTTAATATATGTCACTGTCGGCATTGCCGAGGTTAGACTTCACTTCGGTTCCAAACAGTTTTGAACTGGGGGGAAAAATATCCCGACAAATCGAGGAGGCTTCTTATGAAAAAGATAATTCTATTGGCGGTTCTTTTTCTCGGCGTTTTCACTGTGTCTGCTGTACAGGCCCAAACCCTGACATGGACGGCTGGAAACGTTGGCGGTGGATGGTATACGATCGGTGGCGGAATCGCCAACATCATCAACGAGAAATCCGGCGGAATCACCGTGAAAGTGATTCCCGGCGGCGGTGTCCAAAACCCGAGTCTCGTGGACAAGGGAGATTGCGAGTTGGGCTGGGGATTGCCCTTCATGAACGCGGCTGCCTGGAACGGGGAAGATCCCTATTCGAGAAAACACGAGAATCTCCGGGCCATCGCCGGCGGGATGAGCCTGAATTACTTCCATTTCTTTATCGGCGCCGATAGTCCATACAAAACCATGGACGAGATTTTCGGCCAGAAAAAGGCGCTCCGCATCGCCCTGTCAACCACCGGAACCTCGGAAGAATGGGTGTTCCGCAAGGTGATGGCCCACTACAAAACCGACTACAAAACGCTCGAGGCGGCAGGGTTCAAATTCTTTCGCGGTTCCTACGCCGAGCAGGCGAGCCAGTTCAAGGACCGGAACGTCGATGCCGTTTTCACCTTTTTGGCCCTTCCGGCCGCTGCCGTGACCGAGGCTTCGGTGGGTCGCTCATTAAAAATCATGTCTTTTCCGCCGGCTCTTCTGAAAAGCCTTGAAAAATACGGGATCGAAGGCGGCGTCATCAAGCATGGCACCTATCCCAAAGCCGCCAACGCGAATGAAGACGTGACTACCGCAACCGCCGGCAGCGTCATCATTACCAATAAGAGCCTGCCGGACGAGACCGCCTATCGCCTTGCCAAATCGATCCATGAAAATTTGGACATGTTCCGCAAGGTCCACGGATCCCTTGTTTCCTATGAATTGAAACATGCCATTACCGGTACCGGTATTCCCCTCCACCCGGGGGCGGCGAAATATTACCGGGAAAAGGGGATCATGTAACAATCCGCTATCCACTCCCCCCCCTTCTACTCCTTTGCCAAAGAGGAGAAAGGGGGGATTTTTATATTTGGACAAAATACCGTAGTGCGCGATTTAAAGGGTTGGATTAAAATCATCGTCACCATTTACGGAGTGGCCGCTGCCCTGTTGCACCTCTACACCTCGGGGTTTGGGACATTTGAACCGCGTACCATGAGGAGTCTTCACCTGCTGTTCCTCCTCCCCATGATCTATATTCTCTTTCCGGCAAACTCCAAGTCACCGAAAGACCGGCCGAGTGTCTTGGATGGGATCTCTTCCCTTCTGTGTTTTGCCGCCCCTTTTTACATATTCTGGAATGCCGAAAGTCTGAATTACCGCATGATCGGGGTGGATGACATTCTCCCCATCGAGATTTTTCTGGGAACGGCCATGGTTCTCCTGGTGATCGAAGCCTGCAGGCGTTCCCTTTCCCGCTGGATGGCCCTGACCATCGGGATCACCATTTTTTACTTTATAACGTCTCCCTACTGGCCCGGGCTCTTCAGGTTCAAGGGGTATTCTTTCCCCCGGATGGTGGAAATACTCTACCTCGCCGGCGACGAAGGGATGTTCGGTTTCCTCACGGGGATTTCATCGAACATCCTCTTTATTTACATTATCTTCGCCAGTTTCATGCTCTTCGCCGGTGTGGGGAATTTTTTCATCAACTTCACCATCTGGGCGGCCGGGTGGGCAAGGGGCGGGGCCCCGAAAATCGCCATCATCGCCAGCGCATTGTACGGGACCGTCAGCGGCAGCACGGTGGCCAATGTATACGCCACGGGGTCCTTTACGATTCCCCTCATGAAACGGTCCGGGTTCATCCCCAGACAGGCCGCGGCCATCGAGGCCGTCGCCGGAACAGGGGGGCAGATCATGCCGCCCATCATGGGCGCCGGCGCCTTCATCATGTCCGAGATCACGGGCATTCCCTACTTCGACATCATCAAAGCCGCCGCCATTCCGGCCATGTTGTATTATGTCGGCCTTTTTTTCATCGTCCATTTCATTTCCCTTCGCCAGGGAATGGCCAGCATTCCGGCTTCCGAGCGCCCTCGCCTGCGCGAGCTGCTGCGGAATTCCTATTTTTTCCTTCCCTTTTTGCTGATCGTCGTCTTTTTGGGATACGGATTCTCACCCAGCAAGTCGGCCTTTTTCGTCGTCCTCGTCATCTTCGCCATGAGCTTTCTGGACCGGAAAACCTGGATGACTCCGAAAAAAGTGATCGATACTCTTTACCACGCATCCTACAATGCCGCCATCATCGCGACGGCCCTCGCCGGTTCGGGAATGATCGTGGGAATTCTGACCCGTACGGGAACCGCCCTCTCTTTCGGAAGCGTTCTGACCGGCGCCTCCCATGGAAGTCTCCTTTTTGCCATGATTCTGGTTTTTATCATCGTCAGTATTCTGGGAACCGGCATTCCGACAACCCCTTCCTATATCATTGCCGTCACCGTGGGGGCAGCCGCTCTGGGGAAATTCGGTGTAGGGCTGCTGGCGGCTCATCTTTTTGTTTTTTATTACGCGGTCCTCTCCGACCTGACCCCGCCGGATGCGATCACCGCCTTTGCCGCCGCCAATCTTGCCGGGTCCGGGATGATGTCCACGGGGGTCGAGGCATTTCGCCTGGGGCTGGTGGGTTTTCTGGTGCCCTTTGCCTTCGTATTCCAACCGGCCCTTCTGCTTAATGGGACGTGGACTGATGTGATCCTGGCCACGGCCTCAACCTGCCTGGGAGTGGCCTGTCTGGCCGCTTTCCTGATCGGCCACATTTGGTCGCCCCTGAGTTGGCTGCAGCGGGGGTTATTCTTCTTTGCCGCTTTTATCCTGGTTTTTCCCGCAATTGGGATGGAAGTGATGGGAGTGTTGCTGGCCGTGGCGTTATTCGTATGGGCCAAAGCCCAAAGGCATGGCCCCCTGAGCATAGCCCAAAGCGGTAAAAAAACGTAAGCCTGTTCTTCCTCTTCTTCCGCCAATGAAATCAAACCTGTTCCATCCCGTCGCGAACGGTTGCATCCCGGTTCAGCCACTTTCGGCCGGCGATATCAACCGTTCACACTGACTGCTTTTCTAACCCTTTTGACTCTTGCCCAACCTCTCGGCCGCGCGGAGCCACGTATAAACCGGCGGAAGCTGATCCACCTCCGTCTCCGATACAACATCCAGGAAGATCGGACCGTTTTGAGCAAAAGCCTCATCCAGACCGTCTTCCAGTTCAGCAGCCGTTCTGATTTCGAGTGCCTTTAACCCGAATCCCCTGGCCACCATGGCCGGATTCCCGGGAGTGAAGTCCACCGAGAGGTACTTCTCATCACTGTGGAGTTTCTGGAGACACTTGATCCAGCCGAACATGCTGTTGTTAAAATGGATCAGGACGGCCGGAATGTTCAACCGGGCGAGCGTCTCAAGCTCACCGGCGGACATGCCCAGACTGCCGTCTCCGAAAAGCCCGATCAGACGCGCATCGGGGCGGGCAAAGTGGGCCCCCACCACGGCGGGGATGGCATAACCCAGACCACCGTAGGCCCGGGGAATGAGAAACCGGGAACCGTTGCCCCTGAGTTTCAGGTAACGGGTAGTATAGGGCGTCGGCGTGCCGGCGTCGGCAATAACCACGGAAACGCTTGGCAGCCTCTTGTTCAGGGCGGCGATGATCCTTTGGGGCTTCAGCGGAGACTTGTCCGAAACAAACTCGCTCTCGGCTTCTTCCCAGAACCGAACCCTTTCCAGATTCAGCCTGTTTGTCCTGGCCGATTCCATCCGCCGAGGCGTCTTGCCCTGGATGAGAACGGATAGATCCTCCATAATTAACCTGGCATCACCGGCGACGCTCAACGTGTTTTGGAAGTTATTGCCCAGCATTTCCGGATTGAGATCGATCTGGATGATCTTCCGATCCGGTTTGCGGGAGGGCATCGACCAGTTGATGGTGGAAACAGAGCCCATCTTGCAGCCCACGTAAAGGAGGACGTCGCCTTCCTCGACAGCCTGGTGGGCGTGGGGGTGGAATCCGTTGTCTCCGATAACGCCGAGAGCCAGCGGGTGATCATCGGCTATCAGCCCTTGGCCGGAAATGGTCGTCACCACTGGAATCGACAGCCATTCTGCCAGGTTGGCAATAGCATCACCTGCCTGTGAATGATTGGCGCCGCCGCCGGCGATGATGATCGGTCTTTCGGCCTGGATCAGGTAGTCCGCCGTCTTTTCCAACTCCCCGCGAGCACCGCGGGTGCGGTAGGCGGGATAGGTTACGCACTCTGGTTCGGCATACAGATCGCCTTTGCAACCGGCCAGTTCCCCGGTCATAACCTCTTTGGGGAAGGCCAGATGGATCGCTCCGGGGCGACCGGTGGTGGCGATCCTGAAGGCACGCCTGACGACCTCGGGAATCTTTCCGACGCTTTTCAAGACACTGGACCACTTGGTTATGGAATCAAACAGTTTCTGGCAATCCAGTTCGGTAATGGTCTGCTTGCCTTCGCCGGCCAGAGGAATATCGGAGGTGATCAGTATCACCGGTATGGAGGAGGCGTTGGCCTCGGCAATGCCCGGAACTGAATATAGCGGCCCCGCGCCGCTGGGACACTCGCAAATACCCGGTTTGTGGGCCAGCCTGGCGTAGGCGTCGGCCATGAATGAGGCCGACCGCTCGTCCCTGGCCATAACATGCCTGATTGCCGGAGCCGCATTGCTGAGAGCTTCATATAATGGAAGACTGGTATCTCCAGGAACACCGAACACCAACTCCACTTGGTACACCTTTAGCATTTCGACCAAAGCCTGAGCGCCGTTCATGTCGGCCTCCATAAGAAAATCTGTTCAATCTGAAGCAAATCCCATAATATAGGCAGGGGTTTGGCGTAGGAGCGAAGGCCCCACCCCTTTGGCAAATCAACACGGTACCTGCTTTAATCGATATCAACATAATGCCCCCAAATTCTTCCTGGCACATTTTCTATACCATGTACATCCCCAAAAGCCCCTTTATTGAAATCAGATTCCAGATCATATCCGAAGTTTTAAGCGCCTCAGCCGGCGTTACATCCCAACCCGTAAGGTAATTAAGAGTTTCAATATGTTCTTCAAGTATCACATCCAGTTCTCCCCAGAAAAGTCTGCAACCCCAAACAGGCGGGGACCGCCCCGGCCGCCGGCACCCTCTATCGGTTCGCCTTGCGGATCCCCAGTTGATCCTGGGCGATGATGAACTTGCAGATGTTCGCCGAACCCTCCACCATCGCATAGGTCGGGGCGTCCCGGAAGTAACGCGCGACCGGATATTCCGTCGAGTATCCGTAGGCCCCGAGGATCCTCATGGCGTACTGCGAACATTTGTAGGCAAGCTCGCCGGCCAGATATTTCGCCTGGGCCACCTCCAGATTGTTGTTCAGATTCCCCTGGTCCTTCTGCCAGGCCGCCTTGTACACCATCAGCCGTGCGGATTCGATATCGGTCACCATCTGGGCAATCAGATCCTGATTCATCTGAAAATATCCGATGGCCTGACCGAACTGCTCCCGCTCCATGGCGTACTTCGTCACCGCATCCAGACAGGCCTGCGCCAGACCGACGCCGCCCGCCGCCGCGGAAAGACGGGACTGGGCCAGCGAACCGAAAACGATCTTGGCGCCGTCGCCCGGTTTCCCCAGGATGTTGCCCTTGGGGACTTTCGTGTTCTCCAGGATGATCTCCCCGGTCGGCGAGGAGCAGGAACCCATCTTATCCAGATCCGTCACCGTGATGCCGTTTGATTTGTCGTCCAGCTCCAGTACAAAGGCGGACAGCCCTCGCGCCCCCTGGCTCCGGTCCGTGTAGGCATAATATATATTGATCCCGCCGACCGTCGCATTCGAGATCCAGGTCTTGGTCCCGTTGAGCAGCCAGTGATCCCCCTTGTCCTCCGCCGTGGACTTGATCGCCATCACATCCGATCCCGCCTGGGGCTCCGTGATCGCAAACGCCCCCAGGATTTCGGCGCTGACGAGTCTGGGGATGTATCTCTTTTTGAGCTCCTCCGATCCATACCGGTAAATCGTATAGGCGCAGCCCAGTTCCTGCATGTTGATCTGGACGCGCAGCGAACTCGACGCGCGGGCGATCTCCTCCGTGATGATCATCGCCGCAAGCCAGCCCATCCCGTTCCCGCCGTACTCCTCCGGAATCACCGTCCCGAACAGACCCAGCTCCCCCATCGGCTTGACCGCTTCCTCATACGGGAAATAGTGTTTGGCATCCCACTCATCGGCAAACGGCGCGATCTTCCCCGCCGCAAACGCCCTGACCATGTCCTGCAACATCACCAACTCTTCCGATAATCCGAAATCCATAACAAACCTCCTTTGAATAGGCTATTGAACGGCGGGTTTAAGCCGGACATTGTTCCGGTCGGCTCTCTTGGATCGTGATTGCAAAATCCGGACAGACATAGAGGCGTTTCAGGCACCCCACGCAACGGTCCGAACTCGTGACGACGGAAGGTTTGTAGCCGCTCGCGTTGAAACTGTCGGAGGTTGCAAAGACGGATTCGGCCATGCCGGCTACGTGGACTGGATGCAGCATTGCAAAGGGCCGGCGGCGATCATCCAGTACGCCTGCGATTCCGGGTTCGCCCCGGGGGACCAGAAGGCGCTGATCCTGGCATGGATCCTGGAGCACGCAAGGATCGTCGTGACCGACTGCCGGATCGCCCCCGCGGAACTCGCAGCGATCCACCTCGAATCGGCGCCGACGCTCCAGGCGGTGGTCGACGCGGAGCTGAAGAAACGTCCGGACGCCCGGGTGATTGTCATCCCCGACGCCTTGCTCGCGCTCTCCATCGTCCGCGGAGAATGACCCAGCCCCCTCCACGGGATGATGCGGGAGGGGCGGAGGTTACGGTGCGGGTCGTCATTCGACACGGAACCGCCGGATGTTCTCCTCGGGAATCTCCAATCCCAACCCCGGTTTTTGCGGCGGCAGCATCCGACCGTCCTTGATCTGCATGGGCTCCGCAAACGCGCTCGCCACCCAGGGCATGTATTCGATGGAGCCGGATTCCATGACGCCGCAGGCGACCTGAATCGAGCTTTCCATCATGTGGTGCGGCTCCACCGGCAGATTGGCGACATCGGCCAGGGTCACCACCTTGACCATTTCGGTGATGCCGCCGACCCGGATGATGTCCGGCTGCAGGATATCGACCGCACCGGCCCGCAGGTAGGCGTCGAATTCAAAACGCGACCCCAGCGTTTCTCCCATGGCGATGGGGATGTCCAATGCCGCCGCGAGTCTTGCGTGACCGGGGATATCCTCACACAACAGCGGTTCCTCAAACCACGCGACCCCGAGCTGTTCAAGCTCGCGACCCACCCGTACGGCCGTCGGGAAGTCCCATTTCTGGTTGGCGTCAACGGCGATCCAGGCATCGTCGCCCAGGGCTTTGCGGACCTCCCGGACCCGCTGGATGTCGGTCCGGTAATCCGCATGACCGATCTTCATCTTGACGCCGAACATCCCCAGAGCCATGTATTCCTCGAACGCCGCCACCATCTCTGAAACGCTCATGTAGAGCCATCCGCCGTCGGAGTAGTAGACCGGCGCGCTCTCCCGGCGGCCGCCCAGGAGCTTGTAGACCGGCAACCCGGTAATTTTCCCCTTGATGTCCCACAGGGCCAGGTCCACCGCCGCCTGTGCCTGGGTGACCAGGCCGCGCCGCCCCCCCGTCTGCATTCGCCTATAAAGCTTGTGCCACAGGCGTTCATGGTCGAGGGCATCCTCGTCGATCAAAAGCGGTGCAAAATCGTCCTGAAGGATGCAGCGGGTGGCCGTGTCGCCCCCCAGCAGACTCCAGGAATATCCGACCCCGGTCGTCCCGTCTTCGGTGGTGATGAAGACCACCGGCATGTTGATTTTGCTGACCGGACCGCCTTTCCTGCCGCTGGAGGAGGCTGCCTGCATCGGGCGCGGCAGCGGCATGCGCAGTAACTCGGTCCTGACTTCGGTAATTTTCATGCTGATCTTTTCTCCTTTAAAAGTCTGCATTTCTCCGGTTACATCAGAAACAGGTGTTCCGTTTGCGCTGGAACCCCATTGACCCCGAGTGGACGGAACTCTCATGATGGGATGATACTCTTCGGCTCCTCGCCTGCAATAGACGGGGAGCCGATCGTAAAGCTCTTCACAACAAACAGTGAATAATTTAAAATATTTGAATGTACTCTCGCTATTTCTTGATCCTTCCGAGTTCCTTCATGATGGCCTCGTACTCGACCATCTTCTTCTTGACGAGGGCCAGGGATTCCTCGGGGCCCAGGAACTCCGTCTTGAAGGCGTTGGCATCCATCTTCTTCCTGACCTCCGGGTCTTTCATAACCTTTTCGAACGCATCGGCGAGGATCTTGACGATCTCATCCGGCGTTCCCGGAGGGGCGGCCACACCCCGATAGGCGCCTTCCACGACATCGTATCCCTGTTCCCTAAAGGTCGGCAAATCGGGGAGAATCTCCATCCGTTTCTCCGTCGCGATGGCCAGGGCGCGGAACTGTTCCTTTTGCTGTACCGCCATTGTGGAATAGCTCATCAGCGCAGTGACATGGCCTCCCAGAAGAGCGGGGATCGCCGAACCGGTCCCGCCGAAGGGGATGTAGGTCAACTGGATGCCCGCGGCCTTGTTGAGCATGCTGGTTCCCAGATCGTTCGCCGAAGAGCTGGCGCTGCCCCCGCACGTGAAGACGCCGGCGGGCTGCTTTTTGGCGGCCTCGACGAAGTCCTTCAGGGTCTTGTAGGGGCTGTCTTTGCGGACGAACAGGACATCCGGGGTGCTCTCAAACATATAGATTTGCTTGAGATCCAGTGTCTTGTACCCGGCACTGCCCATCTCCATCGGCTGGACAACTGTATGGGGTAGGTTGTGGCCGGCGATCGTGTAACCGTCGGGCTTGGTCCGGGTCAGTTCCGCCCAGCAGAGCGCCCCGCCGCCGCCGACCTGGTAGGTGATGGAGACATCCACGCCGAGGGCCTTCTTCAGGGCCGCCTCCTGGAACCGGGCGGTGATGTCCGACTCTCCACCAGGATTGAAGCAGATTTTGTAGTTGATCCGTTTGCTCGGGAACTTGTCCGCCGCAGTGGCTGAAGTGACCAAAACCAGAGACACGACGGCGCAAAGAACAATAAAACCGATGGCAATCTTTTTCATGGCTTCCCTCCTAATAATGGTTGATTTGATTTCGATGTCCTGCATTCCACAGATATCCGCCTGTAAATCCACCCACCTTGCGGATCGGATGTGACTCCTCAACCGCTGCGCGGTATACTCTCAAAAAGCCTGTCCTGCCCTTATAAAATCCTCCCGTTCCAATCCGGATCAATATTCCGCGTCGTCCGTAACCACCTCGGGGGCTTTGGCTTTGATCTGAGCCCAGACCCCCCGTCCGATGGACAGGAAGGCCAGCGCCATGAAGACCGCGGAGATGGGACGGGTGAAGAAGATCCACGGCGACCCCCACGAGATGAGCAGCGACTGCCCGAGGGACGTCTCCAGCATCTGCGCCAGGACGCTCGCCAGGACCATCGGGGCGATGGGGAAACCAAGTTTCCGCATGAAGTATCCGATCACCCCGAAAAGGAGCATAATCCAGATGTCGAAGGTCTGGAACCGGACGCTGTAGGTTCCGACGAGGGCGCAAAAGACGATCAGCGGCCCCAGGATGTAGAACGGGATGCGGACGATCCGGACCCACAACCCGATCAGCGGCAGATTGAGGACCAGGAGCATCACGTTCCCGATATACATGCTGGCGATGACCGCCCAGACGAAATCCGGGCTCTGGACGAAGAGCATCGGTCCGGGCTGGAGGCCATACATCATCAGCCCTCCGAGAAGGACCGCCATCGACGGCGCCGTGGGAAGCCCGAAGGAGAAGAGCGGCACGAACCCGGCGGTGGAGGTCGCGTTGTTCGACGCCTCCGTAGCGGCGAGCCCGTCCATCGCCCCGTGGCTGAACCGTTCGGGATGTTTGGAGAACCTTTTCTCGACATCGTAGGCCACAAAGGAGGTGACCGACGGGGCGCATCCGGGGAGGAGCCCCAGCAGGAACCCGACCGTAGAGGAGCGAAGCATTGCCCCCGTGCACTGCTTAATATCGGTCCAGGTCGGCATCCAGCTCTTGACCTCCATTTTGCTGATAGAGGTGAGTCGCTGCTCCACATTGATCATCACCTCGCTGATGGCAAACAGGCCCACGATGATGGCGATGAAATCGACGCCGACCGTCAGCGTGACGGATCCGAAGGTCAGCCGTTCCGCCCCGGTGAGTGGGTCCTGACCGATCAGGCCGGCCGTGAGCCCCAGGGCCATGGAGATGATCCCCTTCAGGAGGGCGCGTCCCGAGAGGCTGATCACCAGGCTCAGTCCCATGAACATCAGCGCGAAATACTCCGGTGGGCCGAAGACCACGGCAAACTTGGCCAGCGTCGGGGCGAAAAAGGTCAGCGCGATCACGCTGAGCGTTCCCGCGACAAAGGAGGCAATGGCCGCGATGGCCAGGGCCGGCCCTGCCCTTCCCTGCTTGGCCAGCTCGTAGCCTTCAATCGCGGTCGGGACGGAGGAGGCCTCCCCGGGGATGTTGACGACGATCGCCGTCGTTGAACCTCCGTACATGGCGCCATAGTAGATCGACGCCATCATGATGATGGCCGAAGTTGCGGGCAGCACCGCCGTTAAGGGGAGCAGGATGGCAATCCCGGAGACGGGTCCGATGCCGGGAAGGACACCGACCAGCGTCCCGATGAAACAGCCCACCGCAGCCCAGAAGAGATTCTGCCAGGTCAGCGCGATGGAAAATCCCTGGAAGAGATAATCAAAGGAAAACCCCATATCATGCTCCTATTCGAGGAAGGGACCCGCCGGGAATGAAAGCGCCAGCAGACGGATGAACAGAAAATAAGAGATTGCCGCGGTGATCACGCTGATCACGATCGCCAGCAGCCATTTCGAACGCTTCAGGTACCAGATCGAAAAAGCGATGTAGAGGAATGAAGCGATCGGCAGACCGATCATGTTTAGCAAGATAATATAACACGCGACACTCGCAATGACGACCAGGATCGTCCGAACCCCCTCCCTGTCCGGCCATTTGATGGCGAGATCCGCCTCCCGGATGCTCCAGGACTTCAGGGCGAGCGCGCTTCCGCATATGAGGAGCAGAATGCCGACGACCATCGGGAAGGTTTGGGGCGGCAGTTTATGAGGGGTGCCACTGGTGATCAATGTCGATGCGTAGATGATAAGGATGCCGAATAGGGCGACGCCGCAGCCCACGACGATATCGGCCGTTCTTTGTGTTTTCACTGCCACCTCCCGCCACACTGAATATCCAGGAGGCCGGCGCCTCCTGAGCTTGAATCCACCCCTACGACAACAGATCGACAGCTATCTTTCTAATCTCATCAAGATGGTCAATACCTCTTCCGACTGGACCTCTAACATCAATTCAACGGAAAGACAATGATGATGTCAATTGTGAATAGAGGCTGTCTGTCAACACTTGCAAAGACCCGTTCCGCCGTCCTGTTATGGCTTAAGCTGTAGCAGACGTTCTGCGATCGCGTCGCCCATGTCGCTGCACGTCGACCTGCCGCCGATGTCATAGGTGCGCACCTTCCCGGCATCCAAGACGTCCTCCGTGGCTTGCTCCACCAGTTCAGCCGCACGCTCCTCCCCCAAATGCTCCAGCATGAGCTTTCCGGCAAGGATGGTGGCAATGGGGTTGGCCTTGTTGAGTCCGCCGTATTTGGGAGCCGACCCGTGGATGGGCTCGAACATCGAGACCCCCGCCGTTCGGTCCGGGTTGATGTTACCTCCCGGGGCGAATCCCAAACCGCCCACGGTTGTCGCTGCAAGGTCGGAAAGGATGTCGCCGAACATGTTGGGCGCTACGATGACCTGGAAATACTCGGGGCGCCGGACGAGCCACATGGTTGCCGCGTCCACGATGGCGAAGTCCAATTCAATGCCGGGATAGTCCTTGGCCACCTGCTTGGCTCTCTCAACCCACAGGCCATAGATCTTCGTCAGCACGTTGGCCTTGTGAATGACCGTGACGCGGGTCAGCTTCTTCCGCCTGGCCAACTCAAAGCCGTAGCGGACCACCCGCTCAGCACCCCAGCCTGTTATGGCGCCGATCTGGTAGGCCATCTCGCCCTCCGGTTCCAGGTCAATGTCCACTTTGAAGCGAGCCTTGTAGAGCTTGCGCTTCAACTCCATCTCCTCGCTGCTCTTCTTCCCTGTAAAGCGAGCCCCGAGGCCGATGTAAAAATCTTCGCTGTTCTCACGTATAAAATAGATGTTGATGTCGTGCGGCTTCTTCCCGCTCAGCGGCGATGTGACGCCACGCAGGAGTTTGGCGGGCCGCAGGTTGATGTATTGGTCAAAGTAGAAGCGCATCCAGAGGAGAGCTCCCGCCTGATTCACGGAGTCCGGAACCCGCGAATCGCCGACAGCACCGAAGTAAACGGCGTCGTGGGTGCCCAGCTCGGCCATTTCCTCTTCGGTCACCAGAGTGGGATAGCCCTTACGGTTTTGCAGCCAATGTTCGGCGCCGTAGGGGTACTCCTTCCATTGCCAAGTGATTCCTGTCACCGCTGCAGCGGCATCCATTACCTTTTTTCCTTCCCGCAGGATTTCGGGACCGATGCCGTCTCCCCCAATCAGGGCAATACTGAAAGTTTTCATGTGAACCTCCTTCATTTTCATTATTGGTGAAAATGATTTGTATCTTTGAAAGATTGGTATCTCAAATATCGTGCCATGTTCATCCGCAAGAAGAGTTTCTATAATTATTTGTATTCCCTTGCGTTTTTTTTAAAGTCTTCGCGCCGTCCTTGCATTACAACAACAATGGTGTTATTTTGTGTCAAAATGTTTCGTCATGTTTCAGGAGACCGCTATGCCGCTCATTGCTTTTCTGGCTCCGGACGAGGATATGCTGGCCACCGCCCGGGCCACGCTTGCCAAGACCCATCCCGACGTCCTGCTGGAACAGGGGCTGCTGAGCGCCGGCGTCCGCAAAGCCCGGACACTGGCGCGCGAAGGGGTGGAGATCGTCATCAGCCGCGGGGGGACAGCCGCCGCCATCAATGAAGCCCGGCTGGGCCTGACCGTCGTGGAGGTGCCGATCACCGGGCTGGACATGATCCGCGCCCTGGAGGAGGCCAGGCATTACGGCCGCCGTATCGCCGTCATCGCTTTTCCGTCGATGATCATGGGCATCGACTGCCTGGGGCCGATCCTCGATATCGACTTGAGATGCTACCCCATCCACAGCGAATTCAAGGCCGAGGAAAACGTGATCAAGGCCTTCCGGGAAGGGGCGGAGGTCTTCATCGGCGGCGTTATCACCGTGCAGGCCGGGAGGCGGCATTATCACCCCTGCGTGATGATCCGCAGCGGCGCCGAGGGGATCATCCAGGCTACCCTCGAAGCGAAGCGCATCGCCGAAGCCAGACGCCTCGAAAAGGTCAAAAGCACCTTGTTCCAGACGGTCCTGGACTATGCCTACGAAGGGATCATCTCCATCGATCAGGACCGCCAAGTCGTTACATTCAATCCGGAAGCGGAACGGATCACCCGAATCGACGGCAAACAGGCGATAGGCCGAAAGATCCAGGACACCCTGCCTCAACTGAAACTGGAGCGCCTTCTGACAACAGGGAAGGACGAACTCGGCCAGGTCATCGATGTCGGAAGGGTCCAGATCCTGTGCAACAAGGTGCCTATCCGGGTGCAGGGAACGACGATCGGCGCCGTAGCGACCTTTCAGGATACCGGCAAGATTCAGCAGTGGGAGGCCAATATCCGCAAGAAGATATATGCGGAGGAGCATACCGCCGTCTTCACATTTGAGGATATCATTGGCTCCAGCCGCCAGATACGGCACTGTGTGTCCGTGGCCGAACAGTTCGCGGCGGCGGACTCCTCCATCCTGATCTCCGGGGAAACGGGCACCGGAAAAGAGGTCTTCTCCCAGAGCATCCACAACGCGAGCAAACGCGGCCAGAAGCCGTTCGTCGCGATCAACTGCGCCGCGCTTCCCGCCCAGATTCTGGAGAGCGAGCTGTTCGGTTACGTCGGGGGCGCCTTCACGGGAGCCAGCCAGAAAGGGAAACCGGGCCTCCTGGAGATCGCCCACGGGGGTACCCTCCTCCTCGACGAAATCGCCGAAATGGATTACTCCCTCCAGAGCAAGCTGCTCAGGGTGATTCAGGAAAAGAAGGTCATGCGCCTGGGAAGCGACAGGATTCAACACACCGACATTCGTATCATCGCCGCCACCAACAAGAATCTCAAGGAACTCGTTGCCGCCAACCGGTTCCGCGCCGACCTGTACTACCGGCTGAACGTTCTGCGCCTCCACCTCCCACCGCTTAGGGAACGGCCCGAGGATATCGAGCAGTACGCCGGAACCTACCTGGAGAAACACGCAACTCAGCTCAATCGACGCCTGCGATTCAGCCGGGCAGCCATGGAGATCCTCCTCCGGCACCCCTGGCCCGGAAACGTCCGCGAGTTACAGAATATCATCGAAAGAATCGCTGCCGTCTGCGGGCAGGACACCGTTCAGGCGGACATGGTTCGCCAGATGATGCGGGAGGATGAAGCAGCGGAGCCCTATCAGACAAACGCCGTGGAGCCGATCCGACAAGCTCTTGTCAATGCCCGCGGCAGAAAAGCGGAAGCCGCTAAATTGCTCGGCATCAGCCGCTCGACCCTCTGGCGCCGAATGAAAAACCTCAGCAGACCGGCTTACACATAGCGAGATCCATCCACCGCAGGAGAATGCAGCGTCAGTTTTCCCGGACATCCCCGCATCGGCATCAAATCCCAGCCGCCCGAGGGGAGCTTCTCTGCGACTGCGAGCTCGTCCCCCGGGAAGCCGTGGATAAAGATCCTCCGCTTATGGCTTAAGCTGGAGCAGACGTTCTGCGATCGCGTCGCCCATGTCGCTGCACGTCGACTTGCCGCCTATGTCAGCGTGAAAAGGTGTTCCGATCCTCTCCGCCATTCCTCCCCCGCCCGCGCCGCCGGCAAGGCCGGCATCGTCTCAACCGGCCATCCAAGGAGGTCATTTAACAGAGAAAATCCGGGGGGGGTGAAAGTGTTTTTTACCGGTCTATCCGACCCGCCTCTCCAGAAGCGCGGCGGTCAGCCTTTCGCCGACCGATTCGAGATGTTCCCGCATCGCCTTCCGTGCCTTTGCCGGATCGCGCGCTTGGATCGCGTCGAGGATCTTTTCATGCTGTTCGTACACCTGGTCATATCCGCCGAAGAGGGATGCCTTCTGTTCCATCCAGCTTTTGACGGGCTGGCGGAGTTCATCGAGAAATCTCGCCAGGACGCTGTTGTGGCTGGCGTTGGCGATCGACGTATGGAAGATGAGGTCGGCATGAATGGCCTTGCGCTTCGTCAGTTTCTTGGTCTTCAGCAGATTGTGACCGTTTCTGATCTCCCGGATATCCTCCTCAGTGGCGCGTTCGGCCGCCATTCCGACCAGGGACTGCTCGATGGTGATCCTCGCTTCGATGAACTCGTGCAGTTTCTCGCGCCATCCGACGAACATACCCCAGCGGAGGGGTTTGGAAGAAGATTCGCCCGTTGAGGGACTGACGTGGGTCCCATGCCCCGGCCGCACGGTCAGCATGCCGATCAGGGAGAGGGCCCCGACGGCCTCCCGCAGGGAACTGCGTCCGACCCCGAAACATTCCATCAGGGCGGTCTCCGATGGCAGTTTGTCGCCGGGTTTGAGTTTTCCATCCGCGATCATTGCAATGATCTGGTCGATGATCTGATCCTTCAGCCTTTTTCTCTCGATGTGCATCAAATTTGATTTCATCGGTGTCCCCTCTTGACTAAAGGCATGTCCCCGCCCCTCTTACAACTTCTTTTTATGATAATGCATTTCCTCCCGTCCTGTCAAGCGGCATCAGAAGCCCGTCTAATCATCAGATGATCACATCATCACTTAAGATTGACATCTGATATGATATGATGTATAAAGCCTTTCGAATTTTTGGGCTTGCAGGGAATAGCCGTCATTATGCTTTCGGTCGTTTGCTGCCGGCCGAAGGATGCGGGTAAATTGAGAAAAAGTAAATCATTAAACAGAACCATGTTTTCTATAGATAGTAGAAAGGAACGGTAATTATGGTTGAATCTTGGTATCAGTACATGAATGTAGGGACGATCCATTTTATGTCCTTCCCGGATGTGGGAAAAGGGGAAGGTCCTATCACGGAGACCCTGGAAAAAATCCTCCAGGATGATTTCTTTACCGCCGTTGAGATGACCCGTGTCAAGGATGACAAGGTTCGCGAGCAAGTGAAGAAAATGCTGGAAACCAGTCATGTGGTTTCCGTTTATGGCACACAGCCCCTGCTCTTGTCGAACAAACTTGATATCAACTCACTCATCGAAGAGGAACGGAAGAAGGCCGTTTCCGAAGTGAAAAAATGCATTGAGGAAGCGGCTTATCTGGGAGCAAAAAGCGTGGTGGTGCTGTCCGGTCCCCATCCTGGAAAAGGGTTGGAGGAAGAGGGGGTGCGGAAGCTGCTGGAATCCCTCGAAGAGTTATGTGATTACAGCCGGAGATACCATCTCGTATTTGAGCTGGAGACCTTTGACTTCGACGTGGACAAAAAATGCCTGATCGGCAAGTCCGATCTGGCCGCAACCGTAGCACAAAAAATCAGGGCGAAATACCCCAACTTCGGCCTCCTGCTGGATCTGTCACACTTCCCCTTGCAGTACGAACAGACGAAGACAGCCATTAAGAACTGCGCTAAATACATCACCCATCTTCACATCGGCAATTGTGTCTTGAAGGACAGAAACCATTCGGCATACGGCGACCTGCATCCACGCTTTGGAGTGAACGGCGGGGAAAACGACGTCGATCAATTGCGGGAGTTCTTCGAGGCATTGTTTGAAGCGGGATTGCTGAAGAACGACCCCGCCGTGAAGGTCGGGGACAAGCCGATCATCAGTTTTGAAGTCAAACCGATGGCGGGAGAAAATCCCGGCTTGGTGCTCGCCAACTCAAAACGGGTGTTCAAACAGGCATGGGCGCTGCTTTAGGTATTATCCCGCAGGAGGTCGCTTCACCAGATCCGCACTGCCGAAATAACGTGACTCGGCCTTGTCCGGCAGGCCAGATAAACCTGAGGGAAGGACCGACTTTTATAGGTAAGTTCGGAATGTATCGCGAATCCTTTGGATCCGCGATCAACAGATAAGGAGTCTGTATGGCAGAAGGCACTGTCGAGACAGGACATTCATCAAAACGTACAAACGGCTCATGTAACGGCTTATCCGTACATGCAGATGCCAAAGCCATCTTTGATCATGCATTGGCGTGTGTGTTGCCTGAACCGGCCTTGAGACGTTATTTGCGCCTGGACGAAACCGCCAACACGTTAACGGTGGCGGGTAGAGAGTATAATCTTCATGATTATAACAGGATATTGGTTGTTGGCGGCGGAAAGGCAGGACGGCGCACCGGTTCGGAATTGGTCAAAATCTTAAGTGACCGGATTACAGCCGGCGTCTTGAACGTCTATCAAGAGCAAGCCCGGGAACCTATCTCCGGCAACATCAAACTTTTTGCGGCAAACCATCCTACGCCGAACGAAGCGGGCGTAGAGGGCGCCAGGCGAATGGTCGATCTCTTAAAGAGCGCCGATCCTAAAACCCTGGTGATCGCCCTGATCTCCGGCGGCGGATCTTCTCTCATGGCCCTGCCGGTAGCGGGGATCAGCTTGGAAGATTATAAGGATATCAGTAACTTATTGCTGACAGTTCCGGCCACCATTGATGAAATCAATGCAGTGCGCAAACATCTCGATCCGTTAAAAGGCGGAGGGATGCGTAAAATCGCCAAAGACGCAGGCGGCTTTATCTCTTTCGTTCTATCGGATGTTCCGGTGACGAAAACCGGCGTGGTGGATGATCCGTCGGTCATTTCCTCGGGACCGACGGTCGGCGATGGTTCCACTTTTGAGTCGGCTAAAAAGGTCCTGACGAGCCACAACATCTGGGATCAAACCCCTATAGCGGTTAAAAGATATATCGAAGATAATCTGGGCAAAGGGAATAATGAAACCTTGCCTAAAGACTCCCCCCTCCTAACTGCGGATAAAAGTCAATACGTCATCATTGCCAACAATGACCTGGCCATGGAAGCCGCCAAGGAAAAGGCCGAACAACTGGGATATACGGTACATCTCATCGGCTGCAGGACCGGCTCCGTGGCGGATAAGATCAAAGCAGAAGTCAACCAGGAAATCGAAAATATCTGGAAGATCATTTCTTCTTATCTGATCGATCACGACCGCGTCACCTTTGCCAGTTTCTCAACGGACGGCGTAGACGGCCACTCCGACCTGGCCGGGGCCATTGCGGATAATGATACTTTGGCATCAGCCGGAGTCAAAGGGCTTGATTACCGGAAATATCTGGCCAATTGCGACTCCGCCACTTTCTTCAAAGAGCTGGGCGCCGAGATTAAAACCGGTCCGACGGGCACCAATGTGGCGGATGTCAGCATCGCCCTGATTACCAATCCGGATAAGCCGGATCGTAAGATCGCGATTATCTTTGGAGGCGAGGCAACGGTAAAAGTCGCCGTGCCGGAAGGTCAAAAACCGGGTTACGGCGGCAGAAACACCCATCTTGTCCTGCTCGCCGCCCAAAAATTGGACGAACGTAAATAAAGATAAACTCGTAACAAATTGAATGAAGTGGAGAAATATATATGCAGACGAAAACAGCGGAAACAGAACAAAACCTTCTTCCCCAGCGTCCTCTTGACAAAGAGACCATCCGCAAAGGCCTCATGGAAGCCGGCATTCCCGAATCACGGATCGAGATCAGCCAGGTAGGCTGTATGGGTTATGCATTCGATGTCGGGCCGGTCAGCCTCACGCCCGTGGCGGTGGTTGGGGTGAAGGATCATGCCGATGTGGAAAAGGCCGTTCGATATGCCTATGAGCATAATATCCCGATCAACGCCAGGGGAGCGGGAAGCGGTTTGCCCGGCCAATCCGTCGGCTCCGGGATTGTCCTGGATATGCGCTCCCTGGATAAAATGGAGATCCGGGAAGATCATCCGGATGGCGGAAAAATCATTTTTGCCCAATCCGGCGTTATCTGTACCCGATTAAACAATTTCCTGAAAAAATACTCCGTATTCTTGGCATCTTACCCCGCCTCCACCGATATGGCGACCATTGGCGGGATGATTGCCAACAACGCCTCCGGGGCAAACTCCTGCAAATTGGGCACCACGCAGCATCAGGTTCTGGATTTACACGTTGTTTTGTCCGACGGCACCGGCTTATGGACCTCGGAGATTAAATCCGATCGGCAACCCTGGAACAGGATTTTGGAACTCATCCGTCAAAATGCGGCGGCGATTGCCAGTCATTATCCCCAGGTGCCTAAAAATTCGTCGGGCTATAATGTTTTTGATATCTTAAAACAACTTGAACAAAACGTTCCCGTGGATTGGACCCGTATTTTTGCCCACTCCGAAGGCACTTTAGGCATCATCACCGAGGCCAAATTAAGGGCATTGCCTCTGGCCGCGCAGAAAGCGACCTGCATTGTCTACTTCACAGACCTTCAGGAGGCCTGCCGCGCTATTCCGGCCATTTACAGCTTGGCCCCGTCGTGCTTTGATATGGCCATTACCACCAATCTGGCCCTTATCCGCAAGACCTATCCGAATCTCGGTATCCGTGAAGATGCCAAATTAATGTATCTCATTGAATTTGATGACGTAGACGTCAAACCGGACCCCCATGACCCGGCGAAAAGGATCGGTAAAATAGGGATCATGGATAAAGGGCAGGCCGCCGCCTTGATTCAGAACCAGGTGGAGGCCTTGAAAACAATACTGGAAGGTTATTCAAGCGCTGTCGGTTTCGAAGTGGCCACCGACCCGGCAAAACAGGATTCCCTCTGGGTGGGAAGGCGGAGCGCACTACAGGTTCTTCATAATTATGATCCGCGGAAAAGGCCTCTGACGATGATTGAGTGCGTTGTGATCCCCAGAGACGAAGCGAAGATAGCGGATTTTATCAGTTATATGGAGAAAGTGCTTGAGGAAGAGCAGGTGGTCGCCGGTACGCATGGACACGCCGGGGACTGCAACTTCCACATTTATCTCCTGTTAAACCTCAGCCAGCAGCAGGACCGGGAAAAGTTGATCCACGTCATGACCAGGATTACGGAAAAGGTCTGCGCCATTGGCGGGAGCATGAGCGCCGAACACGCGGACGGAAGGACCAGGGGGGTTATCCTGCCTCACGTATTCGGCCTGGAGCTGTTCGATCTGTTTGTTCAGATCAAAGAGCTGATGGATCCCAAGCTCATTTTGCATCCCGGCGTTAAGATTATCAAGGATGCCCGAAACAAGAAGCTTGATCAGGCCGTAGAAGAGTTGGTAGGTATTGATGAGAACGACAGCCGGCTTAATCTCGCCCGCTTCAGAGATTTCTCGCATCTCTACAGCGGCGCCTGTTCTTTCTGTTCACAGTGCGCCGATATCTGCCCTGTTTTCGATAAACTGTCCGAGGAATTCACCAGCCGCTCCCAAGCGGCCCCGACATTCAAACGGGCCCTGGCGATGTCCCTCGATGTCAATAAAGATTTAGAATCCTTAAAGAAGGATCCCTTGTTTCAGAAGATATTTGATCTCTGTCTGCTCTGCGGCCAGTGTACATTCAAGTGCGCCACCAACGCCAGCATGCGAGATATCGTGACGAAGGTGCGGGAAGATCGACGCAGCAAAGTGATCGCCCCCGTCATCAATTATCTCATGGCCCATCCGGGGATATATAACTTTGCGATTCGCCTCCTGGGAGCGACGCAGGGGATCTGGTCCAATAAAGTGAGCCGCAAGATGCTCTCGGTCTTTCCTCAGGAACTTCTTCCCACCCGTATTCCGTATCAACGCTATCTGCCGAAGCTCTCCAGAACCAGCGTGAAAGAAAGATACCCCGAATTGGTCGATATCCCCGCCTCCCAGGCGGACATTGCCCTTTTCTATGGCTGTACCTCGGATCTTTTTGAGGAGCCCCTTGCGGATAGTTTTATCCGGATTGCGAAAAGCAATAACTGGAAAATCTCTCTGCCATCCCAGCGCTGCTGCGGCGAACCCTTCAGCGCCGTCGGGAACCTGGCAGAAGCCCATCGACTTGCCAGATACAACATTGACCAGCTTGCGGACTACAAATATGTCATTGCGTTTTGTCCCTCCTGTCTTTACGGCATTAAGGAATACGCTAAAGATTTTGCCAGGATGAAAGACAAAGTCTACGAGGAAAAGGCCAACGCTCTCATCAAGAAACTTTACGAGCCCGCTCAGTTCATGATGGAAGTCATTGGGGCGGATCACATGGCGAAACCTAAAAAAGAGCTGAAGAGAAAAGTGACCGTCCATCTCTCCTGCCATGAGAAACTGGGCCAGAAAATGACCGCTTCCGCCAATCATACCCGTGCCATGCTGAAACTGATCCCCGGCCTGGAAATCGTGGAGATGGAAGGAGCGGGTGATTGCTGCGGCCTGGCCGGTCCCTGGGGTCTTGGCGAACATTACGATCTTACGCTGAAACTGCGGCAGAATAAGATCAAGAACATCATGGATGCTCGAGCGGATATCGTAACCAGTTGGTGTTTTGGATGTATGTTGCAGATGAGAGACGGGTTGACTCAGGCAGAAGGCACCAGTCAGGTCATACACCCCCTGCAACTGCTGAGCGAGGCCTACGATTGATAACATTCATCATCCATTTTCAACAGAAATGAAGTATGATAAATAACATAATAACCGTGGCCTGAGGGCCGCACAGGCTCTCACCGGAGAGCAAACCAAAGGAGAAATCATGAACATGAATATTAAAGAACGTTTGAAAGCGGGGCAATCCATCCTGGGAACAATGGTCACCGTCTTCGACAATCCCGAGATCGCCAAAATCCTCAAGGTCTGCGGGTTTGACTTTTTCATCGTGGATTGCGAGCATGGAAACTTCGATTACAGCGACGTCGCGAAGCTGTTCACCGTGGCCCGGGAGGCGGGGATTCCCCCGATGGTCCGGGTCCCGGAGGCCCGGCGCGAGGTCGTCCTGAAGTACATGGAGATGGGCGCCAGGGGGCTCCTCCTGCCCAACACCGAAACCGTCGAGCAGGCCCAGGCGCTGGTCGCCTATTCCAAGTACTACCCGATGGGAAACCGGGGTGTCTCGCTGCTCCGTTCCCATACAGGCTTCGAGAAGATCGACAGCGCCACGAAGTACATGAAGAAGGCCAACGACGAAAACATCCTCATGGTCCAGATCGAGTCGCCGGTTGCCGTCGAGCGGATCGACGACCTGCTCGGCGTTGAAGGAATCGATGCCGCCTTCGTCGGACCGAACGACCTCTCGCAGAGCATGGGGATCATGGGACAGTACGACAATCCCCTGTTTATCGATGCGATCGACAAGGTGATCGCCTCGGCGAAGAAGCGCAACAAGTTCTCGGGGATCCACATGATGTCCGTCGACGCGCTGGAGCCCTGGATCCAGAAGGGGATGACCCTCAACTGCTGGGCCAACGACGTCATCATGATGATGAACGCCGCAAAGGCAGGCCTGGCAAAACTGAAGAAATAGCAACAGCTGCAAGGAGAAAACCATGATCCAGTTCGTACCCAGGGGGATCATCCCGGCGATGGTCACCCCCATTGATGAGAAGGGGCGTATCCATGAAGGCGCGCTCCGGAAACTCACCAACCATCTGATCGACGGCGGCGTTCACGGTCTTTTCCCCGTTGGAAGCCAGGGGGAATTTTTTGCACTCACCTTTGAACAGAAGAAAGAGACCATCCGGATCGTCGTCAACGAGACCCGGGGCCGCGTCCCGATCTATGCGGGGACCGGCGCCGTCACCACCCGCGAGGCGATCGAAACGACCAAAATGGCCCGGGATCTGGGCGTGAGCGCCGTCTCGGTTCTCACCCCCTATTTCGTGACCCCCAACCAGAAGGAACTGATCGAACACTACGTCACGATCGCGAAGGCCGTCCCGGACCTGCCGATCCTGCTCTACTCCAACCCCGACCGGACCCAGGTGCCCTTCCCGGTCGCCACGGTCCTGGAGCTGGCCGCCGTCGACAACATCGTCGGCATCAAGGACTCCAGCGGCGACATGTCGATCACCGGCGAGTACATCCGGATCACCCGCGGAATGAACTTCCACGTCCTTGCCGGACGCGACACGCTGATCTACGCCACCCTCTGCTACGGCGGAGCAGGCTCGATCTGCGCAACGGCAAACGTCGATCCACGCGTTCCGGTGGAGATCTACGAGGCCTTCATCGCGGGCGACCATAAGCGGGCGTTGGACGCCCAGTACCGGCTGGCGCCGCTCAGGATCGCCTTCGGCCTCGGCACCTTCCCCGCCGTCATCAAGGAGGCCCTCAACATGATCGGGATCGAGGCCGGAGAGGCCATCCGCCCGGTCGGCCCGCTCACGCCGGAGAACCGGGAGAAACTGCGCAAGGTACTGGCCGATATGGGCATGCTGAAATAAGAGGCTCCACGGAAAGAGAGGGAATGGATTTAAGGAAAGGGTGAAATGATGAAGCAGAAGATCCTGATCGTCCAGGCAATCCACGAACGCGGCGTCCAGGTGTTCGACGACCGGTTCGAGGTCCGCGTGGCCTCCGATCCGTCCGTGGCGACGGTCATCAAGGAGATCCGGGGGGTTGCGGGCGTCGTCGTCCGGACCGCCCCATTCCCGCGTGAGATCATCGAGGCGGCCGACGCCCTCAAGGTGATCGGCCGGCATGGGGTCGGCGTGGACAATATCGATGTCAAGGCGGCGACGGAAAGGGGAATCGTGGTCGTCAACACCCCGAATGCAAACGCAACGTCGGTCGCCGAGCACACACTGACCGCCATCGGCGCCCTCGCCAAACGCGCGGTTGTCTATGACCGGGCGACGCGGGAGGGCCGCTGGGAGATCCGCAACAGCTATAAGGCCGTCGATCTCGACGGCAAGACCCTGGGCCTCGTCGGAATCGGGAGGATTGGTTCGATGGTCGCCCGGCGCGTGGCCGTGGCGTACAATATGAAGGTGATCGCCTATGATCCCTATGTCACACCGGAAAAGGCGCGGGAGCTTGGCGTCACGCTCTGCGCGCAGATGGACGACGTCTTTAGGCAGGCGGACGTGGTCTCACTCCACACGCCGTTGACGCCCGAGACCCGGAGATTCGTCAACGAGACGAAACTCCGCCTGATGAAACACACCGCATTTCTGGTAAATTTCTCCCGAGGGGAGGTTGTCAACGAGAAGGCGCTCTGCGAGGCACTGAAGTCGGGCGTCATCGCGGGGGCAGCGATCGACGTCTATGACCCGGAGCCGCCGCTGAAAGACAACCCGCTTTTCGCACTGGAAAACATCCTTCTCTCGCCGCACAGCGCGGCGCTGACACAGGAGTGCGTGATCCGGATGGCGACCGGGGCGGCGGAGGGCGTCGTGGATGTTCTCTCGGGCAAACGGCCGCAGTTCGTCGTCAACCCCGAGGTGTTCAAGCAGTAACCCGAACTGCGGGGAATAGGGCCCAAATCCCCCTGTTTATCGGCAAAGGAGGGAGACCGTCCGTGAAAAAATCCGAACGCATCGCGGCGATCATCACGTCCCTGGGGGGCGTGTGGATCATGTATTACGCCTGGCACACACTGAAACTCGGCTCGATCCATATACCCGATGCCGGTCTTCTGCCGTTTCTGTGCGGAGTGGGTCTGGCCGTCCTCGGCGTCGCCTGGCTGCTGATTCTCCAGTGGACAAAAGAACAGACCCATGAAGGGCCGGCGGAAAAGCGCCTGTGGCATCGGCCGCTTTTATCCTTGGTCCTCATGGTGCTTTACGGCTGGGCGATGGAATCCGTCGGCTATATCACCTCGACGCTCATCTTCGTGATCGCCTGGCAGAAGATCATCGAACACGAAAAGTGGTTGAAAACGATGATCATTGCAGTTCTTGGGACGTTCGCGATGTACGCCCTTTTCGTCTACCTCCTGAAGGTGCCCATACCCCCGGAATTTTTTGCTGGATAATAAGGATTTGATCCCATGGATATCTTTACCGGTCTATTTAATGGTTTTGTGATCGCCCTGTCGGGGACGAACATCCTGTTCTGCTTCCTCGGGGCGCTCATCGGCACGGCCATCGGCGTCCTTCCCGGCCTCGGTCCGGCGGCCACGATCGCCCTTCTGCTGCCGATGACTTACATCATCGGCTCCCCGGTGACCGCGATCATCATGATGGCAGGCATCTACTACGGCGCAATGTACGGAGGATCAACCACTTCCATACTGCTGAACCTCCCCGGCGAGGCGGCCTCCGTTGTCACCTGCATCGACGGCTATCAGATGGCCAAGAAGGGTCGGGCGGGGGCGGCCCTGGGGATCGCCGCGATCGGATCGTTCATCGCGGGAACGGTTGCCATCGTCGGCCTGACCTTCTTCGCGCCGCCGCTCGCCGAATTCGCCCTCGATTTCGGTCCCCCCGAATATTTCGCCCTCACGACGCTGGGGCTCCTCCTCGCCGTAACCCTCTCCGGCGGCTCGATCACGAAGGGGTTGATCATCCTCTTCGTCGGCCTCCTGTTGGCAATGGTGGGCCTCGACCCGATCTCCGGCAAGATCCGCTTCACCTTCGGAAGTGTTGGCCTCCAGGGCGGCTTCGACTTTGTGACGATGGCCATGGGGGTCTTCGGCCTCGGCGAGATCCTCTATAATCTTGAATCCACGATGAAGACGGAAATCGTCACGACAAAGCTCGGAAAGCTCTTCCCGACCCTCAAGGATTGGGCGGATTCCAAATGGGCGATCTTCCGGGGATCGGTCATCGGGTTCTTTATCGGGATCATCCCCGGCGGCGGCTCCGTAATCTCGTCGCTCGCCTCCTATGCCGTCGAAAAAAAATACTCAAAACATCCCGAGGAGTTCGGTGAGGGGGCCATCCAGGGGGTGGCCGGACCGGAGTCGGCGAACAATGCCGCATCGAGTTCCTCCTTCATCCCGCTCCTCACGCTGGGGATTCCGGGAAACGCCTCGATCGCGATGATCTTTGCGGCCCTGATGATCCAGGGGATTACGCCGGGGCCCTTCCTGGTCGCGGAGCACCCGGATGTCTTCTGGGGGGTCATCGCCTCGATGTACCTGGGAAACGCGATGCTCCTGGTTCTGAATCTCCCGCTCGTCGGACTCTGGGTGCAGATGCTCCGCGTCCCCTATGGGATCCTTGCACCCATCATCGTTCTCTTTACGACGATCGGCGTCTACAGCGTCCAGAATCAGATCTTCGACATCTATTCGATGCTTTTCTTCGCCGCCCTCGGCTACGGGATGCGAAAGCTGAAATTCGACCCGGCCCCGCTGCCACTCGCCTTCGTTCTGGGTCCCATGGTCGAGCGGTCGCTCAGGCAGTCGCTGCTCATCTCCGGCGGGGATCTGACGATTTTCGTCACCCGGCCGATTTCGGGGACCCTGGTCGCCATCTTTGTGCTTCTGGTCGTGGGGCAGACGGCCTTTTTTATCAAACGTAAAATGGGAGGGAAGAAAACAGCAGAAACATAGCGGAAACATAAAGGGAGGCCGGCTCGCAATCCCGGCACACCGTGACGGAAGGGCTATTTTTTTGGTTACGCCCGGAAGGCTCAGGGGAGATCAGCGGGGCATCCGCCACAGGTGCGGACCGGCCATTTTAAAAAATGGAAACGGATAAATTTACAGAAAGAGTCCCATTAACCCATTTGACAAGGAGGTATCACATGAATCACATGCGTAAAGTCACCCTGTTTCTGACCCTGATACTGGTCACCATGCTTATGGTCGGCGGCCTGTGCTTCGGCGCCGAGAAGTACCCGACAAAACCGATCCAGGTTATCGTCGCCTATGCAGCGGGCGGGTCCAGTGATGTTCTTGCCCGCACCGTCGAAAAGGTTTGGACGAAATACAGCCCCCAGCCGTTGGTGATCGTCAATAAGCCGGGCGCCGGAGGAGTCTTGGGAACCGAATATGTCATCCGCGCCAAACCGGACGGCTACACCCTTTTGTCCGCGTACGGCTCCGGCTGTGATCTGGTCATGCCGCACCTGCAGAAAATGCCCTACGATCACATGAAGGACCTCGTCCCGATCTCAAGGCTTTCCATCCATTCGGTTGTGGTGAACGTCAGTGGAAAATCTCAGTTCAAAACATTTAAGGATGTGCTCGACTGGGGCAAACAGGGCAACAAGATCACCGCCGCCGTCTCCACTGCGGCTGGCGCAGTGGACCTCGTCATGAGGGCCATCTCAAAGCGGACCGGCGTTCCGATCACCACCGTGCCCTTCACCGGCGGCGCCGATGCGGTGACCGCCCTGGCCGGGGGTCACCTCGTGATCGGTGGCGGCCATCCCTCCGAGGTGATGCCGCACATCAAATCGGGCCGCTTCAGGCCGATTGGCGTGGCCCTTGACAAGCGCGACGGCGCCCTGCCGAAAGTCCCGACACTTAAGGAACAGGGAATCAATGTCTCCACATGGGGATCGGTAAAGGGTGTCGCGGTCCCGGCCGGAACGCCGCCTGAGATCGTCGAGTACCTCTCCTCGACCTTCAAGAAGGTCTGCGAGGACAAGGATTTTATCAAAACCATGACCCAGCTCGGCCAGCCGGTCGATTACCTCAACGCAAAGGACTGGGCCGCCTTTATACCGATGGCCTACAAGGACTACGGCGACCTGATCAAGGAATTGGGCATCAAGATCTGATGCCCGGGGGTGAACATCTTAAAAGAAGAGGCGCCCCGGTTCTCCGGCGGCGCCTCTTTCTTATTGCGGTCATTGGATCATTGCGCTTTCCGGGAGCGCCGCACCGAAATCATCCTGATCACGCCATCCCGGAAAGTGATGACTCCCGACCCATGTTTCCCGTCAATCATGCCGATGACCATGAAAATCCTGTTTCCGCTCTTTTTTATATCTGCCTCCGGAGCGCCTGGGCGGCGACGTGGATCAGATCCCATGATCCACTGAACGGCGGGGCGTAGGCCAGGTCGAGCCAGCCGACGTCATCGAGGGTCAGGCCCGCCCAGAGGGCGGCCGAGAGGGTGTTGATCCGGCTCACGGCGCCCGCCTTGCCTACGGTCTGCGCCCCGAGGAGCTTTCCCGTCGCCCGGTCGGCGATCAGATTGAGACCCAGTTTCGTATTTCCCGGCATGGACCCGGCGATCGCGTTCCCCCATACCAGCGAACTTACCGGATGGAAGCCACTTAACGCCGCCTCCCTCTCGTCCAGGCCCGTCGCCGCGACCTCCAGGTCGAAGACCTTGAAGGACTGCGCCCCGACGATCCCCGGGAAGATCATCGAACCGCCTCCGATGTTCCGGCCGGCGACGCGCCCCTGCTTGTTGGCGATATCGCCGAGCGGGATGTTCACCCAGCGGCGGCTCACCCGGTGGAAGGACTCGGCGCAATCGCCCACGGCATAGACCCCCTCCCGGGGAGTCATCTGCGATAAGTTGACCCGGATCGCCCCCGTTTCCCCGAGCGGAAGCCCCATCTGCTTTGCCAGCGTGACATCCGGCCGGATCCCGACGGCCATCAGGATCATGTCCGCCTCCGCCTCGCCGTGGTTCGTAACCAGGCGGAGGCGATGGTTATTTCCTTCCTCCACCGCCCGCGTCTCCGTCTCCGTGACGAAATCCACCCCGTGCCGCCGGAGTTCGTCCAGGACGGCCTGCGAGAATTCGGGGTCCCAGCGGTTCACAGGGAGCGTCCCCCGATGGAAGACCTGTGTCTCGATCCCGAGATTCCGGATCGCCTCGCACATCTCCATCCCGATGAAACCGGCCCCGACGATGATCACCTTCCGGCAGGGAACCTCCCGGAGCCATGCCTTGATCCGGACGGCGTCCGTGAACCTCTTCAGTGTGAAGACCCCTTGCCGATCCTCCCCGGGAATCCCCGGCATCAGGGGCGTCGTTCCCGTCCCCAGGACGAGGATATCGTAGGGAATCCTCGTTCTGTCGGCCAGACGGACCTGGCCCGCCATGCCGTCCACCTCTTCGACACGGGTGTCGATCCGGACATCTACTCCGGTCTCCCGGAACTTCTCCGGCGTCCGGGCGATCAGCCGCTTCTCCTCTTTGATTACATCACCGATGTAATAGGGCATCGGTCAGGCGGCAACGGAAACCTGCCCGCGCTGCTCAATCATTGTGATCGAAAGCGACGAATCACCCCGCCGCGCCTCGGCCGCCGCGGAGGCGCCACCCGCCCCCGCCCCGATGATCACGACTCTCTTTCCCATATTGGATTCCTTTCCTACATTCCCCTATTCCCGGCGAAGGGCGTAGATCGCGGCGCCGGCCAGGATCATCAGCAGGCAGAGGAGCTGCCCCATGCTCAACGGGCCGAGGACGAAGCCGAGCTGGGCGTCCGGCTGCCGGAAGAACTCGATGAAGAAGCGGATGAGGCCGTAGCCCATGATGTAAAGGGAAAAGAGGGCGCCGGTGAAGGAAAACCTCTTCCGGACAGCCCAGAGGACGGCAAACAGGACGATCCCTTCGAAGAAGGCCTCGTAGAGCTGGGAGGGGTGGCGGAGCAGGTGCAGCGGGTCGAGGGGGAAGACCATCCCCCAGGGGACGTCCGTCGCCCGGCCGTAGAGTTCGCCGTTGATGAAGTTGCCGATCCGCCCGAAGGTGTAGCCGAGCGGAATCGCCGAGCTGAAAAGGTCGGCAGACCGCCAGAAGTCGATCCCGCGCCTCCGGCAGAAGATCACGGTCGCGATCAGAACGGCGATGGCGCCCCCGTGGTAGGACATCCCGCTGATCCCCACGAAATGGAGCCCGCCGTTGAATTCGAAGGGGAAGATGATCTCCAGGGGGTGTTGCAGGTAGTAGCCGGGATTGTAGAAGAAGACATAGCCGAGCCTACCGCCGAGGATCACCCCGAGGATCGCCCAGACGAAGTAGTCCTGGATCAGCTCCGCCGTGTACGGAAAATTCTCCCGTCTGATCCGGCGCATGACGAGGAAGTAGATGCAGGCAAAGGCCGCGAGGTACATCAGGCTGTACCAGCGCAGTTGAAAGGAGCCGATCTCGAAGAGGTACGGGCTCAGATGCGCGGGAATGTGACGCCAGGCGGCGATCCATTGTTCCATCTCAGTAGGTCTCTCCCTTCAGTTCCTCAACGTAGAGCTGGGCGGAAAAGGCCGCCGTAGCCCCGTCGCCGCAGGCCGTGACAACCTGCCGGAGACGCTTCGCAATGCAGTCCCCGCAGGCGAAGATCCCGGGAACGGAGGTCTGCATGTTCGCATCGACTGTGATGTAGCCGCCCCGGTCCACGGCAACGAGCTCCCGGAAGGGGGCCGTGTTCGGGGTGAGGCCGACGAAGATGAAGACGCCGCTGACGGAAAGAATTCTCTTTTCGCCCGTCTTCACGTCCCGCAGGCGAACCTCCTGGATCAAATCGAGGCCGTCGATCGCATCGACGACGGAATTCCACGCAAAAGAGATCTTTTCGTTCGCGAGTGCCCTCTTCTGGAGGATCGCCGTCGCCCGCAGGCGGTCCCGCCGGTGGATGACCGTCACCTTCTTCGCGAAGCGGGTGAGATAGAGCGCCTCCTGGATCGCCGTGTCCCCTCCCCCGACCACCGCCACTTCCCGGTTTCGGAACAAGGGGGCGTCGCAGGTCGCGCAGAAGGAGACGCCGCGGCCGATAAACCTCTCCTCGCCCGGCACACCGAGATGACGCCAGGCCGCCCCGGTGGCGAGAATCACGGAAAGCGCCCCGTAGCGCTGCTCGCCCGCGGCGATCTCCCAGCCGTCCGTCTCGCCCCACCGTTTTTTCGTCACCGCCGTCACGTCGCCGGAGGCGGTCTCCAGGCCGAACCCGACGGCCTGCGCCTTGAAGCGCTCGACCAGCTCGAAGCCGTTGGCCCCGCCGGGAATTCCCGGATAGTTTTCAATGATGTCGGTCGCCGTGATCTGGCTCAGAGTCGAACCGCCCTCGATCACGAGCGCCCGGAGGGCCGCCCGTGCGGCGTACATCCCCGCGGTGAGCCCCGCCGGTCCCCCGCCAATGATGACGACATCATAGGGTGGGTTGGAAGCCATCTGTTCGGCCATACCTCTTGTCTCCTTTCGTTGTTTCTTCCGGGGCGCTATTTAATCGAGAAACCGCCATTTTGTAAAGCCGGAAAAATGGGGGAGTCAGACGATACCGGATTATGGCTTGACAGGGGATACCCGTTTGCCTATATTGCCCCCGCTGTCATTCGCGCTCACGATGATCCGTTAAAAATATGGGGGAACCGATGCCGGAGAATCCGCTGCACCTGCTGCTGCACCCGAAGTCCATCGCCGTCGCCGGCGCAAGCAACAATCCGCTGAAAATGGGGACCTTGCAGGCCTTGGCGATCCTCAAGGACGGCTACGAGGGGAAATTCTACCCCGTCCATCCCACCGAAAAGATCGTCCTCGGGCATAAGGCCTATGCATCTCCGCTCGACCTCCCCGAGGTCCCCGACCTCGCCCTGCTGATAGTCCCGACCGTCCACGTCGTCTCGATCCTCGAAGAGTTTGCAAAGATCGGCACGAAGCGGGCGGTCATCATCAGCGCCGGCTTCAAGGAGACAGGGCCGGAAGGGCGGGCGCTGGAGGAGCGGCTCCGGGAGATCGCCGCGACCTACGGCATCCGCTTCCTCGGCCCCAACTGCATGGGAATCGTGAACACCGCCATCTCCCTGAACCTCACCGTCTTAGCCCTGGAGAAACGGCCGGGATCGCTCGGGATGGCCTCCCAGAGCGGCACCTACATCGCCCAGACCCTTCCCTATCTCCGTGAGCGGGGGATCCGTTTCAGCAAGGCGATCAGTTGCGGAAACGAGGCCAACATCGATCTGATCGACGCCCTTGAATACCTCGGCGAAGATGAGCAGACGAAGGCGATCATCCTCTACATCGAGGGGATCCGCGACGGCCGGCGGTTCATCGAAACCGCACAGAAGATCACCCCGGTGAAGCCGGTCCTCGCCCAATACGTGGGCGGCTCGGCCGCCGGCGCCCGCGCGGGCCTGAGCCACACCGGCGCCCTGGCCGGTCCCGACTTTCTCTACGAGGGCATCTTCAAGCAGGCGGGAATAATCCGCTGCCACTCCATCGAGGATCTTTACGCCCACGGGTGGATGCACGCCACCCAGCCGCCCCTGCGCGGCAGAAGGCTTGCGGTCGTCACCAATTCCGGGGGACCGGGAACGGCCATCTGCCATAACGCCGATCTGGGCGGCATGACGGTGCCCCGCTTCTCCGATGCCCTGCAGGCCGGAATCCGGCCGCTGATCATGCCCCTCGCCTCCAGCGCGAACCCCGTCGATCTCACCTTTCACCTGGATATAAAGCTCCTGGCCGCGACCATCCCGGAGATGATCCTGGGAAGCGGCGAGGTGGACGCAATCGCCGTCCACGGCGCGATGAAATCCGGATTCATGAAGGCGGCCTATCCGCATGTCCGCGAAATCATCGGGAACATATCCCTGGAGACCTTTCTAGAACAGACTGCAGTGGACATGACCGCCGCCGTGGAGCTCCCCCGGAAATATGGTCTGCCCCTGGTCATCTCCTCTTTCTTCGGCCGCGAGGACAACAACAACTCCCTCTACATGGACCACGACGTCCCGGTCTTCGACTCGCCGGAGAAGGCGGCGCGGGGGATGGTCTCGCTGCTGCGCCACCTGGAGATCCGCGGGCGCAAGCCGATCGTGACACCCTCCCTGCCTCCGGCCAGCCCCGCGGCCGTGGGGATCATCAAGACGGCCCTTGCCGCCGGGCAGAAGGCTCTCGACGAGTTTCAGGCCAAACGGATCCTGGCCGCCTACGGCGTCCCGATCACCCGGGAGGGGATCGCCGCAGACGAAGAACAGGCGGTGAAAATTGCCGGCGGAATCGGCTTTCCCGTTGCGGTCAAGGCCTGCGCCTGGGAGATCATGCACAAGTCCGGCCGGGGTCTCATCGCCCTGAACATCGGGACACAGGAAGCCCTGCGCGACTCCTTCCGGTCGATCCGCGCCGCCGCCGGCAGGGAGGTTCCCATCCTCATCCAGGAGATGGTGGCAGGCAACCGCGAATTCGTGGCCGGGATGACCCGCTTCCCCGGCTTCGGCCCCTGCGTCCTGTTCGGCCTGGGCGGCGTCTTCACGGAGGCGCTGAAGGATACCGCCTTCCGCGCCGCGCCGCTCAGTGCGACTGAGGCGGAGGAGATGCTCACCGACATCCGGGCGAAGGCGCTCCTCGGCGAGTTCCGCGGCCTTCCCGCCGTGGACCTGCCCGCCCTCGCCGGGATCCTCCAGACGGTGGGCGAGATCGCCCTCCTCCACCCCGAAATCGCCGAGATCGACCTGAACCCGGTGATCATCGCGGGATCGAAGCCCGTTGTTGCCGATGCCCTCTTAGTTCTCCAGGCATGACCTTCCTCTGGGTAATGAAGAACTCTTCTCGTTTTTCATTACCCAAGGGAAGATGCCATCGTAAAAAAGTCGAAAATGCCCAAGAATCGTCATTCCGGTGAAAACCGGAATCCCGAAATTTCAACGCGTTACAAAAACACTGGACACCGGTTTTCACCGTTGTGACGACTTTATACGAGAGCGTCAAGGGAATCTCCGTGACATTTCGGCAAAGCTCCGGTATAGATAAACCATGATCCAACATCCTGAAATCCTCGGAAAATTTGAAGACGATCTCCTCCGCAACCAAGGCCCTATGTCTTACGAGCAAGCCCGGAGGCTCTTCGCCGGCATGTGGCGGGAGGGGGTCCTGCTCGGGGCTCTTCCCCCCACTGATCCGCTGGAAGGCATCGACGTGGACATCCGGGTGGCCGGAATTCTCAATGCATGTTTGACGAAACCCTTGCCAAAATAGGATCTTCTCTCGAAAGATGCGGCATCCCCTTCATGATCATCGGGGGACAGGCCGTGCTGTTGTATGGAGAACCCCGGCTCACGAGGGACATCGACATCATCCTGGGTGTCAATATCGATTGTCTCGACACCTTTCTCGACATGATCCGGCAGATCGGCATCAAGTCCCTCGCAGGGGACGTCGAAACTTTCGTCAGGAAGACCATGGTGTTGCCCGCCCTGGATGAGGCGACGGGAATCCGGGTGGATTTCATATTTTCCTTCACTCCTTATGAAACGCAGGCCATCGAGAGGGCGCGGAAGGTCAGGATTCTCGATCACGACGTCCGTTTCGCAACCATCGAAGACCTGATCATCCACAAGATCTTCGCGGGAAGGCCGAGAGATATCGAGGATGTCCGGTAGATATTTCTGAAAAGGCACGCGATTGACATCTCTTACATCGAGGTATGGCTGAGGGAATTCGACGCCGCGGCGGAGGAGAAGAAATGGCTGGACGCCTTCCGGAATATCCTCCACCGTTCGCTGCCCGACGAACCTGTCTGAAAATCAACGGTCGCGGCGAACGAATTCCGTTTGACATATGGAAGGGGCTCCGGTAGCTTCTTTATAAATTCGATACGTTTTAAGATAATGACACGATTAATGAAAACAAATCCGATCTTTTTTATGGTGAGGCTGCGATGACCATAAAAATTCTGTCCATTCTCATGATCCTGATCGGGGCAATATTCCTACTCCTGTCGTTTCTGCCGGCCAGGAAGATTTGGAGGAATATCTCCGGCGATCTTCGTCGGAAGTGGCTTATCATTTTCTTCTTGATGGGGTTCTTTATCTTTGGTTACCTTCTCTTCGACATTATTTTGATCAGCAATCTGCCATTCCCCGTTGAGCTTGTGACGGGTGTGGTGTTTCTCGGCGGCGCATTTTTTGTTTATATCATTATTAATATTTCCCAAAACACGATCGCGGCACGGCAAAAAGCCGAGGAGGCAACCGTCTTAGCCAGGGACGATTGGGAAAGCACATTCGATACCGTCACAGACATGATCACGGTCCACGATATGGATTTCAACATCATCCGCGCAAATCCGTCAGCCAAGGCAATATTGGGACTGCAGCTCCAAGAGGAAATGCCTTTCGTGAAGTGCTTCAGACGCTATCACGGAACGGAGAAACCGCCGTCCGGATGCGCAAGCTGCCAAAGCCTCCAGACAGGGAAACCTTCTACCATTGAGATATTCGAGCCTTATCTGAACAGGCACGTTGAGATCAGAGCGATGCCGCGTTTCGGTAAAGATCGTCAAATGGTCGGATTGATTCATGTCGTTAGAGACGTCACCGAGCGCAAGCGGGCGGAGGAGGGACTGCGGAAGAGCGAGGCAAGATTTCATGACCTGTTTCAAGAGGCGCCCGTGGGATACTTCGAGTACGATGCTAAAGGGTGCATCACCCGTGTCAATCAGACAGAGTTGTACATGTTGGGTTATTCGTTGGAGGAAATGATCGGTCAGCCTGCATGGAAGTTTATTGTTGAAGAGGAGACGGCCCGGCAGCAGATCCTGGCCAAGTTGGCCGGCGCTCTGGCGCCTTTTCGGGGTTTTGAGCGAACATATCGCCGAAAGGACGGCACGACCTTCCCGGTTCTCATTCAGGATCGACTCAATAAGGATGAACAGGGAAATATCACGGGGATTCGTTGTGCCATTCAGGATATCACCGAGCGCATGCAAGCGGAGGAGGCGCTTCGGCGGTCGACGGAACGTCTGCGCAAGGCTTTGGGGATGACGGTTCAGGCCATCGCGGCGGTGGTGGAGACGCGGGACCCCTACACAGCGGGACATCAGAGAAAGACGGCCGATGTGGTGGAGGCCATGGCTTCGTATCGTCCTTATCGGCCTGCCATCGGTATTGATGCGGCCTTGGAGGAAATCACCAAAAACAGAGCTTCCCTCTATGACCCGGAGGCGGTGGATGCCTGCCTGCGGCTATTCAAAAAGAAGGGATACCGGCTTACTGAGGTATAGCAATTATACAGGAATGACGATTTGTCAAGTTCCAGGCGAAATTCAAAAGTCTCTGCTTGTCTTAAATTGTATTGTTGAACACTTGAAAGCGAGTATCATATGCTGTCGATATAACTCCTTTTCAAACCAGAAAGTACGCAAGAACCGGATGAATCTTAAATCATGGGCTTGTTTAACCGCCACGTGGTTGTGGACGTCGAAACGACCGGGCTTTCCATCGCCGCCGGCGACCGGGTGATCGAGATCGGCGCTGTGAACATCCAGGACCGTGAGATCGTCTCGGAGTTCGCCACGCTGATCGACCCGGGGGTCTTCATCCCCTGGGGTGTGCAGCGGATTCACGGCATCACGGACGAGATGCTGATCGGCCAGCCGACGCCGGAGCAGGTCATCCCGCTCTTCAATGAATTCATCCGGGAGAGCGTCCTCGTCGCTCACAACGCCCCGTTTGATCTTCGCTTTCTTCGCAGCGAGTTCGCCAGGTTGCGGATGAAGCTACCCCATCGGAACGTCTGCACCCTCGAAATGAGCCGGAACCGCTTCCCCCGCCTGGCGGACCACAAGCTGGAAACCGTTTACCGGTACCTCTTCGGCGACACCGCCGGAAGCAGCCAGCGCCATCGCGCCCTCGACGACGCCCGCATGACAGCAAGAATCTGGCTGGCGATGGAGGGAGAATAAACCTCCGCAAACTGCAAGACATTGTAATCGAAGGTAGATCGGAACATCTGGAGTTTAAGCGCGCCACCGGGAAGCGGACGGAGGCAGTAAGGACGGTATGCACCATGCCCAATGGACTGGGCGGTTATGTTTTCCGCCTTACCCGCGTCCGGGGAAGAAATCTCCTGACGGATCTTGCCCAATCAGGGCTTCCAGCAGAGGGAGCAGGTCGGGGAGTTCCCGGGTCGCGGTGCTCCATACGATATCCGGATCAATATCGAAATAGCCGTGGATGAGACGGTTGCGCATGGCCACTATGTCCCGCCACGGGAAATGGGGAGATGCGGCCTGAGCCTTTCCCGATACCCTGCTGGCGGCTTCACCCGGAATGATGTGTTTTTGGTAAGTTGTAAGATGTACGGTCGCCCCCCGCGCGGGGGCGTGGATGAGAAAAAAATATTGACAAAATAGAAATATTACTTCATGCGTATAAGCGACAAAGAAGGTTTATTTCAGAGCGTTGTTTTATTGCGGCGCTCGATCGCCACTGGCTAATTGGATTCTCATCAGCATTCAAATTTATCGCGAGGTGCACCCATGTCTAAATCCATCAGAAGTTTGCTATCTCTTTTACTGGTCCTTCAACTGATCATTCCCTATTCAACTTTTGCGGCTGCGGTCGGTGAATTTACATCGGTCGTCGGTGACGTCACGCAGACTAAGGCGAAGGAGCTGATAACACCCGTTGTGAAGTCGCCGATTGAACCAAAAGATTTAATCGCCACCGCTCGCACCTCCTCGGCGACGATGGTTTTTTCCGATGACAGTACGATCACGCTGTCTGAAAATACAAAACTGGAAATCAAGGAATTCCTCTTCAAAGACCAATCGCGCAGAGGCATTTTTTCATTGGCGATCGGAAAATTGACGGCCGACGTGAAGAAATACATCGGCGGTGATAATGTTTTTGAAGTCTATTCGCCTACGGTCGGTGTCGGCGTCAGGGGGACGG
>Ga0247842_10001229_pt1 | contig 44191 bp, 43 predicted proteins | sample LaCruzMarch2015__3_FD_192411 | JGI IMG/M metagenome (GOLD analysis project Ga0247842, IMG submission 192411) | Freshwater microbial communities from meromictic Lake La Cruz, Castile-La Mancha, Spain - LaCruzMarch2015_19m | ecosystem: Environmental > Aquatic > Freshwater > Lake | place: Spain...
GAGCACTGGCAGCTGGAAGGCCGCCGCATGTTCTCCGCCGAAAGCATGGCTGCCATCCCGGAACTGGAGGCACTCCCCGCCCTGCAGACCTTCAGCACCTGAGAAGGGCACACGCAGGCCCCAGGTGATCGAGGTTGCAGCGCCCCCCCACAGGGCGCAGCAACCTCGATCGCCGCCCGGGGGCCGGTGCTGTAACCCCAGCGCTGTAAAGACCCCTCACGCTCACAACACACAGCGGCAATCAGATGAGAGGCTTGACAAGTCAATCCTCCCGATTCATCATGGAACAACGAGGTGCATCTGCGCCTCCGGGATGACAGCTCGTCATTCCACCCTGTTCACCCTCTGATCAGGGCATTCGGGCCTCGGGTTTTACACCACGCAAAGGGACTCGGCCTTGCAATGGCTCGGCCTCCCAGACGGTGGCATCGGAAGCGATGCAATCAAACACGGCAGGCTCCAGCACGAAGAAGCCACCGTTGATCCAGCCGCCATCACCCTGAGGTTTTTCCTGAAAGCCAGCGACTCGATCGTCGGCCTCGAGGTTCAACGCGCGCCGTAGCGGCCAGGAGGCTGGACCGCCGTGAGGGTGGCCAACAGGCCGGAGGCGCGATGGGTGGCGATGGCGGCGGCGATGTCCACATCAGAGACACCGTCGCCATAGGTGAAGCAGAAGGTTTCATCGCCCACATAGGGCTGCACCCGCTTCAGGCGGCCGCCAGTCATGGTGGTTTCACCGGTATCCACCAGGGTGACCTCCCAGGGCTCGGCATTTTTTTTCATGCACCTCCATCGAATTGGTGCGCATGTGCAAGTTCACATCACTCATATGCAAGAAGTAATTGGCGAAATGCTCCTTGATCAGATAGCCCTTATAGCCGCAACAAAATACAAACTCGCTGATGCTGGACCCAGCCCCCCCCCCTACAGGATCACGGCTTTCATGGAAGGGCCTACAGGCGTGAGAATTCAGGGGGTAAAGGCTTCAGCCCGTCCTGTTGCGAGGGAAGATTAAGACCAAACTCCCCGCCCAGGCTGAGTGCAGTCGTTGCCCACGATCAGGTGCACGTCCAGGTCATTGGGAACGCCCTTCCGGATCGAGCGGCCCCTCGGCCGCACGGGGTCCTGTCGCACCTTCCTGCTCAAGGATCCGCAACGCCATCGCCATGCGGTCTTGAAGCTGTTTCCAGGTCACCCAGAGAACTATCTGCCATTGAGGTGGAGGTGGCCTGCCTGGACCGCCTGAGCAATCCGTGAATCCCGCGCATTCTCGATGGCTATGTGCGCCATGGTCAGTACTGCCTGTTTCAGGAATGGATCCCTGGGCCTTCGCTGGAGGGGATCCTTCGACTATCTGCGCAAGAAGCAGCGCCTATCCGAATTGCTGCGCCAGGTGCTTGACCTTCTCTCGCTGATTCATCACGCCGGCATCGTTCACGGTGACATCCATCCGGGCAACCTGATCGTGGGGAAGGACAGCGGTCAGCTGTTCCTGGTGGATTTCGCGATGGTCCGCTCCCTGGCCGGTCCCTGTGCCGCCAAGAAGGGGGCCGGCAGGGACAGTGCCTTCCCGACACGGCACCTGGAGACCACCCAGGCGGTGGGTGGTGTGGCGCGCCTGTTCTTCAGTCCCCAGGAGCGGACCAGGTTCGGACACATCTGGCCGGGTGTGGATCTTTACGCTCTCGGAGTCACGGCCCTCTGCCTGCATACGGGGCGTCAGGCTGGAGAGCTTTACAACCAGCTCGACGGCGGTTGGGACCTGGGTGACCTCAGGGCTGATTGAAAGTCCGTCACAAGTGCCCTCGGCAGGGCTGCGACCATTGGGTTTGGTCGGCGGGAATGGATCACTTCTTTGCCAGAACCCTCTCCTGTCCATGGCTCTGCCGACCTGATCAGCTTTCTGCAGGCGATCCCGGAGGGTCGGATGCGCCGAGGGGTGCGCTTCCCTCAATGGTTTCTGCTCCTGGTGGCGGTGCTCGGGATCTTGAGTGGCTGCCAGAGCCTGCGGGACTTGGAGCGCTTTGCCATCCGCCATCACGCGGCGCTGAACCAGGCGTTGGGGCTTGAGCTCAGGCGGCCTCCTACGGATTCCACCTTCCGCTATCTGTTCTTGCAGGTGGATGTGGCCGAGATATGCCGGCAGCTACAGGTCTGGATGCTCGCCCAGATCCCAGGTGGCGCAACGGGTCTTGATCAACTCGTATGCGACGGCAAGACACTTCGCGGTTCGATTGTCCGAACCGACGGCGGTGGCGGTGCCTTCATTGCTCAGGTGACGCTCTACTCCAAGGCTCTCGGAGCGGCGATTGCCCAGGCCACCTATGAAACCCGCGAGAACCACGAGCGTGCGGTTCTGCGGGAGCTGCTCTCCACCATGGATCTCGAGGGCGTCTTGATCCAGGCCGACGCGCTCCACACGCAGAAACCGTTTTTCGGCAGCTCACGGAGCAGGGGGCCGACTTTCTCCTGACGGTAAAAGCGAACCAACGGACCCTGCACCGCCAGATCAGCGAGCACTTCCTCTATTCCCGCAAGATCCCTTTCACTGCAACGGTTTCAGAGCGAGGTCACGGACGAGATACCACTTGGACCCTCAGGGCCAAACAGGCGCCCGAGTTCATTGTCAGCGCCTGGCCTGGTAGCAGCTGGATCGTCGAACTGGTCGTCAGCGGCAAGCGTGACGGCAAGCCCTCCCTCCAGCGGCACCTCTTTCTCACGAGCCTGCGCACCACGCCCAAAGCTCTGCTGCAATTGGTGAGGGACCGCTGGTGCATTGAAAGCTGGCACTGGCTCCGTGACACCCAGCTTCATGAGGATGGCCACCGCTATGGCGGCCCCGGTGCAGCGGTGCTGGCCACGCTGCGCACTCTGGCCTTGAACCTGCTCGCGCTGCACGGCCACCAATCGGTGAGAGCTGGTCTGGCCGCCGTGGCCCACGACATCGCCAAGCTGCTCGCCATGGCAGGGATCAGGCCGGGTTGGGAGGCTTGAGGAGACTTTTAATCAGCCCTGTGGGTGACCTTGACCCGGAGGTGGTCAGCTGGCTGTCGCCCCTGTTGATGGAGTCCCCAGGCCGTAGCCCCGACGCCGGTTGCTGCCAGCCCCACGGATTCCACGGACCAGGCTGCGCTCCTGGCGGGGTGGCGTCGCGCGATCGGGCCTGTCGCCGATCTGCTGCTCACACCCGAACGGGTCGGTGCCCTGATGCGAGACGCCCCTTCCGCTGCCGCGGCCCTCTCCGCCCTGGATCTCCCCGACGCGGTCGTGCGGGAGCTCCTGGCCCAGGCCAGACAACGGCGTGCAGAGCCAAAGGCGCCCAGGGATCCTGCCGCTGAGAGGGCACCTGGCACCGCTCCTTGCACCGAGGATGCCGATCGGCAACTGCGCTCGGCCCTGGTGGCCGTGGTCGGCCCGATCGGCGAACGGATCTACGCCGATGTGGAAGCCGTGGCCGCGCCAATGCGGTTGGAGGCGGCCGTGAAGGTTCTCAGGGGGTACGCGGTGCCCGAGGATCTGATTGAGGAGCTGCGCCGGAGCCACTGTCCAATCGGGCCCCGTCCAAACAGAAGAGCCGCTGCGGTCAGGCAGCGGCTCTTGGATCTATGGGCCGTGAAACGCCGGCGCGTGGGGACCTCTCAAAGCAGGGGCTGGGTGGCGACCAGCCAGGGGGTGGTCGGTGTGGCGCCGAAGCCGGCGGCCGGGAACGGCGAGGTCAGGGGGTCGGCGGCGATGAGATGGATCTCGCCCAGGGAGGTGAGCTCAGCCAGGGCCAGGATCGGCTCGCTGCTGAAGATCAGATCTTCGGGACGGGCCTCTGCCAGGACCATACGGTCGTAGGCGAAGGCGTCGTTGGCGGCCGGAGCGAAGCTCGTGCCACCGCCGATGATCGGGTCGACCACCTCTGGGGCGGCGTTCAGTGGCGCGGAGGCCAGCGGCGTGCCGTTGGCATCAACCATGAACTGCTGCTGGAGGAGCAGGCCCGCGCTGCTGGAGGGAGTGACGGTGGCACCGGCGGAGATGAAGTTCCAGCTGCTGTCGACGGACCAGGTGTGGAGGCTGCCGGTGGAGAGTTCCTTCCAGAGAATCTGGTTCTGGTTGCTGGCGACGGTTTCAGCCGCGAGGATCTTCCAACCGTTGTACTGGGAGGCCTTGATCTGGGCGCCGCTGACGCGGACCGCTGTGGTGACGCCGTTGACCTGAACGGAGACCAGATCGGTGCTGGTGTCGCGCAGGAGTTGAACGATGCCGTTGGGATCGAGCACCTGGAGGGTGCTGGTGGGCGGCGGTGGGGTGGCGGCGTCGTCGTTGAGGATGGTGCCGGTGACAACACCGGCGGTGCCGATGCTGTAGGCGGCGTTGGGCTGGAGAGTGAGGGAAACGGTCTCATCAGGCTCGAGGTCCGAATCACCAGTGGGATCGACCGTGACGGTGGCGGTGGCGGAGCCGGCCGCGAAGGTGACGGAGGCGGGGATCAGGCCGTAATCGCTGCCGTTGGTGGCGGTGCCGCCGATGGAATAGCTGACGCTGAGGGGATTGGTGGTGGCGCCGGTGCGGGAGAAGGTGTAGATGAGGTTGGCGGCACCGTTCTCAAGAACAGTGGCTGGCGAGACGGCCAGGGAGATGAGGGGCAGGGTGGTGGTGGAAGTGAGGGGTGTGCCGTTGGCATCAACCATGAACTGCTGCTGGAGGAGCAGGCCCGCGCTGCTGGAGGGAGTGACGGTGGCACCGGCGGAGATGAAGTTCCAGCTGCTGTCGACGGACCAGGTGTGGAGGCTGCCGGTGGAGAGTTCCTTCCAGAGAATCTGGTTCTGGTTGCTGGCGACGGTTTCAGCCGCGAGGATCTTCCAACCGTTGTACTGGGAGGCCTTGATCTGGGCGCCGCTGACGCGGACCGCTGTGGTGACGCCGTTGACCTGAACGGAGACCAGATCGGTGCTGGTGTCGCGCAGGAGTTGAACGATGCCGTTGGGATCGAGCACCTGGAGGGTGCTGGTGGGCGGCGGTGGGGTGGCGGCGTCGTCGTTGAGGATGGTGCCGGTGACAACACCGGCGGTGCCGATGCTGTAGGCGGCGTTGGGCTGGAGAGTGAGGGAAACGGTCTCATCAGGCTCGAGGTCCGAATCACCAGTGGGATCGACCGTGACGGTGGCGGTGGCGGAGCCGGCCGCGAAGGTGACGGAGGCGGGGATCAGGCCGTAATCGCTGCCGTTGGTGGCGGTGCCGCCGATGGAATAGCTGACGCTGAGGGGATTGGTGGTGGCGCCGGTGCGGGAGAAGGTGTAGATGAGGTTGGCGGCACCGTTCTCAAGAACAGTGGCTGGCGAGACGGCCAGGGAGATGAGGGGCAGGGTGGTGGTGGAAGTGAGGGGTGTGCCGTTGGCATCAACCATGAACTGCTGCTGGAGGAGCAGGCCCGCGCTGCTGGAGGGAGTGACGGTGGCACCGGCGGAGATGAAGTTCCAGCTGCTGTCGACGGACCAGGTGTGGAGGCTGCCGGTGGAGAGTTCCTTCCAGAGAATCTGGTTCTGGTTGCTGGCGACGGTTTCAGCCGCGAGGATCTGCCAACCGTTGTACTGGGAGGCCTTGATCTGGGCGCCGCTGGCGCGGACCGCTGTGGTGACGCCGTTGCTGCGCACCGAGACCAGATCGGTGTTGGGGTCACGAAGCAGCTCAACGGCACCGTTGGGGTCCAGCACCTGGAGGATCGGCGGCGGTTGGCTGGTGGATGGCAGCGTGCCGCTCACCATGTACTGGCCGAGGCTGCCGTAGTCGGTGTACCCGGTGGGGGTGCTGGCGAGAGGGGTGCCGAAGCCCACGCCGTCGATGCCGAGGTAGTAGGTGCCGGCGTCGAGGTAGGTGGAGAAGCTGGCCGTGGTGAGATCGGCGGGGTTGAAGGTCTGGACGATGCTCTGGTCGGCCCGGTAGAGGGTCGCGGCGATGTCCAGGTTGGGGCCGCGGGAGGTGAGGTATTCGGTGACGTAGCTGCCGGCGGAACCGATGAAGGCCCGCGAGGCGTTGACGATGTTGAAGGACACCTGACCGGCCAGGGTCTCGAAGCGGAACATGTCGATGTCGGTGTTGCGCTCGATGACACCGAAGCTGCTGAAGCTCAGGCCGGTCAGAGCCGTTGCCGTGGCAAAGCTGTTGCCGTGGTCATCGGCGGCGTAGCCGAAGCCGTTGCTTCCGGTGATGACGGCGAGGTCGTCCTGAAAGTAGTCGGCGCCGAAGTACTCCCCTTTGCTCCACTGGGTGAGGTTTTCGTCGGGACCCAGGAAGGGAGCACCCATGATGGTGCCCCAGCTGGTGGGGCCGGTGCCGCCATGGCCGGCGTAGTACGCGGTGCCGACTCCCCCGTCATGGCCGAGGCCAAGCGTGTGGCCAACTTCGTGGCTGGCCGTTTCCGCAGCGGAGTATTCGCCCCTGTTGAACACAAGGGCCACATCGTCGGTTTGCCAGTTGAAGCTGCCGTAGTAGGCCGTACCACCACCACCGGCATAGATGATGGGATTGCCGGTGAGCAGGTTGAGGTTACTGGTGAAGGCCACCCGGATGCCCCAGCGGTCGTCGCCAGTGCCCAATTTGCGCAGGCTTTCTGTGCCGGGATCCTGGGTGGTGACGTTGACATTGAAGGGTGCATAGTCCTCGGCCACCCTCTGCCAGATTCGCTGAATCTCCGTGAGGGCGGTGCTGTCAAAGGTGCTGTAGAAGCTCTTCAGGCTGAGGCTGCCGCCTTTTTCCCAGGGGGTCTTGTCGATGGCATAGCCGTCGAAGTCGAGGAAGATCGTCTTCGTGGCTGTTGGGTTGCTGTGCAATTGGAATACGCTGCTCAGATTCACCCCCGTACCGAGTGTGACCAGGCCGTTCATCACTAGGGGGGCCTGGTCGTTGGTGATGTCCCAGGCGGCGGCGCCATCACCGTTGCTGACCGCCAGCACGCTGCAGGCACGGCAACCGCAGCTGGTGGCCATCGACGCCGAGCCCGCAGCCGTTGCCGCCCCAGGCAGGGAATCGCTCAGGACCTGATGGCTGTCCATCGCCACATCTGGGGTGGCGGAGATCACGACACCTTTCTGGAAGATGGCCCCCTGGCTGGTCTGGGCCAGGTCACTGGACTCCAGCGTCTCCAGGGCGGCGTCGGCCGGCAGAGGCGTTGAGGCCTTGGTGGTGGCCCGAACAGTGGTGATCAGCGGGCTGGTGACTTCCGCCACCGCAGGAGCGTCGGTGAACAGGGAGAGGGTCGTATCGCTTGAACGTTTTGCTTGGTTGGAGAGCTCAGGGAAGAGGCTGGAAAGCCATTGTTGGCGCCCTGCATGAGTGGTATAGGCCATGGCGAATTGAGGGAGTGCAGAAAACACCACCCATCGACCTCCGTAGCCTCCAACTCTCAACAGTTGGATGCTCTAGGGAATCATCAAAGTCATGAAGCCCAGGGCACTGGGGGAGGTTGACTTTGCTTTCGGGGAAACTGATGGATGGGAGCTTTTCCCCTGCATTCATCATCGTTCAGCAGCAGCCCTGCAGCCTTTGTGTCCAGGCCAATTCGCAGGGAGAGTTCTATCGCCAAAGCTGAAAACTGGCTTAGGTTTTCACCGGCCGTTCTGTGCGTAAAGACTCAATAAAGTTTGCAACGGTCTCCGCCCCCCTGTCCCAGGCGATCGCGCTGAGCCCGATTCCGCACCATTCCTGGCTCCAGAAAGGGTGCGCCAAGGGGGATGGAGGAGGGAGGAGCGTAGTTGTGCCAAGGGATTTGCCGTATCCGACCGGCCCCAGATGGCCCTTTGTAAAGCCTGTTTGAAGGCTGAGGGGCAGGGCATCAGCGGGCTAAGCACCATTAAGCCGTTCGGCTGATCTGCGCCGCCTCTGCAGCCCGGGTGCTGTCGTCTGCTTCGGTCAGCGACTGGCGCGGAGGAGGCCAACCAGAGTGCCCGCCGGCAAGGTCTCAAGCGGCTGCTGGCCATCAGAACGTGCCGGGGCCCGTGTTGCCTGCGTGGATGGGGATGGGATGAAACACGAGCGCCGCGAAATCGTACGCATACAAGCCGCCAGCAAGGCTTCCGGGATGGTGCGGATGCTGGTGATGAACAAATGGCGTGCCGTTCCCTGCCCGTGTGTGCCCGTCGCGCACCCAGTCTTGCCGCCACAGACCAGCTGCAGCCCAGTGACAAGATCCGGTGCACTCGGGAGGACGCGGACAAACCAGTGTCAGGTTCACAACGCGCTGCCAGGCCCAGCTCGCGGCACGCCATTGGTTGCGGGCTCCGGTGGCGAATGGCTTCTCCTGGCGGCGGCAGCCACAGGCCGACGCACGCCAACTCTTGCTTCTGTACAGGCTGTACAGGAGCCGGAATCTAGCCAATCAGTGCGGCAGTGCACATCAGACCACGCAACGGGAGCGCCTCAGACCCCTGCGTCCACAGCCCACGCCCAGCTGACCATCGGTCGCCATGCGGCCGCTATCCATCCGGGGTGGCTGAACAATCGGAGGCCGTCTCACCCCGCCCAGATATCAGCAAGCTGTATCTGCAGAGCATGGAATTCAGGTCCCGCCTCCAGCACAGCGATCCGCTCGAGCCGTCGTGCGTTGGCTTGGTAAGCGGCCATCTTTTGGCGCAGAGCGCTCAGGCCGCGTGGGCCTTCGTCGCTGGGGCTGGCGAGTTCCACCTCAAGATCGGGGCAGAGGGGAGCGAAGCCGCGGCGCTCCTCAGGGCTGAGCACCGAGCCAACTCCTGCGGAGAAGCCTTGCGGCTACGGGCAGGCGACGAAACCCTGTTGAGCTGTCAAACACAAACACCTTCCAGCCGCCCTGAACTCTGGCGTAGCTCTGCAGCGCAAGCATCAGCGCCGAATGACGCGAACCTGTCTCGCCACCGGTGAGGGTCATGCTGCTCAGGCGGCCGTTGGCATGGAGCTCGAGATCGCACACCAGGGCAAACGGCTCCGCGCTCAGGCCTGTGTCCGGCGATGCCGGGGACATGGCAGGCAACACAGCGACACATTCAATTTAGGCTCAGCCCGTTCCATGACGCTCTCCGCAGCGGCCGGTCCCGCACGAGCGACATCCAGTGACTGTCTGCCAAGCAGCTGAATGCGCCGCGGCTGTTGAACGGGCGACAGAACGGGGTGGCGGTGCTGATGACACCCGCAGAAAAAACGCTGTACGTCGATCGAGCCAGCAGCCCTGGGCTGGGTCTGTCCCGGGCCTTCAGCTTCTGGGGGCTGCGGAGCTTGCTGCCTGCTCAGGTCCGTCATGGGCGGCCAGCCAGACCGCCAGGTCGGCCGGGCCCTGAAAATCCAGCAGCGCTTCCGCCAGGGCCTCCAGCCGCTCCAGCGGCAGGGCGTCGATCCGGCTGCTGGTTTCCGGGTTCAGCGGGCCGCAGCGACGGTTCAGCAGACGCATCGTCACACTGCCGCCGCTTCCTGGCGGCCTTCCTGACGGCCCTCCTGACAGCCTTCTCGGCGGCCTTCCTGGCGACCCTCCGCCAGCCACTCCTGCACGGCGCGCGTCTGGCGGATCTCTTCCCGCGGAATGCCGGCGATCACCATGATCTCCTCCTCGTTTAACTCGGGAAACCGTTGGATCAGCATAGGCAGCACCACCGTGCCCAGATCGGGCCGGCAGCTCAGAATCTGACGGCTGCTGACCGCCAGCTCACCCTCTGGGCGCACTGGCAGGGTCAGCAGGTTCAGCAGGGGATCCAGCCGGGGCCGACGGCTCAGCTCCTCCAGGCTCAGCCGCTGCTGCGGCGTGATCACCAGCACCGCCCAGTGCCTCACCGCGGGATGCTGCTGCAGAAACCGGTACGTCTGCGCCGCCAGGCGGTGGTGACAGCCTGCGTCGCTCTGCATCTGCACCTCCAGCACCACCACCGGCAGCTCCGGGCTGCCCGTTTTTCCCCAGCCCGTGCTCTCCCGCGGCCACTGCATACCGTCGAGCCGGTGGCTGAGCTCCTTGAGTTCCAGCGCCGCAAAGCGATACAGCCGGTCACCCGGTTCGGCCGCATCCAGCCCCAGCCCAGCAGGAATCACCGCAGCGCCCGGCAGCAGCGCCCGGATCAGGTCGGGGACGCCCTTGAACACCTGGTAGTACCAGCGGTCGGTGTTCACGCAGGGGCGCTCCGGGGCCGCTCGAAAAGTAGCCGCCTGCCACGCCGCCAGGGCGGCAGGGCAGAGCAGGAGATGGCGATGAGGCAAGCGGAGCCAACCCGAACTGAGGCACGCATTGCCCCAAGCGTCCAACCGCTTCTGGCTCCTGACCTAAACTGCGCGAAGAGAATGGGTTTTTTGGGCCAGAATGTACGCATCAAGAGAGTCAATCAAGGCCACCCTGCTGCAACTGATCAGCAAGCCCGTTTCTGGCAAGACGCTCCACAAGTTGCGCGAGGCCCATGCGGCGATTCTTGACTCTAGAGGGGCAAGGTTGTACGCAGTAGGGGCTCAATATCAACGTTCACGTCACGGAGAAGGCTTGCATGAACAGCTCGTCACGGAGAAAATAGCCTACGCCATTCCGGCCAACCGAATTCTCGCAGAAGATTCCACCCTTTTGACAGTCTGCCGCTACACGCGCGAGCAACTGGGCCTGCCTCTCTTTGCATGCCTCTACTGGATGGAGACCCCAAGCCTTCAGCTGCGTTTCCCGTTGCCACTGCGAACCAAGAGCTTCAACAGATGGTGGATCGCAAACGGACTGGAGCATTACAAAGAAGCCGATCGCGTTCTGCATGCAATAGCAGACACTGACCTGCATCAGCCAGCCGTCCGCTTTGCCGAAAAGCCTTTTGGCGTCAATCTGATCGGGCATGCATACAGCGTATTCGGCCTTGGTGAGTATCTCCGCATGATGGCCAAGGCGCTGGAAGCCGCTGACATTCCCTTCGTGGTCGTCGATATTCCCGTAAAAAATGGATCGCCCTCCACAGATTTCACACTTAGGCCAAAGATTGCTCCCGCCCCCGAGCATCAGCTTTATGCATTTTCCCTCTATTGCATGACAGCATTAACGCACCTTCATACTGTCATCAAGGAAGGTTGCTCAGATCAAACCTACGAAATCGCAGTTTGGTTTTGGGAGTTTGATCGCTGGCCAAAGCGACTGACCGGCGCCTTAGCTCTTGCAGACGAATACTGGCCCTGCACGGATCTGATCCATACAGCTCTCACAACAGCCAGGGACTCGGTGGCTCAAGGAGATCCTGCGTTGAGTGCCTGCCAACCGATCATCACGATTCCACCCGTCGTTGATCTGGGAGGATTCGAAGGCTTCACTACTCCAGCGGCCCGGGCCAACGCACGCAAAATGTTTGAACTGAATAGCAACGACGTTCTATTCACGTTTTCATTTGACCTCAATTCCATGATCTCACGCAAGAATCCTGAAGCCGTGATCGATGCCTTTCAGATCGCTTTCCCCAAGCCTTGCCCCTCCAGCCCTTCCGCTCCTTCCGTTGGCCTGGTCGTCAAGTCGTTTCCCCCCAGAAAGCCTGAACCCAGGTGGGAAGCACTCAAACAGCTTGCTGCGGCGGACCCAAGAATCACCATCATTGAAAAAGACCTGGATCGCCGGAGCATCCTCACGCTCTATGGCTGCTGCGATGCGTTTGTTTCTCTCCATCGAACCGAAGGACTGGGCATGGGATTGGCAGAAGCGTTTCAGCTCGGCTTGGACGTAATAGCAACGGATTACGGGGGCAACGTGGATTTTTGTGAGGGTCCTCTCGCCCATCCAATTCCCTACCGATTGGTACCCGTCAAAGAAGGCGAATATCCAGACCATGAAGGAATGATTTGGGCCGAGCCCGATATGGGCCGAGCAGTTGAGGCCATGAGGGTCGTCGCAGAAAAACGAATGAAGCAGCCATTCTGCTCACCTGCGCAAATCGCCAATTACAGGGAACGATTCTCAGCCAAGAACGTTGGTTTGGCCATGAAAGAACGCCTTCATCAAGTTTGGGCAAGACGCCCAGAGATTCAGAAGACTATGGACTGCAGCCATGTAGTCAATCTGTGAATGCCCAGCTTAAACTGCCAAGCGAATCTTAATAAGCATCCTGCATCTCATAAAAATCAGGCTGCACATAATCCTTCCTCAGCGGATACCCCTTCCAGTCCTCCGGCATCAACAGCCGCTTGGGATGGGGATGGCCTTCGTATGTGATGCCGAACATGTCGAAGGTTTCACGCTCCTGCCAATCGGCACCGCGGAACAGGCCGTAGAGGCTGGGGATGGTGAGGGCGCCGTCGCGGGCTAGGAACACCTTCAGGCGCACTTCCTCCGGGCGCACATCAGCGGGCAGTGGGCCGCTGCCACCGGCCAGGGCCTCCAGCTGATCCAGCATCGCCGCCATCTTCACCAGGTGATAGAAGCTCACCAACCGGCCACCCGGCCCCTCGTCGTAGCCGCCCTGGCACTGGAGGTAGTCGAAACCGGAGGCCTTCAGGGCCGTGGCCACCAAGGGCAGCGCCACCGGCTCCACGCCCAACATCTCCACACCGTCATGGTCGGGGCCCAGGGCCTCAGCATCGAAACCCTGGCCACCCAGCCAGGTGCCGACCGCTCCGGCGGCTGGGGGCGTGAGCGAAGACTCCTCAGGCATCGGTGGTAGGGGCGTTGGTGGTGGCGGAGACGGTGGCAGCCATCGGCAGGCCCGCAGCGGCGGCAAAGGCCGCCTGCTGGGTTTCGGCCCGCAGGTAGGCGCCGGTGACAATCGGATCGATCCGCTTCATCTGGTGGGGGATCGTGCAGTAACGGTGGGTGGGCCGCAGGTTGCCGCGTTCGGCGAAGGTTTCGTTGCCCACCTTCTTGCGCAGCTTGATCACCGCATCGAAGATCGCCTCGGGCCGTGGCGGACAGCCCGGCAGGTAGAGATCCACGGGGATCAGCTTGTCGACACCGCGCACCGCCGTGGTGGAGTCGGCGGAGAACATGCCGCCGGTGATCGTGCAGGCCCCCATGGCGATCACGTACTTGGGCTCCGGCATCTGCTCATACAGCCGCACCAGCGCCGGGCCCATCTTCATCGTGACGGTGCCGGCCACGATCAGCAAGTCGGCCTGGCGCGGGCTGGAGCGGGGCACCAGGCCGAAGCGGTCGAAGTCGAAGCGGGAGCCGATCAGGGCGGCGAACTCGATGAAGCAGCAGGCGGTTCCGTACAGCAGCGGCCAGAGGCTGCTGAGCCGGGCCCAGTTGTGCAGATCGTCGAGGCTGGTGAGGATGATGTTCTCGGACAGGTCGGCGGTGACACCGGGGGCGCCCACGGGGCCGCAGCTGGCTTCTCGCAGATCGCGAAGCGCATCGACGGCCAGGGAGCCTGCAGGGGGAGTGAGGGTCATGGTGGGGGTGTGCTCAGCTCCACTCCAGGGCGCCCTTGCGCCAGGCGTACGCCAGGGCCAGCACCAGGATGGAGATGAAGATCAGGGCTTCTATGAAGGCCAGCAGCCCCAGCCGGTGAAACGCCACCGCCCAGGGATAGAGGAAGACGGTCTCGACATCGAAGATGACGAAGACCAGGGCAAACATGTAGTAGCGGATGTTGAACTGGATCCAGGCCCCGCCGATCGGCTCCATCCCCGACTCGTAGGTGAGCTGGCGCTCCCCCGCTCGGCTCTTGGGAGCCAGCAGCTTGTTGGCCACCAGCGCCAGCACCGGGACCGCCGCCGAAATCAGCAGGAAGCCCAGAAAGGCGTCGTAGCCGGAAAGCACGAACATCGGCAGACCCAACCTGGCGCGCATTCTGCCACCTGCCTCCGGGAGCGGGGGTAGCCGTCGATAGAGTCGTCAGGTATGGCCAGGCACGGGATGAGCACGGAACCGCCCACCGAGACATCCGAAGCCGTCGTGGACGACCCCGCCAGCCACCGCTTCGAGTGCCGCAGCTGCGGCTTCGTCTACGACCCGGGCGAGGGCGTCAGGAAGCTGGCGATCCCCGCTGGCACCTCCTTCCTCGACCTCGACCCGGTGGGGTTCCGCTGCCCCGTCTGCCGCAGCCGGGTGGGTGCCTTCAAGGACATCGGCCCCCGCAACAAGCCCAGTGGCTTTGAGGAGAACCTCAACTTCGGCCTGGGGGTCAACCGCCTCACCCCCGGCCAGAAGAACGTGCTGATCTTCGGCGGTTTCGCCCTGGCGTTCGCCTTCTTCCTCTCCCTCTACTCCCTGCGTTGATGTCTGCGCCCCTTCCTCCTCTGCCGGCCGTCCTGCGCCCGCTGCGCCCCCTGATCAGCCTGGCGCTGTCGCTGGTGCTCGCCTTCGGTCTCACGGGCTGCGTCACCACCGGACTGCCGATGGCGGCAGCCAGCCCCTGGCAGGCGGTTCCCCTGGACACCCGCTCCAACCCCCTCGATGTGGCCTTCACCAGCGCCGACCACGGCTTCCTGGTGGGCAGCAACCGGCTGATCATGGAAACCGACGATGGCGGCGCCAGCTGGCAGGAGCGGGCGCTGGATCTGCCCGAGGAGGAGAACTTCCGCCTGATCAGCATCGATTTCAGAGGCAACGAGGGCTGGATCGTGGGCCAGCCCGGCCTGCTGCTGCACAGCGACGATGCCGGCAAGAGCTGGAGCCGGCTGCTGCTGGACACCAAGCTCCCGGGTGAGCCCTACCTGGTCACGGCCCAGGGGCCCAAGAGTGCCGAGCTGGCCACCAGCGTGGGCGCCGTGTACCGCACCGACAACGCCGGCTCCAGCTGGCAGGCCCTGGTGGGTGACGCGGCCGGCGCCATCCGCGACCTGCGCCGCAGCCCCGAGGGCGACTACGTGAGCGTCAGCAGCCTGGGCAACTTCTTCGCCACCTGGGAACCGGGCCTGCCCGCCTGGCAGGTGCACCAGCGGGTCAGCAGCCAGCGGCTGCAGTCGATGGGCTTCCAGCCCGATGGCCATCTCTGGATGGTGGCCCGCGGGGCCCAGCTGCGCTTCGACGGTGACCCGAGCACCGCCGAAACCACCGAGAGCGGCGACTGGAGCAAGCCCGTGATCCCGATCACCAATGGCTACGGCTACCTCGACATGGCCTGGGATCCCCGCGGCGCCATCTGGACCGGCGGCGGCAACGGCACCCTGCTGGTGAGCAACGATGCCGGCGCCAGCTGGCAACGGGATCCGGTGGGCACCCAGCAGCCCACCAACTTCTCCCGGATCGTCTTTGCTCCCGGCGACAAGGGCTTCGTCCTGGGCGAGCGGGGCGTGCTGCTGCGCTGGATCGGCTGAACTGCGTCCCTCTGTAACCAACCCCCCGCCGCGCCGGCGGCTCCCCCCGGTCGACCCCTAGGATTTCCAGGCTGAACGCTTGTCGCTATGGCTGCCGGCTCCACAGGGGAACGCCCGTTCTTCGAGATCATCACAAGCATCCGCTACTGGGTCATCCATGCGGTGACACTGCCGGCCATCTTCCTGGCCGGTTTCATGTTCGTGTCCACCGGCCTGGCCTATGACGCCTTCGGCACGCCCCGTCCGGATGCCTACTTCCAGGCCCAGGAAACCAAGGCTCCCGTTGTGAGCCAGCGTTACGAGGGCAAGAGCAGCCTTGATCTGCGTCTCCAGGAACCATGACCCAGTCCACTGCCCCCACCACGCCACGCAATTACCCGATCTTCACGGTGCGCTGGCTTTCCGTCCACGCCCTCGGCATTCCCACGGTTTTCTTCCTGGGTGCCCTGGCCGCCATGCAGTTCGTCCGTCGCTGAGACATCCATGCAGCGCAATTCCAACCCCAACAACCTGCCGGTCGAACTGAACCGCACCAGCCTTTACCTGGGCCTGCTGTTCGTCTTCGTCATCGGCATCCTCTTCTCCAGCTACTTCTTCAACTGATCGGGAGGCACCCCATCCATGAGCGGCAAGAAATCCTCACTTCCTGACGGTCGTATTCCCGACCGCCTTCCCGATGGCCGTCCAGCCGTGGCCTGGAAAAGTCGCTGGACCGAAGGGGTTCTGCCCCTCTGGATGGTCGCCACCGCCGGCGGCATGGCCGTCATCTTCGTGGTCGGCCTGTTCTTCTACGGCGCCTACGTGGGCGTCGGTTCGGCCTGAGTTCCCTTGATGGTCACGGATCGCCGTGCCGTCTTCACCAGGGCGTGGGGAATGTTGGGGCTGCGTGGATCAGGTTCCAACCGTTGACGTGCCGGGTGCACGATCAGGTCCATGTCTTCCATCGGCACCGCGCCCAGCAGCACTGAATCCCCCAGCACCAGCGCCCCGACGAAACAGGAGCGTCCCTGGTAGGCCACCCTCACGGGTCCCACGTAGGGAACCTGCATCACACGGCCATCGGCCACGGTGACTTCCCGCAGGGATTCCTGCTCCAGCTGGAGCTGGAGTACCACGTGTTCTGGAATGCAGAGCATCAGAGCACCGGTGTCGGCCAGGGCTGACACCTCCAGGGGATGGAGTTCGGGCTGGCGCGGATTGCTCAGCTCGATCATGGCTTGCACGTAGCCCATGTCTTGCTGGAGCAGGTTTTTGAATGTTAGTCATTGAGGCGATCGGAGTCTGTGCAGTCAGCTCCCTTCAGGCGGCGCCCAGAACCCCTGCTACGGCGTCAGGCGTCAGGCGACGGTCCTCCGTGGCTTCGCCCCGCAGATCCCGGAGGATCACCACCCCTTCGGCGGTCTCGGCGTCGCCGAGGATCGCTGCCCAGCGAGCGCCGCTGCGGTCGGCCCGTTTGAACTGCTTGCCGTAGGCGGAGCCGCTGAGATCGAGCGCCACCACCAGGCCCTGTCGCCGCCAACCACGGGCCAGGGCCAGGGCCTGCGCTTCGGCCATCTCGCCGCGGCTGATCAGATAGACATCCGGGGCGGGAGCGCTCCCCCCCTCACCACCGCCCGCCTGCAGCAGCAGCACCAGCCGCTCCATCCCGAGCGCCCAGCCCACAGCCGCCGTGGGCGGGCCGCCCAGCTGCTCCACCAGGCCGTCGTAGCGGCCGCCGCCGCAGACCGTGGCCTGGGCCCCCAGCTGGCTGCTGGTGATCTCGAAGGCGGTGTGGCCGTAGTAATCCAGGCCGCGCACCAGGCGGGGATTGAGCCGGAAGGGAATGGCAAGGGCCTCGAGGCCCTGCCGCACCCGCAGGAAGCGCTCGCGGCTCTCACCATTGAGGGCGTCAGCCAGGGTGGGGGCCCCGGCCAGCAGGGCCTGGGTCTGGGGGTTCTTGGAATCGAGCACCCTCAGGGGGTTGGTGCTGATGCGCTGCTGGGAATCGGGATCCAGATCTTCGCGGTGGGCCTCCAGCCAGGTCACCAGGTCGGCGCGGTAGCGCAGGCGGTCGTCGGCACTGCCGAGGGAATTGAGCTCCAGCGACAGGCCGCCCACCCCCAGATCCATCAGCAGATCCCAGGCGATGGCGATCGCCTCCACGTCGCTGCGCGGATCGGCGTGGCCGAGAAACTCCAGACCGATCTGGTGAAACTGCCTCTGCCGGCCCGCCTGGGGCCGCTCGTAGCGGAACATCGGCCCGCCGTACCAGAGCCGCTGGGGCCCCTGGGCCACCAGGCCATGCTGGATCGCGGCCCGCACCACCGAGGCCGTGCCCTCCGGCCGCAGGGTGCAGTGGCGCTCGCCCCGATCCTCAAAGCTGTACATCTCCTTGCCCACCACGTCCGTGGCCTCACCGATGCCCCTAGCAAAGAGTTCAGTCACCTCCAGTAGCGGCGTGCGGATCTCCTCGACGGCGGCCCGGCGGAAGTGGTCCCGGGCGGTGGCTTCGATCCGCTGCCAGAAGGGGGTCTGACCGGGCAGCAGGTCGACCATGCCCCGCAGGCTCTGGAGCGGTTTCAAGACGGTGCAGATCAGCGGAGTTTCATTGTGCCCGAAGGGGTCGGCTCAGGGGCCGTGGAACTCCTTGTACCAAGCCGCAAAGCGCTCGATCCCCGCCTCGATCGGAGTGGCAGGGCGGAACCCCACCCAGGCCGCCAGGGCCGTGGTGTCGGCGGCGGTGGCCGGCACATCGCCTGGCTGCATCGGCTGCAGATCCCTGATCGCGGCGCGTCCCAGGGCCTGCTCCAGCAGGTCGATGAACTGCAGCAGCGGCACCGGCTGGGCATTGCCGATGTTGAACAGCCGGTGCGGGGCGGCTGCCGTAGCCGGATCAGGATGCAGCGGGTCGAAGCCAGGATCGGCTGTGGCGGGCTTGTCGAGGCAGCGGATCACCCCTTCGACGATGTCATCGATGTAGGTAAAATCCCTCTCCATGCGGCCGTGGTTGAACACCCGGATCGGTTCGCCCGCCAGGATCGCCTTGGCGAACAGCATCGGGGCCATGTCGGGCCGGCCCCAGGGGCCATAGACGGTGAAGAAGCGCAGGCCGGTGGCCGGCAGGCCATAGAGATGGCTGTAGGTGTGGGCCATCAGTTCATTGGCCTTCTTGGTGGCCGCATAGAGGCTCACCGGATGGTTCACCGGATCCTGCTCAGAGAAGGGCCTATGAAGGTTGCCGCCGTAGATCGAGCTGCTTGACGCATACACCAGATGGTCCACGGCCCCATGGCGGCAGGCTTCGAGGATCGTGGCGAAGCCCACCAGGTTGCTCTGGATGTAAAGCGAGGGATTATCAATTGAATGGCGCACACCGGCCTGGGCGGCCAGATGCAGCACCCGGGCGGGACGTTCGGCGGCGAACAGCGCGGCCACCGCTTCGGCGTCGACCAGATCGAGCTGATGGAAGCGGAAAGCCCCTGTCTGGGCCATGGCCTCCAGCCGCTCCAGCCGGGCCCGCTTCAGGGCCGGGTCGTAGTAGGCGTTGAGATTGTCGAGCCCCACCACCCGCTCGCCACGGGCGAGCAAGCGCTCAGCCGCCACGGCCCCAATGAAGCCGGCGACCCCAGTGACCAGGATCGGCCCATTCGCCGTCAACGTCCTTCCCGTACCCGTTCCCGGAAGTAGGCAATGGTGGGCTCCAGCCCCTCCTCCAGGCTCACCGTCGGCTCCCAGCCCAGCAGCTCACGGGCCAGGTCGATCACGGGCTGGCGCTGCAGGGGATCGTCCTGGGGCAGGGGCTGGGTGGTGAGCTCCAGGCCAGGCTGGATGCGGTCCCGCACCCGTTCCGCCAACTGGCGGATGGTGAACTCGCCGGGATTGCCGATGTTGATCGGACCGGTGTGCTCGCCATTCATCAACCGGATCATGCCCTCGATCAGGTCATCCACGTAGCAGAAGGAGCGGGTCTGGCTGCCATCGCCGTAGAGGGTGAGGGGCTGACCCTGCAGGGCCTGCACGATGAAGTTGCTCACCACCCGGCCGTCGTCGGGGAGCATGCGGGGGCCGTAGGTGTTGAAGATGCGCATCACACGGATTTCGGTGCCGTGCATGCGCTGGTAGTCGAAACAGAGCGTCTCGGCGATCCGTTTGCCTTCGTCGTAGCAGGAGCGGATGCCGATGGTGTTGACGCAGCCCCGGTAGCTCTCGGGCTGGGGGTGCACCTCAGGATCGCCATACACTTCGCTGGTGCTGGCCAACAGCAGCCGGGCCCCGACGCGACGCGCCAGGCCGAGCATGTTGTAGGTGCCGAGGAAGCTGGTCTTGGCCGTCTTGATCGGGTTGAACTGGTAATGCACCGGGGAAGCCGGGCAGGCGAGGTGCCAGATCCGATCCACCTCGAGCCGGATCGGTTCGGTGACGTCATGGCGAATCAGTTCGAAGTTGGGGTGGCCCAACCAGTGGCGGATGTTGTCCTTGCGGCCGGTGTAGAAGTTGTCGAGGCAGATCACCTCTTCCCCGGCCTGCATCAGCCGGTCGACCAGGTGGGAGCCCAGGAAACCGGCACCGCCGGTGATCAGATTGCGGTGCATCGCTCAGCCCTCGCCTACGCGCCAGACGTTAAGGCCAGCAGCCCGGGCGGCAGAAGCATCGGCGATGGCGCGGGCGTCGAACAGCCAGGCCGGGCGGCGCATCACCGCCGCGATCGCTCCCCAGTCGAGCTGGGCGTAATCGCGCCATTCGGTGAGGATCAGCACGGCGTCGGCGCCGCTGGCCGCCTCCTCGGGGGAAGCCGCAGCCTGCCAGCCGCCGTCGGCCGCCGAAGCGGGCTGGCCCAGATCGGCGCCGATCTGGCCGGGTGACACCTTGGGATCCACGATCACCAGCCGGGCCCCCTCCTCAATCAGGTTCTGGCAGATGCGGATGGCGGGCGCCTCCCGGGTGTCGTTGGTGTCGGCCTTGAAGGCGAAGCCCAGCACCGCCAGCCGCTTGCCGGTGACCGTGCCGAACAGCCGTTGCACCACCATGCGGGCGATGCGATCCTGCTGCCAGGTGTTGAGCGTCACCACCTGCTCCCAGTAATCCGCCACCTCCTCAAGGCCGTAATGGCGGCAGAGGTAAACCAGATTGAGGATGTCCTTCTGGAAGCAGCTGCCGCCAAAACCGGGACCAGCCTTCAGGAACTTGGAACCGATCCTGGAATCGGTGCCGATCGCCCGGCCCACCTCCCGCACATCGGCGCCGGTGGCTTCGCACAGGGCGGCGATGCTGTTGATCGAGGAAATCCGCTGGGCCAGATAGGCATTGGCCGTGAGCTTGGAGAGCTCGCTGCTCCAGAGATTGGTACGCAGGATCCGGTCGTCCGGAACCCAGGTGGCGTAGATGCTGGCCAGGGACTCGATCGCCGCGGTATCTTCTCCGCCGATCAGTACCCGATCCGGCGCTTCGAGGTCGCCGATGGCGGTGCCCTCGGCCAGGAACTCGGGATTGGAGAGCACCGAGAAGGTCTTGGTCTCGCCATCGGCAGGGCCCGAGCCGTTCTGCTGGGCAGCCCCGAGGATGGCCTTCACCGCTTCGGCGGTGCGCACCGGCAGGGTGCTCTTCTCCACCACGATCGTGTGGCCATGGGCGGAGGCAGCCACCTGGCGGGCCGAGGCCTCGATCCAGCGCAGGTCGCTGGCCTGGCCGGCCCCCACCCCCCTGGTCTTGGTAGGGGTGTTCACCGAGAGGAACACCATGTCGGACTCAGCGATGGCCGCCTCCACCTCAGTGGTGAAGTGGAGATTGCGCCCCCTGGCCCTGCCCACCACCGCATCCAGCCCGGGCTCGTACACCGGCAGGCGCGTCAGATCGGGATCGTTCCAGGCCGCGATGCGCTCGGCATTGAGGTCGACCACCGTGACCTGGATGCCGGGGCAGCGATCGGCGATCACCGCCATCGTGGGCCCTCCCACATACCCGGCACCGATGCAACAGATGGTGCGAATCGGCGAAGGGGCCAGATCCATGGAAACAAGCGGAAGCTCTATGGACCTTACCCCCAACGGCGATGTTTGACTCTCAAAGCACCCATCGACAAGCATTCTCCTGGCTGCGGACTTGGATGGTGTCCAAAGGGAGACCTGATGAGAATGCGCGTGAAAGAAGACATCTGGGGAAGGCCGGCCATCTGCCAGAAAGCCGATCCAGCAGTGATGGATAAGCTGCGATCAAGGCAGGAGACACGCTGGTGGCGAATGGCATCAGTGGGCGGCGCTCGCCTGGATGCGTTAGCGGCGACGCTCATTGATTGAGGTAATGGATGGATGGATGAATGGATGAATGGATGCTAAACGTCTTCGGCGGCAAGCCGCTCGGCTCGCAGGCGCCGCAGGGCCTCACCCAGTTCCGGTCCCGGGTGCATGCCCTGGGCGATCAGGTCGGCGGCTCGGACAGGCGAACGGATATGGCGCCAGCGAAACCACCAACGGAGGAGGGGCCGGCGGGGTAGCGCCCCGCAAATCAGAGCCAGCGCAACGGCATCGGAGCTCCAACCCGGCTGCTCAAGAAACAGGCACCAATCCAATGGATTCCAGACTGCACTGCAGACCTGGCGACCAAGCCTCTTCGCCTCACCACGTTCCTGCCAGGCCCTGCGGAGTCGGCCCAACTGGGCCAAGAGCTGTTGCTCGCGGTGGTTGAGCTGCAACCTTCCTGCGGGAATCTCAGGATCCACGGCACCCGCCAACAGCGCCGTGAGCTTTGAAAGCCCGAAGCGATCAGTCCAGCGCAGGCGCCTGAGCCAGCCGGTATCCATCTGCAGGGAATGATCAATCAGAACCATCCCCCCCCACTGCTGCAGCAGCGACAGGGCGCGGGGCCATGGCTCCCTCTCCAGCATCAGCTCCAACTCCTTTCTCAGGCGGGTTCCCAACGCCGGCGGGACAGCTCTTAAAGTCGGCACGGACAGCGAACCGCGTCCATCTGCCCAAGGCCAGCGAGCGATTGTGACCTCAAACTGCCCCAAACTGTCGGCAGCCAGAGCGAAACCCAAACGAGCCGCATAGCGCGCAGCGCGCACGATCCGGGTGGGATCATCTTCAAGACTGCGATGGTGCAACAGCTGGAGCTGGCGTTGTTTCAGATCCGTGAGGCCGCCGTGGGTATTCAGTAGACAAAGCCTCTCGCCTGAGGGATGAAACTCCAGGGCCATCGCATTGATGCTGAAATCCCTTCGGGCCAGATCCTCCTCAAGGGTGCCAAAACTGACGCTTGGATTCTGCCCCGGGGCTGCATAGACCTCCCGGCGGGCGGTGGCCAAGTCGAAAAGCACCTCATCGATCTCAAGCTCAACCGTACCAAAGGCCTCATGGACATGGCAGAAGCCCACCCGCCAACCGTTCCGCTCGGCCTGATCCAGCAGGGTGGCTGCAAGCCGGCAGGCAGCAGGGGAACCGCCATCAAGGGCGGTGGGCCGCAGATCCTGTACGACAAGATCAAGGTCGAGGACCCCAAGCCAGGGATCCCGATGCAGTCGGTGACAGAGAAGATCGCGGACGGCTCCTCCCACCAGCGCCAGGCGGAACAGCCCCAGGCAACTGATCAGTCCGCGGCGCAGCGACAACGGCAGCGGCAGCTCGTCGAAGACGACCATGGCTTCCAGCGCTCCTGCACCTGACTCAGGACCAGCCAGAGAGGCGGCGTCAGCCGCACATGCCTGGATGTCCGGACTCTCTGCTCCTGGATGAGGCTGTGGCATGAGTCGAAAGTGGCTGGGACGCAGCGGAGGTGAGCGTTGATGGGGGTACACTGATCAAACGGCTGAAAAAAAGCATGGAGAGTTTCAGTTTAAGCAGAGTTCCAGCCGTCAATCTGGAGGCAAATTCCTCCATAGAGGCTTGAACCATGAAGACACGAATCATCAACCGTGTTCGAAGTGCATGGTGCAGGTTGAGACGCAAAACATACATTTGCCTTGACTTCACGGCGGCGTTCACAGACTACCTTCTAAGCCCCTATGGTCGCACAGGAAGCCCTTCGACAAGACTCACTGAGCTGGCGACATCGTCCAACGATCTGGCAAATCCTCAGGAACCTCCCTCGCCAGGGGCAGAAACTCCCGAGTCAATCGCTATCTTTGTTGCCTATTCCAATCAATTAACCCATTCTAATCGAGCCTATCTCCAGGCTCTCAAGCAAGCAGGATTTTCCACCTTTTTTATCAATAATTGCACCACTGACTCAGAAGATATAGCAGAGATATCAAGCCTTGTCTGGCGAATGTTTGATCGCGAGAACATTGGACGCGACTTCGGAGCCTTCAAAGACGGCGTCTTGATGCTGAACGACGAAGGGCACCTAAAACGCTGCCTGTACCTGGCAATCGCTAACGATTCCATGCAGTTCATTCCAGGCAGAAATGCTGATGAGCTGATCAAACGAATACAACGATTCAAGGAAAGTCCTGCCAAGGGACTTTTCAGCCACATCAGCCATCAAATACAGACTCACTATCAATCTTATTTTCAGATTCTCAAACCTGAAATCTTCCGATCCAATCGCTTTCTTGACTTCTGGCAAAACTATCAGCACCTTTCCCACCGAGGCCACTGCATCTACCAAGGTGAGATTGCCCTTTCAAGTGAAGTCTACAGACACTTTTATCCAGTTGAAGTCCTCTATACGAGCGATGACTTGATTGAAGTGCTGCTGGCTACATACAAACACGAGGGAGGGGTCCCAGGCGGGGATCTCTTGAGACTGATGCCGTCGCCATCGCGAACGGCTGAAAATGGCTTGATAGGCTATTCACTTGGGCAATTGCTTGAAAGCGTCAGCAAGGGCAAGCCACTCACCACTTTTCAGGCATTTACCATAGCAGACCTGATTGAAAACAGCAATCCAAGCCATATTGCCGCATTTCTCTATCCATTTTTTCTGCATTGCCCACTGGTCAAACACGATCTCTGCATTGCAGGAAGCTTTACCATCGGCCAGGCAGTTAATCTGTTCAAAGAGTTGCTAGAGTATTCAGCAACTTCTCCTGAAACAGGGATTCAAATCCAACCATTCCTGGAAGAGTTCAAGCAACTTATTTATGCGAAGGGAGTTCCCATGAGCTATTCAGGCAAAACGAGAGAAGCCGCGATCAGGGGAATTACCAATGGGTTTGTCTATCCCTTCACCTATGACGGATAGACGTCCTGTCATGCTTGACTTAGAAGCATGGATGTCTGTATGTTTTCAACCGTGGCAGAGATTTTCACATGCACTTTATCTCACATGATGGTGATGGCAATTCTTCACACGCCTTACGTTGCCGAGCCTGTGGCAGCAGCAACCTCACCCCCTATGTGTGTGCCAGCTCCAAGGGAATGACGGCCGCATTCGAAGACTGCGAATACCTATTCCATCGCTGTGAGGATTGCAGATCCCTGAATGAGTTTTCAGAGGAGGGAAGTTTTTATGAAAAGGAGCAAGACACACCATTTATGAATTACTATATCGATATCATTGCAGGCCTCGATGAGATGCTTGCTCCTATCGGCAGTTATGTCGATGCCAGTCGTTCCACGGAGGGTAAAACCTTTCTGGAACTGGGATGCGGGTTCGGCTTCGTTGTGGACTATGCGGCAAAATGCCGGGGCTTCCAAGCTGCAGGCATCGAACCGGGGGGCTACGGCCGACTTGGTCAGCAATATCTCGGGGCAGACATTTCAGCCACCCTGCTTGGCGAGGGCAGCCATCACGATCAGGAACAGTTCGACATCATCTTCAGCTCCGAAGTGATCGAGCACATTCCTACCCCGAAGCAGTTTGCCGCCACGGTCTCCCGGCACATCAAATCTGAGGGAGTTGCAATCTTCACAACTCCCAACGCCGAGTTCATTACGCCGGAATCCCCTGCAGCAGAAGCCTACAGCGCCCTGTTTCCTGGAGAACACAAGATTCTTTTCAGCGCCAAAGGCCTGAGCCTGCTTCTGAGCAAAGCAGGCTTCAGCCATCTCGCCGTGAAGCAACGCCGAAGCTCGAATCTGATCGCTTACGCCGCCAGCTCTCCAGGCCCGATTGCGTTGGCGGAGGCGGCCCAGAGCGGCAACGCCACCACCTACACCCGGGAGTACCTGGCCACCTACCGCCACAGCGCCTTGTCCAGAACAGAGAAGATCTCTCGTCTGGGGCTGGCCATGCACTACCGCCTGTTCAAGGATTTTGTCAACAACGGCTGGGCGGACCAAGCAATCGACCTTCTTTTAGAGATGCGGCCAAGTTTTCGATGCGAAGTCGATCCGGGCATGAGCTTCACAATCCCCACTCAGTCCGGAGAAAGGACGGAAATCCTTCATGAAATGCTCTGCCTCTGCGGCATCTGCCTGCTGAAGGAGTCGATCCTTTCCCAAGATCATCACCTTCCCTATCCGGCCGGAAGCATTGCCTTCGGTAAGACCATGGGATTTTACATCACCACGGTCATCCACCAAGTCTTCAAGCCTGAGCCTTCAACCATCATCGATTCGGCCATCAACTACCTGAACACATTCATCGACTACGGGATGTGGCTGCGCAGTTCTCGTCGCGCCGATTATCACCTGGAGGCCATCTCACTGATCGGCCCTGCGGTGGCCTCCCTGTTCCTGTTCCTGCTCAAGGCCGGAGCTGCAATCGACAAGAAGCGATATTCCTTCGTCGAAGAACCCTGGTTCAGGGTTGATCATCCCGTGTCCTATGACGAGATTCAGACGCACCTGAACATCAACAGGAAACGCCAGGAGCAGATCCAGCCCCAACATCCTTCCCCCAAATCACCTCAACCGCATCCCAACAATCCATTCCGTCGCGTCATTGAGCGCCTGAGGAAGTGAATCCATGCCAAAGCCCTATCAGGCATCTGGCGGACGACGCCTCTTCTTCATCACGGTCAACTATTTCTGCAGTAACCTGATCGGCGAGCTGATCGCTTCCACCACTTCCTACGGAGAGGCGGACTGTGAATTCATTGTTGTCAACAACTCCCCCGGCGACACTGCCATTGATGCCGTCGCCAATCAGCACGGGGTGACCCTGCTTCAGGCCTCGCACAATCTGGGCTTCGGCAGCGGCTGCAACCTGGCCCTGGATCACGTCCACCAACGCGATCCCCAGGCGCTGGCCTGGTTGATCAATCCCGATGCCCATCTGCTGCCCGAAGCGATCAGCTACGTGCGCAGCTGCATCAGCAACGATCCGTCGATCGCGATCCTGGGAACCCGGATCATGGACATGGATGGAAGGCTGTGGTTCAGCCAGGGCAGCTTCAACCCATGGCTGGGCACCCTCAAACACCGATTCGACGACGTGGTGGCATCCCCTCGGCCAATCACCACCCACCCGACCCGCTGGCTCTCCGGCTGCAGCATGGTGTTCAACCTGGCGGCCTTCGACTCCTGCCCCCGGTTCGATCCTCAGTACTTTCTCGATTACGAGGATGCCGATATCTGCCTGCGCTACGAACGACTCGGCCATCGAGTTCGTGTCACCCAGGCGGTGCTGGTGGAGCATCAGGTGTCGGCCATCACCCAGCGGGTTCCCGGTGCCAAGTTCCGCCATGCCACCTTCAGCAAGCTCTACCTGCTCCATCGCCATGCCACCCCCCTGGCTCTGGGGCTGAATCTTCTTTACTTTGCGCTGCGTCCCGTCACTTTCCTCGCCAAGGATCCGGACCGGGCCAAGGGGCGCTGGGCCGGATTGCTGGATTACCTGCGCTGGGTCGGCCGGCGCCTGCGGGGCGACAGGTCGCCGCGCCATCCCCGTACCCGGTTCACGATCGCATCCTGAGGAATCGGCTGGCCAGAGCCCTTAAGGTCCGCCACTTCTGGCGCCGGGGGCAGTAGCGCCAGAAGATGGTGAGCACCGGCAACAGGTACAGGTGCGAGCGGCGGTGGCCCAGGGCATAGATCAGCCCCCCCAAGCTTTCGAGTGGCAACTGCTTCTGCGCGGGGGTGAAGTCATTCAGCAGGATCACCCGCGGCGTGACCCACGCCTTGATCCCCCGACGAACCGCCCGCATCACCCATTCCGAATCCGCGTGGTAATGGGGCAGGAACAGCGCGTCATACAGGCCGATGCGGCGGAAGGCCTCGGCCTGAATCAGCACCCCGTTGCCAGGGAGGGCATCGACAGGAAGCACCTCGGCCGTGGCCACTTCCAATTCGAGATCCTGCTGTCGTTGCCCCGTGTGAGCCAACCTCAGAAAATCAGAGCTGCCCCAGACCGTGACGGTTCCCAGGGACCAGATCCGATCCTGCTCCCCCAGGAGGTTGATCTGATTACCCAGGATGGCGCAGCCATGCTGCTGAGCCAGGGCCACCATCCTGGCCACGTAATCGGCGGAAACCACAGCATCGTCGTTGATGGTGAGCACATAGTCGGTTCCGGCCGCCAGGGCCTGCCGTACGCCCCGGTTGGTGGCACCGGCCCAGAAATCCCGATCCCCGGCCTCCAGCACGGTCACGTGCGGATGCTGCTGGCGGATCGCCGCCACGGTGCCGTCGCTGGAGTTGGCATCGACCACCACGATCCTCAGGGCCGGATAGGTCTGGGCGGCCATGCGCGCCAGGAAGCGCAGGCTGAGCTCACAGCGGTTGCGGGTCGGCACCACGGCGGTGACCAGCGGCGGGGTCATGCCGGTTCGATCGGCGCCAGGCGTGGATCAAGGATCTTCGGCCCCATGCCCTCGAACTTCACAGCGATGGAGGTCTTCTCGCCGCTGCCGAACAGATGGGTGACGTGGCCCTCGCCGAAGCTGCTGTGCCGCACCCGATCCCCCACGGCCCAGGCACGGGCCGCGCTGCGCCGTCGCACCGCATTGGCTGGATCGCCGGCCGCCCCACCGGCCGCGACCCGCTGGCTGTCGTCGCGATCCACCCGGGTGAGCCGCTCCAGCCGCTGCTCCCGCCGCAGGGCCGCACCGCCACTGCGGGGGATGTCTCCCTGCAGCAACGCTTCGGGCAGTTCGGAGAGAAACACCGAGGGCACCGCCGGCTCCCGCATGCCGCCCCACAGCCGCCGTTCGCTGGCGTGGGAGAGGAACAGCCGTTCCTTGGCCCGGGTGATGCCCACATAGCAAAGCCTGCGCTCCTCCTCAAGGGCGGCCGGGTCCTCCAGGGAGCGATAGCTGGGGAACAGGCCCTGCTCCAGCCCCACCAGGAACACCACCGGAAACTCCAGCCCCTTGCTCGCGTGCAGGGTCATCAACGTGACCCGGTCGGCCTCGGTGTCCTTGCTGTCGGCATCGCTGGCCAGGGCGGCGGAGGCCAGGAACCCCTCCAGGGAGCCCTCCTCGTTCTCCTCCTGGTACTGGAGGGACGCATTCACCAGTTCCTGCAGGTTGCGGCGCCGCTCCTCCGATTCATCGGTGGCTTCGGCCAGCAGCTCGGCCAGATAGCCGCTCTGCTCCATCACCCGCTGCACCAGCTCGGAGGGGGGAGCGTCCTGCAGACGGCGGCCTAGGTCGGCGATCAGTTCCTGGAACTGCAGCACCCCCCGTGCCGAACGGCCAGCAAGGGAGCGCACCGCCTCCGGATCGCTCACCACTTCCCACAGGGGCAAGCCCAGCTGGTTGGCCGCATCGGTGAGCCGCTCGATGGTGGTCTTGCCGATGCCCCGCCGGGGCACGTTCAGCACCCGCAACAGGCTGACGGTGTCGGCCGGATTGACCAGCAGGCGCAGATAGGCGAGCACATCCTTGATCTCGCGGCGGTCGTAGAAGCGCAGGCCCCCCACGACGATGTAGGGAAGGCCCCAACGCACCAGCGACTCCTCCATGGCGCGGGACTGGGCGTTGGTCCGATACAGCACGGCCATGTCCCCCCAGCGCAGGTCGGGGTGGGCCGCCTCCAGCATCCGCATGCGGTGCACCACGGCCTCGGCCTCGGCGATCTCGTCGTCGCAGCGGGTGAGGCTGATGGGCTCGCCTTCGCCGCGGGTGGGGCGCAGCACCTTGTCGATGCGCTCGCTGTTGTGGGCGATCAGGGCGTTGGCCGCCTCCAGGATCGTGGCCGTGGAGCGGTAGTTCTCCTCCAGCTTCACCATCGTGCCGGTGTCCGCGTCGAGGGAGCCGTCGCCGAATTCCTTCTGGAAGCCCATCAGGATCGTGAAATCGGCGGCCCGGAAGCTGTAGATGCTCTGGTCGGCATCGCCCACCACGAACACCGAGCGCCCCTCCCAGTCATCGAAGCTCTCGGGCGCCTGGCCGTTGGCGACCAGCAGCTTGATCAGGTCGTACTGGGTGCGGTTGGTGTCCTGGTATTCATCCACCAGCACATGGCGGAAGCGGCGGTGCCAGTAGTGGCGGATCTGCTCGTTCTGCTGCAGCAACTGCACCGGCAGCAGCAGCAGGTCGTCGAAATCGAGGGCGTTGTTGGCCGCAAGAGCCCGGCGGTAGCGGCGGTAGGCCTCGGCTTCATGCTTGCCGCGGGGGCCGGCATGCTCCTCCTCAAGGCGCTCCGGCAGCCAGCCCTGGTTCTTGGCGCTGCTGATCGCCCAGCGCACTTTTTTGGGCTCGAAGCGCTTCGGATCGAGCTGCATCTCCTGGGTGACGATCTCCTTGACCAGGCTCTGGGCATCGCTCTCGTCGTAGATGGAGAACTGGCGCGTCCAGGTGAGCCCCTCTGGATCGCGGAACTTGTCGATGTCGAAGCGCAGCAGCCGGGCGAACAGGGCGTGGAAGGTGCCGATCCAGAGATCCTTGATCACCTCCCGGTAGATGCGGCTGCGCAGCTGCTTCTGCTCACGGGCCGGAAGGGTGCTCCAGGGCTGGCCGAACTGGCTCTGGGCCAGCCGCTGGGCCAGCAGCACCTCCAGCCGCTCCTTCATCTCCCGGGCGGCCTTGTTGGTGAAGGTGACGGCCAGCACCTGGGCCGGATCGACGCCGTGGTGGCCGATCAGGTGGGCGATGCGGTGGGTGAGGGCCCGGGTCTTGCCGCTGCCGGCCCCAGCCACCACCAGCAGCGGACCGGTGTGGTGATCGACCGCCCGTCGCTGGGCTTCGTTCAGACCGGCCAGAAAACTCACAGGCTCCGGCGGAGACGATTGATTTTTGACGTTAGCAGCCCCGCCCCGTTCAACGTGTTGACAGGATCAGATGCACGACATTTGAATAAAACAAATCAGCCCCACGACCGCCCCTAAGCCTCAACGAAAGATCCCTGCGTTGTGCTCCCAACTGATCAGCCAAGGGGACTGGAAAGACGCCGCTCGAAAGAGGCCAGATCATTGAAGGTATCGGAGCGCTGCCTCAGTTGCTCGAAGCTGCCGAAGGCCTTGATCCTGCCGGCCTCGAACTCGAAGATGCAATCGGAGCGCATCACGGTGGAGAGGCGGTGGGCGATCACCACCAGGGTGCAGCGGCGGCCGATCACCTCAATGGCATCCATCACCTCGGATTCGGTGCGGTTATCGAGGGCGCTGGTGGCCTCATCCAGCACCAGAAACTTGGAATTGCGGTAGAAAGCGCGTGCCAGGGCCAGCCGTTGCCGCTGCCCCCCCGACAGCCGGATACCGTTATCGCCGATCGGCGTGAACAGGCCCAGGGGAAGTTCGGCGACGATATCGGCCAGCTGGGCGGCCTGGAGAGCCTCCCAGACCCGCATCTGATCGACCTCATCCACTTCCTCGGCAAAGGCGATGTTCTCAATGATGTTGCTGTTGAGCAGGTTGATCGCCTGGGGCACATAGGCGCAGTTCGCCTGCCAGGCCGGCACATCGGCGTCATCCACATCGATTCCATCCAGCTGCAGGGTGCCTGTGGTGGGACGCAGCAGGCAAAGCAGTTGGTTCGCGGTGGTGGTCTTGCCACTGCCGGTGGCCCCAACGAAGGCCACGCGGGAGCCCACCGGGATCGACATAGAGATGTCACAGAGGACATCGGAATCCGTTCCTGGATAGCGATAACTGATGTTCTTGAGGCGGATCACCCGCTTGGGCATCACCCCATCGGGGGAGGGGACCCCTTCAGAGCGAATCGTGAGCCGAGTCTCGGGAAGTTCGATCAGCTTGAGAGTTTCCTCCAGGTCAGGCAGGCCGGCCCGCAAGGAAGTGATAGCCCTGAAACTGTCCTGCAGTGGCGGCGTGAGTTTCAAGGAGGTGACGGCAACGGTGGCCAGGAACGGAATGATCTTGAGCAGGGCGCCCGGATCAGGATTGGCCAGAAGGGGCAGCATTCCGGCCGCGAAGATCATCGTGATGCCGAGCGGTTCAATCAGAGCTCGTGGTGTCTCCGGGAGAACATCAGCCTTCCAGATGAATGGAATAGTCTCCCGACCAGCCTGTTGATAATGGCGCTCAAAGTAGGGTTCGGAGCCTGTGAGCTGAACATCCAGAACCGTTCGCATCGATTCAGAAAGAATGGTATTGGTTCGCATCTCAAGCAGGATGCGTTGCCGAGCCGCAAAGCGCAGGAAAGGGGTGATGGCGGTGGAGATCAGCAAATAACCGGCCAAGAGTCCAAGGATCAACCCCACGGCCAGCAACTTGCCGACGAACAGCATGCCTGCGGAGAGCAGGGCGATCACGAACACACCACTGGCCAGCTGGAGAAGGGGCAGCACAACGATGTCCGCGACGCGCGACACGTTGATCAGCACCATTGAAGAGATATCTGACTTTGATTCGCCCAGAAAATAGACATAGGGCTGGGCGATCAGCTTGCGCTGGGCCATGTCGGAAAGATCACGCCAGATCGACGCCTTGAGCCGCAGCTGGAAGGCCCGCAGCAGAAGCTTTGAAAGCGAAGAAAACCAGGCAGCCGAGACAAAGGCCAGCACCAGCACCACCACCTTGACGCGCGGATCTTCCGGAACCACACCTTCCCAGGGGATGGAAGGGCGATTCTCACCGCCAACGACCACCGTGAACAGGCGGGCCACCAGAGCCACCACGACCAGGTCAGCGACACCGGCGAGAATCGCCAGGGGGATCAGCCGGATCAACGCGCGCTTACGGCGTGTCGGCAACTGGGCCAGAAGCCGCACCAAACTCGTGAAGGTTTGGCTTTTGCGAAACATCTGGTCTGACTTTTGTGAAAATCGTACCCGTGCGCTCAGGAGGGCCGCCCCGACGCCAGCCAGTCAGTTCAGTGATCGCCACAGGGTCCAAAAGCGTCGCCGCCACTGGTCGATCCGCAGGGCCAACCGGGGAGGCGCACGCAGCGGCGACGCCCCCTCCAGCAACAGGTGGCTCCAATGGGCGTCGATGGCCGCCAGGGCCGTGTGCCAGCGCTCCTGAAGCACCGGCTCGCTGCAGGCCTCCAGCAGGTTGGAGAGCCGCGCGGCTGGCGGCAGCCACGCCATCGGATCGGCCACGGCCGCCTGGATCCGCTCGAGGTCGTTCTCCAGGCTGCCGCAACCGATCTGGTGGCCCACCACCCCGGGATCGAGGCTGTCGGCCAGGGCGTGGTTGAGGCTGCTGAACACCACGCAGCCGCAGGCCAGGGCCTCGAGCGGCGGCAGGCCGAACCCCTCGCTCACCCCCCGGCCGCGCCAGTAGTCGGCGGAGTCGTACAACACCACCGCCGCGCTGTTGAACAGATCGACAAGATCGTCCACCCAGCCGCTTTGCACCTCCACCCGCAGCCCCCGGCGGCGCAATGCCGGCACGAGATGCTGCAGGACATAGCGACTGCTCTTGCGCTGCTGGACCAGCACGTCGATGGGCCGGCCGCAGCCGAGGGGTGCTGCCCGGTTGCCCCGTTCCAGCCACTTGGGCTGCAACGCATTGGGCACCAGGAACAGGGGGTTGCGGGAAGCCCGGTCGCCCCAGTAGCCGAGGGTGTTGCGGCTGACGGCCAGCACCGGCACCCCGGGGGGCAGGGAAAACCCATAGCCGCTGCTGTGGGCGTGATACGCCACCGGCCGCCCCCGCAAGCGGCGCAACTGGCCGGGCACATCGAAGCCCCAGCTGACGATCCAGAGGGCCTCCCCCGGTGCCGGCTCCCTGGCCAGGAGGTCGTCCAGGAAGGGGTGGTCGGTCTCACGCTTCCGGTAGGTGACCACCTCGGTGGGCGCCAGCTGGGCGGTCAGCCGGGCCGTCTGCAGCTCCACCAGCAACCCACCGCAACGGAAGCGGCCGGTGGTGCCGGGAAGCAGGAAACGGATCGGGCGCACGCGAATCGGGGTGGCAGCGGCCGCCGAAGGCCTGGGAAACCTAGGCGGGCACGGCCTCGGTGCTGCCGCTGCGGCTGCGGCGGGTGAGGAAGCCGAACAGCACCTTGCCGATCGCGGCCACCAGGTTGCCTTCCAGTTCCTGGAACATCTTCATGTTGCAGTGGAAGGCTTCGTTGGCCTCGGCAACGATCCGGTCCGCCATGGCCTGATCGATGGGCAGGCTGTCGAGGGTGAGCCGGTACGTGGCCTTGAAGGCCTTCTCGTCATCGATGGCATCGAATTCGTAGAAGCGCAGGCCATCGTGCTCACCCAGGTTCATCGCTTTCTGGGCGATGTTCTTGAGGATCTGGCCACCGGACAGGTCGCCGATGTAGCGGGTGTAGTGGTGACCGACGAGCAACTCCGGGCACTCCCGGGCCACCTGGTGCAGGCGGGCCACATACTCCTGGGCACCGGGGGTGGCGCGGATCTGCTGCCGCCAGTCGCCACCGAAATAGAAGACCAGATCCTGCTCGAGGGACTCGCGGCGATTCAGGGCCGGTGAGGCGACCGGACCGACGATGGGGTGGTCTGTCAGCTTGCCGATCTCCTCTTCCATGGCGCTGTAGACGAACCACAGGTCGGCCACCAGGGTGCGGTAGCTGGCCTTGTCGACGACTCCCTTGAGGAAGCAGCTCACGAAACCGGTGTTCTCGGCCATCGTGTGGGCTTTCTTCGTTCCCTCACGGAGTTGGGAAGCAAGGGGGACGGGCATGGGATCGAAAGGCTGCGCGGGCAGAGGATCCAACGTAGGTGGGGCCTTGAAGACGAGGCGCCAAGGTTGCGAAGGATTACGCGGCCCGCGTCCCACGGGCCACCACATCGCCGAAGAGATCGAACAACTCACGGCAGATCTGCTGGAGCGAGGACACAACCTCCTCCGAAGGGAGATGGGATCCCGAGGGCTGCCAGTCCCCCACCGTGGCCAGACGCCAGCGTTCCGATTCGTAGGTGAGGCCCCGGATCAGCACCCCCAGCAGCCGCGGCCGTTCGCCGGATCCGGCCGGGGCCCGCTCCAGCCGCAACTGCACCAGCAGCGAGCGGCACTGCAGGCGGGGACTCCAGCCGGGGAAGTGGAAGGAGAGATCCAGCGTTTCCCGCTCATCGAAGGCACGGGTGAGGGGATCGTCGCGCCAGGGGGTGAGGTTGGCCCGGGCGGCGGGGAAATGCAGCCGGAAGTGACCCACCACCGCGGCGATGGCGGCGGCCAGTTCCACCGATCGGGCCTGGTCGGCCGCATTCATGCCGTTTCCCCTGAGCAGAAAGCCAATGTGTCCGAAACCTAGGCTCATCAGCGCGTTCCGTGCCGACTCCATGGCCACATACGAGAAGCTCACCGTCCCAGCCAGCGGCACGGCGATCCGGTTCGAGGGCGGCCAGCCGATCGTTCCCAACGACCCGATCATTCCCTTCATCCGCGGCGATGGCACCGGCGTGGACATCTGGCCCGCCACCCAGCGGGTGCTGGATGCGGCCGTGGCCAAGGCCTACGGCGGCGAGCGCCGCATCGAGTGGTTCAAGGTCTATGCCGGCGATGAGGCCTGCGAGCTCTACGGCACCTACCAGTACCTCCCCCAGGACACCCTGACGGCGATCGAGCAGTTCGGCGTGGCCATCAAGGGCCCCCTCACCACCCCGATCGGCGGCGGCATCCGCTCCCTCAACGTGGCCCTGCGCCAGATCTTCGATCTGTACTGCTGCGTGCGGCCCTGCCGCTATTACGCCGGCACCCCCAGCCCCCACAAGCGGCCCCAGGACCTGGACGTGGTGGTGTATCGGGAGAACACCGAGGACATCTACATGGGGATCGAATGGGAGGCCAGTGATCCTGTCTGCATCGAGCTGATCGCCCACCTCAACGACACGGTGATCCCCGCCAACGGCAAGCTGGGCAAGCGCCGCATCCCCGAGGGTGCCGGCATCGGCATCAAGCCGGTGAGCAAGGCCGGCACCCAGCGCCACGTGCGCAAGGCGATCCGCCATGCCCTGGGCCTGGAGGGCGCCAAGCGTCACGTGACCCTGGTGCACAAGGGCAACATCATGAAGTTCACCGAAGGGGCCTTCCGTGACTGGGGCTATGAGCTGGCCACCAGCGAATTCCGTGACCAGTGCATCACCGAGCGGGAGAGCTGGATCCTGGGGAACCTGGAGGAGAAGCCGGGGCTGAGCATCGAGGACAACGCCCGCCTGATCGAGCCCGGCTACGACAGCCTCACCCCCGAGAAGAAGGCGGCAGTGGACGCGGAGGTGACGGCGGTTCTCAAGGCCATCGGCACCAGCCATGGCGGCGGCCAGTGGAAGCAGATGGTGATGGTCGACGACCGCATCGCCGACAGCATCTTCCAGCAGATCCAGACCCGGCCGCAGGAGTATTCGGTGCTCTGCACCCTCAACCTCAACGGCGATTACATCTCCGATGCGGCGGCGGCGGTGGTGGGCGGCCTCGGCATGGCGCCGGGGGCCAACATCGGCGACAGCGCGGCGATCTTCGAGGCCACCCACGGCACCGCCCCCAAGCACGCCGGCCTCGACCGCATCAACCCGGGATCGGTGATCCTCTCCGGTGTGATGATGCTCGAATACATGGGCTGGCAGGAGGCGGCCGACCTGATCACCGCCGGGATCAGTGCCGCGATCGCCAACAAGGAGGTCACCTACGACCTGGCCCGGCTGATGGAACCCCGCGCCGAGGCCGTGAGCTGCTCGGGCTTCGCTGAAGCGGTGGTGCGCCACTTCGGGGGGTGAAGCCAGGCCATGGGGCCGGGGCGAGCGCCCACAATGGATCGCATGAGCCTTCCGTCCACCGCCGCCAGCGGGTCCCCGGGTGCCGCAGCCCCCGGCGCCGGCTTCATCGCCGCTGACCCCTGCGTGCATTGCGGCTTCTGCCTGCCCACCTGCGCCAGCTACCGGGTGCTGGCGACAGAAATGGACTCCCCCCGGGGGCGCATCCATGCGCTCAAGGCGATCGACGCCGGGGAGCTGGCACTGGATGCCACGGTGGCGAAGCACTTCGACAGCTGCCTGGGCTGCTTCGCCTGCGTCACCGCCTGCCCGGCGGGCGTGCGCTACGACCAACTCATCGAGACCATGCGGCCGCGGCTGAACGCGCCCGAGCTGCGCAGCCCCGCGCAGCGGGCCTTCCGGCGGCTGATCTTCGCCCTGCTCCCCTACCCCGGGCGACTGCGGGCCCTGCTGGCGCCCCTGCGGTTCTACGCCGGCACACCCCTGCAGGCCCTGGCACGCCGCAGCGGCCTCACCCGCTTGTTCGGGCCCCAGATCGAGGCCCTCGACAGCCTGCTGCCGCCCCTCGCCCCCGAAGCCTTCCGCGACGGGCTGCCGGTGCTGGTACCGGCCCGTGGGGAACGGCGCTACCGGGTGGGGCTGGTGCTGGGCTGCGTGCAGCGCCTGTTCGATCCGGCCGTGAACGCGGCGGCCATTGAGGTGCTCAGCGCCAACGGCATTGAGGTGGTGATCCCGCCGGACCAGGGCTGCTGTGGTGCGGTGACCCACCACCAGGGCGAGCTGGAGCAGACCTGTGAGCTCGCCACCGACCTGATGGAACGGTTTGAAGCGGTGATCGGTCCAGGCAAGGCGGCGGGGCCCGAGCCCCTCGACGCGATCCTGGTGGCGGCCTCGGGCTGCGGCCACACGCTCAAGCACTACGGCGACATACTGCCCGCCGCCAGCGGCCCGGCCGCCTTCGCCGCCCGGGTGGCCGACATCCAGGAGTTCCTCGATCGGGTGGGACCCAGCGAGGACTTCCGCGCCGGCCTGAAACCCCTGAACCACGCCGACGGCACCCCCGCCACGGCGGAACGGCCGCTGCGGCTGGCCTACCACGATGCCTGCCACATGCTCCACGGCCAGGGCCTGCGGGAGCAACCACGCTCCCTGCTGCGACACATCCCCCATGTGCTCATCGTCGAGGCCACCGAAGCGGGCGTCTGCTGCGGCAGCGCCGGCATTTACAACCTGGTACAACCCGTGGAGGCCGCCGAACTCGGCCGGATCAAGGCAGCTGACCTGGCCGCCACAGGGGCCGAACTGGCGGTGAGCGCCAACATCGGCTGCACCCTGCAGATCCGGCGTCACATGGAGGATGACGCCAGGCCCATCCGGGTGATGCACCCGGTCGAGCTCCTGGCGGCGAGCTTCCATCAGGAGACCTCAGCGACGCCGCTGGTCAGGGCGGTGCCCTGATGTGGGCCGGGCCCGCAAAGGAGCACTCAGGGACCGCCTCAGACGCGATCCGAGACGCCGCCACCATGGGCGAGCAACCGGTTCACTGTTGACTTGAAAGTGCCAGGGCCAATGACGACTTGCCTGGTAACCATGGCGGGTGAGAGCAGCCCGGTAAGCCCGAAAGATCTCGGCCGCGGGGCCAATGGATTCCAGGGTCAGGGATCGTCGATAGCGACTGGTCTCCGAAGGCTGATCATAGTCGAAGCCGCTCAGCCGGAAGAAGCTGCACAACCCACTCGAATGGGAAAAGCATCCATCGCGAAGATCAATAGCCAACTCCGGAAGGTTCCAATGACCGATATTAAATCCCCTGTCCCTGACGAAGTCAACATCCTCAAAGTAGCAAGGCACCAAGTCGAGCCAACGCTGCTCAAAGTGGGCACCTTTCTCAACATTTCTGCGGCAATACTGATGAACGCGGTCTCTCCACCACTCCAAAAATTCCCTACCCTGCTCGGTATCTCGGACGCCTATAAATCCAACATTGTAAATTCCTGACTGGAGGATGTTTGCCTCACGGCTAAAGCCGACCTCGCCACTCAAAGCAGCTGGCAGATGGGGAGTCAGAAGAATGGAGCAGCCAGCCAGTTGATTCACGACCTCCAGCATGCTGGCCACCACCAGGCTCTCTTGCTTAAGAAAACAGGCCCTACCGAAACCTTTTCGATGGATGGCCAGGAGGAGGTCTGGGGTCAGGGCGTAGGTGAATTCCATCCTGTCCATCGATCGGACGAGTTCCGCCTTGTCGTCTAACTCCAGGTCATCCAGGCGCAGCACCTCAAAGGGCTCCTGCTCTGGGTCGAACAACCCATCGGGCTCATCGGTCAGGAGAGCGAAGAAGGGGATACCTGGATGATGGCGATGGAATGATTCCCAGAGTGTTCGCACCAGCGCCCACTCAGACTTGGCCGCCGCAGTGACGAAGGCGGTGCGCCCCGGATCATCCGGTGACGCCTGCGGGGAAGCCCGCCAGGCCAATGGAGCGAGTTGCGCCGGCGGCGATAAAGCGCTGGAGTTTGCCTGGTTCTGGAGAAGTCGGCCATAACGACTGAACAACGCTCGGTAGTCTTCCGGCAGCTCCCGCAAGTCGGTGTGCAGGGTGTAGCGAGAGATCGTCACCGGCTCCTGGGGTTCGAAGCCGCTCATATGAAGCAATCGGCACTGTCCTACCGGAGGAGCCTCCGGCAGACGCCAATGGCCGAGATTAATTCCCGGATCGCGGATGATCCATGTCGCCGCCACATGAACAGGTGCGAAGTCAAGCCATTTCTGATCCCAGAACAAGCCGGCAGCCTGATCATGACAATTCAACTCCTGCACCCGTCCAGCCCACCACTGCACGAACGCGACGACGGCGGGGGTCGGCCTGCCAGCAATCAGACCAGCATTAAATGTTCCTGAGACGAGGATATTCAGCTCCCTCTCTACGCGATTCGGCGTGACCATAGGACTCATTAAATGGGGCGTGAGCAGCAACTCCCCCCTTTCCAACCAGGAGGGCCATTCCCTCTCTCCAGCCAGTGAGAACAATTCGGGAATCGCGCCTGTGAGCCACAAATCAGGGTCAAGGAAGATCACGGGCTCCAGGCTCTTCAGCAGGAGATGCCGCAAGACCATGGGCTTGAAGTAAGAGCCCCTGGCGAGGCCTTCGAGATCGACGAGTCGGCTGGCAAGAGCCGGATCATTCTTGACCCATTCTTCCTCTGGAAGAGATCGGACCTCCAGATGCGCATTCGGGCCGTAAGCCTCTGCGCCATGGCCATCAGTCGCGAAGCATATCAACCGAATTTCCGGATGCCAGAAGTTCAGGCTTTCGGCAAGTACTGAAACTTTGGCGGCATACTGAGAGTCAGCAATTGTGAAGCACAGCATCCAGTCCCAGTCGAATCTTCTGGGACAGTTTAAACATTACCCGCTTGGATCTTGAAGTTGCCTGGCCCCAGGCCCACTCCGCTGGCCCACAGGGCTGGCTTTTTCCATCGCATGCCAGGCAAGGACCAGTGTCTCTTTGTCCCCAAGATTGCCCGGAAAGGTGATAATTGGTAGCCGTGCCACCGCAGCTCCCGGCCGCTCCCCGCAGCCTGCTGCCAAGGGCACCACCAGGGAAAGTCCAGGCAGGATCTGGCCCATCAGGCTCACAGAACCGAGACGGAAGCCATCGGCCAGCAGGGTTTGGGTGGTGATGCCCCCCTTACTGATCAGGTAACCCAGCCCAGGGGCAAGGGCCGCCGCCAGGCGCGCCATCAGCCCCGCCAGGGCCAGACCCAGCGCCCGGCGCTCGCCGGCATGCCGGCAGCGCGCCTCACCGCGGCTGGTGAACAGCACCGGCGTGCGGCCCCCGGCCAGCACGTCCGCCAGCCGCCGCCCCCAGGCCAGCTCCAGCGAGGCCAGCAACAAAGCAGGTTCCGGGCCCTCCAGCAGTCGCTGCACCTTGGCCACCTCCAATTCCACCCCGACGCAACCGGGTTCGGCCAGCAACCGCTCCAGCTGGCGGTCGGCCAGGGGCACATGGGAGCCCACCAGCACCAGCCCCGGCAGGGGCCGTTCCCCGCGGCGGCGGCGCAGGGCCGCCAGAGCTGCCGGCGCAAGCGGCTGGGGGGGCAAGCCCGCCAGGGCCTGGATCAGGCTGGCGGCGCTCTGGAACAGGAAGCGGCGGGGCCTTGCCTTCAGCGGAGCGCCACCGGAGACTATGAGCGTGTGCACCGCAGCGGCCAGGGCCGCCAGCTGCTGGACCGAAGCCCCATCCACCGCCACGCAGACGTTGCCCTGCAGGCGCGCCAGGTGGCGCAGCAGGGGCGATCCGCCCTGCTCCAGCTCCCGCCAGCCGATGCGGTCCACCGCGCTGGCGGGCAGGCGGCCTGCGCTCTTCTGCTCCACCCAGTCCGGCAGAAAGCTGGTGGCGTAGGCGAACAGGCCGTCCCGAGCGAAGGGGCTCTCGTGCACCGGCTGGCCATGGAGCCGGTGCACCCCGTCCACGGTGGTGCGCCCCCCCTCCAGGAAGGCCGGCACCAGCAAGGTGGCGTCGAAGGGGCCAAGCTCCTCGTTGATCACCTCCACCTCCAGCGGGAAGTGGCCCCGCAGGGTGGAATCGCCCCGGCTCACCACCAGCCAGCCGCCGATGCGGCCGGAGGCCAGCGCCTGGCCGAGGGCGGGCCGCAGGGCGCGGCAGATCTCACGCACCCGCTCGGCCGCCGCCGCCGGCGCCAGGGCCCGGGTGTTGGCCAGTACGAACAGCAGCGGCGACGGGTGGGCCAGGCCGGCGGCGAGGGTCTCGGTGTCCCAGCGCAACAGCAGGGGGCAGCCGTGCACGGTCTGGGAGCCGGTGGGGTCGTCATCGATGACGACGATCTTGAGATCGGGCCCGGTGTCGACGGTCGCCTGCGCCATGGCACCATCGTGCCGTGATGCGACCTGAGCCCAGCGAGCTGCAGGAGCTGGTGCGGGACCTGCACCGGCAGGGTTCGGCCTGGCTGCCGGCCGGCCTGGGCAGCCGCCTCGACTGGGGCCCTCCCCTCATGGGGCCCTGCACGGTGCTCAGCTGTGCCGCACTGAAGGGCGTGCGGGACTTCAACCCCGGCGATTTCACCATCACGGTGGCGGCCGGCACGCCACTGGTGGAGGTGCAGGAGGCCCTTGGACACCACGGGCAGTGGTTGTCCGTGGATGCCCCCTGGGGGGACGGCGATGGCACCGCCGCCGGCAGCATCGGCGGCCTGGTGGCCCGGGGCCTGGCGGGCGGCTACCGCCAGCGCTACCTGGGGGTGCGCGACCAGCTGATCGGCCTTGAGGTGATGCGGGCCGATGGGGTGACGGCCAGGGCCGGCGGCAAGGTGGTGAAGAACGTGGCCGGCTACGACCTGATGCGGTTGTTCAGTGGCAGCTGGGGCTCCCTGGGCCTGATCACCGAACTGACCCTGCGCACCTTGCCCCAGCCGCCCTTGCGCCGCAGTGTCTGCTTCCAGGGCGAGACCGGCGATCTGGCACTGCTGAGCCGCTGGTTGCTGAACTCCAGCCTCAGCCCGGAGCGGATCGACTGGTGGAACGGCCGTCTCGCCGGCAGCGCTGGCCTGGCGCCGCAGCCCCTGCTGCTGATCGGCCTGGCCAGCGTCGATGCCGCCACCCTCGAGGAGCAGGTGCGCTGCCTGCAGGAGCGCAGCACCCTGCCGGCCCGGGTGCTGGATGCCACCACCACCGGCGCCTGGCTGGCCCGGGCCCGGGGGGGAACCGCCGCCGCCGCCGCGCCTACGGACGCCGCCGCCACCGCTCCTGCCTGGCTGCTGCGCCTGGGCGTCAGCCCCGACCGACTCGAGACCCTGATGCAGGCTCCTGCCCTGGCCGGACTGGCCGTGGACATGGCGGCCGGCAGCGGCCTCGGCCTGGCCTGGCCGGCCCCGGCGGAACCCCAGGCGGCTCTGACATCAGGCCAGGTGAGCACGTTGCGCAGTCTCTGCGCTGAGCTGGGGGGCCATCTCACCGTGCTGCGCCAGCCCCCGGGGGCCTCCCTGCCGGCCTGGCTGGATGCCCCCTCCCGGCCGCTGATCGAGGCCATCAAGCGCCGCTTCGATCCGGCCGGGCAGCTGGCGCCCGGCCGGCTGCCCGGCGTTGCTCAGAGCGTTTCGACGCTGTAGCGGCAACCCAGCTCAAGGGACTCCCCAGCAGGAACCAGCAGACGCCGCTCCCCCGTGCTCAGGGCCCCCCGCGGACCACTCCAGGGCTCCAGGCAGAGCATCGGCCGGGGAGGGTCGCTCCACACCACCACCAGATCCATCGGCGCCGAAGGGTGCAGGGTCACCACCCGGCCCCCCGCTGGATCCACCAGGCGCACCGGACCTTCGCCGGTGCAGAGGAAGTCCACGCCCCGCTCCAGCTGGGACAGCTGCTCCGCTGTGGCGGCTGGAGCCATGGTGAGATGGTCGAAGCAGCTCTCCGGCAAGCCTTCGAGACGCACGTGGGCAAGATCGGCGACGGCGACGTAGGGGTGCAGACCCAGGCTGAAGGGAAGGGGGGCTGTGCCGGCCGCACCCCGGTGGCTGATCCGTGCCGTGATCGCCAGGGCCGAGGGCTGCAGCCGCAGCTCCAGTTCCAGGCCGAAGGCGAAGGGAAAATGAGAGCGGCTCTCAGGGCCATCGTCGAGGCGCAGGACCACCCCATCCCCGTCCGCCAGTGGGGCCATGGACCAGGGCAGATCGCGGGCGAAGCCATGCTGCGCCAGCGGAAAGCTCCCCTGGGGCAGCACGAGCTCATCGCCCGGCAGGTTGCCGCAGATCGGGAAGAGCACGGGGATCCCGCCCCGCACCGACTTGGCGGGGTCGGCGAAACGCTCCGCATCGAAGTAGAGGATCTCCTCTCCGCCGCAGCACCAGCCGGTGACCAGCCCGCCGCGCTCGGGGACGACCGTGAGGGAATCGCCGCTGGCCGGATCGGTGAAGCGCCAGTGGCGGGAAGCCCCGGAGGGGGGTTGCAGGGTCATGGGGTCGGGGAGGCGGTGGGCCGGGGGCTGGTGAGTCCCTGCTGTTGCAGGAAACGCTCGAACGGGGTTGCCAGCGAGAGGCTCCCCGACACACTCAGGTGGTGGTCATCGGAGAAGAGCAGTGTTCCGTCTGGCCGCATGGGGGTTACGCGACCCTCAGCGTCAAGGAAGAAAGAACTGGGATCAAACAGATGCACATTGGACAATCCAGCCGCTGCCTCTGTGAGGGTCTCCCTGATGGTCTGCTGCATGCGGGCGGTGATCTGCGCCTCTGGTGCACATTGCTGCCATTGGCCAGGCTTCGGCCTGCATTCCATGGGCTTGACCAACAGCATGGGTGTATCCACCGTGAGCACCAAATGAAGATTCCTGGCCGCCAACTGCTTGGCAAAGCGTCGAAGGTTGGCGACATGGATAGCCCTGGCCTCAGGGGGGCTGATCCGCCTGCCATCCTGCTCCACCACCATGGGCGAAGGCTTACCACTGGAGGACAACCCCGAAAGATAGGAATTAAGCCAACTTGATATCATCACAATATCACCGGGCTTCAAACGCTCAAGGGACCGATCCATCTCGCCTCGAGCGAGATCCTGACAAACGGGAAACTCCACACCGCCAAGAGTCGCCACCATGGACGTATCCAGGAAACAGGCCATCTGGAAAGCGAATGTCATCCTTTTCCCCGTGTTGCTCGTTACCACGTCAAGCATCGGCACCAAGTGCAACGCATGGGAGTCGCCCAGCAGAAAGATTTCTCGCGCCCCAGGCCTGCCAGGCTTCTGGCACAGGTCATAGTTCGGTCGCGTCGTCAGGCCATAGGGCTTACCGACGGGAACGGTGCAATTCTTCTCACTGATACCGCTGTTCAAGATGTAGGGATTGTAGGTATGAATGCGTTCTCGAAATGGCACCGGATCTGGATCGGGACCGATGAACAACTTTCCCTTCATCGGATGGTGCAACGCATCGATCCCCAGCCACAGGCCCACCACCGCCAGCAGTGCCAGCAGCGTCTCCCACCACCACTGCAGCGGATACCGGCGTACCGGCTGCTCCACCAGCCCATAGGCCGCCACCGCCAGAACCACACTCCCCACCACCGCCAACCCGTACTGCCACCACGTCTCCATCCCCCACGTCC